>Ga0335071_10006840_pt1 | contig 11771 bp, 5 predicted proteins | sample Lox_Sample_15_FD_206724 | JGI IMG/M metagenome (GOLD analysis project Ga0335071, IMG submission 206724) | Soil microbial communities from Loxahatchee National Wildlife Refuge, Florida, United States - Lox_Sample_1.5 | ecosystem: Environmental > Terrestrial > Soil > Wetlands | place: USA: Florida...
TAGAAGTGTGTGCTCCAGGGAACGGTGTAGCCGGCCGGATTAATACTGTCATCCGGCGGAAAGTAGCTGAGGCCTTTTAACCCATTCTGGAACATCACGCGCGAGGCCATCAACGTGTTGGAAGGATCCACGAGCCGCGCATACGCATCATCCACTCCCGGCCACCAGCCCGCCTGAAACTCGATGTGCGCCGGGATAAAGAGCGGCTGGGTTTTGAGGAGTTCCGTCAGGTACTTGTTCTTGGCAGCCTCGGCCGGTGTCGAATAACCGATCGGCCCCTCCGCCTGATAATCCTGCCCCTGGTTCCAGAAGGGTTCGGGCAGCGCGTCGTTCGCCTCGGCATTCAGCCGCATCCCTTCCCCATCAATGAAGTAGATGGTGGGCCGGTCGTTCAGGGCCTCTTTGGCAAACTTGCGCAAAGTATCCATGTACTTCCAGAAGTTCGGACCATTGAAGTTCTCTGCCCCAATGGCCTGGTCGTCATCCATCTGAACCGACAGAATGGGGCCGCCGCGATCGGCAAAGAAGGGAGAGGCAAAGCCCAGCACATCCCGATAATACTTTTTCGCGTATTGGAGGTGCGTGCTGTTCTTCAGCCATTCTGAAGCGGCCTGGTCCGAACGTGCGTACTGAAGTGCAGACCATCGCGGATACCGGCCCTCCAGGATGGCTTGCTGCGACATGCGATACTCTGGGCGGCTGAGCAGCCAATCCGGATAGCCCCCATTGCGCCACTCGTTGGTGTCGTAAGGACCCGGACGGAAAGTAACCTTCAGGCCGAGCGCGTCCGCCAATTCCAGCACATATTTCAAGTCGCGGCGCGGATTCGTGTGGCCGTCAAAGTCGAGTTGCCCTTCCTCGGGTTCGTGCCAGTTCCACATCGGCAGCACGTCAAGGGTGTTCAGGCCCATTGCTTTCAGCGCCAGCATCTCCTCGGCCCAGCGGTCGCGCGGTAAGCGGTAATAAAAGAATGAACCGGCGTATTGAAAGAAGGGCTTGCCATCAACCCAATACTCAGGATAGGTATTCACCACCCGCATTTGATTTTCGGGCGCGCCCGCGACGACCCGCACGCGGTCCTCGGCCAGGCACGGCTGGGTTTGTATCAAGATTATTAGTAGGAAGAAGGAAGACCAACGGACGCTGCGCATCAGAGTAAGCTCCTTGCCAGAGGTGGTACCGCCGGAAGGCCGCTATGATAACCCGAGAACGTCTGACTGTGGCGGCCAACTGTCAGGGATGTGGCAGCAATCCCAGTTCGCGGGCAGGATCGCCGCGTGCGCCGGCGGCGTTCAGCAGACTCTCGTTCTCGGTCCGCTTCTTCGCTTGCAGCTTCTGGGCTGTTGCCAACTCTTTCTGAGACTCCGCCAGTCGTTTCCGCTTCTGATACGTGCGGCCCAGAAGATAGTGGGGTTCTGACTGCAATGGGTCGAGGCGGATTGCTTCTTCGAACTCCACGACCGCTTCTTCGTCCCGACCCAATTTCACCAGCGCCTTGCCTAATCCCAGCCGGACGCGGTAATTCTCCGGTCCGCTTTCCACCAACCTTTGGAGGAGCGGCAGCGCCTTGTCCGGTTCTCGCGCTCCGAGATAACTATCAGCCAGGTAATACGCGGCCTGATCGAAGCCGGGGTCGAGCCTCAGCGCCTCCTGAAGTTCAAGCTCAGCCTCGGAAAAACGGAGAAGCTTCCAGTACATGAAGCCCAAAGAAAAATGCACCGTCGCGTCGTCCGGAATCTGCTGGCACGCCTTCTGGAATTCCGTTACCGCGTCGGCATAGGCTCCCGTACCGTCATAGGCCTGCCCCTTCAGAATATGGATCCACGGTGAATTGGGATCGCGCGTTTCGAGGTCTTGGAAAGCCGCGAGCGCCTTATCGAACGTCTTTGTTTGAATGTAAGCGTGCACCAGCACGTAATCCGAACCAAGATCGGTAGGGTCCGTGGCCAGAGCTCTTTCCAGCTCGGGAATGGCATCAAGAAAATCGTCCTGGCCCACAAAAGCCAGCGCCAGCAGCCTCCTTGCCTGCAAGTCGGACGGTTCCAGTCGGGTGGCCTCACGTAGCGGTCCCGTGGCGCGCGCATAGTCCTGGGACTTGATGTAGGCGATGCCCAAGTTCAGGTTGGTTCCGAACTCGTGCGGGTTGATTTCCAGCGCCTGACGATACCAGGAGAGACCTTCGGAAAATTTCCCTTGCCTCACATAGAGCGCGCCCAGGGCATTCAGGGCAGCGACGGAACGGGTGTCAATCTTCAGGATCTTCTTGTAGGTATCGGCCGCGTCGTCCCATCTGGCTTGGGATTCCAGTTGTTCGGCTTGGGCGGCTAATTCGGGGATGGTCTCTGGTTGAGGGGATGGGCAGACAGCGAGCGAAGCAAGGGGAAGAAGCACCATGCAGAAGAGCACCGGGGTCCGGCACATCCGCCGGCGGGCGAAGTCCGATAGGCAAGCATGAACTCTACATCTCATGTTCAGCGGAGCATCTTACCACTGTTCCCTGGGAGCGCCCCTTGCTTACATCCGCTGTGAAGCCGCGACTTTACGGCCGCGGACCGGCGCGCGATCCTCATACCGTGAATTTCTTGAGCAGCGCTTGCAGGTTTTCCGACAGGATCTTGAGTTTCTGCTCCTCCGTCAGGAAGGCACAGTGGATTCGCGCCAACACGGTACTGGGATCGTTCACGGTGAAGTCAGAGCCGAACAGGATGCGATCCGGCCCGATGCTCTTCACCGCGTATTCCAGCACGCCCATGCGGTCGTGCCCATAACCGGACGTGTCGAGATAGCAGTTCTTAGCGGCCGCCACGGCGTCGATGCGTTTGAAGATGTTCTCTTCTTCGTGGCTATCGCCAAAGTGGGCAAACACGATGGTAGCCTGGGGAAAGGTACGAATCAGGTACTGCATTTCATCGAGCTCGGTGTGAACGTGAAGGACCATGTTCAGCTTGACGATCTGCTCGACCAGCAGGGCGAAGTTCTTGCTGGTGTACTCGTAGGGATTGACGATGTAATTGCAGATCTCTCCGACCCAGACAAATCCTAGCTGTTTGCGGCAATCCTCCAACTCGCGCGCGGACTCCTGCGGAAAAGCAGGGTGGACTTGGCATGCTCCCAGGAAGCGCCCCTTGTACTTCTCGATGTGGCGCGCCACGTCGCGATTCCCGGCGATGAAGCCCGCCGGGGTCTTGGCGTTCAGCGCCCGCACGGAATTCACGACACCGCGCCCGACCCCAGTGCGGTCAAGGTACGCGACAAAGTCGTCAAAGGTCTTGGTGACGGGGTACCACTGCCCCGAATCGCCGTCATCGCCGGGACAATGCAGGTGAGAGTCGAACACGGTCATCGGCTCGTGCGCGGCGGTTCCAGCAGGACTGCCGCCGGACGTGGCGGAGAGAGTATTGCCGAAGCCTAATCCCGCCGCCAGCACCAATCCCTGCCGCATAAATTGGCGCCGTGCCGGGCTTGTGGTCGATGCATGATCAGTTACAGACTTCATTAAGGTCTCCTGTGGGCGTCGGGAAAAGCCACATAATGTGCGCCGTCGTACACGGCGGAACGTCCCTAAAAGGACCTAAGAGCTTGTGTTTTCATGAACATATCCGGATAGAAGGGGGGAAAACCGCTAACTGGCTGTGTTTTCATGGACATTTCCAGATAAGCTAAAATGTCACCTTCTTGATGCTTTGTTATCACGCATATACCCGGATGAACCTTCATTTTTGGGGCCCCCCGTTTTTCCGTTCCTTCCGGTGGCAATCGAATCTGTCTTTTCAGCAAGATAGCTGCTGCTCGGAAAGTGCTGAAACCCCTTAACCACCTTTGTTATGTTCGACATTTCCGGATTCCTCAACTCTCGTTATTTACGGTCGCGGGATCGGAACCTCGGGCGAATAGGAAGGGGCATGGCCGGGGCGCTCTCATCGTCTACTATGGTAGACTATGTTCTAGTCTTTGTCAAGAGACACAATGCCCGACAAGGTACGTCCTGGGCAAGATCGTAGCGCAACAGGTGTAATCCCCGTTCGGCTTGGGCGGTAAAAGCGTCGCCAGGGATGGGCGGGCAGGGGCGCCCTCCCGACGGACCTGGGCTCGCACCAGTTTGTGCCTCGCAAGAAAGAACCAAGCCTGGTCGCGAAGAGACGCCGACCGCAGAAGCGGCGGTCCGCACCGACTACCGCGTTACTTCCCTGCCCCGGTTTGACTCGACAAAATCCCCGGCAGCCAATGCACGGCGTTGTCGTGGAAAATCTTTCGCACTACTGGCGCCGGCAGCGCGATGCCTTTGTAGGTGTGGCCGTTGTACTCCACGGTCTGATCCGTGGCGAAGAACCGCCAATCGCGCGCGTAATTGTCGTTACACTCTCCCACCGCTTTTCTAGTATCGTCTCTGGGCATGATCACCAGGTCCGTGGCGTAGAGGACGCGGTCCTGGTATTTGATCAAGAAGGCCCGCACCTTGTCGCGCGACTGAAGCATGAAGTAGGGCACGCGCGCGGCCGTATCGACCGCGAAATTGGGGTACTTGTCAAACCTCGCCGCCATCTGGTCAACGTCCACTTCCATGCTGCCCAGGTGCGCACCGACGACACGCAGATCGGGGTTCATCGCCACCATATGGTCCCGATGCGCCAGGATCGTCGCCTTGGCGGGCCACTCGGGATGAGCGTAGGCGTACTCTTCCGGGTGCTCCTTGTAATAGCCGTAATCGGGGCTGGCGGGGTCGGGCGCCTTCCAGCAGGAGTCCGGTTCGGCAATGTGCGCCACGACGGTGCAATGGTGCGCGGCAATATCCTTGTAGATCGGCTCGAAAGCGGGATCGTCCGGGAACACCCATTTTCCGGCCTTCGACTTCATCTGCATGCCCATCACTTTATAAATCTTCACCGCGATGGCGCCGTTAGCAAAATCCCCGTCCAGTTGCTGGATGGAGCGCTGGGCGAACCCCGGCTGTTCGAACTCATACGGGCTGAAGGTGGTGCAGAAGACCGCCCGCCCATGGGTAGTACGACGCAGCTTGAGCACATCGGTGCGCTGCGGCTCGAGGCCCCCGTAATCGGGATCGCGATTGTCGATCACACAGATATTCAGGATGCGCAGGTTCAAGCGCTCAAAGAGGGCGCCCAGGGCAGGATCATCTTTATAGAAATGCGCGTGCGCGTCGATGGGCCCAACAGCGGCGAATGCCTTCAGATCGGCATCGGCACTAGCCGCCGCTTTGGCCTCGGCACCTGAAGACACGCGCAGTAAACCGAGCAGCATCGCACCGGCGAAAACCGCGAACGCGGCGAAGGAAATCGCGATTTGTTTCCAACGAGGGAATTTCACTGTCTTCCTCCATCACTCAAAAAGTCTCATCAAATACCCGATAGGTGCGGCGGTCAATGGCCGATGTCGCCGGCAGTGGGTCCGCCAGCGCGCTAGCGTCCTGACCGGGCTTGAGCTTCACCACCATTTCCCGTGACGCAAGCTTCCGCCGCAGGCGCAGCCAACCAGAGAACTCGGATGCCGCCACGTGCCCCGCGGAGAGGTGAACGCGGAAGTCCATGGCGTTGCTTCCGGGGGGCAATTCCGTCCCGAACCAACACCAGAGCCGCTTGGCACCTTCACGGGTCGCTATGGTAACCGGCTTGCCGTTGACGCGCAACTCGGCGTGCAGATCGTCCAGCGATCCACCCGGCTGCAACAGGAATCCAAAGTTCGCGGCCTGAGCATCCGCCGGCACGTCAACCGTGAGCAGGAGCTTCACGTCTTCGCCACCCTCGCTTCCTGGTGCCATCTGCACCGACGGTTGCGAGAAGGCAGGCCCTTTGGGCGTCTCCGCTCCAAAACGCACCAGAACGATTCTATCTTTGGCAAGCGATCCGGCCGGCTTGCCGTCGATCGCCAGATTTTCAACCGACGCCGCACCAGTCAGATGAACCGATTTCGACATCCCCGGCGCACCGAATAGGGTGAAGCGTGCCTCTGGCGAATTCGTGGCGCGCACGGCGTAGCGAACTCCTTCCGGAGCTAGCACAGAGTTGGAGGCAGGCCGAAGTTCGATGATTCGCTGCTCGTATCCGTCCAAGGTGGCGTGCAGCACGCCCCCGAAATGGAGATCGGCAGCAGCCACTTCGCGGAAGGGGAAAATGGTTTCCGCCGTGAGCACCTGGTCGGTGGCGATAAATCCGTTCTCGGTAGTAAGCGGCAGATTCGCTGGGGCAGGTTGGAGGGACGGATTACGGAGCAGTACGACGGTCTTCGCTTGAGCAGCGTGGACCAATCCGTAGGCCTCACCTCGCGTGGGATCGCCCAATACCCAGGTTCCGCTACCGAGCAACGCGTGCTCATTGGCGCGCGCATATTGCAGGCACTTGCCCAGCACCTCCCATTCTTGAGGTTTCAGAAGCGAAGGGGTGAGGTAAAGGTCCTGCTTCATCATTCCCGAGGCCACGGAGCTGATGACGGCGTCCTGCCAATCCTCCAGCGGTTCGTTCTTACCGCCCAGCAGATTGTACTTGCCCTTGATCAGCCCCTCGCCGTCGAGTGACGACATGGGAAATTCCACGTGCTTAACGGCGTAGTCGTAGTACACCACCGAGTCGTTGTAACTGATTGAACTTTGACGAGCGCTGAAGGAAGGGGTGGCGTCGAGATAGGCGTAGTCCTCGCCGCCATAATCCACCGAGTCCGCATAGCGCAGCCACCACGGACTGAGCCAGGGTCCGGTGGCGAGTCCGATATAAGCTTGGGGATTCGCCGCGTGCACCGCCTTGACCAGGTCGATAACCGAACGCACGAAAGCCTCGCGGGAATAGACGCCGACGGGATGCCCGTGGTCAGGTTCGCTACAAGCAAACGGAATCCCATCCAGCTTGAAATAGTTGACCCCGTAATCGTGGATCAACCGCAACATGGAATCCTGTAGATAGGCGCTGTATTTCTTCCCTGCAAGGCAAAGGTATTCCTGGTTCGAGGTGATTTCGAGCCCCATGCTGCGAGCTGTGGCCAAGCGCCGGGCGCGATTGATGTCATATCCACCCAAGGGGCCGTACCAGATGCCGAGCTTGGTATGTTCTCGGTCTAGCGCGTTCGCTATGTCGTGCAAGCCACCAGGAAAGCGCTTGTCATCCACGCGCCAGAGAGTTGCCGTGTCGTCCCAACTATCGTCCAGCGTGAAGCTGTCCAGGTTCAGGGAGTATGGGCGCAGAAGGTGTTCTTCAAGCTGGGGAATGCGCTCCAATACCTGCTGCGACGTCATAACATTACTTTGCAAGTCATACCATGTATTGAACAGCACAAACAGGCGCGGAGGAGCCATCCGTATGCGCTGCACGTAATCCATGAACGATGCGTGGGAACTCCCCGGCGAGGCCACGCCCAACACGACGGGCTCGCTGGTAAAACCCTCGGGAGGGATGTTCAGCCCGACAATCGAACCAAGCTTCACTTTTCCGTGATGAACGCTATTCACGCCGGAGGGATATTCCAAGCCTGCCCAAACGTCGTCACCAAGGAGAGGCTGACCCAATCCACCGCCCTGAAACGGCGTTGGCGACCAGCGGTTCACGTGCGGCCACACTGCGTGAAGAAAGAGCGTTCCCTTTCCCACCACCTTCAGTTCCAGCCATTGGCGCGTGTAGAAGTCGTTGGGATTCAATTCGTACACAGCCGTGACTGCCAGGCCCGTTTGCTCGGATAAGTGGTGGCGAGGCTCAAAGTGGACCGCCACCCGCCGTCCGCCCTGCGGCGTGTCCGCCATTTCGATGTTCGCGACCTTCAGGTCACGGGCGGAAATCGACTGCGGGTTCTCCGCGTCGTGTTGCAACTGGCCGAAGGAAAGATCGATAGTGAACTCGTCCCCATCCAGGGTGTACGTACGCCGAGAGAGGACGTTGGTGAATTGTGTGGAGCCCAGGGCGCCGTTGCTCACCTGGAGAATGCGTTCCACAAAGCTGTTGGCAAGCGTGATGCGGTCGCCTTGCTGAACGGCTCGGACTTGATTCGGCGCAGCGGCAAGCTGCACTGGCAAGCACAGCGCCAGCATAAAAGCCATTGAGTGACTACTCTTTGCCATGTTCGACCTACTAAAGCGGGTATGAGGAATTGTGCCCACGGATTTTACCGGGATGGGGACTACCGGTCAACAATGCCAGAAGAGTCTGACCAACTTCTTCCGTCTGCGATCACGCGTCTGCAAATTCCGAGACCTTAAAGTAGACCGAGGCCGCTTCTTGAACGCGCCTTCCGATATTGATAGTCTTCAATCCTCTCTCGTCGGAAGCGGCATGCCGGATGGCCGTCGATCCTGGCACGTAGTGGGAAGCACAGGAGGTGTAGTTGTGAAGAATTCTTTCTTTTCGGCCTTATCAACGCGACGGTTTCTTCTGGTCACGCTCGCCGGGTTGCTCGGGTTGTTCTTGCTTTCGGCGCCGGCAACGGCGGCTACGGCGTCGCCCCTTTTCGCGCGCGGTTACACGGTGGTTCCGCCCCCACAACAGGTGACGCTGAGTGGCGAGGATTTCGAGTTCACCCCGGCCTGGGCGCTGGAGTTGGCGCCCGGAGTCAAGGCAGACGATGTGGCGGTGACGAGTGTGAAGGAAGATCTAGCAGAACGCTTCCATCTGAAATTGCGGGAAGCGAAGGGCAGAGGCGGCGGTCCCAGGCTCAAGCTGGCGATTGCAGCGAAAGCGGTCGAGGTGGGAGAGGCGACCGACCGGGTGAAGTCGGCCTTGGCAGAGCAAGCTTACAGGATGAAGCTACAGGCGAATGAGGTCACGATCACGGGCAACACCGCGACGGGCCTCTTCTACGGCGTGCAGACCTTCGTGCAGTTGCTGAAGTCCGACAGCGGCAGGCTATGGCTTCCGGCGGGCGAAATCGCCGACTGGCCCGATCTCGAGTTGCGCGTGATCTACTGGGACGATGCCCATCACCTCGAGCACTTGGACGTCCTGAAAGCGGCGGTGCGGCAGGCGGCGTTTTTCAAGATCAACGGGTTCTCGATTAAGCTGGAGGGGCACTTTCAGTACCAGCACGCGCTGGCCATGGTGGAGCCTTACGCCATGACCCCGGCGGAGTTGCAGGCGTTGACCGACTACGCGCGGAAATACTACGTCGAACTCATCCCTTATCTGGACGGCCCGGCGCACGACGCCTTCATCCTGAAGCACCCGGAGTATGCGGGGTTGCGCGAGTATCCGGACAGCAACTATGAGTTTTGCTCGACCAACCCGGAGACCTACAAACTGTTCAACGGAATGTTTGACGACTTGCTGGCAGCGACGAAGGGGAGCAAGTACTTCGTGTTGTCGACGGACGAGCCTTATTACGTGGGCCTGGCGAAGAACGCGCAGTGCAATGAGGCGGACCGAGCGAAGGAATTAGGTAGCGTGGGGAAACTGCTAGGCGAGTTCGTGACGAAGACCGCGGGCTATTTGCACGAACATGGACGCGAGGTGATCTTCTGGGGCGAGTATCCCATGGTACCGGACGACATCGCTTCCATTCCGAGCTTCATGATCAATGGCGAAACCTACGGCCCCAAGTTCGACCCTGTCTTCAAGGCCCACGGCAATCGGCAAATGGTTTACACCTGGACGGCGGGAGAGGAGCAACTCTTTCCGGAGTACTACCCGCTCCCATCCTCTGAGCGGCTTCATCCCAGCCGCCCGAGCGATGGCCGCGTTCAGGAAATGTCCGACCGGATCTCGTTCAATTCGACGGCGGCGCTTTCCTCCGTCCAACCAGCCGCACCGAAGGCTGGTCAAGCCGATCTGATGGGAGTCGTTGTTGCCGGCTGGGGGGATCCCGGCTTGCACCCGGAGACACTCTGGTTGGGCTATGCGACGGGCCCGGCACGCGGCTGGAATCGCGACGCACCGAGTGCCGACGAATTGTCGGGCAGCTTTTACAAGTTGTTCTACGGCCCTGGCGCTGCCGGTATGGGGCGGGTCTATCAACTGATGAGTCAACAGGCCCGGTTCTGGGAGGATAGTTGGGAGACTGGTCCATCGACCGCGCGGACGCCCATTTTTGGCTACTCGGAAGGAGTTTATAATCCTCCGCAACTGGTCGATGATCAATACTTGCCGCCGTTGCCCGTGCCGTCGCGCGACGTGCTACGGTCGCCATACGACTGGAACATGGAAAATCGGAAACGGCTGGAGCTAGCAGAACGCTTCCTCGCGCAGAATGACGAACTCCTGAATCTGGTCAACATGAATATGGACCGGGCCCAGTTCAACCGGTACAACCTTGAGATTTATCTCTCGATCGCCTATCTCTATCGGCAGAATTTGGTCATGTTGCGCGAGTTGGGCCGGATCGCAGACGCCCTGTCGTCCGCCCCGACCTACGCCGGCCAAAACAGTGCGGTCAGGGCCGTGGCCTCGCTGGACCGCGCGTTGCGCATCGCGGAGAGAATTCGCCAACAACGTAACCAGGCGCTGAATGAGGCAACGGCGACGTGGTACAAATCCTGGTTCCCTCGCGTGGCGGAAGCCAATGGCCGCCACTTTCTCGACCAGGTTGACGACGTGAAGGACCACCAGCCAGTGCGCACCGTGGACATGAGTTACCTGGTCTACCGCGAATTGCTCTACCCTATGGGGGATTGGGCCGCGCAAACACTCTCGGTGCGAAACCAGTATGCGAAGGCGCACCAACTCCCCACGCGTGAGGACAAATTCGAGTGGGAGAACACGAACTCTGGAACGACGGCCGCGATGACTCTCGCTGAGGATGACGACGCAGACTGACACAGCGGACAACGTCGCTGCAGCGGCTAAGGCCCTTTAACCGACCCGTTGCTTGCGCCGGGACCGTGACCGGTTATGACCACGATAGCCGTCGCAGGAACGAAGAGGAACCATGTCTACGAATCTGGTTTTCAAGCGGAGGCTTCACCTAATTGTGGCGAGCATTATCGGCTTCTGTTTGATATCGGCCGGCGCGACCGACTACGCCGGACAGCCAATCGCGGGAGAGGCGAAGGCGACGCAGAGCAACTCGACCGGCAAATCGAGCGCCGGGCCGGAAGGATCTGCCGGCAGCGAATCGAGCCGCGTTCCCGGCCAACTGGCCGATTCAAGCAAATCGAAGTGGGGTCCGGTGCGCAAGCATCCGGATAACCCTCATTATTTTGCCTATCAGGGAAAGCCGCTGCTGCTGATCACGACGGATCATCACTATGGGGCGGTGATCGACCCGGACTTCGACTATGTTCCCTTTCTCGACCGGCTGCACGAGTACGGCATGAACCTTACGCGCATTTATCCGGGTGCCTATGTGGAGCTGAAAGACTCGTATGTCGAAGGCAACCCGATGGGACCTGCGCCCGGCCGTTATCTTCTACCCTGGAGAAAATCTCCGGTTGCTGGGGCGAATCCCAACCTGGGCACTTACAAATACGACTTGGATTTGTGGGATGACGAGTATTTCAATCGTCTCGAGGACTTCGTCTACCAGGCATCCCTGCGCGACATCATTGTGGAAGTCGCCTTCTTCAACGGCATGTATGACGATCGCTGGGCGGTGCAACCGTTGTACCACACCAATAACGTTCAGGGCGTGGGGACCTGCCAGTTCCAGCAGTACAGTACCCTCGCGGACAAAGCTCTGGTGGAAGCGCAGCTCAATTACGTAAAGAAGGTCGCGTCCGAGCTGATTGACTTTGACAATATCATTTACGACATCTCCGACGAACCCGAGATGCAGCACCAGAATTCGTGGCCCTGGAACAGCGTCATGCTGGATGCCCTAATCAGCGTGGATCACTACCGCCATTCATA
>Ga0335071_10006841_pt1 | contig 11770 bp, 12 predicted proteins | sample Lox_Sample_15_FD_206724 | JGI IMG/M metagenome (GOLD analysis project Ga0335071, IMG submission 206724) | Soil microbial communities from Loxahatchee National Wildlife Refuge, Florida, United States - Lox_Sample_1.5 | ecosystem: Environmental > Terrestrial > Soil > Wetlands | place: USA...
TCACACCGCCAAGGCCGCCGTCGGATCGAATGCGATCGAGGACATTATCGCGGGGTACACCGGCCCCCGGTTCGGGTTCGCCTCGAAGAATTTCTATGCCGAATTCCTCGCGGCCCTGGAAATCGTCCATCCGCTCATCCTCGAGTGCTCGAACAAGCCCGCCAAGCCCCAGGTGGCCAGCAGAGCAAAATCCGCCAAGGTCCGCCGCGCCTCCTACCGCCGCAGCTGATCTGCTCTCATTTGCTCACTGCTGAAAGGATCGCGATGCGTCCGCAACTCCTGTTTTGTCATTACCCGTTCGGGAAAGACCTCACGCGCCTCCGTGCGTACCGCGAAGCACACCAATATGACGGGGTAGAATGGAACCTCGCCACCTGGCGCTTGATGATGCCCGCGGCGCCGCGCCGTCGGCTTTTCGATGCCTGGCGAGCGGCGAGCCCGCTCTGTTCGGTTCACGCCCCGTACACCGATTTAGAGATCGGGTATCGCGATCCCGACTACGCCGCGGCAGCCTGCCGGATCTTGAAAGATTACATTGACGCGGCCGCCGATCTGGGTGCGCACCACATCAACCTCCACGTGGGCACGTATCGCCCGGATCCCTCCGAACTGGACGGAACGGTGATTCGGCGAAGCGTCACGGACCTCTTGGAGTATGGGGCCCGGCGGCGGGTCCCAATCACGCTCGAGAACCTTGCCGGCGGTCCCACCAGCGTGCCGGAAGAGTTCGCAGCCATTCTGCGCGACACCGGGGCTCCGGTGACGTTCGACCTCGGCCACGCTGCCGGGTGCAAATGGGTCCTCGAGGGTCACGGGACCGTCCTCGATTTCTTGACCGCCATCACGACTCCAATCTTCGCCAGCCACGTGTACCAGATCGAGCGAAAGGACACCCATTTCGCCCCGGAATCGGTCGAGACGCTCAGGCCTGTCCTGGCCGGATTAGCTGATAAACGCTGCGAATTCTGGGTCCTCGAACTGCACTCCCTCGAATCCCTCGAACAGACCAGGCGCGTCGTAGACCAGTATCTGGACAGCGCCGAGCGCCAGGCGCCGAACACCTAGAATACAGAGGAGGCGATTGGGCGAGAAGGCGCAGAGGCGCCGAATCCTCCGCAACCGTCCGCTCGCCTCTTCGCCCTGTCGTCTCCGCGCCCCTTCCCGCCTGCTCCCATGCGCCACTTCGCCTCCTCGCCCATGCGCCTGTTCCCGCTTCCGCTTGACCTCGCCGTGTACCGCTGGTATTTTCGGGCCCTGCGCTTCAATAGCGCAGGCGGGGAGGGGGATGAAATACACCGGCGCGGAAGCCGTCTGGGAATGCCTGGTCCGCGAGGGCGTGGACATCGTCTGGGCCTATCCGGGCGGTGCTGCGCTCCCGCTCTTCGATGCCCTCGCCAAGTACCCCCAGATCCATCATGTCCTGGTCCGGCACGAGCAGGCGGCTGCCCATGCGGCCGATGGGTACGCTCGGGCCACAGGCAAGGTCGGGGTCTGTGTGGCGACCTCCGGCCCCGGCGCTACCAATCTGGTGACCGGCATCGCCACGGCGATGTTGGATTCCGCCCCGGTGGTGGCGATCACGGCGCAGGTGGCCGATTCGGTCATCGGCAGCGACGCCTTCCAGGAAATCAACATCACGGGGATCACGCTCCCCATTACCAAACATAATTATCTCGTCCGGCAAAGCCACGATGTCGTCCGCTCCATCCGCGAAGCGTTCTTCCTGGCGCGGACCGGCCGCCCCGGCCCCGTCCTGGTGGACCTCCCGAAGGACATCCTCACCGGCCCCTGCGATTTCCATTACCCCGAGCGGATCGTCCGCCCCGGTTATCGCCCCGTCGTGCGCCCGGCAAGCTATCACTTGCAGCGGGCCGCCCAGACGATCGCGGACGCAAAGCGGCCCGTGATCCTGGCGGGCCACGGCGTCCACGTCGCGCGCGCCTGGGACGAGCTGCGGCGATTCGCCGAGCGGATCGGGGCCCCGGTCGTGAGCACGCTGCTCGGCCTCAGCGCATTGCCCGCCGATCACCCGCTCGCCCTGGGCATGGCCGGCATGCACGGCGTGGCCTGGGCCAGTCTGTGTGTTCAAGAGGCGGACCTGCTGATCGCGCTCGGGATGCGGATGGACGATCGGTTCACCGGCAGCCTGCCGCACTTTGCCCCCAAAGCCAAGCTGCTCCACGTGGACATTGATCCGGCCGAGATCGGAAAGCGCGTCCCGGCTCAGGTGCCGATCGTCGGCGACGTGCGGCTGGTCCTCGAATCGTTCCTCAAGGATTTGCCCGAGCTGGATCACCGCGAATGGCTGGCGCAGATCCAAGAATACCGCAGCCGGCATTCCCTCGACATCCACGGCCGAGGCCCCCTGCCGCCGCAAGAAGTCATCGAGGCCCTGTACCGCGTCACCGGCGGCCAGGCCTTGCTCGTCAGCGACGTGGGGCAGCACCAGATGTGGGTCGCCCAGCACTACCGCTTCCAGCGCCTGAACAGTTTCTTCACCTCCGGCGGCCTCGGCACGATGGGCTATTCGGTCCCCGCAGCCATGGGGATCCAGGCAGGTCATCCGGGCGATCCGGTCTGGGTCGTGGTGGGGGACGGCAGCTTTCAGATGAACCTGCAGGAGCTCGCCACCATTACCCAGGAGCGGCTGCCGATCAAGATCGTGATCATCAATAACGGCTACCTCGGGATGGTGCGGCAGTGGCAGGAGCTGTTCCACGGCGCCCGTTACATCGGCACACCGATCAGCGGGCCGGATTTTGTGCAGCTCGCTGCCAGCTACGGCATCCCTGCCCTACGGGTTACCGTCACGGCAGAGCTCGACGCGGCCTTTGCCGCCGCCAAAGCGGCCGATGGCCCGTTCCTGCTCGACTGCCGGGTGGACGAATCCGAGAACGTCTATCCGATGGTGCGGCCGGGCACCAGCAATACGGAGTTCGTCGAAGATCCGCGGAGGACCGCGAAGCCATGAGGCATGTCTTGGTGGCCTTGGTGCAGGACGAGCCCGGCATGCTGGCCCGGATGGGGAATCTGTTCGCCCGGCGCGGCTATAACGTGGTGAGCTTCACCGCTGGTGCATCGGAATTGCCCAATGTCACCCGCATCACCATCGTCGTGGAAGGTCCGAGCACCGCCCTCGATCAGGTCGCGAAGCAGTTCCGAAAGTTGATTGGGGCCATCAAGGTGGCGGACGTCACCGAAGACAAAGACCAGATGTCCCAGGAGATGCTGCTGGTCAAGGTCGGCGTGAGTGCGAAGACGCGGCAGGAGGTGGTGAGCCTGGCCGACCTGTTCAAGGCGCGCATCGTGGACGTCTCCACGACGACGCTCTTGCTCGAAGCCACCGGCGAGCCGGACAAGCTCGATAAGCTTGTCGAAGTTTTGAAGCCTTTCGGCATCAAGGAACAGGCGCGCACCGGCGCAATCTTCATGGGCCGCGGCGCCAAAGTCCTCAATCAGCGCCCCGGCGGCGCTGCCGACCGCAAGTACCTTCCCGAGTAAAGACGACAGCGATATCCGACAGCGACAAGGGATCACAGCACCGATCTCCCCGTCTCCCGATCGCCGCTGCGCCCTTTCTTCGCCCCGGCGCTAGGCGCCTGGCGTCCGACGCTGCTCGAGGCGCGTTAGAATCCGGTCCAAGGCGTCCGCAAATCGTTGTCGATCGGCACGCCCGGGCGACGGTGGCCCGCCTTGGACGGCTCCGGCGGCACGCAAGTCCTGGAAGAGATTTCGCATCGCAAGTTTCGCCCCGACGTTTTCTTCCGTGAACACGTCTCCCCGCGGACTCAGCCCCACAGCCCCTTTGGCCACCACGCGCGCGGCGAGCGGCACATCCCCGGTGACGACCAGATCCCCTGCCTCGACGCGTTCCGCGATATGGGCATCGGCTGCGTCGAAGCCTGCCGCAACCCGGACCGCGGTGATCAGCGCGGACGCGTGTGGCGGAATCGAACGGTTTGCGATCTGCACAACAGGGATGTTCCGCCGGACGGCGCTTCGCAAGACGTGTTCAGTAACCCCCCGAGGGCATCCGTCAGCATCCAGCCAGATCCGCATGGCAGTTCCGATAGCGATATCCGACAGCGACAGGGGTAGAACAATGACGCGCGAGGTGCAGCGTCCAAGGTCCAATATCCGAGATCGCCGCAGCCTTTGCATTCTTCTTGGCTCGCGGATCGAGGCTCGCCTTATCCAGGAAAAGCCTGCATGCCTCCGTCAACTCGGATCACCTGCCCGGTGATGTAGCTGGCCGCATCCGAGGCAAGAAAGGCGACGGTCCGGGCAACCTCGATGGGCCGGCCGTACCGCTCCAGCGTGCCCGCCTCGACCAGCTTCGCGTCGTTGATGGGTCGGCTCGCCTGAAAACGCGCGGTCAAAATATCACCGGGCGCAATCACGTTGGCCGTTACATTAAAAGGGCGGAGCATCAGCGCAAGGCAGCGCGTATACGCGTGAACGCCTGCCTTGGCCGTGGCATAGATCGCGCTCTGTGCCTGTCCGGTGCAGCCGTCCACGCTCCCGATCGCGATGATGCGGCCGCCCTTGCGCTCGATCATCTCTGGAGCCACTTCGCGGCAGACCAGGATGCAGCTCATCAGGTTTCGGTCGAGCACCGCCCGGAGATCTTCGTCGGAGATAAACACGGCATCGTTCCGCACGGGCTTACCCGCTTTGGGCCCGCCGGTACCCGACGCACCAATGTCGCCGCCGGCACAGGCCACAAGTATGTCTATGCGATCAAGCGACGCTCGGACGGTCGCCACGATCTCGCGCACAACGGTCGGATCGGCGAGATCGCCGTGCACGGGAAGCGCCGGGTTGCCGGAGGTCTTCTCGATCTCTCGCGCCACGGCCTCGAGCGACTCGGCTTCATTGAAGGCGCGCGGCGAGGTGGGCGTGGTCCCGTGAATCGCGACCGAGGCGCCCAGCTCCGCCAAGTGGGTCGCAATCGCTCGGCCGATGCCGCGGGACGATCCAGTAACAAATGCGACCTTCCCGGCAAACAACTTATCCTGCTTCATACGAGTGGCTCCTAAATATGAATGCCGCGGGATTCCTTCTCTGCTCGCACAAGCGAGCGGAAAACAGTGACTGTTTGTTCTGGGGAGCTGCTCACAGACGCCGCTGGCCTGATCGGCCGACTAGCGAGCCTCGGGTCCTCGCGTCGGTTCAACCGGAACCCGCGGCTGCGCGCTGGTATTGCGTGCCACGGCGATCGCGCTCACAAACTTGCGGGCGCGGTCGGTGATCTCGCCAAAGGCACGGCGCTCCAAGAGGTCGCGCGGAATGAGATCGCGCCCCACGCCGACCGCAACGGCACCGGCGTGAATATAGGCCGGGGCGGTTTCCAGCGTCACCCCACCGGTCGGCATGAGCGAAATGTAGGGCAGCGGCCGCCGTAGGTCGCGGATGTAGGCGGGGCCCAGCGGACCGCCCGGCACGACCTTGACCAGTACGGCTCCAGCCTCCCAGGCACGGACAATCTCGGTCGGCGTCACCGCACCCGGGAACACTGGAATCCCGGAATCCATCCCCACCCGCACCACGTCGGGATTGACCGTCGGTGCTGACAGGAACTGTGCGCCGCTCCGGACTGCATCCCGTGCCGCATCCACGGTCAGCACCGTCCCGACGCCGAGCAGCGCCCCCTGCTCCAGTCGGCTCCGCTCGGGCAGTCCGCGCAGCAGATTGAAGGCATTCTGCGTGAATTCGATGACGGTGATACCGCCGGCCAAGACCGCTTGCGCTGCCGGCATTACCTCCTCGGTGCCCGGCAGGCGCAGGATGGCGATCATGCCGCATTGCGAAATCCGCTCGACCGTATCGCCGGAATGCATCCGCGTTCTCCCTTCCACAGAATGCACTGTACACCTGGAGGATATTACTCGTAGCCAGCACCTTTCGAAACTTCAAAAATCACGACAGCGGAAGGAAGCAGACGAAACAATAACGCCCTGGCTGCTGATGCCTCGCATGCCTGGGCGTCGCAGAGAATTGCCGGTAGTTACCGGTTTACTTTCGCTTACACCCACTTCGGCACAAGCAGCCGCGGGACGATCAGCACGATTTCCGGGAAAAATGCGCTCAAGAGGATAATGATGAAGATCGGGATCATGAGGAAATACAGAACGCCCAATACCTTCGAGACGGGAAACTTCGAAATGGCACAGGCGATCAGGACGCAGAGGCCGTACGGCAGCGTGAGCAGTCCCATGGCCATGGTCATGACGACGATCGCACCAAGGTGAATCGGGTGCACCCCGAGGGCCTTCCCGATCGGCAGGATCATGGGCGTGAACACGATGATCGCAGGGACCGCGTCCATGAACGTGCCCAATGCGCTGAATAGGACGATGACCAGCAAGACGAATACCGTGGGGCTGCTGCTGTAATGCAGAAACCATCTCGTCAGCTGATCCGGAACTCGGTAGAACGCGAGCAGCCAGCCGAAGATCGAGGCTGTTGCCACACAGAAGAGGATAACGGCCGTCAGGTGCCCGGCCTCGGCGAAGATTTTGACCAGTCGCTCGAACCGGAGGCTGCGGTACACACCCATGGTAATGAGGAGCGCGTACGCGGTGGCGATGACGGCGGCCTCGGTTGCCGTAAAGACTCCACCCACGATGCCGCCCACGATAATGATAGGAACCCCGGCCGGCAGGATGGCTTCTTTGAGCCCCTCCAGGAGCGCTCGCAGGCCCAGCCAGCGTTCGGATTCCTTCGGGTAGTTGTAGACGAGAGCGATGCCATAGGAAAACACGATCAAGGAGAGCCCCATGAGGATCCCGGGCAGCGCTTGCGCGATGAGCAGCGCGCCGACAGAGATGCTGGCCACCGCCGCATAGATAACCACCAGGATACTGGGCGGGATGATCACGCCCAGGCTGGAGGCGCAGGCTGTGATGGCGACCGCGAAGTTCTTCCGGTAGCCGCGCTCCCACATCGGCGGGATGAAGACGGTGCTAAGCGCTGCCGCTTCGGCCGTGGAGGAACCGGAGATCCCGGCGAAAATCATGCCGACCACCACGGTGACGTGCGCCAATCCGCCCTTGATATGTCCGACGAGGGCCATGGCCAGCTTTATGAGCCGTTGCGTGATTCCGCCCTCATTCATGATACTGCCGGAGAGGATGAAGAACGGAATGGCCAGAAGGACGAAATTGTCCACGGCGTTGTACGAGCGCTGGATAGCGATCCACATCGGAATATTGGGATCCAACACCATGACCACCAGCGAGGACAATCCAAGAGAAACTGAAATGGGCGCGCCGATGGAAATCAGGACGGAAAAAGACAGGAAAAGGAGAAGGACAGGATTCACTGGTCTGCCCCCCTCATATCGTGGACGCGGGACTGCATCCGCTCGACCAAGTACGCCAAGGCGACAATGGCGCCTAGGGGGATCGAGGCGAACACCCAGAACATCAGTACTTCCATGTTCGGGCTGTTCTGGAACAACCCGAAGTAGGTGAAGCGGATTCCGGCAAGGAGGAGGAGAACCAATATGACCCCCATGCACAGATCGTTGAACAGCCGAACCGCCGCGCCCCACCGCTTGCCGAGAAGCGGGGGCAAGACGTCCATGGCGAAATGGGCGTCATTTTTCACGCCGACCCCGATCCCCAGGAACACCATCCATATCAGGAGAAACCGGGCCATCTCCTCGGACCAGAGGAACAAGGGCTTCTGAAGCACGTACCGGACGAACACCTGCATCGTGACGCACACGGTGAGAGCCGCGACAAAGCCAAAAGTGATCCATACCTGGATCCGCTCCATGCGGTCGACCAGCTTCTTCATGAGACGTCCTTGTGGAAGCAGACGGGACCGCCCGCGAAGGCGGTCCCGCAGCCATGGATTCCGGCGATTACTTCTTTGCTTCGCGCTCGATCAGATCGAAAATCTCGCCGATCCCAACCTCCTTGGCCACGCGCTGGCGGACCGGGAGGGTGATATCCATCATCTTCTGCTTTTCCTTGAAGGCCGCGAACTTCACGCCAAACTTGGTCTTCATCAGCTCCACGGCCTGGTCGTTCTGCTTCCATTCCGTGGTCCGGGCGACGACGGTCGCTTCTTGCGCCGCCTCCGTGACAATCTTCTTCTGGTCGGGCGTCAGCTTTGCCCAGGTCTGGCCGCTCATGAAGAATGGGCGCACCGTGATGATGTGCCCGGTCTCGGAATAGTACGGGCCGACTTCATAGAATTTGGACTGGAACGAGGTGGACATTTCGTTCTCCATCCCGTCCACCACGCCGGTCTGAATGGCGCTATACGATTCCTGATATGGAATCACGGCCGGAATCGCACCCAGCAGCTTCCACATCTCGATCTGGGTCGGGCTATCCTGGACGCGGATCTTGAAGCCGGCCAGCTCGGCAACCGTCGTGTAGTTCTGTTTCCGGCTGATGATGTGCCGCGGGCTGCCACCCCAATACCCCAAAATCCTCAAGCCAGGATTACCCGCCTTGGCGGTGCCTTTCTCGATGATATCAGCAATCTTTCGGCCGATCTCTCCGTCCATGGCCCGGAGCCAGTGCGCCTGGTCCTTCCAGATGAACATTAAATCCAGAAATGTGAGCTCCTTGGCAAAGCCGCCCGCCGAAGCGGTGGCCACCGTGGACACGTCGAGCGCACCCTGCATCATGTTCTGGATGTAGTCTTTCTCAGAGCCGAGCACGCCGCGATTGTAAATCTCGAGGTCCAACGCGCCATTGGTCTTCGCTTTGATCACATCCCGGAACTTGAGCATGCCTTGGTTCCAGGCGTGATCGTCGTCAAAGTAATGGGCTCCCTTCATCTTCAGCGTGCCCGCCTGCACTAACCCGACACAGCCCAGGACCAATAACATCGTGACGAGAATGCTTGTTGTTTTGCGCATTGCCACTCTCCTCCTCAGCAGGTGAACGCTTTCCGCCTCCGCTGCACCGCTCGCATTTACTTCCTCATCTCTCTTGCCAAGCCCATCAACTCGTCTCGGAAGATCCGCGCCTCCATCGTCTTCAGAGTCGGAGAAATGATCGGTCGAAATGCCATTTGCGCCAGGACATCTTTCTCCAGGTCCACAGCCGGCGCAATCTCGGTCAGCATGACGCCCTCTTTGGTAATCACGAGGACGGCCCGTTCGGTGATGAACTGGACCCGCTGCCCGCGCTCTGCGGCCAATTCACCGCTGAAGGTGATTTGCTGAACGGCAGGCACGAACTTCTTGAAGCTGCCCTCCTTCACGATCCGGAGCCGGCCATCGCCGACCTCGACCTCCAGGCCGCCCGCCGTGAACGTGCCCAGGAAGACGGCCCCTTTTGCCCCCTGCGAGATGTTCACGAACCCGCCCACGCCCGGCATCCGGCCCTGGAACTTGCTGACGTTGACGTTGCCGCGCTGGTCCGCCTCGGCCAGCCCCAGGAACGTGAGATCCAGGCCCCCACCGTCGTAAAAGTCAAATTGATAGCCCTGGTCAATGATGGCTTCCGGGTTGGAAGACATCCCGAACACCACACCAGGTGCCGGAATCCCGCCCGTGATCCCCTGCTCGATCGTCGTCGTGATCCGATCCGCGATGCCCTCTTCGGCCGCCACCAAGGCAACGCCATCGGGCATGCCGACCCCCATGTTCAATACGGCACGCGGCAGCCCAACGATCTCCAGTGCCGCGCGACGCGCGATCACTTTCCGCTCGTCAAGCGGCATGGAAGCGATGGAGCCGACGGGAACCTTCACCTCGCCACTGAAGGCTGGGTTGTACTCGCTTTCCACGCTCTGCCACTGGTCCGGGTGGATGACGATGTAATCCACCAGCGTATGCGGGACCTTCACGAGCTTCGGGTGCAGCGTGCCGGCCTGTGCCAGCCGTTTCGCCTGCACAATGACGATCCCGCCCGAGTTCCGGGTCGCCATCGCCATCGGGAGCACCTCCAGGTACGCGGGCTCCTGCTCCAGGGTCAAATTGCCTTTCTCGTCCACTGTCGTGCCGCGTATGAAGCAGGCGTTCAGCGGGAAGGCGCGATAGAACAGCCATTCGCGGCCGCCGAGCTGCACTACCTCGATGAGGTCCTGCGTGGTCCGGGCGTTGAGCTTTCCGCCCTCCACGCGAGGATCGATGAATGTCTTGAGTCCGATGTGCGTGACCAGGCCCGGCCGGCCGGCAGCGACCTCGCGTAGCCACTGGGACATCACGCCTTGCGGCCAGCAGTATGCCTCGATCGCATTGTCCAGGATCAACTGAGCATATTTCGGCGACATCCCATAGTGCCCGCCGATGTTCCGCTTCACGAGACCGGGGCGCGTGAGCTGGTTGAGCCCGGTGGTCTTCCAGTCCCCAAGACCCGACACGTGAAAGATGGTCAGATCCCGAGGCCGGTCGGTCTCTTCGAACGCGTTGGCCAGGGTCTTGATCAGTAAGTCCGGTTCGACATTCCCGCCGCCAGCACCGTGAATGGCCAGCGTGCTGCCGGACGGGATCAATGCAATCGCTTCATGCGGCGTGACGATTTTCCCGCTCAATTGTCGGCTCCCAACTCACATGTTAGAGGAAGTACTCCAATCGGCCGCCCGAGACATCTACCACCGACCCGTTCATGTACGATGCGGCTTCCGACGCCAGGAACGCGACGACCTTGCCGATCTCGGGTGGCTCGCCGATCCGGCCAAGGGGAATCTGCTGCTTCAGCTTCTCGAACGTGGCCGGCGATAGGATACCGAGCATGGTCTCTGTCCCGATGAATCCGGGCGCGATCACGTTAGCGGTGATGCCTTTCGGGCCCAGCTCGCGCGCGGCGGTCATCGTGAGCGCAATCACGCCGGCCTTGGCTGCACCGTAATGCCCGATGGTAGGACGCCCGCCGACCCGGCCGTGGATCGAGGTGGTGTTGATGATCCGTCCCCACCCCCGCTCGACCATATGCGGCGCGGCGTACTTAATGCACAGGAAGGCGCTCTTGAGATGGTTCTCGACCATGAAGTCCCACAACTCCTCAGGCAAGTCCACCAGCGGTTTATTGAGCTGCGGCCCCGTCGTACCGGCATTATTGACGAGGATGTCGAGCCGGCCAAAGGCTTTGAGAGTGCTATCAATCAGCCGCTGCACATCGGCCGATTTGGTCACGTCGGCCTGAACCGAGATCGCCCGCCCGCCCCGGTCCAAGATTCCTCTCACGACCTGCTCGGCCGCGGCCACGCTCTTCGCATTGGCGACCACGACCGCCGCACCCTCAGCCGCCAACGCTTCGGCCTCGGCTTTCCCCAGTCCCTTGCCGCCACCGGTGACAATCGCCACACGGTCTTTCAGTCCAAGATCCATGGCACCTCCTCAGAAATGACTAATGACCATTTCCCAATTTCCAATGGCGGTACCACTACATTGGTCATTTGCCATTGGACATTGGCCAATTGCCTCTAACCCAACACCGAATCAACAAGCGGGGGAATTGCCACTGGCCGGTGCTGCTCGACGGAAGTGATGGCTGCCTCAACCATCGCCAGTGTCCGGATGTTATCGTCCAGATGCGTTTCGGGTTTGCGTCCCTCACGAATGGATGACAGGTATTCGCGGAGCGTGTATGCCAGATCGCTGACCGGCATGGCCACGGGCGGAATGACCTCGACGCCTCCCGCCTCTCCATACAACCGGACCTGGGAATCGGATTCGAGCCGCAGCGTGCCCTTTTCGCCAACCAGCGTGATGATCCCATCCTGCGGGGTCGCCAGCCCTCGCCCGACCATGGTGCCCGTGTAAGTCACTTTGACGCCATTGTCAAAGGCGAGCAGCGCA
>Ga0335071_10006843_pt1 | contig 11768 bp, 12 predicted proteins | sample Lox_Sample_15_FD_206724 | JGI IMG/M metagenome (GOLD analysis project Ga0335071, IMG submission 206724) | Soil microbial communities from Loxahatchee National Wildlife Refuge, Florida, United States - Lox_Sample_1.5 | ecosystem: Environmental > Terrestrial > Soil > Wetlands | place: USA...
ACGTGAGCTATGACCCGCGGGGGGCAACTGGGCTTACGGCTGGTGTTCCATGTCGCAGGGTCGTGTGATAGCGCTCACTGCGGCGGTGTTAGGCGGGAGCGCACCATCGTAGCAGGAGGGAAGGGGTCCCCACATCATGGGTCTAATGACGCTTCTCCGAAAAAATGAAACGAGTCCTCATCCTTGGTGCTGCTGGACGAGATTTTCATAATTTCAACGTCGTATTTCGAAACAACCCTGAATTTCACGTAGTCGCTTTCACCGCCACCCAAATCCCTGATATCGCTGGAAGACATTACCCGCCGCAGTTGGCTGGGGAGCAGTATCCACTGGGCATACCAATCCTGGAAGAAATCAAGATGGAGGGGATCATCCGCGACGAAAAGGTCGATGTGGTGGTGTTCTCGTACAGCGACGTGACACACGCCGCGGTGATGCATCTGGCGGCGCGAGCGGTGGCCGCAGGTGCTGATTTTTGGCTGCTGGGAGCGTCCCGCACGCAGGTAGCAGCAAAGGTGCCCGTCATTTCGATATGTGCAGTAAGAACCGGATGCGGCAAGAGCCCGGTATCACGCCGGGTTGCTGCCGAGTTGCGCTCGCTGGGATGGAACCCGGTGGTGGTGCGGCATCCCATGCCGTACGGCGACCTTGTGGCGCAGCGGGCGGAGCGCTTCGCGACGTTTGTGGACCTGGAGCGGTTCGAGTGCACGATCGAGGAGCGCGAAGAGTACGAACCGCACATCATGGAAGGAACGACGGTGTACGCCGGGGTGGACTACGAGGAAATCCTGCACCAGGCAGAACAGGAGGGCGACATCATCCTGTGGGACGGGGGCAACAATGACACCTCGTTCTACAAACCGGACCTCGATATCGTGGTGCTCGATCCGCACCGGCCGGGACATGAGCTGGGATACTGGCCGGGCGAGGTCAACTTCCGCAGCGCGCACGTCCTGATCATTAACAAAGTGGATACCGCCAATCCCGATTCGATCGCCATCGTCCGCCGAAACATCGCCGAGCACAACCCCACGGCGCAGGTCATCGAGACGGCCTGCACGGTCAGCGTGGAAGATCCGGCGATGGTTAAGGGCAAGCGCGTGCTGGTGGTGGAGGACGGTCCAACCCTCACGCACGGAGAAATGCCCTACGGTGCGGGGGTGGTTGCGGCCAATCGCTTTGGGGCGGCCAAGCTGGTCGACCCGCGGCCGTTTGCCGTGGGGTCCATCAAAAAGACGTTTGAGAAGTTCCAGCATCTGGGCAAAGTACTGCCCGCCATGGGCTACAGCGAAATCCAGAGGCATGAACTCGAGGAGACGATCCGTCGCGTGCCCTGCGACCTTGTGCTGGTGGCCACGCCGATTGACTTGGCCCGGGCGATCCGGCTGGAGAAGCCGAACGTGCGGGTGCGCTATGAGGTGGAGGAGATGGGGAGTCCGGCCATTACGGAACTGCTCGAGCGATTCACGGAACAGCACAAACCGGTGCCGGTCCTGGTAGGGAGGCCGTGATGTTACCGAAAGACTTCCTCTCAATACGGGATTTCACGCCACAGGAGATTCGGTACTTTCTGCATGTGGCCTGCCAGGTGAAGGCCAAACCGGAGCTCTTCTACCTCGCCCTCAAGGGCAAGACGCTGGCGATGATCTTCGAGAAGCCTTCGTTGCGCACGCGAGTCACCTTCGACGTGGGCATGGAGCAACTTGGCGGACACTCGGTGTATCTTTCGCCGGCTGAGATCAACCTCGGCAAGCGGGAATCGGTACACGACGTCGCCAAGAACCTGGAGCGCATGGTGCAGGGCATCATGATTCGCACCTTCGCCCACGAAATTGTGGTGGAAATGGCGAAACATGCGAGCATCCCGGTCATCAACGGGCTGACGGACTACAGTCATCCGTGCCAGGCCATGGCCGACTACCTGACCATGCTTGAGGTCAAGGGGCAGGTTGCCGGACTGAAGGTTGCCTACATCGGTGACGGCAACAACGTAGCGCGGTCGCTGCTGTTCACCGGGGCGCAACTGGGGGCCAATGTGTGGGTGGCGACTCCGCCGGGATATGAGCCTGACGCGGAAGCGGTGGCATGGTGCCGGGAGCGGTGCCGCGAGACGCATGGCTCCTGCACGGTGACCAACGATCCGGAGATGGCGTGTTTCGGGGCGGATGTGTTGTACACCGACGTCTGGGCGAGCATGGGACAGGAGAGCGAAGCGTCCCACCGGCGGGAGGTATTTCTTCCGTACCAGGTGAATGCGAAGCTGCTGGGTCATGCCAAGCCGGAGGCCATCTTCCTGCATTGTTTGCCGGCGCACCGGGGCGAAGAAGTCACCGATGAGGTGATCGATTCGCGTCGTTCGTTTGTCTTTCAGCAAGCGGAGAACCGTCTGCATGCGCAGAAGGCCATCATGCTGGAACTGATGTCGGACAAGACCGAATCGGCCTCGCAAGCGGTTGCCGGTCGCGAAGCGATGCAGGAGTTGGTGCGATAGCCAATGGCCCCGCGCAGGATGGAAGGGAGGCGATTGGCAGGGCCCAACAGCAACGCTAATCACCTTTGGTCCCACTTCCGGGGCGAGGACTCATGTATGGCGAAGACTGCGTTAGTAGCAGTTGGTGGTAACTCGCTAATCCGGGCGGGTGAAAAAGGCACCATCGCTGAGCAACTGGCGAACACCCGCCGGACCGCGGTGGCGATTGTCGGCCTGATCCGGCTGGGCTATCGCCTGGTCATCACCCACGGGAACGGCCCGCAGGTGGGCGCGCAATTGCTGCGCTCGGAGCGGGCCTCGGACGTTGCTTACAGTCAGACGCTCGATGTGTGTGGCGCCGCCAGCCAGGGCGAAATCGGCTACCTGCTGGCGCAATCGCTGCGCAATGAACTGTCGGCGCAAGGCATCGACGTGCCCGTGGTCAGCCTGGTGACGCAGACGGTGGTTTCGCAGGATGACCCCGCGATGCAACACCCCACAAAGCCGATTGGGCCGTTCTATTCCAAGGCGGATGCCGAGGAGAAACACCGTCTGTTGGGCTGGCACATCGTGGAAGATGCGGCGCGCGGCTACCGGAGGGTGGTGCCCTCGCCGGAGCCGATGGCCATCGTTGAATTGGACGCGGTCCGGTCGCTGGTAGAACAGGGCACACTGGTGGTTTCAACCGGAGGAGGCGGGGTGCCCGTCGTCGAGGTCAACGGCCAGTTGCAGGGTGTGGAGGCGGTGATCGACAAAGATCGCGCATCGGCCCTGTTGGCCGCCAATCTCAAGGTGAATCGGTTTGTCATCTCCACCGACACCGACTACGTGTACCTGAACTACAGGAAATCCGGACAGAGTCCCCTGACGCGGGTGACGGCCACCGAGATGAAGCAGCACCTTCGCGACGGGCATTTTCCGCCAGGGAACATGGGGCCGAAGGTGGAATCGGTGCTGCGGTTTCTGGAGAGTGGCGGCGAAGAAGCTGTCATTACGTCGTTCGAACACTTGTGCGAAGCGGTAACGGGCGGGGCGGGGACGCACATTGTGCGTGACCGCTCCGAGAGCGAACAAGTCACAGACCGCGAGTTGGCGGTGGCGGAGAAGTGAGGACCATGCAGACAATCGAACTTCCATCTAGACTGCAGCAAGCTGGTGCGAGGCGGAGCCACGTGGGACTGAGACATGTAGTCGAGTCACAACAATTCACCGTCCCTTTGCTGATGGAGCTGTTCGACCGCTCGCGGCTGATGGAGCGGATCGTGGCGCGCGGGGGCACGCTCGACTACCAGAACAAGATTCTGGCCAGCCTGTTTTACAAACCTTCCACGCGTACGCGCTTCTGCTTTGAGGCAGCCATGCTGCGCCTGGGCGGCCGGGTGCTCTCCACAGAACACGCGCAGTCGTTCTCGTCCGAGATCGAGGGCGAGCAGGTGGAGGATTCGATCCGCATCATCGGATCGTATTGCGATGCCATCGTGATTCGCCACCTCGAGGCTGGAGGGGCGACCCGCGCGGCCAAAGTTTCACCAGTGCCGATCATCAATGCGGGCGACGGCGATGGCGGGCAGCATCCCACACAGGCGTTGCTAGACCTGTACACGATTTACCGGGAACGGCCGATCGACGGGCTGAGCGTCGCCTTCATCGGCGAGCTTGACCGGGGGCGGACGGTGCGATCACTCGCCTACCTGCTGGCGAAGTTCGAGCGCATGAAGATTTTCTTTGTGAGCCCGCCGGACATGCAGATGAAGCCGGACATCCTGCACTATCTGGACCGCCACGGAGTGCGCTACGAACTGGAATCGGAGATCGACCGGGTGGTGGGAGAAGTGGACGTGGTGTACCAGACGCGCATCCGGCCCGAGCGCGCGGCGTCGATTACCAGGCCGCTGCGCTATGCCATCGATTCGACGGTGCTGCAGAAGTTGAGGCCCGACGCCATGATCCTGCATCCGTTGCCAAGAACGGTGGAGCTTGACAAGAAAGTGGATGACGATCCCCGGGCGTTTTATTTTCGCCAGGCGGCCAACGGACTCTTCGTTCGCATGGCGCTGCTGAGTATGTTGCTGGACAACGAATAGCTGGACGTTCTCTTGGGCTGAAATTACCGTAGCCTGAGAATGAAGGAGATGCATGGAAGCCATCGACGAAATGACGCGGACAAAGGAACTAATTGCCCTGGAAGAGGAGTACGGCGCTCATAATTACCATCCTCTCGACGTCGTGATTGCCCGGGCCGAGGGCGTTTGGGTGTATGACGTGGACGGCAACCGCTACCTGGATTGCCTGGCGTCGTATTCAGCGGTGAACCAGGGACATTGCCATCCCCGGATTCTCGCGACCCTGGTGGAGCAGGCGCACAGAGTCACACTTACCTCGCGCGCGTTCCGCAATGACCAACTGCCAATGCTCTACAAGGAACTGCACGACTTGACCGGCTATGAGATGGCACTGCCCATGAACTCCGGGGCGGAAGCGGTGGAGACGGCGATCAAGGCGGCGCGCAAGTGGGGCTACAAGGTCAAAGGCATCCCCGAGGGCAAGGCTGAGATTATCGTGTGCGCCAACAACTTTCACGGGCGGACGACGACCATCGTCGGTTTCTCGAGCGACCAGCAGTATCGTGATGGCTTCGGGCCGTTCACGCCGGGCTTCAAGATCATTCCGTTCGGAGACGCGGCTGCACTGAGGCAAGCCATTACACCCAACACGTGTGCGTTCCTGGTGGAGCCCATTCAGGGTGAGGCGGGAATCATGATTCCGCCGGAGGGTTTCCTGAAACTCGCGGCGGAGATGTGCCGCGAAAACCACGTGCTGTTGATCGCGGACGAAATTCAGGCCGGCCTGGGACGGACCGGCAAGTTGTTCTCGTTCGAGCACGAAGGCGTCAGGCCCGACGCGGTGATCGTCGGCAAGGCGCTTGCGGGCGGGTTCTATCCGGTGTCGGCGGTGCTGGCATCGAAGGAAGTGCTAGGCGTATTTCATCCCGGCGATCACGGCAGCACGTTCGGGGGGAATCCGCTGGGCTGCGCGGTGGCGCGCACGGCATTGCATGTTTTGGTGGACGAGGACCTGGTCACGCGCTCCGCTGTGTTGGGCGACTATTTTCTCGAGCGGTTGCGCGCGTTGCGCAGTCCGCACGTCAGGGAAGTGCGCGGCAAGGGCTTATGGATCGGCGTCGAACTGAACAAGCCGGCGCGGCCCTTCTGCGAGGCGCTGCAGCAGTTGGGCGTGCTGTGCAAGGAGACGCACGACGTAGTGATCCGCATTGCGCCGCCGTTGGTCATCACCCGGGAAGAAATCGACTGGGCGGTCGAGCGGATCGAACAGGTACTGACCTAGCGGGAGAAACGCGGGCTGTAGCAGCCGACGGCCCGTTTGTCTTCGGCGCCGGGCACACCGTGGCCACGATATTCGGACGAACGGTTGCGAGCGCGACGTTTTCCCGGCCCGCTCCGGGCTTCTAGTCGTCGCCGTGGATGGCAGCCGCCGCGATCTACCTGGTGATCCAACTGCGAGAGTCAGCGAGGCCAAACTCACAGCCGGCCTGAGCGTCTAGGCGGGCAAGGGCACGGCTGTTTCGGCTAAGATTAAAGGTTGTCTTCCATCACCACAACTTGTCCTGAAGTTCGGGAGCTGGCGAGCGCCCGTACCTCCACGGCGCGCTTCTATCATCCAGAACTCGATGTTCTGCGCTTCTTTGCGTTCCTCATGGTGTTTCTGCACCATGCGTTTCCGCACGAGCCCGGGTTCTGGACGAAGCTGGGAGTGCCCTCGTTTCTGGCGCACGTGCTGGCGGGAATGGGGGCAACCGGTGCCTTCGGTGTGAGCCTGTTCTTCGTGCTGAGCTCGTACCTGATTACCGAATTGCTGCTGCGGGAGAAAGACCTGATCGGCACGCTGGATGTGCGCTCGTTCTACATCCGCCGCATCCTGCGGATCTGGCCGCTGTATTTCGCATTCCTGGCGCTGGCGGTGGTGCTGCAGTGGGTTGTGCCCGGGCAGCATGTCACCTGGCGTTCCGGGGTGTGGTTTTCACTCCTCGCGGGTAACTGGTTCATCGTGTTTCACGGCTTTCCCTCGTCCGTCATCTTTCCCTTGTGGAGCGTGTCGATCGAAGAGCAGTTCTACATCACCTGGCCGGCGGTGGTCCGCAAGGTGACTGAAGCCGGGATGCTAGTTTGCGCCGGGGCGTTATTGGCGGCGGCCACACTAGCGCGCTTCTACTTGGGCATGCATCACACGGGAGAAAGTGAGGTGTGGTGCAACACCTTCGTGCAGCTCGATCCGATTGCAATCGGGATATTGCTGGCCGTGCTGCTGAAAGGCGAGGTCCCGCGGTTTTCGCGGCTGGCGCGTTTGGCCATGCTGGTGGCAGGAATCACAGGCCTGGCACTGGGCAGCCTATACTTCGGGATCAAGAACGACCCGCTGACGACGGCTCGCATCGTGCTGGGCTATCCTTCGATTGCCATCGGCGGGGCACTGGTGCTGTTGTCCGTCCTAAGGTACAAGGCTGGAAAGAGCAACCGGGTGCTGGTCTATCTCGGCCGGATTTCATATGGGCTTTACGTCTTCCATGTGTTGGGTCTGCTGATTTCGGATTACGCCGTGCATGACCAGACGGCGAGCCTGCTGCGCTATTCGTTGCGAGTGGGCGTAGCGTTGGCAGCGACGATCACGATGGCGGCGACCTCATTCCGCTGGCTGGAGACGCCGTTCCTGAGCCTGAAGCAGCGTTTCACGCACGTGCTGTCGCGCCCGGGCGGATAGCCGAGTGATAGAGCTGCTCCACTGTAGGTGTACACGTCGAGAGACTCGATGTGCCGCCGGGTTGAAACCCGGCTCAATTCTCAAACCAAAAAGCCCGATAACGCCGCGCTGAAGCGCGGCTCTACCCGCTCTCCGCTTGCGGGATATGGCAAAGCCGAAAAGGCTGCGTTTGGCTTGTGGGTGTGATTGCGCTAATACTTGCGCATGTGGATTTCGGTACCGTTGCGTTCAAAACGGACTTCATCCATCAATTGATTGATCAGGAAAATCCCGCGTCCGTGGTTGGAATACACGTTCTCGCCGCGCAGGGGATCGGGTACCTGGGCGGGTTCGAATCCCGTGCCGGGGTCGCGCACAATAATCAGCATGCCCCGCTCTTCGTCGCAGGCCACGCAGCATTGCACTTTTTTACTGGGGTCGTTCTTGCATCCGTGCAAGATGGCGTTGGCGAGGGCTTCGCGGATCGCGGTCTCGATCTCGAATTCCTTACCGGCCGCGCACTCCATGCGGCGGGCCATCTCCATGATGCCTTCGACCACGGGACTGATGGCAGTCGGGTCTGCGTTAAGCGTAACCTCAATACGGATCATTAGTTTGTCGCGGTCAAACTCAATCGGCGTAGTGCGGCCAGAAGGTGCTGCTTGGTACCCGGAAGCCATCGCTTGCGATACTCTGACAGGAATGAATCGAACGGTCAAGCGCCAATCTTAAAATGGCGGGTGTATAGCACTTTTGTCCTATGGTTTGCTCCTATCATTAGGATTCAAGTCGTCGCCGAAAGTCGCATTTTCGTTTTGCTATTCTGCGGACTCTAGAGCAGTTCCTGAGTTGGTGTAACCGGTTGGGGGAGCCGAGGTGCCGCCGGGTTAAAACCCGGCTCTGTTCAAAAGGCCATGCTAGGCGCGGCGCTAAAGCGCCGCTCTACCGTTGCTACCTGCTGGATACAGCAACTCTCGAACCGCTCTAAGCTGTCGGTTGCGTGCCGAAGCACAGCGCGCCTGTCGATCGCGTGATTGCGGAATGGATGAGGGCGGACTCGATGCGGAAGTGCCTGCTGCTGCCATTGGTGGTTGCGTTGGTAGGATGCGGATGGGCGGGTGATTCGATCACCGTGGCCGCTGCCGCCGACCTGAACTATGCGCTCACCGAACTGGGAAAAAGGTTTGAGTCGGAGACCGGGACTAAGGTCGTCGTGTCGTTTGGGTCGTCGGGCAACTTGTTCTCGCAGATCCAAAACGGCGCGCCCTTCGACCTGTTTTTCTCGGCGGACGAAGATTATCCCAAGAAGCTAGCTGCCATGGGTGTGGTCGATGCGGCGACCGTTCGCACCTATGCCGTCGGACACCTTGTGTTGTGGGTGCCGGCCAACTCGCCGCTGGACCCTGAGAAATTGCGCATGGAACTTCTTACGCGACCCGAGGTTGCACGGATTGCGCTGGCCAATCCGCAGCATGCGCCGTATGGCCGTGCCGCGATGGCTACGCTGGAACACTATGGGATGAAAGACGGAGTCGCCCGCAAACTGGTTTACGGTGAGAACGTGAGTCAGGCAGCGCAATTCGTTCAGTCGGGAAACGCCCAAGCGGGGCTGATCGCACTCTCGTTGGCCAAGTCGCCGGCCATGGCATCTTCGGGGAAGTACTGGGAGATCCCGTCTGACGCGTATCCTGAGTTGCGACAAGCCGCGGTCGTGGTGTCTGGGTCGCATCAGAAGAAGTTGGCGCGAGCATTTCTTGACTTCGTGCTGTCGCCTGAGGGGACGGCAATCCTGCGAAAGTTCGGCCTCACGCCTCCGTCACAGCCATGATCCTGCAGGCATTGTTTCTAACATTGCGGTTGGCGGTGGTGGTCTCCGTGATTCTCATGGCGATTGCGTTGCCGCTAGCGTACTGGCTGGCGTCGTCGCACTGGCGAGGGAAGTTCCTGGTGGAAGCACTGGTGGCCCTGCCCATCGTCCTGCCGCCGACGGTGCTGGGGTTTTACGTGCTGACCGCGATCGGCCCGCTCAGTCCGATTGGGCGCTGGTATCACTCCTTGACGGGCGGAAGCCTGGCTTTCACGTTTCGTGGGCTGGTGGTGGGGTCGGTGCTTTATAGCCTGCCATTTGCCGTGCAGCCCATCGCGGCGGCGTTTTCTTCCGTGGATCGCAAACTGGTGGACGCTTCCGCCACGCTGGGAGCTTCGCGATGGCGAACATTCTGGCAGATCGTATTTCCACTGAGTCTGCCGGGTGTGCTGGCCGGATTGGTGCTGAGCTTCGCGCACACGCTGGGCGAGTTCGGCGTGGTGCTGATGATTGGCGGGAATATCCCCGGCGCGACACAAACGGTTTCGATACTCATCTACGACCAGGTGCAGGCGCTGAATTATGCTGTGGCCAACCAAACCGCGCTGTTGCTGCTGGCCGCGTGCTTCGTGCTGCTGGCCGTCTTGTATGCACTGCGGCGCAACGGCGGCCGAGGCCTGGGGGGGTGGCTGTGAGCGCCACGAAAGCCCATGAGTGCTCCGGTGCGTTGCAGGTGTCGCTGGGGAAGCGGCTGCCTGGGCGAAGTCCGGGCGAGTCCGGGTTCCGTCTGGATGTGAATTTCGAGGTGGGCGCCGGCTTCACCATCCTGTTTGGGGCCTCGGGCGCCGGCAAGACCACCATCCTCGACGGCATCGCCGGGCTGCAGAAACCCGACTCCGGAAGGGTTGCAAGCGATGGGCTTGTGCTGTTCGATGCGGAGAAGAGCATTGATGTGCCGACGCGAAACCGTCACGTGGGGTATCTGTTTCAGACGCTGGCGTTGTTCCCTCACATGTCGGGCCGGCAAAATATCGAGTACGGCCTGGCTGGCATCGCGAAAGAGGAGCGGGCGAGCCGTGTTGGTGAAGTCACCGAGTCGTTCGGGATTTCGCCGATACTCGCGCGGCGCCCGTCGGAGATGTCGGGCGGCGAACGTCAGAGAGTTGCCCTGGCCCGCGCGTTGGTCACCCGCCCTCGCGCTCTTCTGCTGGACGAGCCGATGACGGCGTTGGATGCGGTCACGAAGTCAAAGATCCTGGACGATCTGCGGCAATGGAATGCAACCCATGCGGTCCCCGTCTTGTACGTCACGCACCAACGAGAAGAGGTGTACGCGCTGGGAGATCGCGTGTTGGTGCTGGAGGCGGGGCAAGTGGTCGCTGACGGGCGCCCGCACGACGTTCTGAGCCGACCTCAGCACGAGTCGGTGGCGCATTTGGCGGGGTTCGAAAACATATTTGAGTGCGATGTGGTGGCATTGCATCCTGAGCAGGGGACCATGACCTGCCGCGTGAAGGCAGCCGAACTCACTGTGGAAGCTCCCCTGACTCGAGTGGCAGCCGGGAAGACCATCGTGCTGGGAATTCGGGCGGGAGACATCCTGGTGGCGACGACGCAACCGGCAGGACTGAGCGCGAGAAATGTATGGCCGGGGCGAATCGTCTCGCTGCGGCAAGAGGGCGTCACGGTCATCGCCGAGGTGGACTGCGGCGCAAAGTTTGTCGTTCACCTGACCCCGAGCGCCTGCCGATCGCTCGCCCTGGAGACCGGAAAGCCGATTTGGCTGGTGGTTAAGACGTACTCCTGCCACATACTGCAGCGCTGAAGCAATCGCCGTCGCCGCTCGATTCCTTCACAGGAGACGAGGGCGACGGTAACTACGTTCGCCGCTCACGCTGGCCTGTGATGAGGCTCACTGCGGCATTGTGCACACGGTTCATACTGGAGTTGTTGATGGCTGCCCCGAGCCCGGAATGGGAAGGACCCATCCCGTAAGTGAAGCCGATTTGGTCACGCAGCCTGCAGGTGGTCTCGGCTTCAGCGGCCGGCAGCACGTCCCAAGCGGAGGTGTGAGGCAATGCCAACGGAAGTCGATCCCGAAGTTAAAAAACCCACCGATAGTTCAACTACCCCAACTTATCAACAGCCGGAGCTGTTTGCCGCCGAGGTGGAGATGGAGAAGAAGTCCTCCAACCTGGGTGCAATGATCATGGTTCTTGCGCTCTTGGCGGTAGTCGGTGGCACGATTTTCTACTTTTTCAAGACCGCGCGTGAAGTGTTGACCGTGCCCGTAGCCACGACCTCGGTCAATGAAATTCTGAAGGCCCAGGGCGGCGGCAAGGTCAATTTCAGCGTTGGGACCATCGTATCGAGCGTGAATGAGAAGCCGAACGACCCGCAGTACAAGCTCTTGGCGAAGGCCGGAATTCTGGCCGTGACGCGGAAGAGTTACAACACGACATTAAGGGCGTCGAGAAGGGCAAGAACCCCGACGGCAACGTCACCTACTCGGTTCCGCTGGCCGAACGTCAAATCGTTCAGATTGACAAAGTGACGATGGTCAAGCCGCACTTGGCGCGGGTCGATTACACCTGGAAGTGGGTGCCCAACCGGCTGGGCAAGATGTTCGACGCATCCGGGGACTTGGTCCACGAGTTCAATACCTGGGACCGCGGGACACTCATTAAGGACTATGGTGTGGATTTCTACAGCGCCGCGCCGACGAAAGCCAGTGTG
>Ga0335071_10006845_pt1 | contig 11766 bp, 9 predicted proteins | sample Lox_Sample_15_FD_206724 | JGI IMG/M metagenome (GOLD analysis project Ga0335071, IMG submission 206724) | Soil microbial communities from Loxahatchee National Wildlife Refuge, Florida, United States - Lox_Sample_1.5 | ecosystem: Environmental > Terrestrial > Soil > Wetlands | place: USA: Florida...
TGACGGCGAGGAGATTCGCATGTTCGGCGGAGTCGAGCGCGATGAGAATGTCGCGGACATTATATTTGTCGATCAGATCAGGCAGTGTGCCGATCGGCGAGAGGATGGGGACGTTCTGGTAGGTCGCTTCGCCGGTCATGGGGGTGGCAGGGACGAAGCCGACGACGTTATAGCCGAGGGCCGGATAATGTTTCACGGCATCGAAGAGGTCTGTCGCCTTCTGCGACCAGCCGACGATGAGGGTATTATGAAGGCCGATGCCGGCTTCGAGGAGTCTCTTCTCGAATGTGTGCTGAAGCAGTCTCCCCGCGCCTGTCAACACCAGGACAGTGAACCAGTACCCGAAAATGAGAAGCCGGGTGTGGAATGGTGATCCGGTCCCCTTATCATCGACGAAGATTGCAAAAAACAGAATCAGAATGCCGACAGTCACGGAACGGAATAGGGTTGCCAGTTCGTCCAGCCGGGATTGGGCATACCATGATCGGTAGAGTCCGAACAAAAAGAATATGAGAAGCCAGTATATGCACAGCACCGCCATCGGCATCCAGAGGTCCGGCGTTATCGATGTTATGATCCATCCGCTTTTCACCCTGAACCAGTAAAACAGCGCGTAGGCGAGATTGATGGCGAGTATATCTGCCAACAGAAGTTTTACTATTTCCTTTTTTTTCGACATGCGTCTTGTGAACAGCTATACCGGATCGTTCTGCATCGCAGACACAAAGTGAGCGGCAAGTGCCGGCCAGGAGTACTCTTTTCTGACGAGTTCCGCACCTCTGCCGGTTTTGCGATCCCGTTCTGATGGATTGTCCAGTATCCGACGCACCTCGGATACCACCTCCTCCGCCGTATCGGCATAATAAAGAGCGTCAGTCCCGTTGTCGATCCGGCCGACTTCCTGCAGGCGGGTGGAGATAACAGGCTTCCTCCTGATCATATATTCAAACAGTTTTATCGGGGAAGCGGCGTCCGCGACGCGACATTTCACAAACAGGTTGAGGCAGATATCCATTTCGGAGATGAACTGCATGGCCTGGTGATGCGGGACAGCACCGGTGAGCAATACATTCTGGAGCTTTCTCTCAGCCACATATTCCTTGACACGCGGATATTCCCGACCCGCACCGACATAGAGAAATCTGCATTGCGGAAGCCGGCGGGCGGCTTCCAGCATGAGATCGAGGTCGATAAAGTACTCGAACGCTCCGACATAACCGATGACCGGCTTGTCCCGTTCGATATGCAGAACAGTATCGGTATGCAGGGATTCCGGTTCGTCCGCGCCGTTGGGCAGCAGCAGTTTGTGTGCGCAGTCGACCGATTCCAGAATGAGACCCGAGACTGCTGTCACGAGCACAGAACGGTGAATGATCCGGCGGGTCACATCGTCCGTCAACCAAAGCACAGGATGATGATCCGCAATGCCCAGTTCGTGCACGAGCATCGCGCGGTAATCATCGGCGTAATCGAAGATGACGGGAATATGCGAACCGAGAAGGTAAATATACTGCGGAAGATTGTAAATGACAATGACATCGGGTTGTTGGGTCCCGGCGAGATCACGGACAGACTTCCAGGAAAAAAGGGTATAGATCGCTTTTTTGACAAACTTATCGAGAGGAAACCGTGTGTTCCACAGCCAGCCCGGGATCTGCGCGGTATGAAGAAGGATATTGGGATGCGGCTCCATCGGGAGATCGATGTAGTTGGTCTCCTGGGAGGTGCGGGCGGGCGGCTGGACCACGATCACGGTGTGGCCGATATCGGCGACGCGACGGAAAAGGTGATAATACCGCGACATGTTTGCGGAGTTCCACCGGGCCATATAGGGAAAGAGGATTTTCATCTCATGACCCGACGGAAGAAACACCGGAGTGAGCGCGCGGAGTTCGTTCAACCCGCTCAATGACGGCGCAAACCTGTTCAGTGATTTTTTCCCACGAATGTTCCTGCGCTATGGCTTTGCGCCTGTTCCGTTGCTCCTCGGTATCGTTATTAAGAACCGCACCTATCAACCGGACAAACTCATTGCTATCCTTTGCAACAGCTGCAAGCGGTGAAAATTTCTCCACCTCAGGTAATTTGGTGGAAACAACGGCCGTTCCCGACGCCATATATTCCAGTAATTTCAGCGGATTGGCAGCCAAGGTCAGCTCGTTCACACTAAATGGTATCAGACCAATATCGAATCGTGCGACATATTTTGGTAATTGTTCATAGGAAACTTCCCCAATATAACGGATATTCGGCGACTGCTTCAAAAGTGATGTATCGGTTGCGGCTTTCCCGATGACGACAAATGAAGCATCCGGATATGTCTGAGCGCAACGCAGGATGAGAGGCAGATCAATCCAATTGGCAAGGAGGCCGAAAAATCCAATGATCGGACGGGGCAATGTTCGGAGTTCCGGCACTATATCCGTATCGGGTACCGTAAAATGCCCGACATCCACTCCCTGGGGAAGAAAATGAAGTTCTCGGTTCACTGAACGGTGCTGTTCTAGCAGACGATCGGAGACGAAATAGGAGCTGTCGGCTCGTTTGATGAAATCCTCCTCATGTCTGCGCAATGACTGGAAGGCACCGTCGAACAGGCCGTAATCGTCGAGACAAAAGTAATGGGCAGATGCGTAATCGATCCGGTCGAGGATATCGGCAACAATTGGCGAAGACGAAAGAATAATCGGCTTGACAATCTTATGCGTCTGGATAGCGGTACGGATGGTTTTTTCGATCGACGATATATTCTTCCGACGCATCAACTGATTGTCATGCATGGGAATGACAACCGGATGGAGAACAATCGGGTTATCGGTTTTTCCGCCTATCGGAGCGCCTGAACGTTTGAACATGTTCGCGAGCTTTTCCAGACCCCGTATAATATCGCGCGGTGTGAACTTCGGTTTCCTGAGCCCAAGCGACCCGATCCAGAAAATGCGGTTTTGTTTCTTCAGCACATTGGCGATATGCTGGATGGTGGAGGGATACCGGCCCCAATCGTCCCCGAAGATGAGTATATCTCTCGCCTTCACCATTACTTAATTCCCGGGATATGGAGGGCGCCCACACTATAACCGACAACATAAGTGAGATCTGAGGTAATTTTCAACAAAAATACTATCGGCAGTTTCAGGAGAAGCCTCAATGATACCGGCATTCCGCGCCGTCGTCCGAAGACCAGAAGCAATAACCAGATAACCATTCCACTGCTCCACCACCAACTATAAATGAGCGGCATGATGCAGAAGAAACCGCTAAGGAAAACTTTGACAAGATTCCTCCAGAAATTCATCGGCAGTAGAGAACATATTCCATCACCATATGCATAACGAAAAACCGTGACGACAAAGCCCCTGACGGATTGCGGCATTGGCCAATAGACTATCGCAGCCGGTTGATACACAAAACGGCAATTTATCTTCCTCAGGTTAAGGGAAAAGGCGGTATCTTCCGCTGTGATGAACAGTTCAGGATACCCCCCTGCTTTTTCCCATACAGACTTTCTAAAGGCAACCGAACGGGAGGACGGAATGACAGTTTCTGCCTTAACTGCTCCCGGAGGCACAATCCAAAACGAGGCAAGGCATTTTTGAATGAAGCCCGTGCCGACAGGTTCATACCACCCGCTCACAACATCGACTGTCGCATCAGTGAGAAACGGGGAGACGATATTACCAAGCCATTGATCGTCGACGATGCAACCGGCATCCGTGCAAACAATTATCTCTCCCTTTGCCTGCTGAATTGCGATATTCCGCCCCTTCGCGACAGGGCTCTTGCAATAGTCCTTGTTACAGTGGGGGTCAACAATATGTTTTACCTCCATGGACGTATGCTTTTCTGCACGATAGCGTGATATTATTTCCGTTGTTCCGTCGGTAGAACCCCCATCAAGGATAATAAATTCGCCTGGAAACACCGACAGGGAATATATCGAGTCCAGGAATGTTCTAATGGTTTCGCGTTCGTTGTAGAGCGTACAGACAAGCGAAACATTTGAAATTATTTTCGGGGTATGTGCTATCATCGGCAGCACGTCATCAGCGATCTGTACAGCATTCATAACAAACCGTCCGCATTGCATTTATCAAGCACTTCCTGAAAATCCCTTGCACGTGCGGAGCGGAGGAGACGATAGATGAAAATCCTCACGCGGAGTGACACGATGATCATACCAACGAGCAGGCGGGCTTTTACTGCATTATAATTCTCCGAAATGAAAATAAGCCGACTCCGAAGATAGTGATAGGCTACAAATGGTTCTGGTTTTGCACTGACACTCCCCCGCTGATAATGGAACACCCTGGCGAAAGGATAATATTCTATTGTAAAGCCGAGACGATGAATTTTGTAGCAGAGATCTGTTTCTTCAGAATACATAAACAGGTGCGGATTCATACCGCCCACTTTCCTGACCAAGTCAAGACGGCTCATCAGACATGCGCCCCGTATGACATCAACACGGCGGGTGCCGCGCGTCGCCGTCGAGTGCTTTTCCAGCCAGCTCATAAGACGGGCGGACAGGATATGCTCGACTAGAATAGTCCAGAAGCCGGGGTATCCAAAATAGGAGTTCTGGGGAGTGCTATCTGAATTAAGCAATAACGGACCGACAACGCCCGTGGCAGGCCGTTCTTTCATAAAATGAAGTAACTTTCCGATAGCATCGTCAACTATCTCGGTATCAGGATTTAAAAAGAGAATGTAGGATCCTCGTGCATGTTCGATACCCAGATTATTCCCTCGTACGAAACCCAGGTTTTCAGCGTTTCGAATCACATTCACCCAAGGGAAGCAACTGGTTACTAACGCGACACTGCCGTCTTCAGAGGCATTATCAATAAACAGGACTTCACTGGAAATTCCCCGGAGGGACTGGCCCAGGGATGTTAAACAGGTTTTTAAATGACGTGCCGCATTCCAGTTTACAATTACCACTGACAAGTGTGGCGAGTCGTTCTGTAAAAGGGGGGAGGACATATCTTTTTATTGAAATTCGGGAAGGCCCTTATCCGATCTTCCGGAGATAAAAACATGCCTGGTCACCCCGTTGCTGAGTATTAAGCTTTTTCGCATACCGTTTCAGTTTCTTTTTCTCCGACCGGACAATGGCCTCTGTCACGCTATTTCCCGCCGGTTGCATACTGCATTCCCTTTTATTTCTCTCACTGCCAAGAAACTGGAATTCATCCGAATCGTAAAGGACATGTTCTACCTGCAAACCGGCCTTTGAAGCAAGTTCCTGCAGACTGGCAAGTGTATGAATATGGAGATGACGGGGCGCATCGAGCTGCACCCAGTTTTCACGATACGTTTCCCACGCGTAGGAATTTGCGACCGGAGTTCTGATCATAATATACCCGTCGTGCCCGAGGAGTGTTGCAAGATGGCTCAGCGAGGCCAGAGGATCAGGCAGGTGTTCAAAAGAATGATTCAACATGATGAAATCATATTCACCCTGGAGATCCTGGATTTCGCCTTTGATGATGTTTACCCCTTCATCAGAAGTTGATTTCCCTGCATACGGATCGGCACCCGTAACATACAGGAAGCCATCCGACGCCATCCACTGTGGAAACACACCGGCACCCGATCCCACATCCAAAATACGATTAGTAATCCCTACCTCCGGGAAATCAAGCCATATATAAAATACCGGCGAGTGCAGCAGCCAGCGTAAAGGCGGTCTCAACACGTGCCAACTTCTGGTTAATATTTTTCCGCGGAATTTCTTTAGGCGTTGAACAAATTTTGTTTTCTTCACCTGCGATTGCTCTACGAAGGAATAATACGAGGCAGGGTAGTATCTTGACATGCTGGAAGGGATGATCGCAATTTGGAGACATCCACACCTTCCACATTGAAAATATTCAAATAGTTCCCCGGTACCAAACATCATTTCTCTGACAAAGAATAATTCCGTCTCCTCAGTATTCCTGCAAATTCTGCATTCTCTATAAGCCGTTTTCATGAAATCCCAAGTATATCAAACCCGCTCACCGCACCGCCCCACCGGACTGATTTATTCGGTCGGAAATCCCGCTATTCAAGATGGACTGCCGTTCTGCCATGGCTATCAGGGATTCAGCCCATACGTCCCAATTCAATCTATGATCGTATTCATCACGGGAAGAAATCATGAGCGATTCATATTTTCTCCGGTCAAGAAACACATCAGCGATGATACGTGCGTACTCAATCCCACCGGATTGTACATCACACAAGTAACCATTGATCCCATGCCGGATTACCCCTGAGACGCCACCTGTTGCTGTAGTAAGAGACGGGAGGCCAAAGGCGCTCGCTTCACAAAAGACGATACCGTATGCTTCCGCTCTCGTTGGCAGCAGAAAAAAATCATGGGCCAAATACAATTGTTCCAACTGTTTGTATTGTCCGGGGTCGGTTTTATCAAGTACCGGTATAACAGTGACATTTGCATATTTCGATGCGGGGATCGGTGGTATACAGCCAACAACTGTCAGATGCGATTCAACGCCAATCTTACGGAGTTCTTCAAGAGTCTCAAGTGCAATACTTCCCCCTTTCCTCACCCAATCTACTCCAACAAATAATAATTTACAGACTTTGTTTCTCGCCTTGTTCAAAATTTGTTCCCGTGGCGGGACTTCATCAAGGTTTGCACCATACGGGAGAACGGCCACCCTGTCCGGCTCGGCCATATAATCACGAATTGCCGAAGTTGCAGCCCACTGAGATGGGAAGAGGGAAAGACGGGATTTACGAATTGCTTCCGCTTCAAGAGCTTCACCCTGTCGGATCGACCAATACGCAATCCCGAAGTAATCTGCGTAATAATCCCGCACCAAGGGTAAGGTGATATCGGAAGTATACACAATCGGACATTCAAAATTCATCCTTGCAATTTCGGTAGAAGCAGCAGGAGCTAAAATACAATCGACCAACCCCTCGCTCTGATACTCCTTTCTCAAACTTCGGACGTAGGACTTTGCAAACATTTTACTATGATAGTAATCAAACGTCCCACGACCGAGCGTTTTCATCAACCTGTTTACGACCTTAGCTCTTAATAGGGGGGGCGGGGTTTTTGGTCCAATCCATCGGACGTCGACGCCATGTTTACGCAATGCACGCACCATATAAAACGGTGTCCCAGACCAGGAATGCTTATTTTCTGGGTCACGGGATAAAACGACGCCAATACGATAACCACTCATTCTATGCGAGAACGCCATTCTTCTGATTCATTAATTTCCCCGTGGTTCTGACGCAATCCATCGGCGAGCTCACCTTGATCGAAACCTGTCTGGATTCCCTGATCCTGCCGGGACCGATGGATGACAATACTAACCAACACCAATTGGATCATGAAAGCCACACCCTCTGCAGACACCCTTCCAATCGAAGCTCCAAATATACCTTTGGTAGGGATGAGGTAAAAACAGACAAAACCATTGATCACCGATCCAACAGCCAGAGTCGACGTAACGAGACGTTCGTGGCCCGCCGCAATCAGTGCATTGCCAAGCAACGCATTCCCGAAATAAAATGGTACCAATAAACAAAGAGTTTTCAAGACGGGTCCGGCGGGGATGTAGGCAGCTTTGTACAGGAGATAAATGATTTGGTCAGAAAACAGAAAAGTCCCGGCAGTTAGCACAAGACCGACTCCAAGAAGCCCTCCAAGTGATCTCCATGTAATCTCAGTAAACTTCGCATGATTCACACCGGAGTATTTCGCCAAGAGCGGGAATACGGCACCCACCATTGCAGTAGGAATAAAAATCAGCGCCTCGATAATCCGCAATGCAGCGTTGTACCAACCGATTTCCGCAGGGCCTCGATAGAGATTCAAGATGAGAATATCCTCACGGTTATAAAGTATACTGAAGAAGCCCCCGATCACAAACGGCAGTGCAGTTTTTAGATATTTAATATCTATTTGGGTCAATTTTGAAAATTCAATCTTCGAAAATTTCCGGGAAAAAAGAAACGCGGAAAAGAGAAACGAAGTGGCGTTCGATAAAAGATAGATGATCCCTAGGTGAAAAAGATTCCCCCCAAGCAGGAGAACTGAAAATCCGCCGACACACAACACGCTTTTCTCAAGAATCGTGACGATAGCGATATATTTCATATCCCTGACCCCTTCGAACGCGCGTACCGATCCTTGCGCCTGCATTTCCATCACCATACTCAGACCAAAGATGAAGGCAAGATCCCATGGAACACCGTTTAAAAAGGAGGTACAAATGAGGCCGCATATTGCAATAATGGAGAGGGGTATTTTCAATGAAACTATTTTCCCGATCTCTCTGCCGGCGTTTTCCGGTTGCCGGGCTATTGTTCGTATGAGTGGAACAGTCAGCCCGAATTCCGCGACAAGCGAAAAGAACGAGACATATGCCAGCAGTGTCGAAAAAACACCAAAGCGAACATCACCCAGAATACGTGCTATCCCGATAATGAGGACGGTGGAAGCCAGTTTCGTAACGATCTTAGTGACGATGAGCATGGAGCTATTCCGAAGGATACCCATGTATTCATCGTTTTTGCCTTTGAGTATGTTGTCGGTGTTATTCAAGCTTTCTTACCCAAGCATTAATGGTACCAATAATGCCTAACACGACACCAATGAACAGCGTATCGGTGAGAACATTGAGATGCCATGTTGTGGTGGCTTTTATCATCAGGACAATAATGATCGATGTGAACGAAATCAGAAGGCCCTGTTCCCGATTCGTACGACATTTTCCTGCGGTACGGAAGGCAATAATAATTGATGTCAAAAAAAGCCATAAAAAGAGCGCAAAACCGACCAGGCCCATTTTTGATAAGACCCAAAGATAACTGTTATGCAGAAATATTTGGCGGATCTCTCCCACCCCAATCGAATAGAACTGATATATATAGCCAATGCCGGCTCCCAAGATCGGATGAGATAAAAATAACTCGAATGCGTATTTGAGTTCTGTGAGCCGTTGAATGCTTGAAATATCTACGCCGGATGCTCCGGAGAGGTTCGCTCGTGCCAGCAGATCCGTTATGGTGAAAGAGCCGGTAGCCGTAAGGAGTGCCAAGCCCGCTCCAAGGAGAAGGATGACAAGAACGATATAATAAAGTCCTTTTCCTCTTATCAAAAAATGACGACCAAATAAGACCAGCACTACGACGAACCCGACGCCCGCTGCAAGCCATGATCCCCGGGCAAAACTCAGAAACAGCGCCATCGATGATAAGACGACCGCGAGCACAAGTAGATATCTCTGCCTTCCTTTCTGCGCATACGGGAAATAACAGAGGGATGCAATCAACAACATGGGATAGTTGATTTCATCGCTTCCCGTGATGCGGTGAAATAACACTGTTCGGCCCAGGAACTGGTTATACTGCGTATCCGATAATGAATGAAGAATCGCAATGGTGGAACCAATCAGGCCACAAGTAACTATCGCCCAGAATACCTTCTCAATGTCGGCGGCGTTGCGCACCTCAAGGAGAATCAGGAAGAATGATATGTAATAAAAGAATAAACGAACATCCGCAAATACATCCTGGACTCCGTTCCCCATCCGGAGACTCACAGCGGCAAAGAAAAACAATGAACCCAAAAATATGGCGACAGGCACCCGCAGAAAAGTTCTTGGCATCTTTGGCATCACGCCGAGACTGTAGCGGAGGAGAAGAGAAAATCCGCCGATGAGAAGGAGCCAGTCCATCGCATAGAAGTTTACACCAATGATGCGGATGATAAATTGTTCACCTATAATATCCGCGGGGACTGCAAAGGTCACGAAGATAATTGCATAAATGACCGTCAATGGCTCCGCGAGTGTGAAGAAGAAGACAAGCATCGTTCCGACGCCCCCAAGAAATGGAACAGGATCGGGGAGGAGAAAAATTAGCACAATAGAGAATATCTCGAGGAGAATAAGAGCAAAGAAAACGATCCACCCTCTCCAATGGTGGGGGAAAGATACAGGGGAGATAATTTCAGGAAAGGTCTGCACGATGCTGGCTGGGGAACAAACTATCGGCTTTTCCCATCAACATCCGGTTTCAAATGTGACAACATCCTTCGCGCCTGTGCATATTTTTCCATTTCTTCTCCCTTTAATCGGGAAAGATAGCGCGCGAGGAGAACAATCAAGGCGCTCACCAACAAGCTAAACACCGCAGCAATGAGGATGATGTACATTCTCTTCGGCCTATCCTTGTGTTCCGACGGAACCGCCCTGTCGAGGACTAAAATAACCGGAACGTCCTTTTGTTCGTTGATTTTGGCCTGTTCATACATCGGGATGATAAACTCCAATATCTTTTGCTCGATTAAGACGTATCGATATAGTCGAACACTTTCTAGGCCAAGTTGAGGAAGTGTCCGGAGCTTTTTATTTATCTCATCCAGTTCCCGCTCCAGCTGTTGAAGATTAATGTTATCTTCGCTGACGCTACTCTTGAGAACTGCAAGTTGAATTTCCTTCTGTGCCTTCATACCATAGAGTTCCGCAACCCCAGCCAATCCCTCTTGTTGGTCCGGGGTCAGCATCATGCCGGTAGTTTCCTGATATTTTTTCAATGAGTTCTCCGCTATCCGTAGGGAATCCTTCGTCTTGGATACCATCATTTCTATGAATTCTCTATTGTTTCTCGCCTCCTGTGTGCTCAATCTGAGACTCATAGCATTCAAGACATCTGTAAAATAATTAGCCATCTCCGATGCCCGCACCGGATCGTGATCGAGGACCTCAATACTTAGGCTTTCATCATCATGCATGATAAATGAAACATTGGACCGTAATTCTTTTATTGCATCTTCTCTCGAGTTATTCTGAATCTTATAATACAAAATGAGATTAAATTTATTGATCACAGAATCCATCGCACTGCGGCTGTTGAGGATTGCAAAGTAGTTGTAGATACCCATTCCCTGCGCAGGGGAGATTTTGGAAAATGTGGCCAATCCTTTTAACGCGGAATTACCGGCACCGAGAATGTTAAGGAGATTGTCTTCTTTTGGCGGCAGGATCGTGGTTGTCGCTTTATACCACTTTGGAAGTAAAAGACTCACAATAATTGCAGCACACGTAACGGCGATAAAATTAATAAGGATAAACCTTCGCCATTCCAAAAAGAGAATTAATTTATCCAACACGGTTACCTGTCCGTGATGGTGATGGTGGTCTTGATCAGTTGAGGGCACTGTTCTATCCTTTAGTGAAAATCGAAATGCAAACTTTTGAATATCTCATCATCATAACGGAACGATTTCTATCCCCTTAAAGATCCTTTAAAAAGCACGCTTTTATTTTTTCGCCAACTGAACTGCAATCACAGCCAAACCCACAACCACACTCAGTACACTCGCTGCCTGGCTCGCTATCGTCATGTAGTAGGAGAACGGATGATTCGGTTCCGACGGCACCCAGATGTAGTCTCCCTCCTCCACCTTCGTGTCGCCCGGCGACATCCACTGCCTCGTCTTTCCCTTGATCACCTTCACTCCCCCGCTGCTCGCATGATCCGCGTACCCCCCTGCACGCTGGATGTAAAATGCAACATCCTTCCCCTCCGTGACCGGGATGTGACCGGGCGATACCACCTGCCCGAAGACGTACACGGTCTTTTCCTTCGACGGCACGATGACCTGATCTTCGGCGTTCAGCACGACGTCCTCCGCCGAGTCTCCCTTCACGAACAACCGCACGAAATCGGTCCGCACCTCCTCGTGCGTCAGCCGCAGCTCCGTCGCCAGGCCGTATCCAATGCTGTCGTCCGTCG
>Ga0335071_10006846_pt1 | contig 11761 bp, 12 predicted proteins | sample Lox_Sample_15_FD_206724 | JGI IMG/M metagenome (GOLD analysis project Ga0335071, IMG submission 206724) | Soil microbial communities from Loxahatchee National Wildlife Refuge, Florida, United States - Lox_Sample_1.5 | ecosystem: Environmental > Terrestrial > Soil > Wetlands | place: USA...
AACGCGATCAGCCTGATGCCCTTCGCGACTTTCGACACGCTGGAGGCTTCCTTCCTCAAGCTCAGCGCACGGAGCGAGCAGAATGTCGATGGCGCTGCGAGTGCGAGCTTCTCGTCGCGTAGTTTGCCCATTCCCATTCTGCAAGCCAGTTTCTAGAGCATCTTCCCTCACATTGGAATTCCGACATTCTGCCCCCGCACTGGGGACAGACCAAGTTGATGATCGAGGAAATGATCTGGGCATTCGATTCGCCTGGTAGTGTGTCAGTGATCCTCATAATCGCTCTCCGAACAGAGATTTAAAAAAGCGGCAGACAACCGATTGCGAACAACGGAAATGTGCCGCGCGGGTCTTCTGTGCCTTGAGGCGCTCCGAACTGTTTGATTGCGGAGTCCGTCTCGTCTACCGAGTGTCTGCCGTATTGCACAACTTGCAGAGTGCACGCACGATGCCAATGCGCAATCGCGAATAACTGCCGATAACAAAGACATTCTCGCCGCACGAGGACGCTGAATCTCACACTTCCCTGCCAGTATGGGCATCTCTGCCCGGATGTGGTCGCAACTTGAGCACCGAGTCGGGACAAGTCTGTGAAGCCGAGGCTTGGCAATGGCCTGAAAAGTCAATCTCGCGGATCGCTCTACGTCACACTTCAACCATGTGGCATGCCGATTGCGAACTAACCAGGTTAGGCGGCAACAGCCTTACTTGACGCTTAGTCCGTCATAGTTGCGGGATTGCTAAGCCAACGAGGAGCACAGGAGAAGTCAATGATGAGGAAGTTGATAGTTGTGTTTGCGCTGTCTCTGCTGGCGTTGCCCGCGCTCTGCCAGTCCGCGTCGAAGTATCAGTTAGCCATCGTCACTGAGGTCAAGCCGCGTGACGCCGCAGGATCCAGCACGTCTGATCCGGCACGCTATGACGTCTCTGTTAAGGTCGGCGACACAATTTACGTCGTACTATACACGCAACCGTTGGGCGAACTTCCTCCGAAGTACGCAACCGGGCACGAACTATTGGTGCTGGTCGGAAAGGACACAATCACTTACAACGACATGTTGGGTCGATCACTGCAGGTCCCGATCGAGAGCCAAAGACTCGTTAGCGAGTCGAAAGCCTCGAAATAGCTCATGCTGCCGCCGCGAAATGGCACGTTCGTTCCTTCAGCAGCACTTTGATGGACGAGCCACAACGTTGTTGCAAGCGTGCGCTAAGCAACCGTTATTAGTCTGTGCAGTTCGAACGAGGAGCCAGTGATGAAGTCTCGACAGATTCTGATCGCGATCCTGATTCTCACCTCAATGTGGCAGGTTGCCGCCGCCCAGCCTAAGAAACAGAAAAACCAAGTGGAAGCGCCTGCGGTGGAGAGTGTTCTTATGGTGACGAACGCTGCTCAGTCCAACGCCGTTCTGTCAGATCTCATCGCAGTCAAACCCGAAATGCCCTTGGGGCCACAAGATGTTCTCAAATCATACGAAATCGCAATGAGCCTGTTGGCAGACAAGACCTCGACCGATTTCTCGGTAATCGTGCGGGCCCAACAAGCAAACCAAATCACGCGAGAACAGGCGGAATATTTTCTGCAGCAGAGATACCAAACAGCAATGATGCAGTATCAGGTGCTTAGCGCGCTTCACGACATCCTGAAGCACGACATCGACGAGGCAGACCAGGAAACGCGGCACACGCTCAAAGCCACGAACTCCGATACCGTTCTGGTTGTACCCTTCCCAGGCGCTTCTGACGGAGGGAGATAGCCGATATGGAGAGGTACAGCATGCAATCTTTAAGATCTGTTGAGCGCGATCAGCGTCCAGAGATGTCTTCGGGTAGAACGGCAAGTCCGAAGATGATGAACGCTCTACAGAGCATGCCGTCTCTTTACCGGTGCGCGTATCGGCTTCTCGGAAACAAGGCGGACGCTGAGGATGCGGTGCAGGATGCTTTATTGGCGGCGCACAGGCACTTGCATCAATTCAGAGGAGACGCACAGATATCAACGTGGCTGATGACGATCGTGATTAATTGCGCAAGAATGCAATTGCGCAAACGATCGCGCCATAAGCAGGTATCCTTAGATTCGCGATTTGATGAAGAGCAGGACCATCCTCTCTCCGAAACCTTGGCTGACGACCGACCTAATCCAGAAGATGAGTGTCACAGGTCCTTGCTGCATAAGCGGTTGATGAAATCAGCAGCAGAATTGTCACCGGTTCTTCGAAGAACTTTTCAGTTGCGGTTTGAGGATCATCTTTCGATCCTTGAAACGGCCCGGATTTTGGGAGTTCCCACTGGAACAGTGAAAGCGCAAACCGCCCGGGCACGAGCGAAACTGCTCAAGGCCATACGCGGGGCGCTCCAGCCGCGACCCAGGCTTTGTGCAGGCCGGCGTTAGTACGTCGATCCCAGCGGTTCCATTCTCAATTTGAATCTCACTCCATTCCCACGGAACTCGGCCGGTATCTACGCTTTCGACGGCAGGGATCTGAATCCGATTGCCCTGACCCGATAAGGTCGCAGGGTGCCAACCGCATCTGCCCGTATTCGGGCACGCCCGTGCCCGGATAGTGTCCAAACCTGGGCAGGAGTAAAAGTCCACCTGGCAAGTGGTTGAGAAATATGAGATTGGCTCCTGCCGCAAAGTGGCCACAATCTTGCCAATCCGATGTTGGCATCGCGGTCTCAATTGTCCTTGGAGAAAAAAATCCAGGACAAGACACGGAGAGGAGCTGATCCCATTGCTCGATGACGAAAACAAGCGCGTCGATAAGCAGGAAATCGATATCGTTACCGCCGGAGACAGCGTTCTCGCGCGAATCTGCGGTCGTATCGATATCGATTCCTCCCCGGCTCTGCGCGATCGTTTTCTCGCGCTGTTCGAGGCTCCGCATGCCAGGGCGATGAGCATTGATCTTTCGGCGGTTACCCATATTGACAGTTCTGGAGTGGCCACCCTGATTGAAGCTCTGAGAATTGCACGAAGCCAAAACATAGGAGTGAACTTGCAGGGCTTAGAGGGCCGATTACTGCGGCTATTTCAATCGACAGGCATCCTGTCGCTGTTCAACGGAAACGCAGGAACAAATATTCAGTCCGGCTGGAAGGAAGTCTGATGGCCAATGTTTTGGAAATCGTCGGCAGAGAGACTGTGAACCAGCTCGACTACGTGGGGAGTCTCAATATTCAGTGGTGGGCCACCTTGCGTGGAATGCTGAAAGCCTTGCCCCTGGTTGGCAACCGACATCGTTGGCACGCGGCCGTTCACCAGATGTTGGAAATCGGAGTCGACGCGCTACCCATGGTGGCCCTGCTTGCGATGTGTAGCGGATTCATTCTCGCGATGCAAGGAGCATCGGAGCTGCGGCGCTTCGGGGCATTGCATTACGTGATCGATCTGGTGGCCGTTGGCTTCACCCGTGAGCTGGGTCCCTTGCTGACGGCAGTGGCTGTTAGCGGCCGCTCGGGATCCGCATTCGCGGCTGAGATCGGCACCATGAAGGTTACGGAAGAGATCGATGCGCTCAAGGTCATGGCGTTCGAGCCAGTGGAGTTCGTTTTGGCGCCGAAGTATCTTGCCGCACTTGTAGCCGTTCCATGTCTCAGCACGGTCGCAGGGCTGTTTGGGATTCTCGCCGGCGGGCTGTTCATGTTCTTCAGCACGCGCCTGGGTCTCATTCTCTATTTTCGATACGTGCTGACGTCTATCGTATTGCGGGATGTTCTCGCGGGGCTGATTAAGAGTGTGGCGTTCGCCACCATCATTGCTCACGTGGGATGCCTGGAAGGTTTACGAGTGCGCGGCGGGCCCGATGCTGTGGGGCGTTCCACAACTTCGGCCGTTGTGCGATCAACGTTCCTGGTGATCGTCGCCGATGCGATTTTCACCACAATCTTTTACTTCGTGGGGCAAAGCTAAATGGCCGTCATTTCCGTGCGCGATCTAGTGGTGGAATACGATGGCCGGCGTGTGCTCGATGGCTTAGACCTTGACATCGAACCGGGCGAGATCACAGTTCTGCTCGGGGGCAGCGGTTCAGGAAAGAGCACATTGCTGCGGCAAATTCTTGGATTGGAGCGTCCGAAGTCGGGCAGCATCTCGATCAAAGGCACTGATATCACGCGTTGCACACAAGCCGAATTGAAGAAAGTCCGGCGCTCGATTGGAGTGGCTTTTCAGAGCGCTGCCCTGTTCAACTCATTGTCTCTGGCAGAGAACGTCGCGCTCACGCTGCGAGAGCACACTAAACTCGCACCGTCCATCATCGACCTGGTTGTCTGGATGAAGCTGGCCGTGGTCGGCCTCGCGGATTTCGGCAAACTGCACTCGCAGGAACTCTCGGGCGGCATGAAGAAGAGGGCGGCAGTGGCTCGGGCGTTAGCGATGGACCCGGAAATCCTGGTGCTGGACGAACCTTCCGCCGGACTTGATCCCATCGTGGCTGCCGAACTAGACGAACTTATCCTGTTCCTCAAGGAAGCTTTTCAGATCACGGCGCTCGTTGTGACCCACGAGTTGCCGAGCGCGTTTCGCATCGCCGACCGGATCGCCATGCTCTTCAACGGAAAGCTACTTGCTGTCGGCACAAAAGAGGACTTGCGCGCGAACCAGCATCCACGCGTGAGGCAGTTCCTCAATCGTGTACCGGACAGCCCGGTTCATGCGCCCGCAATGACTTCTTATCTGGAGCGATACGTTCGAAGTCAGGAAATAAAACCATGACCACGGAAGCAAAAGTCGGCGCCTTTGTCCTGAGCTGTTTCGCGGTGCTCGCGTTCACCGTCATCTACCTGTTGAACGCGCAGTATAGTGGCGGCACCGTGCAATATCGCACGTACTTGCGATACGCCGGGGGGCTTGAGCCCGGAGCTTCCGTACTGTATGGAGGTATGAATGTAGGCAAAGTTACGGCTGTGCGACCCTGGGCTGCGGATCCTACTCGAATTGAGATTCTTCTGGACGTGAAGAAAGACACGCCGCTGAATGAGAAGTCGGTGGCCAAACTGGGCTTCGTCAGCGTGATGAACAGCGCCGCTTTATCGATCACGACCGGAACCATTGAAGCCAAGCGGCTTGCTCCAGACTCAACCATCGCCTCGCAAGAAGCGGCCAGTCTGGATGAGATTGCCGGGAAACTGGCTGGCGTAGCAGATAGCGCGAATACGCTCATTACACAGGCGCAGGGAGAACTTAACGACATCAGCGGAAACATGAATCGTCTGCTCACAAATCTCGACACGATGACTGGTCCGCGGAATCAGAAAAAGGTCCAAGCCATTCTGGACAACGTCGACGGATTACTCGCGGACGAGCGCCCCAAGATCGACCGACTTACCGAGCAACTGACCAAAGTCAGCGAGCATGCGGACGCGACCATTCTGAATGTAAATGGCACGGTAACGGACTTGCGTGATCCGATGCGAAAAGACCTGGCTGAATTGCTGGTTACGTTGAATCAGGCAAAAGGCCTTATGCAGGCGATGCAAGTCATAGTGCGAGCTAATGACGACAAGATCGGCGACACAGTAGAGAACTTGCGGGACGCGACTGACAACCTTAATCAGTTCACGAACTCAATAAAGCAACGTCCCTGGAGCCTGATTCGGACCAAACAACCGACAGACCGCCAGGTTCCAAAATGAGAGTCGGGCAGGAGAGGAGAATGCACATGAAACGACTTCCGATAGCGCTGGCATTGGCGATTCCGCTTTGCCTGATCCTCTCGGGCTGCGGCAGGGTGAGGTATCCATCCTATTACACATTGAATTTACCGGCACCACCGGATCCGCCCGCCCCGGAGAATGTTCGAACGTCCATAGCAGTACGAGAGTTTCAGTCCCCGAGTTATCTACGGCAGGGGCCCATCGTGTATCGCACAACCCCGGAGCAGATCGGTTTCTACGAATATCACCGCTGGGCGGCGGACCCGCGCACGCTCGTGACCAGCGCGGTCATCGATCATCTGCGGGCGAGCGGTCAGTACTCCACGGTATCGATGTACAACGGACGAGCAGATATCGACTACGTTTTCAGCGGGAAGTTGGAAAAAATGGAGGAGCTCGATTACGAGTCTGGAGTCAAGGTGCAGGTTGCAATGTCTGCACAAATCACTCGAGTAGACACTGGCGTCACGGTCTGGAGCAACAGCATTGAGGAAGTTGGGACGGTCTCTCGACGAAATGTCCCTGGGGTCGTGTCGGAAATGAATCGCACGATGGCGGCGGCGATTGACAAGCTACTCGCTACTGTTCCTGCGCAGCTGGCGGGGAAGTGATTGGAGTTTCATTTGATGAACATTGGTAAGGCTGCTCGGGACCAGTTGTCGTTCTAGGAGCTGTTGCCAGGCAATTGCACTGGGGGCTGCGATTGCCAGATACTCGGACGCACCGCCTCTGGAATTGAAAATTAGGAAGAGCAACATATCATGAATATCGCTGAAGATCGGTATCGAATGCTGCTGGGTGCTTCTACTGCGCTGGCTGATCAGCCGACAGTAAAGGCGGTGTTGCAGAGCCTGCGCGGTGTTCTGTCCAGCACTTCCAAATTGCACGGGGCCGAGCTCTATGTTCTGAGCGATAACGGCCAAAGTCTCTACAGTTTCGAATTTGATCGGGCGGAGGACGCCCCAGCGATTGAACGTGGAGCCAAACTGCTACGCATCGGCGCGGTGGCGCAAGTGCTGGACGAACAGAAACCGGTCTTTGTCCCGGATTTATCTCGGGAAATGTTAGCGCACCCTGACATAGCTCCTTTTGCTGCTGAAGTTGTCGGGCGAAGCACCTACTTGTTTCCGGTATCAACCGCGCAAAAACGCTATGGCATCCTTTCGACTCCAAAGTTGCGGGGCGAGCAATTTGCTCCCGAAGACGTTGAAATGCTTACCGCCCTGGCTTCCCACGTTGCAGTTGCTCTCGAATGCGCGCTGGCGAGAGATACGGTAGAGCTTTACCACCGACAAGTCTTGAATCAGCGAGATCAACTCAGCCTGCTTCTGGAAATTAACAATCACATTGTCAGTAAGCTTGAAGCAGAGGAATTGTTTCAGGCTGTAGCAGGGTCTATGCGCCGGCACTTGGGGAACGACCTGACGTCATTGTGGCTTTTTAATAAGCAAAAAGACCGTTTCGAACGTGAGTTCCTCGATTTTCCGGATGGAAAGGGATTTCTGGAGAAGGTGATTGTCGCCGAGCCCAATGAGCTATGGAGCGAGTGGTCCCGTTACCGGACACCACAGTTTTATTCTCCGACAGAGGCGCACATACCCTCATCTCTTCGCGAAGCCGCTCGATCTGAATCGCTGCTATCAGCGGTCATGATACCGCTGTTGGGCGCAGACGGACCCTTGGGTTTGGTGACCATGTGCAGTCGCAAAGCGAATGCCTTCAATGAAGGGGACCGTGACCTGCTGTCTCAGATCGGCACTCAGATATCTCTGGTACTCGAGAACGCTCTGGCTTACGGGCGGCTCCGCGCGTCACGCGACGATCTGGAAGAGCAGAAGCTCTATCTGGAATCGGAAATTGATTCTGAATACAACTTCGAAGATATTGTTGGCAAAAGCGCCGGCATCCGAAAAGTGCTGGATCAGATCGCGATCGTGGCGCCCACCAGTTCGACCGTTTTGTTGCATGGTGAAACTGGCACGGGGAAAGAACTTGTCGCCCGAGCCATTCACAACCTCAGCCCTCGGCGCGGGCGCACATTTGTCCGGTTAAACTGCGCGGCGATTCCGTCCGGACTCGTCGAAAGCGAATTATTCGGCCATGAAAAGGGTGCTTTCACGGGCGCCCTCATGCAGAAGCGAGGCCGCTTCGAGCTGGCGGATCACGGCAGTCTTTTCCTCGACGAGATCGGCGACATCACGATGGACTTGCAGCCGAAGCTACTGCGAGCCCTGCAGGAGCAGGAATTCGAACGCCTCGGCAGTACCAAGACCATCCAGGTCGATGTTCGTTTGATTGCGGCGACGCATCGTGATCTCGAGGGCATGATCCGCAACAATCAATTCCGCGAGGACCTCTTCTACCGGCTTAGAGTCTTTCCAATCGAAATTCCTCCGCTGCGCGAAAGGCGCGAGGATATTCAGTTGCTAGTTCACTTTTTTGTGTCGCGCTTGTCTCGCCGCATGCAGAAACGCATCCGCTCTGTCCCGAAGGCTGCAATGGAGGCGTTGGTCAATGCCGACTGGCCGGGCAACATTCGCGAGCTCGAGAATTTCATAGAACGCTGTGTGATCCTCACCCAAGGAGAAGAGTTGAACGTTCCACGCGCCGAACTGAGGAAAACTGGAGTTCGCAGTATGAGTTCATCGGCGACAACATTTGAACAGGCGGAGCGGCAGGCGATCGTAGATGCTTTGAAGATCGCCGCGGGGAGAATCGCCGGGAATGGCGGAGCGGCCGAACGCCTGGGCCTTAAGAGAACCACGCTACAGAACAAGATGCGGAGGCTGAACATCACCCGCGCTGATTATTCAACCTGACAACATACGGTCGCGCGCCAGCATAAGGGCAAGCCAGACAACTTCGTTTAGCACTCAGATTTGTGCCCTAAGCAACTGAGCAATAACTACTTAAGGACGAAACACACTTCGGCAAAGAACCTGCATTCTTGTCTCTCGCGGGCCAGATACTAAGCGGCCCATGAAGAGGATTCCATCATGAAGAAGTTGGCCGAAGCTGCTATTATTCTCATCCTTTTTGCAGTTGCATCGTGGGCTCAGGAAGTCAGGAACGAGGTGACCGTTCAGGGCTCCGGGTTCTTCCAAAAGCAAACCACCAGCGGCGGGATTACCAATGAATCCAGCAATTCTGGTGGCGTTATGGCTGGCTATCGATTCAATCTTAAGAACTGGCTAGCCCTTGAGGGTGACTATGATTATTTCAGAAATCACGAGACGTTCCAGCTCGGCAGCGGAACGACCTATGTGCCGACCAACACCCATGCCTTGACCGGCACTGCCATCGTGAAACTTCCTCCGTTCAAGATGCCGGCCGTCAAAGTGGTGTCTCCATTCGTACTCGGGGGAGGGGGCGCGATGTTCTTCTCTCCACGATCGGGATCTCTGGGTAAACAGACCCGAGGCACCTTCGTTTATGGAGGCGGCGTCGACGTGCCGGTGTCAAAGCGCTTCCTGGTGCGCGCTGAGTATCGCGGTTTTGTTTACAAGACGGCGGACTTCGAGCAGCCCAGCCTCAAAGCCGACAAATACACCCATTCAGCCGTACCTTCTGTTGGCCTGGTATATACGTTCTAAAACGTCCCGCTTTGTCATTTCCCCTACTGCAAGGCGGCTGTTGCAGCCGCCTTGATTTCTTTAGACCGTAAAAAAGCCTGCCCTCATGCTGGCACTGCCCGTTGTCAGCAGCGGCTCACTGTTTAGAAATCCTTCATAATCAATAACTTCGGCTCAGAGTTCGTGGATGGAAAGCTGCTAGGACAACCTGTGGCCTGAAATCTAGGCTGCTTTAAGGTTTAAGAGGGATTCATATGCTACGTGTAGGAACGCAACAATTAGAAGGTTCTCTGCTCTGCAGACTTGAGGGCCGATTCACAGGGGAGGGAGCTGAACAGGTTCGCACACTTGTCACGCGCTGTGACTCAGGGCTGAAACTCGTCGTCGACCTCACGGAAATGATGTTCATCGACAACACAGGGGAACAAGTGCTTTCGTTGGCCAAGAAACTCGGGGCGCAGTTCATTGCCGAAACGTCATATTCCAGGGACGTTTGCGAACGGCTTGACCTCCCGATGGTGCGAAAGCAGAAATGGAGCACAAAGGGCTCGGGGAAATCGAATGGAAACGGGCATCATTCGGATAATAGTTCTGGTCACCGGTGAGTGATCACGAATCGCGGTCGTGTGCAATCAGCAGGGCCCGAACCAGAAGACCCAGTTACAAGCCGCAGTCGAATCGGGGCTTTCGGAGTCAACCAACTCCAGGCCCGCGATGTCCACGAACACTCTCTTTCCTCTCAGCGACGTAGCGGGGAGAGTTCGCGGACATTTTACTTTTTTACGCGCTGAGATTTCTGAACGCCGTACAGTATCCCTCCTGCTGCGACGAATTTCAGTGAGATCCGAAAATGTTCGGATTCTTGCTTTCCTTCCTCATCTGCGAATGCCCAACAAGACTGGAGACTCGAATCGCGCCGCGACAAGCGAGCGAAACTCCGAGGGCGTTAGTCGAAATTCTTAGCTGCCCGCATGAGGGCAGATTCTTTCGACCAGATATGGGCATTCCATGGCGTTCTAGATGTTTCTCATCTTTGATTCAAGAACTTGCATGCAAACAGCGATTGGCACGGCACCTGCAATCTCTGTGCACACGACCGATGACACGGAATCGGTCAACTTCAAAGTGGGAGTTAGGCCTCAGCTGAGGTTCCAGGTAGACGAATCATGAAATCGAAACATTACCTACTGCTTCTTGCAATTGTTGTGTTCGCCATACCGATTCGGTCGTTCGCCCAACAGGCTACGCAGGATACGCCGGTTCTTACGCTCGACGAAGCCGTTTCCATTGCACTCGCGAACAATCGGCTCGTCAAAAACTCGGTGTTGGAGGCGCAAAAGTTCGACTTTCAGGTGAGCACGATGCGCAGCCGCCGACTGCCGCACTTTCAGTTTTCAGTGCTTGGTGGTGAATTGCTGCAACCGTTTGATTTCACCTTTGCGAAGGGCACTTTCGGGACCTATCCGGGCGTTGGCCCTATTCCGTCAACGAACGCCAAAGTCCACACACCAGCCAGATTGACGGCGTTCTTGAACGGCAGCATCGATCAGCCACTAACCCAGCAATACAAAATCGGACTGGGAATCCGCGCGACCGAACTTGGGCGCGACATCGCCAAAGAAGACGTGCGTGCGGAGCGTCAGAAGATTGCGGCTGAAGTGCGTAGCGCCTATTTCGATCTTGTTGCCACTCAGGCCGCTGTCGATGCAGCACGGGAAGGCGTGCAAACGCTGGAGGAGGCACAACGAGTAACGCTGCGCTACGTGGCCGAGAAGAGCGTACTCAGGGGAGACGAGTTGGATGTCGATGCACGTTTGACCAAGGCGCAATACGACTTGTCCGTCGCGGAGAATGGACTGACGACACAGCACGAACACCTGAACCAACTTCTGGGACGAGACATTGCCACGCCCTTTCGAGTTGACTTCGTTCCCGAAGAGGACACGGTGACCTTAACTCTCGCCGAGGCACGCCAGCAGGCATCAGAGAATCGGCCCGAAATCCGCCAAGCTCATCTCAAGGAAAAACAAGCGGAATATGACCGCCGCATCGCTAAGGCCGAATACATACCAGATCTTGGTCTCGCGGTCAGCTATATGGGAGTCCAGAACGTGCAAGTGCTGCCGACCAATGTTGGAGTGGCCGGCTTCGCCTTGACCTGGGAACCATTCGATTGGGGCCGCCGTCGCAATCGCGTTCGCGAGAAATCCAACACTCTGGCCGAAGCGCACATCGGCGCACAGGAAGCCGAATCGCAGATCGGAGTTGAGGTTGGAGCCAAATACCGAAAGTGGAAAGAGGCCGCGTTGTTGCTGAAGGCGACCCGCACCGGCCATGAAGCCGCGGCCGAGCAGCTCCGTGTCACCAGCAACAAATATAAAGAGCAATCAGCTCTCGTAAGAGATCTTTTGCAGGCTCAGGCTCGAAGTTCGGAAACCGCATTTCAGTATCAGCAGGCGCTGTCTTCGTACTGGAGTTCCCTTGCAGATTTGCGCCGCGCGATGGGAGAGGAATAAACGTGAGAAAAA
>Ga0335071_10006847_pt1 | contig 11759 bp, 8 predicted proteins | sample Lox_Sample_15_FD_206724 | JGI IMG/M metagenome (GOLD analysis project Ga0335071, IMG submission 206724) | Soil microbial communities from Loxahatchee National Wildlife Refuge, Florida, United States - Lox_Sample_1.5 | ecosystem: Environmental > Terrestrial > Soil > Wetlands | place: USA: Florida...
CGGCGACAATCACGTCGGAGTTCTTTGCGGCGGTTATCGCTTCCGGCGAAGCCCCCGGCTCTCGTTTGGCCCACACGAGCTTCGGGTGGGTGTTGGGCGCCCCAGAATACTCCACGGCCAAAGCATACGGATGTCCCGCTTCGAGTACAGCGCGGCCCAGCTTGGTTTCGAGACCGTTCGTATGGAACGACATGGCGATCACTTTGCCATCGAGGGAAACGCGCACGAGTCCGTCTCCCTCAATTCCAAAATTGAAATCACCGCTGACATTGGGAGTGAAAGTCCCCTCCCAGCGCACAACGACCAGCGACTTTCCCTCGGTCTCTGCCGGCAGAGGGCCGGTGGCGAGCCCGACGCCGGGTTCGACGCGGGTGGCAAGTGGCTTGACGAGGCCCGTGGGGTGGAGAAGCGATAGCATATCGTTTGGCGCAAAGTAACTTGCGCGGGCACCAGGTTTTCCGTCTACGGTCACCAGTTCCGCTGGCACCGGCGAAGCGGTCTTGCTCAGGAATTGCGTGCCGGGAACGAAGTTCAGTTGCGCCTTCGGGAATTCGGCGCGCAGCCCATCCATGACGGAAACGATATGCGTCGGGATGCCGGTGTAATTCCCGAGAAGATAGCGGGTTTGGTCTGCGAGCGGTCCAACGACGGCAATCCTGGTGTCGGTGATCTTCAGCGGGAGGGTGCCATCGTTCTTGAGGAGGACCATCGACTCGTTGGCCAGCTTGAGAGCCAAAGCTCGATGTTCCGGACCGTCGAGGAGTTTTTCGTCGATCTTGTTGTACGGAACCATATCCGGCGGGTCGAACATGCCGAGTTTCATCTGCGCGGTGAAGAGGCGCTTCAATGCGAGATCGATGTCGCTCTCCTTTAGATAGCCCTGTTTGACGGCCTCAACATACGGCGCGTAGTCGTGATCGTCGGTCAATTTGACCGTGAAATCGATACACTCGTTGTCCATCCCGCGTTTCAGGCTGATCGCCGAAGCTTCGGCCTGCGTGGGGGCAAAGTGGTGGCCGTTGAAGACGTTGCGAACGGCTTCGCAGTCGGAGACAACGTAGCCTTGAAAGGCCCACTTATCGCGGAGTTGGTCGACGAGGAGGAATTCGTTGACGCAGGCCGGCTGGGCGTTGACCGAATTGTAAGCGCACATGATCGAGCCGGCCTTGCCTTCGGTGACCGTGGCGCGGAACGCGGGTAAATAGGTATCGAGCATGTCGTGTTTGCTCACATCTACGTTCGCTTTATGCCGCGTGGATTCCGGCCCGCTGTGCACCGCGTAGTGCTTCGGCGTAGAAATGGTGCGGTAATATTTCGGATCGTCGCCTTGCATGCCGGTGACAAAGGCAACGCCCATGCGTGCGGTGAGGAAAGGGTCTTCGCCGTAGGTTTCCTGGCCTCGTCCCCATCGCGGATCGCGGAAGATATTGATGTTGGGGGCCCAAAAATCAAGGCCTTCGAAAATATCGCTGTGACCGGCGCGGACAAACTGCGCATGCTTGATGCGGCCTTCGATGCTGATGGCGACGGCCATGTTGTGAATCGCCGGGGTATCGAAAGTGGCAGCCAGGCCGACAGGCTCGGGGTACTCGGTCGTGCCGTTTGTCAACACGCCATGGAGCGATTCACTCCACCAGTCGTAAGCGGGGATGTTTAAACGAGGGATGGCACGAGCCTGGTTGACGAGCCTGGAAGCTTTCTCTTCGAGGGTCAGTCGCGAAATCAGATCGTTGACACGCTGATCGACGGGCAGGGCGGGATTCAGGTAGGGCGGTTGCGACGGTGTGGGGGAAGTCTGCGCATTGAGTAGGGAAGACACAACGACCGAACCTAGAGACAACGCAACGATCATCATGCAGAATCGGGAGATTCGAGACATGGAATGATTTCTCCTCAGGCCGCGCAAAGCTCCCGGTGCCCAGACGCGATGACGTTGGAACAGCCGATGAGGGCGAGTGGCGATCTGTCTTGAATATGCCGGCAGGTCGACGCAACAGGCGCGCGCCACGCCAAGTCTCCACGATTGGGCGGCTCAGCGTCAACAGAAAATGTGAGTATTCGCGTATCGTCAACGTTAACGCTGACAGTGAAAGTGGGATTAGAATGCGCAAGAGTGAGGCAGGCATGAAAAATCGGACGTGGTGTTTGCAAATTGTGTTGACGTTGCTGATTCTCAGCGGACCGCTCCTTTCGCTTTTTGCTTCTGACTTACAAGTGAGTGCGGACGAAACGCTAGAGAGCCACGGGCTGAGCATATTTCTGTTCCACAGCAAATATCACAGCGTGTTCGGCGACCAGAAAATGAGTGGGCTGGAGATCATCTTTCATGGACAACGGATTGCCACGAACGGCGATGTAAGACTGTCAGCGACGCCTGCGCAGTGGGATCCGATTCCGCAGTTTCAGTCGAGAACTCGTGGGGCGCGGCCCAATCAGATTTCAGCCACCTGTGCTTATCCCGACCGCGGGCTTAGTTATCAGATAGACGTTCGAGCGGAGGAAGACGGGATTCGCGTGGCGGTCCAGTTGGACCAACCGTTGCCGCCAGCGCTGATCGGGAAAGCGGGCTTCAATCTGGAGTTTTTGCCGAGCGCGTATTTTGGCAAGGGCTACCTGATCGATGACAAGTCGGGTCTATTTCCACGGCATCCCGACGGACCGATGGTTCGCGATGCGGAGGGCACTCCGGAGCCGACGGCCCTTGCCACCGGCCATAGCGTCGTGTTCTCCCCCGGAGACCCGACAACCCGGATCGCTATCCGTTCGGACAATGCGCTATTGCAGCTATTCGATGGGCGCAATGTGGCACAAAACGGCTGGTTCGTGGTGCGCAGCCTGATCCCGGCGGGCACCACGAAAGACGCCATTGTTTGGCATATCCAGGCGAAAGTAATTCCGGGTTGGAAGCGCCCGCCCGTGGTGGGCTACAACCAGGCCGGGTATACGCCGTCGCGGAGCAAGGTCGCGGTGATTGAACTGGACCCGTTGTTCGACGTGCCAAAGACCGCACGAGTGTTGCGCGTGACACCGGAAGGTGATTACCGGGAAGTATTTCGAGGGGAAGTTCAGCCCTGGGGGAAATGGATGCGTTATCAATATGCGCGCTTCGATTTCTCGCAAGTGCGCGAGCCTGGAATTTACTTCCTCGAATATGCAGGGGCGAAGAACGGTCCTTTTCGAATTGACAGCGACGTGTATGCAAAGATCTGGCGGCCTTCGCTGGACATTTATCTGGCAGAGCAGATGGATCACGTTAAAGTGCGCGAGGGCTACCGGATCTGGCACGGCCTGTCGCACATGGATGACGCGCGGCAGGCACCTGTGAACTACACACATTTCGACGGCTATTCGATGGGGCCGGCGACGGATTCGCGTTTCGCCCCGGGTGAGCACATCCCGGGGATAAATGTGGGGGGCTGGTTCGACGCCGGCGATTTCGATCTGCGAACGCAGACGCAAACGCGAGTGATCACCGATCTGGTGTTGGCAAAAGAAGTGTTTGGGGCCGAAGGGGACGACACAAGTATCGATGAGCAAGCGCGCTTCGTGCAGATCCACAAGCCAGACGGCCAGCCGGACGTGCCACAACAGATTCGGCACGGGGTACTGTTCCTGCTGGCGCAGTACAACGTATTTGGTCACGCAATCCCCGGTATTGTGGAACCCACACTGGAACAATACACACATTTGGGGGATGCGGCTTCGAAGACAGACGGGAAAATTTACAGCGCGAAGCTGGGGCCGCTCGAATCTGACGGTGTTAACTCAGGTGTGGCGGATGATCGCTGGGCCTTCACCACGCACATAACGGCGCTGAACTATGAAGCCGCCTCGGCACTGGCCGCGGCCAGTCGCGTCCTCCGCGGATTTGACGACGGTCTGGCGAAAGAATGCCTGGAAACGGCGACTCGCGTTTGGGAACAGGAGCAAAAGAGTGCCCCTGTGGAGTTTCATTCGTTTAATACGACCGGAGGGGATCTGAAAGAAGAGGAAGTCAAAGCGACGGTGGAACTGTTGCTTGCCTCGGGTGGAGGCGATGTTTATCGGAAACGTCTGCCGGAGCTTGTGCCGGCGATTCGCGAGCACTTTCGTAGCGTCGGATGGACCGCGGTACGTGCGATCCCGCTGATGGATGGGCAGTACAAGGATGAGATGAGCAGTGCGGTGCGCACTTACAAGGACAAGCTGGACGAGACTCTTGGGAAGAATCCGTACGGCGTGCCCATCGCGACGGGGACGTGGGGCGGATCGGCGCCGGTCGCCGATTTCGCTGTGCAGATGTACTTTCTGCATGCGGCGTTTCCGGAGCTGGTGGGAACGGAATACACGTTGCGAGGCCTCGACTACGTGCTGGGGGTGCACCCCGTAACAAATCTCTCGCTCGTGTCCGGCGTGGGGGCACATTCGAAAATGATCGGCTATGGCAACAATCGGGCCGACTACACATTCATTCCAGGGGGAATGGTGCCAGGAGTCACGGTGATTGCGCCGGACTATCCCGAACTGAGCGATGCATGGCCGTTCCTATGGTACGAGAACGAGTATGTTGTGGATGCGGCGACCGCTTTCATCCTGACGGCGAACGCCGGAGAAGCAGTGTCGAAGTAGTCCGGCTTATTGTTGGGCCGGCGCAGCTTCTTCGATGATGGGAAGGTGCGCAGAGACCTGAAGATCCAACAATAGCTGGATCTGCTGGTCGAGCTGGAAGAAGCGAACGACGAGCACCGTCGGCAGCGCTTTTTTCATCAGCTCAAAGTATTTTCGGCGCAGGGCCAGGCGCTGGTCATCCAACGCCATGACCTGATCGGCTAATTTCTGTGCGTCGGCGTCGTTCATCGTCAGGAAGCTCCTGGCATATTCCTGGATGATGGCGAGCTTCTGATCGCCAAGTTTTTTCTGCTCGGCGGCATAGTCCGTATAGATGGGCCAGAAGGCAGCACCCTGTTTTTCGTCAAGTTGCATGCCCTCGCGGATGATGGCTTCGCGCTTGGCTTGGATATCCTGACGGAGCAACTGAATGTAGGCCTGAGTATTCAGTTCGGCGCTATCCGAGGGTTCCAGGGCCCGCTTGTCTTGAGCGGCAACACCCGCGGCGAAGAGCAAGGCCAATGCGAAAGCGCACCAGCGTGTGTTCATTGCGTTCTCCTTTTGTAATTCTGCTTTTGTGCGGGCCATGTTTCCGCTCCTCAGTGAACTACCGGAAGGCTGACCGGTTGCTGCAGACGAAACTGCACCTGACCTTCGGCGGGAATCTGTACTTGATTGCCTTTTTGGATGACCGAGAGAAAAGCGCCGGAGGCGACCCCGATGGCGGCGCCCATGCCAGCGTCGCCGCCGATCGCGCCAAAGGCAGCACCCAAGCCCGCGCCGCCGAGCAGACGGCGAAAGGTACGACGGCCCGAGCTTTTTCCTTCGGTATCAAAAACATTCGTCACGATGGGAATGGCATTTCCCTGGATGACGATCTGGGTGAGCTGAATCTTGAGTTCAGATCTGCCTCTGAGGCGATGAGCTGACTCCGTATCGACAACGTCGCCGTAAACTACCGTTCCTTTTCTGGCGACGACGCTGCCGAGAGCGGCCAGGTCCATGGCGAGCGTGCCGGTGAATCGCTCACCGACAAACGCCGAACTCGTGTCCAGGGTGTCGGACATGGTCACCATCAAAAGAGTGCCAACGGGCACTTCGATTTTCTGGGGAGCAGCGGGCGGCTGTGGTGCAGGAGCGGGAGCATGGACCGGGCCATAAGACATCGAGGCGATTTCTGAGAGCGGATAGGTCTTTGAGGCTCCGGTGGTGTCGATGAAGGTCACTCCATTCGCGTTGCCCCCAACGAAATAACCTTCCAGGACCTCGCCACTTTTCAATTTCAAGGTGTCCGCCGTGAGGGGCAACGCCAGCGCCAGGTAGATGATCGGAAGCAGCCAAGTTTTTCGCGGCATCGAAGTACGCCTCCACTTGCTGGAATTGTCGTTCATCCCGATTGCCGCAAAGCGATGCCACTAACCCAAGGGTGCCAGGCGACTGCGGGACGAATCGGATTTTGAGACGGAGAAGCTTTCGCGCGTGGGCGGTTCACGTCGCGGTTCACACAGTGAACTTCAAAGAAACGGTGATCCGAAACGGAGACATCGTACTCCCGTTCCGTTGCTGCTAAGGCTACTGCATGTTCCCGGGCGCGGCAAGACACACATTGGCGTTGGACAGTCTACCCAGTCGTGGGGTGGAAAGATACCCAGTCACCGGGAGGGTCGGAGGAGAGCCGCCCCGCGTCTTAAGTAAGTGAAATGCAAGCGTGCCAGGAGAGACGGAGTTACGAAAAGGCTCGCAAGACGCGAAGGAAGGACCAATGAATAAAGCGATGACATATCTGACTTCGAAGCCGGCGGTGCTCGGGCTGGGATTGCTGCTCGGCGTTGGAGGATTGGGAGTTGCGCGGACGATCCAGAAAGCCATGCCTGCGGTGAAAGCCGCGTCTGCAACGGAGCCGGCGAATCCGCCCGCAACGCTAAAGCTGGCGGATGCGAATGAACCGGCCAGCAAGACCACGTACGCACCGGTGCTGAAAGCCGTGTTGCCTTCGGTGGTGAACATCTCGTCTTCCAAAGTAGTGAAGGCTCGCATGGACGGGATGGAGCAGTTGCAGATGGATCCGATGTTCCGGCAGTTCTTTGGGAACGGCGGAATGGACATACCGAAGGATCGGCGGGAGAAGGCGTTGGGTTCCGGCGTCATCATCAGCCCGGAGGGCTACATCCTGACGAACAATCACGTGGTGGAAGGCGCGACCGATATCAAGGTGATGCTGTCTGACAAGCGGGAACTGCAAGCGAAGATCGTGGGCACGGACCCGAAGACGGACATCGCCGTGCTGAAGGTGGATGGAAGCAATTTCGCACCGATCACCATTGGGGATTCATCGAAAGTGGAAGTTGGCGACGTTGCCATCGCGATCGGGAATCCGTTCGGAGTCGGGCAGACCGTGACCAAGGGAATCATCAGCGCGAAGGGCCGAGGCGGGCTGGGCATTGAAGACTACGAAGACTTTTTGCAGACGGACGCGCCCATCAATCCGGGCAACTCCGGGGGCGCGCTAATCAATGACCGCGGCGACCTGATCGGCATCAACACCGCGATCATCTCGCACGAATCGGGAGGCAACCAGGGGATTGGTTTTGCGGTGCCGTCCAATCTGGCGCGGCAAGTGATGGACCAGATCCTCAAGAACGGCAAGGTGGTGCGCGCGTACCTGGGGATTCTTCCACAGGATGTAACGCCGGGCATGGCGAAGGCGCTTGGAGAGAAGGAAGCGCGCGGCGTGGTGGTCGGCGATGTGACGGCTAGCAGTCCGGCGCAAGAGTCGGGGATCCAGCGCGGCGACATTCTGCTGGAATTGAACGGCAACCCCATTGCGAGCGCCAATCAACTTCGTATGACCGTCTCCATGATGGCGCCGGGAACAAAGGTCAACGTGAAGGTGCTGCGCAATGGCGGCGAGCATAACATGACCGTGAAACTGGCGGAGATGCCGGCGGAGACAGCGAAACTCAACTCGAATGACGAAGGCGGTAACAGCGCATTGGAAGGCGTGGAAGTGACGACGTTAAACCCGCAGATTGCGGAGCAGTTGGGCCTGCCGACCGGCACGACTGGTGTGGTGGTCTCGGGTGTTGATCCTTCGAGCAAAATGGCGGATGCGGGGCTGCGTCGCGGCGATGTCATCCAGGAAGTGAATCATCAGGCGGTGAAGAGTGTGTCTGAGTTCCAGAACGCACTGAAAAAGAGCGGAGACGATCCTCTGCTGCTCGTAAACCGCGGCGGCCGGACATTGTTTATCGCGAGTTAGTGGTCCGAGCTTCTTCATTCTGCCCGGCGCCGATCCGCTCCCTTGGGCGCCGGGCGAAGAAGCTCGCCAGAAGTGAATAAAGAAAGCAGGATGAAGGTGAGAAACAAAAAATCAGGAGAGGAACTGCTTCTGCTCGAACGAGCATTCAGAGCGGAAGCGAATAGGCAACTGGGGGCAGAAGGCGAAGCGCTGCAGGACATCCCGGGAGAATCGCGCATGTTGCCAGAAGATTCGAAGGTGCCTGCCGACATGCTGAACGGAGTTTATGTCATGAGGCTGGTACAAGAAGGAGTACCGGTAGAGAAAGCGTTTGACTTGATCATCGATGGGATTCTCCGCCCCAACTAAGAGAATCAGCCAACCAAAAACGGAGATTAATCCGACGCCCGCGACCAGCCCGCGGGCGTTTCGTTTTTTTGCTCCCGGAGCGGACCGGTGCCGACGAAGAATTTACTCCTCCATGGAGATTGCATATGCTAGCGACGACCAAGGACCGACCAATGGCAGCGACGGAAGAGCTGGAACAGGTGATCGAGCGCGGGCGGAAGTTGCGCCGCGTGCTGCTGATCGCGTTCGGCGGATTGTTGGCGTTGATGGTTATCGCCGGCCTGGAGTCCTTCCGTTCCTTGCAGAGGTTGGATGCGCTGGAGCGACAGGCGAACCAGCAATTCGCGACGCATAGCAACGCGCTGCTGACCCTGGTCATTTCCGTCCATACCTACAACAACCAGATCGAACGGTTTCTGATGCCGCGGGAGGCCGAAGGGCCGTTACCGAATGCGGACGCCGTGGAACAGAGTGGCGCAGCGGCGAAGGCGGCGGTGCAGCAATATCCGGAAGACCAGGATCCGGAAGAGCGACAACTCCTGAAGAAGATCGCGGAGCATCTGGCGGAGCAGCAGAACTCCTTTGGGCGTGTTTCGGCCTGGCAGATCAGCGAACGCATGCGGAACGGAGCACAGTTCTTGACTATGGAAATGTTTCCGCGCCGCGCGTACATCCTCCAGGTATCGCAGGAAGTGGCCTCGGTGAACGCCCACCGGCTGGATGAGGCGAACGTGATGCTGGCAAGCAGTTACTCCGGCCTTCGCGAGCGGGTGGCGCTTCTGCTGGCGGTATCATTGGCCGCGGGACTTCTGCTGTCCTTGATCGGCGTGTGGTACATCCTGCGGCTCGAGCGGGAAGGCCGCCGAAGGTACGAAGCACTGGTGGAAAGCCGGCGGGAACTTGAGGACTTGTCTGCGCGAATGGAGTCCGCTCAAGAGGAGGAACGGCGAACCATTTCGCGCGAGTTGCACGATGAAGTGGGGCAAACGCTGGGCCTTCTGCTGCTGGAAGTGGGGCAGGTGGCAAAGCTGGTTCCCGCGACGGATCAGATCCTGCAAGGACAGATTGCGCGAATCAAGTCGACGGCAGAAAGCGCGGTAAAGACGATTCGAGATATCGCATTGCTGCTGCGGCCTCCGATGCTGGACGATCTGGGGCTGATCCCGGCACTGGAGTGGCAAGCACGGGAGGTGTCTCGCCGAAGCAATCTGGAAGCGACGGTCGACGCGAGCGACATGCCCGAGAAATTGCCGGATGAGTTAAAAGTGTGCATCTACCGTGTCGTGCAGGAAGCGCTGAATAACGCCGCGGCGCATTCGGGCGCGAAAAATGCCAAAGTGACCGTGTCGCGGAAAGGCGAATTGATCCACGTGCGAGTGGAGGACGACGGGCGCGGGTTCGATCCAGGCCGGACCCGCGGCATGGGGTTACTGGGTATGGAAGAACGGGTGCGGCGCTTGAACGGCACCTTGGGGGTGCGATCGGCGCCCGGCCAAGGCACAACGGTGACGGCGGAGTTGCCCGTCAGGACCGCGGAGAAGGTGTAACCGATGAGGAAGATCAGGATCGTCCTGGCGGACGATCATCAATTGTTCCGCAGAGGGTTGCGCGCCTTGCTTGAGCAACAGCCGGATCTGACTGTCGTGGCCGAGGCGAAGGATGGGCGAGAAGCGGTGACGGCGGTGCAATCGCAGAAGCCCGATGTGCTGGTCATTGATATCGGCATGCAGAATTTGAATGGAATCGAAGCCGCGCGGCAGCTCACGGAGGGTCACTCCGAAGCAGCAATCGTGATTCTGAGCATGCACTCGGACGAGACATATGTGCTGAGGGCTCTCAAGGCCGGAGCGAAGGGATACTTGCTGAAAGATTCGGCGGAGGCTGACTTGATCCGCGCGATCCATGCCGTGGCGGAAGGGAAATCCTTCTTTAGCCCCGCGGTGAGCAAGGTGCTGCTCGACGACTACATGCGCAAGCTGCAAAGGTCGGGAGCCGAGGATGCTTACGATCTGCTGACGCCGCGTGAGCGGGAGATTCTGCAGCTGGTGGTGGAGGGGAAATCGAACAAGGATGTGGCCAACATGCTGAATCTGAGCGTGTACACCGTGGAGACGCACCGGTCGAACATCATGGAGAAGTTGAATCTGAAAGGCGTGCCGGAACTGATCCTGTACGCCGTGCGCAAGGGGATTATCTCGTGAGGGAACAGCAGAACAGCCTCGCTGACCGATAGGAAGAAATGGTAGGCCCGTGGGGACTCGAACCCCAGACCTCTACCGTGTCAATTCAGAAAGCGGATTGGACAGCGATGAGAGCGAGTGAGTGTAAGTTGCATTAATGCAGTGATTTGCTCACAAAAGTTGGGGCGCGACGTTGCACCGAGTAATGCCACGTTGCAAGGGCTTACGGGGCCTAGCATGACCCAGTTATGTCACAAACTACGTCACAAAAATTTCTCTGGAGTTGAGGCTTCAGCCAAGGGGGTGGCCATCTACCGAATGGGTCCCCTTCGCCCGACTTTAGAAATTGAAAATTAAGAAATCGATATACTACCGAGATACCTGCGATTCAGATAGCTATTTCAGCTTCGCGTACTCCGCTTTTGCAGCGATGAGGACGGGAATATCAGGGTCGGCTACCGGACATTCACGCTGGTTCGAGCGGCTACTCACTGAATTGGGTTTCGAGCTATGGGATCGGCGATCCCGCAGAAATGCAGAAGCTCAGTAACGCAATCTTATTGTGAAAGTTTTAATCTCCAAACCGCATATGTTGCAGCAAACAGAGCTACCGATATGGTGAGCAAGTGAGTCGGTGCAATGACCAAATACCTGTCTCGAAGGTATACATCTAGCGTACCTGTGGTCATTGCCAAAAAAACCGCCGAGAGCAAAGAAAAAAGCCCCGCTCCGATCAAGACCCACATAGCCATCTTCCAGAAAGTTTGAGCCAATTTTTCTCGACCCCCTTTCCCCCAAATATAAAGTTTTCGGCATTATGTTAGTTCGTACAGTGTCCCACAAGATGCTCGCTCATTACTCCCATGTGCGAATGGCGGCAAAACGCGAGGCGCTTGAGGCGATTTCCGCGTCCGCCGAGACGCGTTACGACACAAACAACGACACAAATGCAGCTCCAGCCGCAAACCCTCGTCCGCAAGTGATTGAAAGAAATGGTAGGCCCGTGGGGACTCGATTTACGGTAATTCCACAAATCGCCAGTGTTTATGCGGTGTTGCGACCCCACGGGCAATTCCAATCATTACGTTTTCTTACGTCCGGCAGGTACTAAACCATCCTCAGATGATGATGGGCCATAGTAGCTTCGATTGAAATGCATGCGGTTAACAGCCAAGTGCCAGCACCGCTTTTCTGGCATGGGTCACTGAAAATGGCTCGTTGCCGTTAATTGAAACCTCAATCACTGACCACCTTGGCCAGTTCGGCTGAGGCCACCAGGACTGATACCGAGTTGGTTGGAAGTATATGCAGAATCAGCGACTATATCCAGACATCTGCGACATCTGAACTCGCGTGATGGCGCTCATCGGAAGGATCATGCATAATAGAGCGCACGTTTCATGTTC
>Ga0335071_10006848_pt1 | contig 11759 bp, 12 predicted proteins | sample Lox_Sample_15_FD_206724 | JGI IMG/M metagenome (GOLD analysis project Ga0335071, IMG submission 206724) | Soil microbial communities from Loxahatchee National Wildlife Refuge, Florida, United States - Lox_Sample_1.5 | ecosystem: Environmental > Terrestrial > Soil > Wetlands | place: USA...
GTAGCGTTCGATGATCGCTGTCTCAAACGGCAGGTTGCGCAGCTTCGGTACCTTCAGCGTGACTTCGCCTGCTTTCGTCTGTAAGTGCCGCTGATAGGAACCTGCCCGGGTATCCTTCCGGGCCTCGGTGCGTTCATATTGTTCGGCCCGGCAGAGACGGTCGGCTTCCGCGTCCAGCATGGCGTTCAACGTCTCTTCCACCGTGCTGCGGACCACTTCTCCCAGGTGCTCCTGAATCTTCCCCTCGTCGATCTGGATCACCTCACTCAGCTTCGTTACTTCTCCCTGGTTGGTGGGCTCCATCGCCCCTCCTCTCGGGTCTTCCTCAGACCCTCACGTTGCAATCGATTTCGCGAAGATCGATACAAAGGAGTTTCCAAGCGGCCTGAGACAGCATCGAATGTCCACTGGCGTTGGTGCGCCGGCCCGTTCACACAGGTTTCGCTTGCCCGGAACCGATGCTCTTGTGATACGGTATTCGCCTTAGTTGGAGCTATCCTTGCGGCACGTTTTCGCTCCCGTCGCGCATTGGACCGACTTCCTGAAGGGAACAGGGAGGCGGTTCGCCGTGCTCCTTTGTGTTTTGATCTTGCCCGTATTGACCCTCGCGTCAGACCCGCCGGCAATCCCCAACATCTTCAGGCCCGCCTCAACCCCAGCCGACGAGATTCACACCATCTCGAAGTTCACGCTAATGATCACCGGCTTGATCTTTGCGGTGGTTTTCAGCCTCCTCGTCTACGTGGTTGTCAGATTCCGTCACACTGCTGCTCACGATGAAGCCGAACCTCCGCAGGTCTATGGCAGCAATCAGATCGAACTGGCTTGGACGGTCATCCCGGTGCTGATTGTGCTCGTTCTTTTCTTTGCGACGGCACGTGTGATCCATTCGGTCCAAAACCCGCCTCGCCCTCCCGGCGGACTGGAAGTCATTGCCATCGGTCATCAATACTGGTGGGAATTCCGTTATCCTGCTCTCGGCATTGTTACCGCGAATGAGCTGCACATCCCGGTCAGCGATCCGGCCTCGCCCTCGCCGACCTTTCTCAAGCTTCTTTCGGCAGACACGGATCATAGCTTTTGGGTCCCCTTGCTTGCCGGGAAGACCGATCTTATTCCTAATCGCATCAACACGATGTGGATGGATCCGCACAAGACCGGACTCTACGTGGGCCAATGCGCGCAGTATTGCGGCACTCAGCATGCCAAGATGCTTCTTCGTGTCTACGTCGATTCTCCCGACGGATTCAAAGCTTGGGCTGCGGCACAGAAAGAACCTGCGCAAATCAACGCCGCCGTAGCAACGGGCCGGAAGATCTTCGAGCAGACCGCGTGTATTAATTGTCATGCCGTTGCCGGAACAATCGCGGATGGCCGTTTTGGTCCCGACCTGACGCATATGATGAGCCGCGACACCATCGCTTCAGGTGCAGCCCCTAACACTCACGAAAACCTCAGGCTCTGGATTCACGACCCCGATGCCATCAAGCCCGGTTCACTGATGCCGGCAATGAATTTGAACGACCGCGATCTCGACGCGCTCGTCACGTATCTCGAGACACTACGATGAGCATCCAACGCTAGCCAATCATGTCCACTGACTCCATCGCGCTCACCGCTGTTCAGGACGCCAACCGCCCCTGGAGCGCTGTGTTGCACACCTGGATTACCACGGTGGACCACAAACGAATCGGAATCCTCTACATTCTGATGTCGCTCATTTTCCTGGTCATTGGTGGCATTGAAGCCACGATCATGCGCATCCAGTTGATTGTTCCCCACAATCATTTTGTTTCACCGCAATTTTTCAACCAGATGTTCACCATGCACGGCACCACGATGATTTTCTTCGTGGCCATGCCCATCCTCTTCGGATTTGGGAACTACTTGATCCCGCTGATGATTGGCGCGCGCGACATGGCGTTTCCGAGAGTGAACGCCTGGAGTTTTTGGCTCACTGCCTTTGGCGGCATCCTCCTGTACTTCAGTTTCATTGGTGGCTATGGGCTCTATGGTGCGGGCGCCGCCCCTGACGTCGGCTGGTTTGCCTATGCGCCGCTCACTTCACCCGCTTTCTCAGTTGGCCACAGCACGGACTTCTGGACTCTCGGCCTGCTCATTTCCGGCATTGGCAGTATTGGCACGGCTGTCAATTTTGTCGCAACCATCTTATGCATGCGCTGCCCCGGCATGACGCTCGGCAAGATGCCGCTGCTCGTGTGGCTGAACCTGGTGATGGGTTCCATGGTTCTGTTCGTGATTTCTCCACTAACGGCCGCGCAAATCATGCTCGCCATTGATCGTTTTCTCGGGGGACACTTCTTCGATACGCAGGCCGGCGGCTCCGCGGTGCTTTGGATGCACTTCTTCTGGATCTTTGGCCACCCCGAAGTGTACGTACTCGTCATTCCTGCATTCGCGTTCATCTCTGAAATCGTGCCTGTCTTCTCTCGCAAGCCGATCTTTGGTTACCCCATCATGGTCGCCGCCACGGTCGCCATCGGGTTCGTGAGTTTTGGTGTTTGGGCCCACCACATGTTCACCGTGGGAATGAATTCTTATGCCAACAGTTTCTTCGCGCTGACCACCATGGTCGTTGGAGTTCCAACTGGCATAAAAATCTTCAACTGGATCGGCACGATGTGGGGCGGCCGTTTGCAATTCAAGACCCCGATGCTCTTCTGCATCGCGTTTTTGTTCCAATTCCTGATGGCGGGCCTCACTGGCATCATGCTGGCCTGCACGCCCTTCAACTGGCAGTTGAGCGGTTCGTACTTCGTCGTCGCTCACTTTCATTACGTTATCGTAGGCGCCATTCTTTTCGCGATTTTTGGGGCTTTCTATTACTGGTTTCCCAAAATGACTGGCCGTATGTATAGCGAGACGCTCGGCAAGTTGCACTTCTGGCTTTTCGTTGTCGGCTTCCACCTTACCTTTGACTTTATGCACATCCCTGGTCTACTCGGTATGCCACGCCGCATTTATACGTATGAGCCCGGCCGCGGCTGGGAAATCTGGAACCTCATCTGCACGATTGGCGTGTTCTTCCAGGGGGTTGCCGTTCTTATTTTTGTCTGGAATCTCGCCCGGTCCACTTTTGCCGGGAAAGTTGCTGGCAATGATCCTTGGGACGCGTGGACCCTCGAATGGTCCACTTCTTCTCCGCCGCCCGAATACAACTTTGCGCAGATTCCCGCGGTTTCCAGCCGCCGCCCGCTCTGGGACTTGAAACACCCCGAGGATCCGGACTTGGACGTTTGATTGGCCAGGAGCGTAATAGTGAGCAGCGTTTCAACGACTTCCGGAACATTAGAAACCCAATGGGCGCTCCCGTCCCGCGGGCACGTTGGCATGCTCTGTCTGATCGCCGCGGAATCCGCGATCTTCATCATTTTCGTAGTGGCCTACGTCTTCTACATTGGCAAAAGCGTCACTGGCCCGACGCCCAAAGAAGTTCTTGAGATCCCGATCTTCGCCACGATTTGCCTGCTTTCCAGCAGCGTCACAATTCACCTTGCGTTGTCGTCGATCCGTCGCGAAAAGCTCGGCGCATTCAAGCTCTGGTGGTTTGCGACATTTGTTCTCGGCGCAATTTTCCTTTGCGAGACTGGCCTCGAGTGGCATCGCCTGATCTTTGAGAAGGGGCTGACCGTTCGCACGAATCTGTTCGGAACCACGTACTATTCGCTAGTCGGGCTTCACGCTTCTCATGTCACCGTCGGACTGATTCTCCTCCTGACCGTGTCGATTTTTGCCGTTCTGGGCAAGGTGAACAGCGAGCATGAACCTCGCCTCGACGTTCTTGCGTACTACTGGCACTTCGTCGACGCGGTCTGGGTGATCGTTTTCACCGTTGTCTACATTGTGGGGCGTTGAAAATGGCCAGAACTGCTGCTAACTCGGATTCGCCTCGAATCGTCGCCGGAACAGTGCACATACCCGCACCCACGGCGTGGCCCTTTGTCTTAGCCTTCGGTATCGCGCTGCTCTTTACGGGACTGATCACTAGCTTCACAGTCAGCGTGCTGGGTCTAATTCTTTTTGTTGCGGGTGCGGTCGGTTGGTTCCGCGACATTCTTCCTCAAGAAAAGCACGTGGATGTTCCGTTCCGCGAAGAGCTTCGTCCCATTGTCACCTCGCGCTCGCGAGTCGAGCGTCTCCCGATCGCGCCCGATGTACCTCGCGTCCTCTTGCCGCTCGAAACCTATCCCATCTCCGCCGGTATCAAAGGAGGCTTGGCCGGTGCTGTTGCCATGGCTGTCCTCGCCTGTCTGTATGGCGTTCTGAAACAGCGCAGCCTCTGGTATCCCATCAATCTTCTGGCTGCGACGACCTACGGACAGCACATGATGCTCTCACAAAGCACCCTCAACGCTTTCCATTTGAATAGCTTTCTTCTGGCATCGCTGATTCACCTCATCACATCGGTTCTCGTTGGCCTTCTGTACGGAGCGATGCTGCCCATGGTGCCGCGACATCCAATTGTTCTTGGCGGCCTGGTTGCGCCGGTCCTATGGACCGGACTGGTTCATTCCATCATCAACCTCGTCAACCCATTACTGGCTTCGCGTGTGGACTGGTGGTGGTTCGGGGCTTCCCAAGCCGCCTTCGGCATCGTTGCTGGCATCGTTGTGATGCGGCAGCAGCGCGTTCCCATCAAACAGTACATGCCGTTTGCGGTCCGCGCGGGCATCGAGACGCGCTCCATCATGGGTGAGAAGAGACCCGGGGACTCCCAATGAAGCGAGACGCTCGACTGGCGCAACTGTTCTTCGTCTCGTCATTTGCCCTGCTCGCATGCCTCGGTTGCAGCAGTGCCCCTGGCCGGCCAACACTGGACAGCATTCCCGTCGATCCCGACAAGATCTCCGACTTCTCGTTGCTGTTTCATCAGAACTGCTCCGGCTGTCATGGTCCAGAAGGAAAGAACGGTGCGGCACTGCCCATCGGTGATCCGGTGTATCTCGCGATTGCCGACGACACGATTCTCCGCAAAGTCATCACCCACGGAATCCCGGGGACTTCGATGGCCGCGTTTGCTCGCAGTGCGGGAGGGATGCTGACGGACAATCAGATCGAGGTTTTGGTTCAAGGCATTCGTCAGCGCTGGGGTAAACCAGGGATCCTTGCTGGCATGACTCCGCCGGCTTACTCCACAACAGAGCAGGGCGACGCCACTCGTGGTTCGACTGCTTACGCGACATTTTGCTCAAGCTGTCACGGACCAGAGGGGAAGGGCACTCCCAAAGGCAGCTCCATTGTGGACGGAACCTTTCTCGCATTGCTCACGGATCAGGAGCTACGCACTATCGTCATTGTGGGCCGCCCCGATCTCGGCGCGCCCGATTGGCGCAACAATGTCCCTGGGAGGCCGATGTCTTCGCAGGAAATCTCCGATGTGGTCGCATGGTTGTCTGCGCAGCGTCCCAAATTCGCCGGCCGTCCTTATCCGAACCCATCTTCAGCCGCGGGAGAGCACCCATGACCTTGCCCGACAATATGACAAGGCGCGCCTTGCTCGTAAAACTCGGCATCCTCTTCAATGCGTGTGTTGCGGCGCTTCTTGCTGTTCCCATCCTGCGCTATCTGCTTTCTTCTGCCGTCGCGGGACAAAAATCCGCGTATGAAAAATGGATGAGCCTGGGGCCATTAACACAATTTCCCGAGGGCGAGACGCGTCTTGCGACCTTTACCAATCCCGACGTCAAACCGTGGGACGGCAAGACCGCTGAAAGCGTTTGCTGGGTCCGTCGTATTGACGCCGATCATGTCCAGGTTTTTGCGATTAATTGCGCTCATCTCGGGTGCCCTGTTCGCTGGTTCCCGCAATCGGGATTGTTCCTGTGCCCGTGCCACGGTGGCGCCTACTACGAAGATGGGTCACGTGCTTCGGGCCCACCGGAACGTGGCCTCTTCGAATACCCCTACAAGATTCAGGATGGGAGTCTGTTCATCCAGGGCGGCGAACTGCCGACGCCGGGCAGTCCAGTGGCGTCTCTGTACACCATAGAGAAGAAACTGCCATGCGCCTGATTTCACAAATCGGCGAGTGGTTCGATGCGCGAGTGCAGTTGGCTGGTGCCATCCGGGAAACTGCCGAACATCGCGTTCCGCGGCAGACGGCGAGCTGGTTCTACGTCTTCGGCAGCGGTGCACTGGTGGTGTTCGGGATGCAGGTCGTCACGGGCATACTGTTGGCGCTCGTCTATGTTCCGACGGCTGGCGAAGCCTGGAACAGCCTGCAAAGCCTGAATCACTCCATCACGCTGGGCTGGTATATCCGCGCCCTCCACGGTTGGGGCTCTAACTTCATGGTGGCGGTGGTACTCATCCACATGGTTCAGGTATTTCTCTTCGGAGCGTACAAGTTTCCGCGCGAACTCACCTGGATCGTTGGCGTATTCCTTCTGCTCATGACTTTGGGCATGGCCTTCTCCGGGCAGGTGCTGCGCTTTGATCAGGATGCCTTCTGGGGCATCGGGATCGGCGCTTCCATTTCGAGCCGCGTTCCGGTGCTGGGCCCGTGGATTGTCCGTCTTTTGCTCGGGGGCCCAATCATCGCGGGCGCCACGCTCTCGCGCTTTTTCGCTCTTCACGTTTTTGTGATTCCGGGTCTCCTGATTGCTCTCGTGGGCCTTCACCTGCTCATGGTTTTAAAGCTTGGGATTAATGATTGGCCGATGCCCGGCCGAATTGTGCGCAAGTCCACCTATGTGCGGGAATACACCGAATTGGTGGAGAAAGATGGCGTTCCTTTCGTTCCTGCTGCCATCTGGAAGGACCTGCTTTTCGGTGGCTTCCTTCTTCTCCTCCTCGCGTCGGTTGCCGCTTACTACGGCCCCTTCGGCCCCTCCGGTCGCCCCGATCCCACAATTATTCAGACTGCCCCACGGCCCGACTATTTCTTCCTGTGGCTCTATGCGCTGCTTTCACTGCTACCGCCGCAAATGGAAACGCCCGCACTTTTGATAGGTCCAGTCATTGCCATTGGATTTCTCCTGCTTCTGCCGTTTCTTTTCGGGGAAGGAGAAAAAAGTTGGCGCCGCCGGCCCGTTGCGGTTCTCACCATCGCCCTGGTCGCCGTGGTTCTCGGCACCTTCACCAGCCTTGCTGGCCACGCTCCCTGGAGTCCGGTGATGGATGCGTGGAGCGGTGCTCCTGTGCCACAGAAGTTTCTGGAGAAACGCACTGCGCTCGAACGCCAGGGGGCACTCGTCTTTCAACTGAAGCAGTGCCGTAACTGCCATTCGCTGGGTGACGCTGGCGGGAAGCGTGGCCCGGCCCTCGATTCCGTCGCCGTTGTGCAAACCAAAGACCAGTTGATTCGCCAGGTGATCCAAGGGGGAGGCAACATGCCAGCTTACGGTAAGAATCTCAGCCCCGCCGAAACGACAGCGCTTGTCGCGTTCCTCGAAACATTGCATCCGGCGAGCCAATCCCCCGCGCGGGACGCGTCACGTGCCCTCGCGTCCGAGACGAGCGCACCGGCTTCGGCCGAACCTCATCCGTGATCGTATGACGCCTGAGGCGCAAGAGATTCTTAAGGAATGGTCGGCACCTGTCGGCGTGAACGTTTTCTTGGCTCTCGCAGCGCTCGTGTACCTCCGCGGCTGGGTCCTGTTGCGCCGCTCCGCTCCGGGAGTCCTCTCAGGCGCACACTTGACGGCATATCTCTCTGGCGTGTTTTCACTGTGGGTGGCCATCGGTTCGCCGCTCTCGGCTTTTGACGAAGCGTCGCTCACTGTCCATATGATGCAGCATCTCCTGTTGATGCTAGTTGCGCCGCCGTTGCTTCTCCTTGGGGCCCCCCTCCTCCCCCTCCTCCACGGGCTCCCCCAATCTCTCGTCCGAAGTGTCCTCGGCCCCTTCTTCCGGCTCTCCTGGGTACAATGCGTAGGCAGCTTTCTCACTCATCCCGTACTGTGTTGGCTGCTCGCCTCGGTCACCATGATCGTTTGGCACATTCCCTCGGCCTTCGAGCTTGCACTCCGGTCCGATGTCTGGCACGAGGTCGAGCATTTCTGCTTTCTGTCCACTTCCATTCTCTTCTGGTGGCCCGTCGTGCAACCGTACCCCAGCCAATCACATTGGTCGCGTTGGTCTATTCCGGTGTATCTACTTTTGGCGATGTTTCCAGGTGGTGCGCTCGGTGCGTTCCTGACGTTCTACGACGGCGTGATCTATTCCTCGTACACAACAGAGCCGCCGGTATTCGGTCTTTCGCACCTCACAGATCAAATCCTGGCCGGCGTATTGATGTGGGTCTCCGGCATTTTCGTGTTCGTTGTGCCTGCAGTTCTGATTACGTTCCGACTGCTCTCGACCCACCAGGAAAACACAGGACTCTCGCATTCCTGAGGTCGGGCAACCAAAACCGTAAGACAAATTGACGCAGGGGCTTAGATAGCAGAAGCGGCCGCGAGGCGGCGCGTCTCGTGTCAATCGTCACATTAAATTGTGTGTGTGGTCACTGCACAAATTCCAGCAAAGGGTGCTGATGGTAGCTGCAATTTGGACTTTTTGAGTCAAGTTGGCCAATGCAGATCACCCGGGCTACTGATTATGCGGTTCGCGTCACGGTCCACCTGGCTTCGTTGCCTGCGGACCACAAGGCGCCTCTCGGTGAATTGGCTGAAGCCACAGGCGTACGGGACAACTTCCTATCAAAAATTCTCCAGCGTCTCGTGCGTCACGGATTGGTCAGTTCCCATCGCGGCACGGGTGGTGGCTTTCGCCTCAACGTGACTCCCGAAAGTCTCACCCTTCTGCAAGTCGTCGAAGCCATCGAAGGCAAGATTGCGCTCAACATCTGCCTCAGCGAATGGCAGTCGTGTCCGCTGCAAATGCAGTGCGCGGTCCATCCGGTCTGGCAGAAAGCGCAAGCCGCGCTTTCGCAAGAACTGGCGGCCGTGACCATCGCGGAGTTGGCGGCGCGGACGGCCGAGAAGTCAAAAGCTTTAGATGAAGTGCGGTCAGGCGGCACCAGTACGCCATAAACGTGATTCATTCGAAGCCTGCCATGGCGGGTTCGGTTGAGTTGCGAGAAATGCGAAGGGCAATGGACTTTACATGGCTCGCAATCCTGGCCAGTCTCGCGATGGGAATCGGCACCGCACTCGTTTTTGTATTTGCGGTGAAAGGGAATTACTTCGAGAACCTGGAAGACGCGAAGTATCAGGTGTTTTGGTCGGACCTGGAAGAGCCGGCGGATGAACCGAAGAAGGAGGAAGGAAATGGCGAAGGAGCCGGAAAAGCCGAGCACAGAACAGGAGAGCGGAGAAACGCTCACTAGAAGAAAGATGCTCGCGTGGATTACGGGCATGGGCGTTTTCGGGTCGGTCACCGTCAGCGCGTTTTCGAATTTCGTCTTTATCAAGCCCCGCGTCACGTATGGACAACCCAATCGCTTTTCCATCGGGAAACCGGAGGCCTTTCCTCCGGGCTCGCGCATGACGCTCGACACCCGGCGAATCTGCGTGGTGCGAGATGGCAATCGCATCGCGGCGATCTCCACAACCTGCACCCATCTGGGCTGCATCGTGGCGACCTCCGAAACGGGTTTCGCTTGCCCCTGCCACGGCTCGCACTACGACCAGGACGGCAATGTGACCGGTGGGCCGGCACCTCGAGCTTTGCCTTGGTACCAGGTAAGTCTCGCTCCAAATGGAGAATTGGAAGTTGATAAGGACATCGAGATCGAGCCGGGGATTTATCTCAACGTATGAGCAACCAAACTTCTGCACGCCCTTGGAGTTTCATCACCGATCTGCCGAGTAATATTTGGAGATCCATTTTCCGGAACCCGCTACCCGATTCAGATCATGGTCGTTCGGCCACCAGCTTCACCAACTTCTTCCTGCACATGCAGCCGGTCAAGGTGCATCGGCACAGCCTGCGACTCACCTACACCTGGGGCTTAGGCCTGATTTCGTTGTTCCTGTTTCTGATCCTGGCAGTGACCGGCGTGCTCCTGATGTTCTACTACGTGCCGTCAACCACACAGGCTTACGACCGCATGCTCGATCTGCGTGGAACCGTAGCGTTCGGGATTTTTCTGCGCAACATGCATCGCTGGGCGGCGCACGGCATGGTGGCCGTTGTGTTCCTTCACATGTGCCGCGTCTTTCTGACGGGCGCATACAAAAAGCCTCGGGAATTCAACTGGGTCGTGGGCGTCGGACTATTCCTGCTGACGATGTTCTCGAGCTTTACTGGCTACCTTCTTCCCTGGGACCAACTTGCTTTCTGGGCCATTACAGTCGGCACTTCGATCGCCAGTTATGCGCCAGTGTTCGGCAAGGACGTCAAGTTTCTGCTACTCGGCGATTCGAGCGTTGGTCAGGAAGCGCTGCTTCGCTTCTATGTGTTGCATGTTGCCGTGCTGCCGATTCTTGTGACCTTGCTCGTGGCGATCCACTTCTGGCGGGTTCGCAAAGATGGCGGCCTCTCGCGGCCACGTGAGGAAGATGAAGTATTTCCTATGCCGGAAGTCGAACCCGCGGTCATGGTGGCCGCGGCTAGTGGAGCGGGAGCGACTATAGCTGTTGCCGCACCCAAGCCGTCATTGAAAGCCGCGCTTCAGCAGAAACTCTACGGCATTCAAGGTATCGTGCGTGGGCCGTTCACCAAGATTGGCAACGTACCCGACAAAACCGTGTTCAGCTGGCCTAACCTGGTCCGCGCCGAGTTGCTGGTTTTTCTTATCACCGTCGCAGGGGTTCTGATTGTCTCGCTCTACTTCAATGCACCGCTAGAAGAACCCGTGAACATCATGCATCCACCGAACCCGGCCAAAGCGCCGTGGTACTTCCTTGGTTTGCAGGAAATGGTGAGCTATTCGGCGTTCTGGGGAGGAGTAGGAATTCCAACGATCGAGGTCATCATCTTGTTACTCGCACCATACCTCGACCGTAAGCCCGGTGGGGTGGGCAAGTGGTTCGCCCGCGAACGGTTGTTGGCCAATTCGCTCTTTATGACCTTCGTCGTGGTGAACATTGTGCTGATGATGATTGGCACGTTCTTCCGCGGACCCAACTGGGAATTCGTTTCGCCATGGTGAGGAGATCCTCGTGAAAACCCGTGTCGCACTGGCGATTGTGGCTTTGGTCGTGCTTGTAGTGCACGGCTTCGTGTTCTACAAGCAATTCTTCAATAAATGGGAAAAGCATCAAACGGCTTACTTCGAACAGGCGCGCGGCTTGGCAAAAACTGACGCGGAACGAGCTGCGGTTGAGGGCCGCAAGCCGCACATAGAACAACTCATCGTTACGCAATTTGGCGATTCGCGGGTGGACCGCTGCTCGACCTGCCACATCGCTTCCGACGACCCGCGATTCGCGGACTATGCCCAACCGCTCAAGACACATCCGTATTCCGCCGCACTTGGCGATACGCAGAAAGACGGACACTGGGAGCGGCGGCACAAGTTCTCGGATTTCGGTTGCACCGTTTGCCACGACGGCCAGGGACGTGGCCTCGAAGCGTTCTATGCGCACGGTGAAGACGAATACTGGCCCGATCCTCTGCTCGGTTACGTAACCCAACCGAATTGGCACGCTGAATTCAAGAAAGACTACATCAACAAGGAATTCATGCAGGCCAACTGTGCGCAGTGCCATACCGAGGAGAACTTTGCGGGTACGCCGCTTGTTGCCAAAGGGCGCCAACTCTTCTTTGAGAAGGCCTGCTACGGCTGCCACCGTATTGAAGGTCTTTCCGCCGGAACTCTCGGCCCCGACCTCTCAGAAGCGGGCAAGAAA
>Ga0335071_10006849_pt1 | contig 11759 bp, 11 predicted proteins | sample Lox_Sample_15_FD_206724 | JGI IMG/M metagenome (GOLD analysis project Ga0335071, IMG submission 206724) | Soil microbial communities from Loxahatchee National Wildlife Refuge, Florida, United States - Lox_Sample_1.5 | ecosystem: Environmental > Terrestrial > Soil > Wetlands | place: USA...
GTATCGGGCCGTGCAGCGTTACAGCCGGCAGGCGACCACGGCCGAGCTGAGCCTCGCGCATCTGAATTCTCTGCTGGAGCAGCGGGTGCGGGACCGGACCTCCTCTTTGCAATCCAGCGAAACCCTTCTGAAGACATTCGTCAAGCACGTCCCCGCGGCCGTGGCCATGCTGGATCGCCGGATGTGCTACGTCCAAGTGAGCGACCGATGGTGCTCGGACTATTCGTTGTCGGGCGATCAAATACTAGGCCGCTCACATTACGACATCTTTCCCGACCTTGCGGCGCGCTGGAAAACGAGTCTCCAGCGTTGCCTCGCCGGGGAAAGCCTGAAGAAGGACGAAGATTACTGGGAGCGTGCGGACGGGACCCGGCTGTGGTTGCGCTGGGAGATCCGGCCTTGGGGCGGCCGGGACGGCACGCCGGAGGGGGTCCTGATTCTCGCCGAGGACATCACCGAGCGCAAGCGCATGGAAGAGGCGCTGCGCAGCAGTGAACAGGACCTAAGGGCATTGGCCGCGAGCCTGCTCACCGCTCAAGCGGACGAACGCCGGCGCATCGCGCGCGACTTGCACGACGACGTCACGCAGCGGCTCGCCCTGCTTTCGATCGGGATCGGCAAGCTGGCCGCCACCAATGGATCCCCCACCGAAGCCGGGAATCAGTTTCTCGCGCTGCAAGACCAGGCAAACCAAATCTCTCGGGAAGTCCGACGCCTGTCGCATGGCCTGCATCCCTCCGTCATCGAGGACTTGGGTTTGAGCAGCGCCTTGGAGGAGTTTTGCGAGGAATTCAGCAAGGCTCAAGGCATTGCAGTCCGCTTTGAGGGCACTGCCGAAGACCTGGGGTTAAGCCCGCACGCGGCCTCCTCCCTGTTTCGAATCGCCCAGGAAGGCGTCCAAAACGCAGCCAAACATGCCGGAGCCACCGAAGTTCGAGTGGTCTTAAGCCGGGGGCCTAAGGAAATCGAACTGCGGGTGACCGACAACGGCAGGGGCTTTCCAGGGGAAGATCCGGGCCGGGACCATAAGGGATTGGGAATTGTGAGCATGACGGAGCGGGCCCGGATGATGGACGGAAAGCTGTCAATCAGCTCTCGACCCAATGGAGGCACCCAGGTCGTCGCGTCTGTTCCGTTCCCGCGAGGAGATCATGAAGCCACGTATTCTGCTCGGTGACGACCATTCGCTGATCTTGGAAGGCATCAAGGGGCTGGTGGAAACGCGATATGAAGTTGCCGGCGTCGCCGACAACGGCCGAGCTCTGTCCGACGCAGCTTTGCGCCTGAAACCCGACGTGGTCGTGTTGGACATCAGCATGCCGATACTCAACGGTATCGATGCTACTCGTGAAGTGACGCACGCGCTTCCCTCCACCAAAGTAGTGGTCCTGACCATGCACTCCAACGCCATTTACCTTCGGAAGGCGCTGGAGGCAGGCGCATCGGGCTACGTGCTGAAATCAGGGGCGGCCGAGGAGTTGCTGACCGCCATCGCCCAGGTTCTGAAGGGCGGCACCTATGTCTCTCCGTCCTTTGACCGGCGCACTTTGGAGTTCGTGGAACTCTGGCGTCAGAGTCCGGGAAGGGGGCTCATCGAATTGACGAGCCGGCAGAGGCAGATCCTCCAGTTAGTCGCCGAGGGACGGGCCAACAAGGAGATCGCGCACATTTTGAGCGTTTCGGTGAAGACCGTCGAGTTTCACCGCAGCCGGTTGATGACCAAGTTAGGAGTGCGCAGCGTTGCCGAACTAACCACCTTCGCTATCCGGGAGGGGCTGATCGATGCCGACGCCACTGGCGCAGCGGTACAGACGCAACCGTTTAACGGCGAGAACTAGTACTCTCCCCAGGTGTAGACTCCTCACTCTCCATGGCAGCATTTAGTTATGGCCCTGTTGAAGACGGACATGGCTGAGCAATCCGTCGTAAAAAAGAAGATATCCGTAACGAGCCTGCTGGAATCCCTTCTTGCGGGGACTCCGGCAAGGCAAATCCAACTTGCTCTGGATCAATTACCGACCCGCGCGAAGCGTCAGGCAGTGCTTTGCACCGCCTGCGGAATTCGAGAAGAAGTTGGCGAAAGTTGCCGCGAGCGCGCCGACGAAATCTCTGAGCTCCTGGCAGCGAATTGCGACATCTATGATGCGAGCCGGAAGCCCTGCATGCTGCAGAATATCTACGGCGGGAGCCTCGTCGATTTGCGGTAGAGAATTCGCCAGGCACTGCCACCCTCTTCAATCGAGTTTCGTAACGCGCCTGTCAAACACGTGTGTCTACTAACGCGACATCGTAGAAGATTCGCTCGACGGCTACAAACCGCCTGCCAACCAGAAGCCGGCGGACGAGGCCGCCAAAATCCTCCTGACATAAAAAAGTTATAAAGTTATAGGAGAAAGCGTTTCGGGCCAAGGGGATAGCTGAAGCGCATCGATTGTCTGCACCCGACGCGGGTCGGCGCGCAAGCCCGGAAGCCGAATAAGCATGTCTTCATCGATTCACCAGAAAGCTCGCTGGGCGCTGCTGCTGGTCCTGCCGGTCCTAGTCGCGGTCGTGATGTACTTCTTTGGCCAAAGGGTCAAGGAGGAGAACGAGTGGGTCAAGCGCACGCTGGTGGTGCAACTCTCTCTGGAGAGGTTGCTGGCAGATTTGGACAGCGCCGAATCCAGCGAGCGGGCGTTCCTGCTGACGCATGAGGAGCGGCTGCTGGAACCTTACCGCGAAGCAGTTCCGCAGATTCGCCAGGAGTTAGTCAGCCTTCGAGCACTGATGGCGGAAAATCCGCGCCAGCGCCAAGCGTTAAGCCGGATTGAGCCCCTGATTCACGCCAAACTCGCCCATATGGACGAAAGTGCCACGCAATACGGCTCGCCGGCACTCGACGCCACTACAATGGTCCATCGAATCGATGCCAGCGAGGCGTTGATGGACTCGATTGAAGCGGTGGCCGGGGAGATGCGCGCCGAAGAAGCTCGACTGCTGAAGCAGCGCGAACTGGATTTCGCGAGCGGAACGACCCGCTTCAACTGGAGCGTCGCGCTCGGCTATCTATTGATGGTCGCCGTGGTCATGTCGTTGTATCGGGCCGTGCAGCGGTATAGCCGCCAGGCGAAACAAGCCGAACAGAACCTGGCGCGTCTGAACTCGTTGCTGGAGCAGCGGGTCAGGGAGCGTACTTTCTCGCTGCAAGCCAGTGAGGATCTGCTGAAGACGTTCGTGAAGCATGTACCAGCGGCAGTGGCGATGTTGGATCGCAGAATGCATTACCTTCAGGTGAGCGACCGCTGGTGCGCCGACAACTCATTATCGAGCCGCGAGGTGCTGAGCCGGTCCCACTACGACGTATTCCCCGGCTTGCCGGACCAATGGAAGAGGGTCCATCAGGATTGCCTCAACGGGGCGAACTCGAAGAAGGACGAGGACTGCTTCGAGCGGCAGGACGGCAGTCGAGTCTGGCTGCGCTGGGAGATCCGGCCTTGGGGCCTCCGGGATGGCCTACCCGAGGGAATCCTGATCTTTACCGAGGACATCACCGAGCGCAAGCGTATGGAAGAGGCGCTGCGCAGCAGTGAACGCGGTCTGCGGGAACTTGCCGCAGGTCTGCTGACGGCCCAAGCCGACGAACGCCGGCGCATCGCGCGCGACCTGCACGACGACGTGACGCAACGTCTGGCACTGCTTTCGATCGAGATCGGCAAGCTCGCCGGCGCGAACGGATTCCCAACGGAAGCCAGCAAACAGCTCTCTGCGCTGCAGGATCAGGCAAAACAAATCTCCCAGGAAGTGAGGCGCCTGTCGCATGGCCTGCACCCGTCCGTCATCGAGGATCTAGGCCTGAGCAGCGCGTTGGAGGAGTTTTGCGAGGAGTTCAGCAGGGCCCAGGGCGTCGCAGTTCGGTTTGAAGCGGACACGGAAGACATTGGCTTGAGTTCCCAGGCTGCCTCCTCCCTGTTTCGCATTGCGCAGGAGGGCGTACAGAACGCCGCGAAGCACGCCGGCGCCACGGAAGTGCGAGTGGTTCTGAGCCGGGGACCTGAGGGCGTCCAGCTCCGCGTAACGGACAATGGCAAGGGCTTCCCGGCCGGCCTCAGCCCTGGTCATAAAGGACTGGGCATCGTGAGTATGACGGAACGGGCGCGTATGCTGAACGGGACATTATCGATCAGCTCGCAACCAGACGGAGGGACGCGAGTCGTCGCGTCGGTTCCGTTCGCGGAAGGAGATCATGAAACCGCGTATTCTGCTCGGTGATGACCATTCCCTGATTTTGGAGGGCATCAAAGGGCTGGTGGAGACGCGCTACGAAGTAGCGGGCGCCGCCGACAATGGCCGGGCACTGGTGGAGGCGGCAGTGGAGCTGACCCCCGACGTCATCGTGCTGGATATCAGTATGCCCATCCTGAACGGTATCGACGCCACGCGTGAGGTGAAGCGAATGCTCCCTTCCGCGAAGGTGGTGATTCTGACCATGCATTCGAACCCGATCTACCTGCGAAAGGCGTTAGAGGCCGGCGCGTCGGGTTATGTGCTGAAGTCAGGAGCGGCGGAGGAGCTGCTCACCGCCATCGCCCAGGTTCTGAAGGGCGGTACATACGTCTCTCCGTCCTTCGACCGGTGGACCCTGGAGAACGTGGAACTGTGGCGCCAAAAGCCGGGAAGATCGTTCATTGACCTGACCAGCCGGCAACGGCAAATCCTGCAGTTGGTGGCCGAGGGCCGAGCCAATAAAGAGATCGCTCACATCTTGGGTGTCTCGGTGAAGACGATCGAGTTTCACCGCAGCCGGCTCATGGCCAAAGTAGGAGTGCGGAGCATCGCCGAACTGACGACGTTTGCGATCCGGGAGGGGCTGATCGACGCCGATGTGGTAGAGGGTAGACAGGGCTGAGCGCGCCCCCGGCAGGCATGGAATGCCGTTCATGCCCGCGTGAGGGCGGCATCGGCCAACACGCCCGCTCGTTCTTTCGGAAGACGCAACCGGAAGCACGCTCCCGGACCATCGTGATCCGCCCACATGTCGCCGCCGTGATCGAGCAGCGTCTGACGGGATAAAGCTAGACCCAGACCCAATCCGTTCTTCTTGCCCGCCGTAGCGAAGGGTTCAAACAAGCGGCCGCGCAACGCCGGGCTGATGCCCGGACCGGTATCGGCCACCCGCACGACGACGCTGTCGCCATCCACTTCGGCTTGAATCGAAATGCTGCCGCTGGAACGCATAGCCTCGATGGCGTTCTCAAAAAGATTGGAGAACACGCGCTCCATGCGGGCCCGCTCCATGGGGCATTCCAGACCGTCGGGCAGATCGGTGCTCAGCTCGACGCCCCGCGCGTCAGCGGCTGCGGCCACCACGCTCCACGCTCCCATGATCACTTCGCGCAGGCTGCACAGTTCGCTTCCGCTGGAGGTGCCGCGCACGACGTCCATCAGCTCCTGCAAAATATCCTGAATGCCGCGCGATGCGCGGTAAATGTTGCGCGCCAGCCGACGCGTCTGCTCCTCGGGCAGATCGCCATCCACCAACATTTCCGCTCCGGCGTAAATCGCCGCCAGCGGGTTGCGAAGATCGTGCACGATGGAGGTCGACAAGCGGCCGATGGTCGCGATGCGTTCCTGTCGAATCAACTCCTCGCGAGCCTGCCGGATCGAATCGCACATGCTTTGGAACGTCCCGGCCAGGCGGCCCAGTTCGTCCTCGCTATTTACGTCAACCCGGTAATCGTAATTTTGCTTGGCGATTTCGGCCGCCGCTCGATCCAATTCCACCACCGGCTGCATAATTTTGCGGGCGACGAGGTAAGTCACCGCCAGAGCAGCCAACAACGCCAGGAGCCATAGAGCGAACACCTCGCGCCGGAGCGCCGAGAGACGCTGGCGCGCACTCGCCAGGGAGCGAAGAATGTGAAGCTGTCCGACCGGAGCGCCGCTGATATCGGGCAAAGGCGTCGCCACCGACAAGTAGTCGGAAATCTTCGACGAGTTCTTCAACAGTTCCGGCGCCAGGGCCGCCTGTTCCTGGGCAGCCAGCGTAGAGGTAACGATCCGTCCGCCGGAAGCGAACACGTACTCGCTTCCGCCCGTGGAATTCTTCAGCTTCTGCGCAACGCTGCTGTCCACGTGGTATCCAGCCACCAAAACGTTCAGCAATGCCGGATCGCCGGCCGACTGGACGTAGACCGGGGTCACCACCACCTGAAACAAATCCGCGCCTACTTGCACGAACCCAGAGGCCTGCTTGGGAAAGGCCGCGCGCGCGGTGCGAACCAGCGGCACGTCGTCGTTGGGCGCGAACGAAGCCGGCTCGCCCAGACTCGCGACGATTCTTCCCTGCCCGTCGGTCACCAGAAAGAACGCGTCTTCCTTGGACGCCTTGGCCCACAGCTCGCCCGCCGTGTCGCGGATGGTGGCCTGATCGCCCGTACCGAACGCGCCCCGGACATCCGACATAGTGCTCAGGATCTGGCTCACGGAAGCCAATTGATTGGCCCGCGCGCGCCACAAAGATTCGTAAGCCTGGAAGCTCGCCTTGGCCTCCTGCTCGACGCTCGCGTAGCTGGTGCTGACCACGTTGCGCTCCACCAGCCACCCGGTAATGGCGAAGGCCAGCGTCATTACCAGCGATGTGGGTATCAGGATCTTGGATAGCAGTGAGAATCGCGAGAATCTCATGGTTTGGTCCCTACGTAACTTCCGGAATCAGTCAGTGCCGGGTAGTCTTTCCCGTATTTGTTTTTGTGCGGAACCTCAAGATAGCCGTTCTCCGATACTGTAATGGACGGCGTCTGGAAGCTAGCGCCGGACACTCCGATCGTCCGAGCGCAGGCTTCCAGTGTCTGGTCCGTGGCGCGTTCATGAAACACGTGCATCCGGTAAGAGCCCTCGGGCACGCCGGCAATCTGGAAATTGCCGTCTTTCTGCGTGACGGCGAAATGCTCGGACTTCAACACGACGATGACCGCGCTCATCGTGGGATGAATATTGCAGAACACCCGCACCACGCCTTCGCGCCGGAAGGCGATGGATCGCGTTGTACCCGGAGGATACAGGCCTATGTCGAAGATCTGGCCATTGTAATTGGAAAATGCATTGTGAAAGATCGGATCGTAATTCGGAAAGTCTACGATCGTTCCAACCGTAATGGGAAGCACGTGCGGCGTGAACGTTTTGTTCTTTTGAATCATCCTGGCGTGTGAAGCCGCAGGCAACGCGGGTTCGCCCTCCAACCGCTCCAGCCACACGACCACGCCCGAGTAGTCCATGTGTTTGCGGACCTTCGGATCCTGCGAGGACACCAGTTGCACGTTACCGGAGACGGTGGTCGCGCCGGCGGAAGGGCAAAGGGCAAGCAGCGCAGCGACGGCGGCGCTAGAAAAGATACGCCAGTGCAAGGTCATAGTGGTTGTTCAGTCGGCTCCCGATGCCCAAGTAATTCGTGCGGATTTGCCCGCTTTCCAGGCTGACGATGACGTTGGGCGCCAGGCGATACATGATGTTCCCGAAATAGCCCTCGTTCTTGCCGATGCCGCCATAGTAAAGGTCGGAATTGCGTTGATCCTGCTGGCCGCCATAGACGTCGAAGGCTAGCCGCGACGTGATGGGCACCCGGATTTGCGCCCAACCGCCGGTGCTCATCACCGGAATCACGTTTCCAGTCCACTCCGTTGTGAATCCCGGCTGCAGGGCTCCTAGGGTTGAAACATTCTGTCCGTGGAAAAAGAAGCCTGAGAACTCCAGCTTCGACACGGGGCGCAAGAACCAATCCAGGGAATAGAGTTCGGATGGAACCGCCACTGAGACGACGTAATTGCGGTTGTAGTGGACGCCGCCTGCGATTTCGACGCGTTCGGTGTCGCCCCAGCGATGCCACAGCTCGACGCGGCCTTCCACTCCCGGCCGCGAGTATTCCTTTTGCTGCTCCGGCACCGGCGTGGGGTACACATTGGTGTCCATGGGAAAGTCGTAGCGGCTGGTCTCGAAGACGCCGAATTGGGCGCGCACGCCGCTGTTGCCGCCGATGGCAAATCGCTGTTCCACACGCACCTGCGGCTGCCAGAGCCAGAGATTGCCCGCGGCGGTGAGCGGGGAAACACCGACCTGGGCCAGCGAGTCCGGATCGCGGGGCGAGATGAGCGGCTTGTCCTGCCCCACCATGAAGCTGGTGTTGGCCCAATCCAAGTTGATTGCCGCTGTCCGAACACGAAACACGTGATTCAACGATGCCGTGGAGCCGCCAAAGAAGTCCATGTACAGAGACCCACTGACCTTCCCATCCAGGAACGTCCGTGGACCATTGAACAGAAGTCCCAACGTGCTTTGTCGCAGCGTGCCCTCGCCGGTTAGGTCGCCAGGCTTGAGCGATGCAATGGTTGGATTGTCCTGATTGTTGTTGTTTTGGCCGTTCAGCGACGCGTTAAAGAGGGCCATTCCGGTGATTCGCAATGGAAATTTCTGCGAGCTCTCCACCTTGGTCTGAGCCATTTCCTCTACCCGGCTTTCCTGTACGGTGAGACGATCCGACAAGGACTGGCTCGCGACAGGCACGGCGGGCGTTTGGACGCTGGTCGCTTCCGGCTCGGGACCCTTCAATGCTGAAACTTCCTGCCGCAGCGCCCGCACTTCTTCGAGCAGCGCTTCATTGTCTTTTTCCAGCCGGTCCAGACGATCCAGAATCTGCTGCACGGCCGGCGCACCCTGGCCTTGTGCGGCAGGCGTGCAACCGGCAAACATCACCGCCAGGAAAATTCCGCTACCGAACTTAGTGGACGTGCATGTCATCGCTGAGAAGCTGCTCCAGTTTCTCCCGCACTAATGCAGGGGAATAGGGTTTCGCAAATATCGCGTCGACACCGCACCGGCGCAGACGTTCCGGGACGTCCGGATCGGTCGAGCCGGTAATGACGACAATGGGGAGCGTACTGTGGCGCTGATTGGCCCGCACACGGTCGATCAAGTCGAAACCGTCCATACCGGGCATGTGTAAATCGGTAACGATCGCCTGGATGTTCTCGCCGCGATCCTCCAGGAACTTCCACGCCTGCTCGGCCGTCGCCGCCGTCAGAATCTTCAAATCCCGAATCGAGCTGAACAGGATTTCGAGCGTCGAGGCGCAGGTTTCGGCGTCCTCAACAATCAGCACGGCTCGACGTGCGGTTCCGTTAGCAGTCATGGCAGAAATCGGTACCCCACGCCGTGGACGGTCAGAAAATGGCGAGGCGCATTGGGATCCGGCTCCAGCTTCTGGCGCAGCCGGACGACGTGTGCGTCCACGGTTCGCGTATTGGGGAACGATTCGTAACCCCACACCGAGTTCAGGATCATGTCGCGCGTGAGCGGCCGGTCCGGATTCTGCAGGAAGTAGGTGAGCAAGTTGTATTCGGCCGGCGTCATCTTGAGGGCCTCGCCCTTCTTGCTGACAACGCGCCGCTCGAAATCCACAGCCACCACGCCGAATTGGGCCACTTTGCGGATCTCGGGCGAGGTACGGCGCAAAACGGCGCGAATCCGCGCCAAAAGCTCGCGCGCCCCGAACGGCTTCACGATGTAGTCGTCGGCGCCGACTTCAAGCAGCAGCACCTTGTCCACTTCCTCTCCCACCGCGCTCAACACGATGATCGGCGTCTTGATGTTCGCGGCTCGGACCTGCTTGCAGATGTCGGTCCCGTTCATTCCCGGCAGCCGCAAGTCCACAATCATGAGATCCGGTTTGATGGAAAGCGCGCGTTCAAACCCGGTCTTGCCATCGGCCACCAGAACCGGCGTAAAGCCTTCCTGCTCCAGCATGATGCCGATGGTGTCACGCAGGCTCTCGTCGTCGTCAATTACTAGAATCGTTTGCATGCAAGTGCTTGTCTAAATCGTATCGCGTAAACACACGAAATTCCGCATCGCGTTCGCCCCTAAAGTCCTGTTTTTACTAAACCTTTACAAGTTGGCAACGACTCAACAGCGCCCTCCGCCGGATGATGGTTCTCAAGAACAGGAGCTACGTGTGAACCCCTCCGGAGAAACGCTGCGTCTGCGCACCATCGGACCATTCACTCTGAGCGAGCAACTCTACCCCAGCGGAACGGTGCTCCCCAGACACTCCCATTCTTCCGACTACATCACCTTCGTTCTCGCGGGTGCGTTCCGAGAGCGCTATGCCACACGATCCATCTTCTGCCGCACAGGCGGCGTGCGTTTTCTTCCAGCCGGAGTAGCGCATGAGAACGAGATGGTCGGCGACATGCGCTGCCTGCATATCACCGCCGAGCCCTCCGCGCTGGACGAACTGCGCCAGCAGCCGGCGGCTCCGCGACGACCCGCCGAGATCAGCGGGCTGACGGCTACCTGGCTTGCAAACCGCCTGTACATGGAATTCTCACGCCAGGACACCGCGTCTTCGATGGCGATCCAGGGCCTGGTCCTGGAACTGCTGGCCGAGATAGCGCGTTCGGAAGCGACCGATCCCGCGCTGATGGCTCCGCGCTGGCTGAAGCAGGCTGTCGAGATCGTGGAGGCACGCTTCCTGGAGCGCCTCAGCCTCACCGAAATCGCCAACGAAGTGGGCGTCCACTACGTCCATCTCTCCCGCCAGTTTCACAAGTACAACCGCTGCACCGTGGGCGAGTTGATCCGCCGGCGCAGAGTGCAGTACGCGTCGCACCTGCTCGCTCACTCCAGTACGCCGCTGGCCGAGATCGCTCTCATCTGCGGCTTCTCCGACCAAAGCCATCTCTCATTCTTGTTCAAACGCTACATGGGGATGAGCCCGTCGAAGTTCCGGAGCCTGGCTGGAACGAATTCTGTCGGCGTCACCGACATTGATTTCAGCCCGCGGGTCCGCCCGGTCGTTTTGCAAGCGGCCTCAGGCGAATAGAAATCAGTTCGCCCAGCGCGGCGTCAGTTCTCTATTTCTCCGACGATCGCCTGATCCACGAAACACCACATCCACGCTTCGCCCGGCTCGATGGACCGCATCAGCGGATGCTGGGACGAATGAAAGTGCTTCGTGGCATGCTTGTTCTTCGAGGAATCGCAACACGCTACGTTGCCGCAAATCAGGCACATTCTCAAATGCACCCACCGGTCGCCCATCTTGATGCATTCCTCGCAAACTTTCTGCGAGGGTTCCGTCACGCTCACTTCATCGAGATGCGTGCAGTGCTTTGCCATGCTCAGCCTCCCTGTGTTGCGGATTTTCGCGGCGTGCGTTCCAGCGCCGCGCGATCCCACTTCGCCAGGTCAGCCCCGGCCTGGTAGGTGCTCCCAAGAAAATCCATCAGTTCCTTCGCGGGCGACGCCGCTTCGCGAATGTCGTCGTACATCAGCAGGAATTCGCCGATCCCGCTGTGATAAAACGCTGGATGGGGCCGTACCGGGTGCGTCCTAAACCCCGCCGGCTCGGGCGCTGTGTAAGAGTAAAACGCCGGCCCCTGGATATCACCGCCGCCCGGCCAGAAGCCGGCGCTGCTTACCTCGTGCGAATAGGCTTCCTGCATCATCGTGCTGGTGCGCGGCGGAGCCTGCCGGCCGGAAAAGCGCGTCACCGCGAGATCGAAGCTGCCCCAAAAAAAGTGCACCGGACTAGACTTGCCGATAAAGCCGCCGCGAAACTCCTTCAGCACCGTATCCACCGAGTTTAAGAGGCGCCGGAATCGGTCGACATACTCGTGGTCGTAGGACTTGTGGGAGCGATCCTCCGCGAACGGGATTGGGTTGGTGACCTCGTCGGGGATTGCCGTGATAGCCACCGCTATGTCCAGCGACTCCAGCGTGTTCATCAG
>Ga0335071_10006850_pt1 | contig 11756 bp, 11 predicted proteins | sample Lox_Sample_15_FD_206724 | JGI IMG/M metagenome (GOLD analysis project Ga0335071, IMG submission 206724) | Soil microbial communities from Loxahatchee National Wildlife Refuge, Florida, United States - Lox_Sample_1.5 | ecosystem: Environmental > Terrestrial > Soil > Wetlands | place: USA...
CGCCTCCGTTGTCATCGGCATCGTCGCGGTGTTCGTTCTCAACCTGCTGATCACGCAGGGACTGTCGATGTCCATGCCGCTGAGGGTGGGCTGATGGCCCGGATCGCAGTGCCGGCACGACACCGACCCGCGGCCCTGAGGGCCTCGCGGTGGGTCGCCGGCCGGGGTGACTCGCTGATTCAGCGCCTCGGTCACCAGGTCACCTTCCTGTCCCAGGTGCTCGGCGCGATCCCGCACACGCTGAAGCGTTACCGGCACCAGACCGGGGTGCTGTTGGTCGACATGATCTGGGGCAACGGGTCGCTGATCGTCGGTGGCGGCACCATCGGCGTGCTGATCTTCATGGGCGCGGCGGTTGGCGGTTCGGTGGGAGTCGAAGGGTACGGGGCCCTGGACATGGTCGGTATGGGCCCGCTGACCGGATTCGTCTCCGCGTATGCGAACACCCGGGAGATGGCGCCGATGATCGCGGGGATCGGCTTCGCGGCCCAGGCGGGGTGCCGCATGACCGCGGAGATCGGCGCCATGCGGATCTCGGAGGAGATCGACGCGCTGGAAGCCCTTGGCATTCAGTCGATCCCGTTCGTGGTCACGACCCGGGTGATCGCCGGGATGATCACCATCGTTCCGCTCTATGTGGTGACGCTCGCGTTGAGCTACGTGTCTTGCGCGTTGGTGGTCAACGTGCTGCACGGGCAGTCATCGGGCACCTACTACCACTACTTCGACTCGTTCATCCACCCGTCCGACGTGGTGTTCTCGGTGCTCAAAGCCGCCATCTTCGTGACGCTGATCATCGCCATCCACTGCTATCAGGGCTACAACGCCAGCGGTGGTCCAGAAGGGGTCGGGCGGGCCTCGGGCCGAGCGATCCGGGCCAGCATTGTGACCGTGGTTGCCGCCGACATGGTGCTGACGCTGTTGTTCTGGGGCAACAATCCCGGCATCCGGATATCGGGGTAGGCGTGCCAAGACTTCCAGGGTCCGACCAAGGAGTGCGGGCGCCCAGTTCGCGCTCGTTGCGGATCCGCGGACTGATCGCCGCGGTGGCGCTGGGTATCGCTGGCATCTCGCTATATCAGCTGGGCAACGGCGGCTACGACGACACGTTCAAGCTGACCGTGGTGGCCGATTCGATCGGTGAGGGTCTGACGCCGGGCGCGGAGGTGAAGTTCCGCGGGCTGACGATCGGATCGGTGAAGACGCTGGAATCGGCCGGGTACAACAGGCAGAAGATCACGGTGGAACTCGAGCCGCGCCAAGCGAGGGCCCTGGCCGCCGACACGACGGCTAACTTCATGTCGTCGAACACTTTTGGCCTCGCGGCGGTCGAACTGGTCAGCAGCGGCACCGGCGCCCGGCTGAGGCCGAACCAGACGCTGCTGATAGGCGCCAACGTCCGGTCGACTTCCATCACCGGGCTGCTGCGTCAGGGCCAAAAAATCGGCAAGATGGTGGACTCGCCCGACGTCGACCACATCATCGAGACAGTGCGTCGGCACGCGGACCTGACCGAGCCGGTGACCCGGTCCTACTTCGATCTGATCAAGATGCTCGTCGACGCCCAGAAGGTGCCGTTCTCACAGTCGCTATCGGTGTTCGCCTCGGTGGTCAACGGCGCCAGCGACGCCATCCCGCTTATCGGATTGGCATATGACCTCCTCAATGGGATGGAATTTCTGGCCCATCCCGACGGGGTCGAGCGCATGAACGTGATCCTGGACCAGACCGCAAAGCTCCTCTTCAATACGGACGGGATCTTCGCGAAGAACATCGCGTGGCTTGCGCCCTTCATGAAATCGGTGATGGACGTGTTGCTGCCACTCTCGTACCTCGAGGGCAGCCAGGCGCCGGTCTATGACCGGCTCTCGGGTCTGCTAGACCGCACTAGTGCGGCGTTTCCGATCATCGACGGCAAGGTCCGCATGCAGATCGAGGTCACCCTGGGCGCGATGCCGGGGCTGGCGGCGGCCCTACCGCCCCCGCCCGCGCCCGCGCCCGCACCGCAGCGGGGCGGCCGATGAGAAGTGTTACCAAATCCGTGATTTGGCTGGCCATCTTCACCGCCATATCGGTGGTGTGCACGCTCATCGTGCTGACCGCCTTGCGTAGTCCCGTGACCGGGGCGGTTTCCCGCTACACCGCGGCGTTCTCCGATGTGTCGGGCCTCTACGCCGGTGATGACGTCCGCATCTCCGGCGTGCAGGTCGGCAAGGTGGAAACCATCCGGCTCGACGGCCGGATCGCCAAGGTGGATTTCACCGCGCAAGACGATCACCCGGTGTTCGCCAACACCATTGCCGCGGTGCGCTATCAAACCCTGGTCGGTCAGCGCTACGTGGAACTCGTCCAGCCGGCCAAGCCGGATCAACGGCTGCGGGCCGGGGGCACCCTTGGCCTTGGGCAGACGATTCCCTCGTTCGATGTGGCGAAGCTGTTCAACGGGTTTCGGCCGATATTTCAAACTCTCGACCCAGCCCAGTTCAACCTGCTGGGCGAGAACCTGCTGCGGTTGATCCAAGGCGATGAAAACGGCATCGGCCCGTTCCTGCACGACCTCGACGTCATTTCCAAGTTGGCCGTGAACCGCCAGGCGGTCATCACCGCCGTGCTCCGCAATCTCAGCGCGATCTCGGCGGATCTGGGCGGCAAATCGCAGCAACTGTTTCATCTCATCGCGACGCTCAACGACGTGGTGACGAAGTTCGGTTCGAAGGCCGAGGAGTTCCGTGCGGCGATGGAGGTCGGGCTGCCCGTCCTGCGGAACACCACCCACATCCTGCAGTACACCGAGCGCACTTTTGACGGGACGACGGTTCCGCTCTATGACCTGACGAGCCGGATGTGGCCGCAGACCGCGACGATCATCGCGGGCCTGTCGCTCGCCCCGTCGCTGATCCAGGGAATGCGGGACTGGCTGGCCGACGACCAGCCCGCCAGACCGGCGTTTTCGTGCTCGCACGGCGAAGTCACCCTGCCGGGGATCGGGCAGGTGTCATTCGCACAGCAGAACTTGGTGGTGTGCCGGTAATGCTGTTCGGGGACAAGAGCGTACGACGGCGGCGTCCGGTGCTCGACGAGCGCGCCGCGGTGGTCCGCAGTCGCCGGCACGGCATCGTCGGCGTCGTCGTCATCGTTGCGGCGTTGGCCGCCACCGCGATGGCCTACTTGAATCCGACCGGCCAGACCGGTTATGTCGCGCGCTTGTCCAACTCCGGCGGTGTGCGCGCCGGCGACCAGGTTCGTATCGCCGGCATCCCGGTCGGGAAGGTCACCGGCGTCCGGCTCGACGGCGCCGTCGTCGAGATGAAGTTCGACGTCGGGCGTTCGGTGGTGGTCGGTTCGGAATCCACTCTGGACATCAAGCTGCTGACCCCGCTGGGCGGCCACTACGTGGCGCTTGACCCGAAGGGCGCTCTGCCGCTGGGCCGCAACGTGATTCCGCCCCAACGGGTCACGCTGCCGTTCGAGGTCAACGACATCATCCAGGCGGCAACCCCGCTGATCAAGGAAGTCAACGGCCAAGTCATCCACGACACGTTCACCGAGGTCGCCAACGCCGCCAACAAATTTCCCGACGCGGTGCGCGACCTGCTCCGGTCGGCCAATGCGTTGACGACGTCGATGAGCAAGTCCACCGCCGACTTCCATCGCAGCCTGGACTTCACCAACAACAGCCTGCGGGCCACGGTCGCCGCACGTCAGCAGCTCATCACGCTGTTTGAGCAGCTGGACATCATCGGCCAGTCGTATACCTCGAAGTCGGTCGACATCGTCGAGTTCTTCGGCCTGTTCAGCGAATTGGCCCGCATCCTCGACCGCATCGTGGTGTTTTACGGCCGGGAGGTCGGGCCGGTTGTCAACGGACTCGAAGACATCACCGACACGCTGAACGCCCACCCCGAGCGGTGGGGCGAGGCGCTCGAGGGCCTGGGGCAAAGCCTCAACATCGTGTTGCCGATGCTCAGTGGCAACGGGGTCGTCTTCGACAAACACAGCCGGCTGGTGCCCGGACAGGACCTGTGCCTGCCCAACATCATGAGGAACTGTTGAGATGAGCAGGTTGTCGGCGCTCGGCTCGCGGCTGCGTTCCCCGTGGGGTATCGCCGCGGTGGTGGCCGTCGTCGCGGCGATCGCGGCGGCGGTCACCTTCGGCGCCAAGATGGTGATGCCCGGACACACCCGTGCGATGTGCGCCGAATTCACCGACGCGGTAGGGCTATATCCCGGCAACAAGGTGGCACTGCTGGGTATCGAGGTCGGCACGACGACCGCGATCGTCAACAAGCCCGACCACGTCGAGGTCGACTTCACCGTGCCCACCGACCTTGACCTGCCGGCCGATGTCGGGGCGGTCACCTACTCGCAATCGATTGTCACCGATCGCCACATCGAACTGACCAAGCCCTACACCTCGGGCCCGAAATTCACCGGGCCGGGGTGCATCAGGCTGAAGTCCACCAAAACCCCGATCAGCATCAGCGAAACCTTCACTGCCATAGGCAAGCTCGCCGACGCCATCATGGAACCTCAACACGGCCAGGACCCGTCCCGGGCGCCGGGCGTGCAAGCCATCAATGACAGCTTGCACGCGGCCAGCCGCTCGCTGGATGGGACCGGCGCCGGCCTCAACCAGACCCTGCGCAATCTGGTCACCATGCTCGCCGACCCCTACAAGGCCGACGCCGACTACCGGCAGCTGTTCGAAAACAGCGAGATCCTGACCTCGGACTTCCTCAAGAACTGGGACAGCTTCGCGGGTTTTGTCCAAACGCTCCCGGCCACGACCCAATTGGTCGAGGGCCTGTCGGACAACTTCGGAGCGGCCATGAGCCGTCTGTCGCACCTGCTGCCGATCCTGGTCGAGGCGATCAACCGGTGGGGGCCGCGGGTCTATCAAAGACTCGACCACTGGATCAGCTGGCTGAGCGACATGCTGAACAGACACACCCCGGCCATCATGGCCATGATCAACTCGTGGCCGCAGTTCAGCCACTGGCTCAGCGACATCTACGAACCGGCGTGGGGAACCCACAACGTCACCTATATTCCTCCGCAGGTCGCGATTTCGCCGTCGCAGGCCGGCGCCATCTGCGAGGGGCTGCGGCAGCGCAATGTCCCCGGAGCCGCGTCGGCGTGCGCGTCGGGCACCGCGTCGGATCCGGTCACCCTCGGCCTGACCGATCTCATCCTGGGGGCCGCGCTGTCATGACCCGACGATCGATGCGCGTGCTGCTGGCCACACTGGCGATCTGCCTGACGGCGGCTTGCTCGCTGGATCCGACCCGGCTGCCGGTCCCGGGCGCCTACAGTCCCGACCACGCGTACCGAATCAAGATCCAGTTCTCCAGCGTGCTCAACCTGCCCGCCCGGGCCAAGGTGGACTCCGGCGGAGTGCAGGTCGGCGTGCTCGACCACGTCCAGCTCGACGGCACCACGGCGGTCGCCTACGTCGATATCGCCGGCGACACAAAGCTTCCCGGCAACACCCGCGCCGAACTGCGCCAGGCCACCCCCCTCGGCGACATCTACATCGCGCTCGTGCCGCCGGAGGATCGGGCCGGGGACATGCCGGTTCTGCGCGACGGCGGCACCATCCCGTTGCGCAACACCGCTCCGGCCGACAACGTCGAAGATCTCTTGCGGTCGGTGTCGAACCTGGTGGCCGGCGGGGCGATCGGCACGCTGCAAAGTACCGTCGTCAACGCCAACAAGGCGTTCCCGAAAAACCCCGCCGAGCTGACCCGGATGCAGCGGACCCTCGCCGGCGTCCTCAATGACCTTGCGGCCAACCAGGACACCATCGACGGCATCCTGTCCAGCATGGAGAACATCACCACCAACATGGCGGCCAATACCGCGGTGTTCAACCGGCTGGTGACCGAGGGCCCGCCGAAACTCCAGGGGCTGTCGGCGATCACCATGGCCATCCTCAACGTCGTCGGGGACTCTCGAGACGTCAGCGTGCTCGGCGGAGAACTCACCAACCCGATCACCGGCGACATCATGCAAATGCTGTCCTACCTCACGCCAATGGTCGAAACGTTGGCAACCCTCGACACCACCATTCCGGTGCTCGCCGACAAGCTGATCGCATTCCTGCACTACAAGCTCCTCGGGTTCTTCCGCAACGGGGGCCCGAAATACATTGTCTCCGAACTTCATCCACCGACCGGGCGCGAGGGTGTGGATCCCGCCGACAAGGCCGACCAGGCGGTCAAGGCGATGCAGAGCATGGGAATGCTGCCATGAAATTCGGTGCCCGCGCCACGCTGGCCATCCTGGCGGTGATGACACTGGCCGGCGCGGCCTACATGTCGATCGGCGTGCTCGACATCAGCCCGACCAAACAAGTCACCCGACTCACGTTGATGCTCAACGCTTCCGGCGGCCTCATGCCCACATCGGAGGTGACGATGCGCGGCATCAAGGTCGGCCGGGTGAGGAGTATCGAGACCACGACGAGCGGGCTGGCGGTCTCGATCGACCTCGACCGCGCGCACCCGGTGCCCGCCGACAGCGCGATCAGCGTGGAAAACCTCTCCGCGGCCGGCGAGCAGTACATCGAGTTCAGGCCGAAACTGATTGCGCCGCCGTACTTTAGCGACGGGACAGTGATCCCCGCGGACCGGGTCGCGCCGATGGTCACCGGCGCCGACTTGCTCACCAAGGCCAATGCCCTGATGTCGGCGCTGAACCTCGACCAAGTGCACACCATCATCGACAACGTCTCCGCGGCCTTGGGCGGCAACGACGACACCATCGATTCCCTGACCACAACCGCCGGGTTGACCGCCAAGGTGATCCACGACGACAAGCAACTGCTGGCCACGCTGTTCAGCAACTTCGCCACGATGACCACCAACTTGGGCGACATCAACGCGGGCGAAGTGATCAGCGAGACCGGCAAGCTGCTACCGCGCTCGGTGCCGGCGTTTTTGCGGATGGTCCACGAAATCGAAACCCTTTCGCACACCGGCGTGGGCGTGGTCGGCCCCGACGATCCGGCGGGGGTCCTGGTAGCCAAGCTCAGCCAGTGGCTCGACATGCTGGCCGGCCCGCTCAGCACCTTCACCACCGTCCTGGAACCCGCGGTCGCACCGCTACACGACATCAAGGTGGACGCCGGGCACTGGCTCGACTTCTGGGAATCGACCTTCAACGACAGCGGCGGAATGCGGGTCCAACTCAACGTGCCCGAATGGCACCGATGATCGGCGAACGAAGTTACGGAAAAGAAAGAACTGGCATGACAAACTCAGCTATCAGCGAAGACGAAAAGACAGACGACAGCGAGCGCGAGCCTGACGGCGCCGACATCACGGTGGCCGCCGCCGACGAGGCCGACACGAAGCCGGTCGCCGACGACGCGCGGCCCCAGCGGTCGCCGAAGTTGCTGCTGCGGCCGAACAGCCCGAAGCGATGGGGCGCGGCCGTACTCGTGGCGGCGGTGCTCGCCGGCGGCGTGTTCGGGTTCATGAAGTATCGCCAGGTGACCGGCCAGCTCGCGGAGCTCCGTCGACAGCAAGCCGATCGCGACACCGTGGCGCAGCTGGCCAAGGACTACGCGCTGAAGTCGCTGACCTACAGCTTCGAAGACCCGGATGCCTTCTTCCGCTCCGTCGAAGACGGTGTGTCGCAGCAGCTTAAAGACAAATACGTCAACGCCAGCGATTTGCTCAAAAGCGTGATGCTTCAGGCCCAGGTCACCTCCACCGGTGAGGTGCTGGCCATCGACCCGGTCGCTCAGCCCGGCGGGGTCTACCAGGTAGTGGTGTCGGCCCATCAAACCACCCGCAATCTGCAAAACCCGACGCCCAAGGTCTCGATCATCCTGCTGCAAGTGACGGTGAACAAGGCGGGCAACGCCTGGCAGGTTTCCGACATCGGCCCCAAGACCGGCGCCCATCCGCCCGTCGAGCAGCAGATCCCGCCGGCCGAGCCGCCTCCCGCTCCCGCACCAGCCCAGCCGGCGCCGAAACGGTAGGTGCGCAGCTGTGCAGCGGCTGCCGCTGCTGGTCTCGGTCGTGACCATGGTCACCGCGGTGTGCGCCCCTTGCCCCACCGCGGCCGCCGACACGACGCTGCCGCCGTGCCCGCAGAGCGCCGCGCCGATCAGCCCGCAGGCCAAGTCGCCGCATTCGGACTGCCGAATGCACTCCGGCGCCCTCGATTTCGCCGTCACCTACTGGACCGTGCCCGAGTTGTCCGGGCCCGGCGCGGTGAAGGTAGTCGTGACCGACCCGTCGGGCGAGGTGGTGCAAACGATCGATGAGCTACTGGAGCCCTCGAGCCCGGGGGGCGTCGCCTTACAGGATGTCGACGGCGACGGCCGCGACGAGCTGATCATCCCGATCGCGCGACACCCGTTCAACGGCAGCCCAAATACCCGGTTCGCGGTGTGGCGCGCGCCGGGTGACCGCAACCATTACGAACGCACCCAGATGGTCGGGCAGGCCGTCTATCCCAGCGGCGACGGCTACCTGGTGACCAACGGCGGCGCGCTGGACAGCCGGGACCTCACCTTCTATCTGCCGACCGGGGCCGGGTACACGCTCGTCGTGGTGTTGACCATCGAGGCCGAGGAGGTCGACCCCAACACGCACCGGGTGCTGACCGTCGTGTGCCGCGCCCACCAGGAAGACGGCCTGCATGCGGTCGACATGAGCCTTCGCCAGGCCGAGGAAACCTTCTGCGCGTCACCGGCCGCCAAAGCCATCTGGCCTGACGCCGAACGCGTCCAGATTCGGCAGTGGCGTAGGGGGCAGCAGTAACTACGGCGCGCAGTAGTCGCGAGCCGTCGCCAGCTGCTGCCTCGCCTTGGCAAGATCGCCGGCGATTCGTTCCGGGCTTGCCGGTCGGTAGGGGTCGCTTGCGTCGATCTGGGACGCCAGCATGTCCGAGCGAATTCGAAGGTCGACCGCGGCCGCACTCTTCAACCCGTGCAGCGGGGCCAGAGCGTTTCGAACCTGGCTTGCCAAATAAGCCGGTGTCCCGGAGGGAGAAACCAGGTTGAACACGTTCTCCAGCCGATCGGCCGCCGGCAGGATGGTGCCGCACTCCGCGTCGACGGCGGCCGCCACCGGCGCAGCCGTCAGGCACACCATGCCCGCGGCGACCGAGAGCGGCACGCAGAGGATTCGTCGATGCATTGGCTCTACCTTTGCACCGGCCGGTCGTTCTGTCGCGAACTTCATCCGATCCGGTAGGGGTCAGGCGTCGGGGTCCGGCGCCCACCGTGGTGGCCGTGCCTCCGGCCGGTGTGGTGAACGCGCCGCCGCCAGTGTCGCCGCGCGCTCGCCGTTGATCGCGGTGAGCGGTGGGGGCTGGCCCTTGCGCAGCGTGGTGATCAGCTCGCGGTAGGGGCCGATGATGTAGACGGTGTCGCCGGCTTTCAATCGGGCGTCGCGGCGGGGTCGCAGCCTGACCGGGCCCTCCGGCCGGGTGATCGCGATGACGCGCGTCTGGGTGGACAGTTCCACCATTCGCAATCCGTCCAGCTCGCTACCGGGCGCCACCAGCATTCCGCCGACCATGAACGAGCGCTGCCCCACCCAAAACGTCCCGAGCACTTGCAAACCCATCGCCGCGCCGATGAACCAGGGGGCCGCCAGGTCGACGATCGACCGCACGTTTTCGAAACCGAATCGCCGATTCACCGCGGTGCCCAACGCGCGGCCTTGAACGCGCATGACGATCGGCACCCTGGTGTCGGATCCCAGGATCTCCAGCAAGACGATCCCGGTCTCGATGTTCTCCATGTCGTCCTGGGTCACCACCGCGACCCCGCGGGCGCGATCGACGCGCGCCGATTCCAGCGTCTGGCGCATCGTCGAATCTCCGAAAATCACCGGCACATCGAGTTCGGCCACGGTCGGCAGGAATCGGTTGTTCTCGTCCGGCTCGATGACGAGGACGTCGTAACCGGCTGTGGTCAGATCACCGACGACGCGGACGCCGATGGAACCCAGTCCGACGACGACGACGTGGTCGCGCATGTGGCGTGCCCGTCGGAGACCGGCTGTCTGGACGAAGCGGCGTGACAGCAACAGGTCCGCGAGGAAAGCCACGAGGATGGCGGTAACGCTGGCGCCGCTGAACATCAGCGCGACGGCGAACAACCGCAGGGATGTGGATTGCTGGGCGAAGCTGAAGTCGCCGTAGCCCACGGTGGTGATGGTTTCGGAGGCGAAATACAGGGCGTCGATCCACGACATCCGCGGGTTCTGGTAGGTGAAGTGCACCACCGCCGTCGACCCGAGCGTGAGCAACAGCGCGAATGCCAACGCGGGCACCAGCATCGGGTTCACGTCGTCGCGCATGGCCCGCGCGGCGTCGATTGCGCGTCGCAGCCGGGAGTGTCGAGAGCGCGTCGCGGTGGCGGGAGGCACCGTGATTCCCCTGGCCTCCAATTCGTCTTTGACGCCGATCATCGACGTCCAGTCCCCGGCGTAGACCTGCAGATCCCGCCCCGGACATGGCACCACCTCGCCCGGAGCCGGTGAGTTCTTGCCGTGGACCACCGCGACCGGTGCCAGGTCGGCATAGATCTCTCGCAGCGTCGCGTCGTAGGGCGCCTCGGCTCCCCAGACAACGAACTCGATACCGGCGGTCTCGAACTGGTGCGCGTTACGCGACAGTACAGCCTCGACCAGGGACGGTGTCGCGAGGTCGGCGACGTCCAGGATCGCGCCGGGGCCGTTGACGGCGGTCACCGCCTCGCGCAGCACGTCGTTGGCCAGCCGCGCCACCACGCGGACGTTCGGGCTGTATTCCCTTGCCAGCAGCGCGATTTCGAGGTTCAATGCGTCGTTGGGACCGGCGCAGACGACGGCGCGCGCGCGATGTACGCCGGCGCCGAGGAGGTCCGCGGCGGTGTTGATCTTGATTATCCGCGCGCCGGCGCCCCTGAGCTCCTCGGCGATCGTCTTCGACAGCGGGTCGTCTCCGCCGACGATGATTTCGCGGTGAAACTGAAAAACCTCTCCCATGTCGCGGGCCGCCTCCCTCCGGCTGTTACCGGGGTCGCTTTGTGGTGTGCGGCATAGATATGACTATCGGCCACAAGTCCGGAAAGTGCCACCGGAGAAGCCGGGTCTTTCTGCGACGCAACAGGTTCGACTCAGGCTCGTCACGCGGACGAAATAGTTCAGGCGTAGAGAGAGCCATCGCAACACTGCTACCCGCGTGAAAAGGCTTGCGTAAAGGAGCTTCTGTGTCCGAAAAGACGCCCGACGATGTCTTCAAACTCGCCAGGGACGAGAACATCAAGTATGTCGACGTCCGCTTCTGTGACCTGCCGGGGACCATGCAGCACTTCACAATTCCGATTTACGCCTTCGACGGGAACGTGTTCGAGGACGGCTTGGCCTTCGACGGCTCCTCGATCCGCGGCTTCCAGTCGATCCACGAATCCGACATGCTGCTGCTGCCCGATCCGGAAACCGCGACGATCGATCCGTTCCGGGCAGCCAAGACGCTGAACCTGAACTTCTTCGTGCACGACCCGTTCACCCTCGAGGTGTACTCGCGCGATCCGCGCAACGTCGCCCGCAAGGCGGAGAACTACCTGATCAGCTCCGGCATCGCGGACACCGCCTACTTCGGCCCGGAAGCCGAGTTCTACATCTTCGACTCGGTCAGCTTCGACTCGCGCACGGACACCTCGTTCTACAAGGTGGACGCGACATCCGGGTGGTGGAACACCGGAGCGGAGACCGAGTCCGACGGCAGCCCCAACCTCGGCTACAAGGTCC
>Ga0335071_10006852_pt1 | contig 11755 bp, 10 predicted proteins | sample Lox_Sample_15_FD_206724 | JGI IMG/M metagenome (GOLD analysis project Ga0335071, IMG submission 206724) | Soil microbial communities from Loxahatchee National Wildlife Refuge, Florida, United States - Lox_Sample_1.5 | ecosystem: Environmental > Terrestrial > Soil > Wetlands | place: USA...
CAGGAGAAGTAAAAAATCGGGATATGCTCACTGTTCGCGGCCGCGGTGAACCGCCTTTTCACATATGGTTCCTTAGCGGTGCCAGGCTGGAGGCAGTGGGGGCAAAAAATAACCGGAGTATGACTGTTGATATCATTGCGAGTTCTGTCGCCTCCGAAATCGCCCGGCTTATTAATCTGGGCAGGGAAGAAAAAGCGATGATCGGTTCCGAGCCTCTCGCTGAAGGCCACATTGCCGTCCTTGTCAGGATGAATTATGAGGCCCGTATAATCCAGGAGGCCCTTCGTAACCTAAACATCCATAGCGTGCTCCACAGCACGGGCAATCTATTTGATACCCATGAAGCACTGGAGATGGAACGCGTCCTTGCCGCTATAGCGGAGCCTCACTTCGAGAATCTCATCAGGATTGCCCTCACGACGGACATGCTGGGAGTAAACGGGGAAACACTGGAATTGTTTGGCGGGAACGACACTGAGTGGGAAAAATTGTTGTCGCGGTTTCAAGAATATAATGCCCTCTGGGAACAGCACGGCTTCATTGTGATGTTCAGATATTTCCTTGCCAATGAGAAGATACGCGAACGTCTCCTTGCCTTTCCCGACGGTGAGCGCCGGCTAACAAACGTCCTGCACCTTACGGAAGTTCTCCACACAGAATCCATCGAAAGAAAACTGGGAATATCCGGCATGATCAAATGGCTCTCTTGCCAGCGTGATCCGGATGCACTGCGGTCGGACGAGCATGAACTCCGTCTTGAGAGTGATGACCGCGCCGTCAGGATCGTCACAATCCATAAAAGCAAGGGCCTGGAATATCCCGTCGTTTTCTGTCCCTTCAACTGGGGAGATTCAAAGGCCGGAAAGAAGGAATTCACCTATCACGACCCTGAGGATGATTGGCGACTGAATCTCGTCCTTGATCCGGAGTCTGCTTCCGGCCAAATGTTGGCAGAAAGAGAAAATCTCGCGGAAAACATCCGGCTTCTCTATGTGGCCCTTACACGCGCGAAAAATCGCTGCTACCTGGTGTGGGGACCGTTCAAGGACGCGGGCACCTCCTCCCTTGCATATATTATCCATGCACTCGAAGAAAATTCTTTGCGTATCGTAGATAGGACAGAAGAAAATTTTTCAAAGCTATCGGATGAAAATATCCGGTCTGACCTGGCAAGGATTGCCTCCAAGTCAGATGGCACGATCAGTATGTATGATATGCCTGAGCCGTCTCAAGAATCACAGATGTCTACCGCTGAAGAACCTGTCACCTTCACCTGCCGGGCATTTCCCGGAATCGCTGACAGGGACAGGCGCATTGCCAGTTTCTCATATCTGCTCTCGGAACGCATGATAATGCCGTTGATATCTCCCGACATCATAGCCGACCTTCCGGACCGCGATGGTGAAATTGTCTCCGTAGAAATGCCGTATCAAAAAGAGCCGACCGGCATGTTCTCCTTTCCCAGGGGCGCCAAATCCGGCAACTTCTTGCACGACGTTCTGGAACAAGTTGATTTCACCAAGACGAAAGGACCGGAAACGGACAATCTCGTGGCCGTAAAATTGGGGGAACATGGTTTTGATCTGAAATGGCAGGAAGCTATCTGCCGGATGATCGGTAACGTTATCTACACGCCCCTCCATCCCGGTATAAGTGGGCTTAAATTATCTGCCATCAGCAAACATGATCGCCTAAGCGAGGTCGAGTTCTACTTCCCCCTGAACAGACTGACGCCGGATACACTGCAGAATATCTTTGCGAAAAGCGGCATATCATCCCCATCGTCATTACCGGAAATGATAGGAAGGCTTAATTTCCAGCCGGTAAGAGGGTTCATGAAGGGGTTTATAGACCTCGTCATCTATTATGACGGACGTTTCTACCTCGTGGACTGGAAATCGAATTTTCTGGGCGCGTCAGTCGAAGACTACAGGACAGAGGCGCTCGCGGAAGTCATGAAGGATGACCTGTACTTTCTCCAGTATCATATCTATGTCATTGCCCTGCACCAGTACCTGAAGACGCGCTTGTCAAACTATGATTATGAGACACACTTCGGAGGCGTATTCTATATCTTTCTGCGTGGTGTAAATCCGGAAACCGGGTCGCGTGCCGGAATCTACTGGGACAGGCCATCTAGAAATGTGATCGAGTTCCTGTGCAAAAACCTGATTGCGAGTTGAGATAATTCATGTCATTACAAGAAGCAAACATTGACAAACTGTATGAATGCCAATTCCTTTCGGAACTGGATTACCGGTTTGCCCGCTTCCTTGGCGGCCTTAACGGAGCATATGACGCGAACTTCCTCTTAGCTGTAGCCCTGGTCAGCCACTACCGGGGTGAGGGTCATATCTGTATTGATCTTTCGGAGTTGGCCGAAACCATCTTTGAGTCTCAGGGATCGGAGCCCCTCAGCTGCCCTCCCCTGGAAAAATGGCTGAATGTCATCTGCACAAGCCCAGTGGTGGGAAGGCCCGGTGATTATCGGCCCCTCATCCTGGACGGGACACGACTTTATCTTTGCCGGTACTGGGATTATGAAAGAAGACTCGCTGATGCATTAAACAATCTTGCCAGCTGCACATACAAACCTTTCGACGAATCACACCTAAAGGACAGCATCGAGAGGATTTTCCCGCGCGATGAAAACGGTGGGGAAACAGATATTGACTGGCGGAAAATCGCTGCTTTTGCCTCTTTTCGAAGCGGATTATGTGTCATTTCCGGAGGGCCGGGAACGGGCAAGACCTTCGCTGTAGCCCGCATCCTTGCCTTCCTCATAGAACAAAACCGTGAAAGACAATTGAATATCACGCTCACCGCACCGACGGGAAAGGCTGCTGGCCGGCTTCAGGAAGCCATAAAAAAAGCGAAGGCGGGACTAATCAGTGATGAATCTGTGAAGGATGCTATTCCCGATGAGGCATCTACCATCCACAGGCTCCTCGGCAGCATACCGAATTCGCCCTTTTTCCGCTTTAACAGGGAGAACCCCCTGCCTGCTGATGTCGTCATTGTTGATGAGGCTTCCATGGTAGACCTCGCCCTTTTTTCCAAGCTGACGCAGGCCATCAAGCCCCAATCCCGTCTAATCCTTCTTGGTGACAAAGATCAACTGGCATCCGTCGAGGCGGGTTCAGTTCTCGGAGATATCTGCGATACAGGCAATATTCACCTGTTCTCACCCTTATTCACTGAAGAGTGCCGCCGTGTAACAGGTGAAGAGATTGGTGATGGTAGATCCGTCGCACACGTGGCCGGTATTAACGATTGCATCATTCAATTAACTAAAAGCTACCGCTTCAGCAAAACGAGCGGAATCCATGCCGTAAGTCTGGCGGTGAATGCCGGTGACGGACCGCAGGCGATTGACCTCATCAGAAACAAGAATTTCGACGACATTAACTGGAAGGATTTGCCCCGGCCGGACGAACTGATGCGCCATCTCAAAGACTGGATCACGGAAATATATACCGCATATATGAAGACCTCCGATCCTTTAGAAGCGTTGGATCTATTCAACCGTTCCCGGATCCTCTGTGTCCTCCGTGATGGGCCGTATGGCATACACAACCTGAATGTTGCAGTTGAGCACATATTGCAGAAAAGCGGACTTATTAGTCATAGTGGAAGATGGTATCACGGACGTCCCGTTATGATCACCAAGAACGATTATAGCCTGCGTTTGTTCAACGGGGATATCGGAATTGCCATGACGAATCACGAGAAGGGAGGTACACCAAGTGTCATTTTTCCAGGTCCCGATGGATCGGTAAGAAGCTTTCCCCCGCTCCGTTTACCGGAACACGAAACGGTGTATGCAATGACCGTACACAAAAGCCAGGGCTCAGAGTTTGACGAAGTCCTCCTGTTAATGCCCGACAGAGATACACCGGTTCTCACCAGGGAATTGATCTACACGGCCATTACGAGGGCAAAAAAGAGGATTCTGATCTGGGGGAAAGATGATCTTTTCCTAACGGCGATTATCCGCAGAATCCGCCGAGCATCGGGGCTTCGGGACGCACTGTGGGGCCAGGCGTCGGTTTAAGGTCTTTATTTTTTCTCGAAACCAGTAAATTATATTCAAATTCACCGATTAACAAGTTGATCGCAATTAATTATAATAAATAAGCCAGCTCAAAAATTGGGTGGGTCGTGGAACGCTTATTTATTATTGCTTTTTTACTGACCGGGGGAAGCAGCATTCCCAGCTTGGCATACCATCTTCTTCATTGCGAAGTTTCATGGTCCAATCGCCTTTGCCCACTTCCGAGGCAATGATTCTGTTACCAAACTTCTTGCCTCTGACTTCAACTTTGTCGCCAGCCGCAAATTTGAGCTTCTGATTCTCAATGAACCACTTGGGCCCTAAATAGACAACGTACTTATTACCCTGATCCGACACGAATCTCATCTGCAGGCCGTCTTTTACGCCTTTCATTGGCTCAATTTTCGCTACTTTACCGGCCTCGACAATTATAGCTTCCTGCCCGGTAAATGATGTCTCGGCATCAAGTCCCGGCACTCCCAAAGTCCATGCACCCTTCGGTGCAGTCGGCCCAGTTGCCTGAGCAAATGATGTCGCCGCAAGCAGCATAAATGCTGCCATTACCATAATCCCTATCGCTACCTTTCTCATACTTTCCTCCTTAGTTTTAATGTTTTGACCCACCCGATTTCGAGCTTATAGATTACTTTAAAATGATATATTGGATTGCTATCTTAGTGGAAAAGACTGATTATACAATAGTGGTTTAATGAGTGCTGAATGGTAGTGTTGTACTACCATAAGCGAAAAAAAAGTGCTTACGGGTTCACTATCCTTTTCATGTTTGCGGCTGTAAAAATCCTGAAGTAACAGCCCAATATTGTGTACAAGAACTGAGAAGCCCGAAGCGATTGATCTGGTGAGATTGGCTTCGGGCTTCTCTGGCAACGACCTGCCTCACATAAGGAGGAGGCATGAGACTAAGGTTAAAATGAATTATACGCCTATGAAAAGAGCTAGTCAATCCTTATGTTAAAGGAATAGCATAGATAAATTATATTGTCAGATCAGACTGAGAAATCTCTTTTTATGCATTTTTCTACCACCAACAGCAATACTCGATTCTTTTATTTTATATCGTCTCTAATTGATTGCATGCATTCTTCTTTCCTTTGCATTTTCAGCAAGCTGTGTTAAATGACCGCAAGCTCTATGAATCCATGGACAGAAAAACAGACAATCATCATCACCAGCCCGAAGGGGATCACACCCTGGCTCGCGGGGGAGATCATAAACCTTGGTTTTCCTGTTCTTGCGGAGGGTGAGGCTGCCGTCGAGACTGAGGGGACGCTTGCCGATACGATGCGTCTGAATCTCCATATCAGGACAGGACACCGTATTCTCTATCTTCTTTCTGCCTTCGAAGCGAAGAATCCGAATGAACTTTACACCAGCCTACGGGATATATCGTGGGAAAATCTTATCCACGAAAGCGGGGCGCATGCATACCTGTGCGTTACATCCACGGTTGAGACTCCGACGATAAACGATTCACGATTTGTCAACCTCACGGCGAAAGACGCCATTGTCGACCGGCTCGTGGAGCGTTGCGGTATTCGTCCCGACTCAGGTCCGGACCGGGACCGAGCGGTGGTCCACATCTACTGGAAGGATAACAAGGTTCTCGTTTACCTGGACACGTCCGGTGAGCCCCTCTCCAGGCGGGGTTATCGGAAGATCCCGCTTACTGCACCGATGCAGGAAACTCTCGCAGCGGCGATCATCTTAGCAACCAAATGGAACGGCAGGACACCCTTCGTCAATCCCATGTGCGGAAGCGGTACACTCGCCGTCGAGGCAGCGCTCTTAGCCACAGGAAGGGCACCGGGACTCCTCAGGAGCAATTACGGATTCACCCATTTGAAAGGTTTTGATCCTGCCGCCTGGCGTAAGATTCGGGCAGCGGCACACATGGACCAAAAGGAAACAGCGGCGAGAATCATCGCAACGGATATCGATCCGCATGCCGTAGCTGCGGCACGACAGAATGCCCGTACGGCAGGTGTGATGAATCTCATAGAATTCGCCATATGCCCTTTCGCTCAGACAATGGTCCCGAAGAGGGGCGGCGTGGTGGTTCTCAATCCACCCTACGGCGAGCGTACCGGTGATGTATCAAAGCTGATCAATCTATACCGTGAGATAGGGGATTTCTTTAAGCAGAAATGCGGTGGCTATCGGGGGTACATCTTTACAGGAAACACGGCCTTGGGAAAACACGTGGGACTCCGGACGAAGCGTAGGATCACCTTTTACAATAGTGAAATAGAGTGCCGGCTCTTTGAGTATGAACTCTATGAGGGAACGCGGCGCAAAGAAACGGTTTGCGACAAATGACAGTTACCTTAAATATGACCATAAAAGAATTATTCAAATAATATAATGGCAATAAGCACAAGGTTTTGTTTTCCGTTATTTTCAATTGAATGATACTCTCCATTGCCGGTACGAACAACATCCCCTTTCCTTACTGATGATTTTACAGCATTGTCATTTAGAGCACCTTCTCCTTCGAGGACATAGTACATTTCGAAATCTCCCTCGTGTTTATGATATCCTACGGAGCATCCGGGTTCTATCACCTCTCTTGCACAGAGGCGTCCCTTTCCTGATAGCTCATCCTTTTCAAGCAAATGGAATAATTTTATGTACCCCCTCCCCTCCTTCAATCCATGAATATGCTCTTCCCTTATTTCATTGTTTCGTCTGATCATTTCACATCACTTACCTTTCTATGACGCTTTATCCAAATGGATTTTAATGATTAAAAAAGCTAAAAGCCTTAATGGCAGTCTTCTAGATCACCCGCATCAAGTTTGTCCCCGCAGAGGCAGGTATATAGGGCAGGATTATCGAGCCTGCCCTCGAATGTACTTTTCGGTAAGTGATGACAAAGACAGAGTGATTCAGGACCTAAAAGTAGTTACTCCAAATTTTGTAAGACTTATAGACTGGATTTCACTCCGCTGGCTGTGAAAATCTGCCTATTGCCGTGTTCTCAAGCCGGCTTGATCATCTTTTTTACTTCCTGCTCAGAAATAGTCATATTGTGGCTTTTCTTGGCATGCTGTACGGCTATTTCAACAAGCTCTTTTTCATCGTGACTCTTCACCGAGAAGTTGCACGGTGCGGGACATTCAATTTTCTTCATCTGCTGTGCCATACTTATTACTCCTTGTTTGAAATTTTGTTGATTTTCCCACCATGAAACCTATTTTGTAAATAAGCATTTACCTGATTTTCAATTGCGCATATTCTTAGTTACTGTTTAAGAATATGACCTTTATTAATACTCATGAAGTCGATGACATATGTATACCCGCTATCGTAGTATGTCATCCTTTTCTGCTTATCAAGTTAGGGTATCCTGCAACAATAAACGATCCATTTTCCGATTGATTAATACTCGGGAAAATTATATAATAATGTTATACAATGGATCACATAAGGTCATCGCAACGTGTAATAACATTAACCTTTTTATTTGATTCATCCTGTGATAACATGTTTATGTTATTTCAAATTTGTTTGCTTTTTATTATTTTAATCGAATACCCCAGTTTTAAAATATTTAATCCAGTGCAGGCTGCTTTATCCTAAAATACATCACAAGGGAGATTGCTATGTGCCGAATATTACCAAACCTTTTTCTCGTTTTACTTCTGTTTTTATTCGGTTGTGGAGGCGGTGAGGGAGGCGGAACTGGTACGAACACTGCCGGTTCAGCAACAATAGTAGCAGTAAAATTCTCCGCAGTATCGGCAGGTGGTAATCATACCGTTGCTTTGAAACCAGACGGCACACTCTGGACATGGGGACGTAATACCTCCGGCCAGCTTGGAGATGGAACTAATAACAGCAGAAATACCCCGGGACAGATAGGTACAGACACAAACTGGGATGTGATATCCGCCGGTGGAGATCATACGGTTGTTTTAAAGACAGATGGTACACTCTGGGTGTGGGGCCTTAATACCTCCGGCCAGCTTGGAGATGGAACCAATAACAGCAGAAATACCCCTGAACAGATACCGTCAGTCACAACTTGGGTCGCAGCGGCTGCAGGCGGTAGTCACACCGTTGCTTTAAAATCAGACGGCACACTCTGGACATGGGGAAATAATGCAAGCGGCCAGCTCGGAGACGGAACCAATAACAGCAGAAATACCCCAGAGCAGATCCCTTCGGTTGTAACTTGGGTTGCGGTATCTGCCGGTAGAAATCATACCGTCGCTTTGAAATCAGACGGTACTCTCTGGATATGGGGACTTAACACCTCCGGCCAGCTTGGAGACGGAACCAATAACAGCAGAAATACCCCGGAGCAGATTATTTCGGCCGTAAATTGGGCTGCGATATCCGCGGGGGGAAGTCATACCGCCGCCCTAAAGATAGATAATACATTCTGGACATGGGGAAACAATGTGAGCGGCCAGCTCGGAGATGGAACCAATAACAGCAGAAATACCCCGGGACAGATCCCTTCAGCCATTAATTGGTCTAAAGTATCCGCCGGCGGAGATCATTCTGTTGCCCTGAAGACCAACGGAACACTCTGGACATGGGGGAATAATGCTGACGGCCAGCTTGGGGATGGAACCAATAACAGTAGGAATACACCGGGACAGATCGGTATAGACACAAATTGGGATGCAATATCCGCAGGCGGAAATCATTCTACCGCTCTGAAGACGGATGATACGCTCTGGACGTGGGGAGACAACGCTTTTGGCCAGCTCGGTAATGGAACGGCCGCAGATGGCCTCATTCCCAATCAAATATGAGAGGCTAAATACTTCATTAATCCAGCGATTAAAATTACAGCGCCTCTACCGTAATGTCATTGCGGTTAGCCGAAGTCCCGAACGAAGCGTGGGGAACCCGTAGGGTACGTGGCAATCTCTTCAAATATATTTATTGCTTCGCTTCCCCTCAGGCTACACTCAAGGTTCCGACTCACTGCAATGAATGCTTTTATCGCCCGATTTAAGGAACTTTAAAGTAACCTACCTACGGGCCTAGTTCGTCCGTCCTTACCTCATGACTTTTTTTCATGTGCGCTCCCGTATAATAGTTGAGACCACTTCTTCGATCTGTTTGGCCGACATAAGGTCCATACCCAGTAATATCTCTCCTATCAGCCTGTGACGTCCTTTCTTGATATTTTCGTTGGCTTGGATGGATAACGCTTTGATGAGATCATCGGCGGTAATAAATCCTTTTTCTAAAGCTATCACCCCAAAACGTTTTTCGTATTGTTTTATTTTACCGGTTTTATTTGCCATAGATTTTCTCCATTTTTTTTTTGCGCGCCCCGCCGGTTCTTACTCCTGATCAGCTAATTCCAATTTTATCTTATCAAATCCTGAAATAATCTTTTGGACTTCCGAATCTTCCGGAATATTCGTCAAGGGTAAAAGAAAAAGAAATAGGCTGAATGTTTCACTCCATTCCGCAGAGCCTATAAACTTCATATTATCCAGGATACGATCTCCCGAAAAATGCAGTTCCGGTTGTCGCAACCTGATATATTCGAAGACGATCTCTACGTCCGCTACATCTTGAGCCGACAGCGATAAATACAGACCATAAATATCATCACCATAGTCTATAAGCGGTTCAGAATAGATCTCTTTACCCGCCTGTATATCTTCTATCTTAATTACGCGCAAAAAACCATGATTTTCAGAAACCGGTTGATGCAAGCATGAGAATATGTATTCCCCTTTGACTGGTCCTCTCCAATTTGAAACATCACTAATCTCCGCCGTATTATTCTCAGAGAAGATAAGTTCAATAGTACGAGACCCTGCTCTTGTCCGGAGATGGTAGCAATACTTAGAGGTATTCGTTCCCATATTCCCTCTCATATTTTCTATTTTATCTCATATTAAAAAATAAGCATCAGGGGCCAGGCTGGTTGCCAACATTACCATGTTTATATCACGGTGTGCCAGCCAGCTCTCCGTCTTCCTGTTTGCGGCCTGAAGCCAAAATTTTTCAATAGTGTCGCTAAAAGGAGTATATCGCATCAGACTGTCCGTCCGCGCATGGAGGCGCTGCTTCAAGTTGGCATCGCCGGGTATCTGTTTAATTATTCCTGGCAGTCTCTCAATTGCATGTAATCCAATAGACAGCCCTAGTTCCCGAAAGGCAAGACGGTAGTCGGCAGGATGCCTCAATGAATTCCTCCTTTCATAGGATTGCATTCCTATCAGGGAAGAAGCCACTAGAACATCAAGCAGGTCGGCCTTTTCAGAGCCTTCGTTTATTATCAATTGGGCCAGTTTGTATACTATAGTGAGGAGCTCCCCAATACCAAGTGGATCATCTGTAGCCCAGCTCTTTCCTTCACAGATATCGGCCATATCTGCAATCTCTTCACTGAGGTCGAGCCGTGTAGATTGCCCGGGATTCTTTTCTGCCGCCGCCTGAAGCTCTAAGTAGGTGATGAGCCCGTCAATTGGATCATGATGCCCCATCGAAGTTACCAGAGGATACGAGAGGTCAATGCTCATTTTCCAATACATACGTTTCTGACCACTGTACAATGGAGCATAGGCAAACCTGGCATGTACTGCTTTAGCAAGCTCAATCGCCCATCTATTGTAGATTGAATCGCCCGTAATACAACTTACGCTATTGAGGGCATGCATCCACTTCGTCAGGTAATGATAGTATTGCCCATCCCGATCCCATTCCAACTGCTCATCATAAGGATCACCGGACTTACGCTCGTTTATTTTTTTCCCGATCCTTAACCCGCTTTTTGTTGGGTGCATCCTGCCCTCTTCCTCAGTAAGACCGCTGATCCAGCCGGACCGCTGATCATCGCTACGGTGCCGTCCGAGCAAGTTATGAACCTGATCGACAAGGCTAATCGCAAGTTTCCTATATTGATCATCACCCGTCTGCTGATAAATCGTGAGGAAATTGCAGACTGCAAATGCATCCGTCCATAAGTAGCGACGCGGTACTTCTCTAGCCAGTGAAAGTCCGGTCAGCTTGGCAAACTCGATCATAATTTCCCGGACCATAGTTTTAGCGGCGTCTTGTCCCATGAGATTTTCTCAAGCCGATCAGGCTTCCTTTCTTTTCTCGCCGGATTTTGATTCCATGATCTTTTCAACAACATAGGGTACCAGCTCCGATACTTTACCCAGAATTCCCTTCTTCTCGTTAATAGCGTAAACACAAACGCATCCCTCTTTATCGACACTGACGAGGGCCACAGGAGAAATGCGCATACCACCGCAAGTACCTCCGCCCTTGGCCTCTCCCTTGCCCTGCCCCTTTCTTCCTTTTTCATCGGTGCCGCTGCCTTCCCCTTCACCCATAAAACCTCCGCCACCCGCACCCAGGCAGATCTCGATAAAAGGGACAAACGTCTTACCCCCTATATCCATCGAATCACCCACAACAGTTTTTGAGCTGGCAAGACCGTCCAGCTTTGAAAACAACGTTTCAATCAACATTTTTACATGTTCCATTTTCTTCTTCTCCTTTCTTACAGACTGTGACACAATTCTCTCCCCTCGCGGGAAAGAAAAAACTCTGCCGATATAACCAGAATACTGATAAGGAGTACGCGAACATTTAAACTGCCTTCGATGCTGAATTTCTCCTCATTGAAATCAGGGACAATTGTTACTAAAGACGATGGCAGCCATGCCATGTATGCGGCAATGACCCCCAAAAACA
>Ga0335071_10006854_pt1 | contig 11753 bp, 9 predicted proteins | sample Lox_Sample_15_FD_206724 | JGI IMG/M metagenome (GOLD analysis project Ga0335071, IMG submission 206724) | Soil microbial communities from Loxahatchee National Wildlife Refuge, Florida, United States - Lox_Sample_1.5 | ecosystem: Environmental > Terrestrial > Soil > Wetlands | place: USA: Florida...
CCAGCGCCGGGAGATGCAGTCCGGCGTCTTCTCCTTCTCCAAGGCCATCGACACGTTCTGCCCGATCGGGCCGTGGATCGTGACCAAGGACGAGGTGCCGGACGCCCAGGCCCTGCCCATGGAGCTACGGGTCAACGGCGGTGTCCGCCAGCGCGGTAACACCGACCAGATGCTCATCTCCATCCCGCACCTGGTCGCCTACCACTCGGCCCAGGGCTATTCGGCCGGGGACATCCTCACCACCGGCACGATCTCCGGCGTGGCCGCGATCCAGCCCAACCCGTTCGAGTTCTACCTGCAGCCCGGCGACACCATCGAGGCCGAGGTCACGGGCGTCGGCGTGCTCCGCAATCACGTCGTGCCGTGGGCCGCCGCGCACAGCACCCCGCCGTACTCCACCGACCTTTACTCCTCGACCGGATAAGCGCATGAGGTTCGGGACGCAGGACGGCCGCTTCGTCCTGGTGGCTGACGGGCGCGTCCTCGACGTGCACGTGGCCTCGGACGGCAAGCTGCCCTCGGAGCCGCTCGCCGCCCTCGGAAGGTGGGACGAGATCAGGGCGTTCGCCGCCACGGCCGGCTGGGACGCCGCTGAGCCGCTGGACGAGAGCCGCCTCGGCCCGCCGGTGCCCTGCCCGCGCCAGGTGTTCGCGGTCGCGCTCAACTACCGCCCGCACGCCGCCGAGGCCGGCTTCGTGCCGCCCGTGGCGCCCCTGGTGTTCACCAAGTTCCCCGCTTGCGTCACCGGGTCGGCCGCCACCGTCGAGCTCCCCGAGGGCAAGGTCGACTGGGAGATCGAGGTGGTGGCGGTCATCGGCCGGGGCGGCCACCGCGTGCCCCGGGCGAAGGCCTGGGATGCCGTAGCCGGGATCACCGGCGGCCAGGACCTGTCCGAACGGGTCCTCCAGCTCGCCGGCACCCCCGCCCAGTTCTCCCTGGGCAAGTCGTTCCCCGGCTTCGGCCCCACCGGCCCAGTGGCCGTCACGCCGGACGAACTGCCGGACCGGGACGACATCGGGTTCGCGTCCTGGCTGGACGGCGAGCCGCTCCAGCGGGGGCGGACCAGCCAGATGATCTTTCCCATCGACGAGCTGGTGGCCTGGCTGTCCGCCACCTGCCCGCTGCTGCCCGGCGACCTCGTCTTCACCGGCACCCCCGCCGGCGTGGGCAACCGCAGGCAGCCGCCGCGCTACCTCGAGCCCGGCCAAACCCTGCTCAGCCGCTTCGACGGGATCGGCGAGATCCGGCAGCACTTCGTAACCGGGAGAACGCCGTGACCAGCGCCGGCCTGCACCACATCGGCCGGTTCCAGGACCCATGACCGGCACCGTCACCCTGCGCAACACCTTCCGCTGGGCAGCGGCCGACCGGCCCCGGATGAGTAATTCCTGACTCGCTCACCAGCGCGATGATCTTAAACATTCCGGGGTTGATTCGGGCTTGTGGGTGGATTTGGGGGCCTATAGTGCACCAAATCCACCCCGAAGCCCAAATCCTCCAAGATCTTTTCGCGGCTGGCCGCCTCACGCTGCACGCGTGCACCAAGCGTCCGCCGGCGCTAGATGTTGCTCGCGTCGGGCGGGACGGCCGGCGCGGGCCCGGCCTCCCCGGCGGGCTCACCGGAGGCCGGAGGGCAGGCCATCCCGATCGTGTAGGCGGTCATCGACAGCGAGCCGTAGGTATACCCGTCGACCAGGACGTCGGCGCCGGCCCCGTCCGCCCCGGCCAGCCCGGCCAGGTACAGCAGCGGCAGGAAGTGGTCCGGGGTCGGCACCGCGTTCCGGAAGTCACGGTGCCCGTCCAGCCGGGTGACCGCGACCGGGTCCTCGAGCATCCGCGCCTTGGCGTCCTGGTCGAAGCGCTGCGCCCAGTCGTAGCCGGAATCGGCCAGATCCCAGCTCATCCCGCGCAGGTTGTGCACGACGTTACCGCTGGCCACGACCAGCACGCCACGGCGTCGCAGGCCGGCCAGCCTGGCGCCGAGATCCAGGTGGTAGTCGAAGTCCTTGTCCGCGTTGATGGACAGCTGCACCACCGGGATGTCGGCGTCGGGAAAGGCGTGCACCAAAACCGACCAGGTGCCGTGGTCGATGCCCCACGAGTCGATGTCGGCGCCGACCCAGGTCGGGTGGACCGCGTCGCTGATCTCGGCGGCGAGCTCGGGCAGCCCGGGCGCGGGGTACTGGACGGCGAACAGTTCCGGCGGGAAGCCGTAGAAGTCATGGATGGTGCGCGGCCGCGGCATGGCGGTTACCGCCGTCGCGTTGATGTACCAGTGCGCGGACACCACCAGGATCGCCCGCGGCCGCGGCACGGCCCGGCCGAAGGCGTGCCAGGCCTGGGTGTACCGGTTGGTCTCCAGCGCGTTCATCGGGTTGCCGTGGCCGATGAACGCGGCGGGCATCACCTCTGCCGTCACAGCCATCCTCCGTCCGCGCGCGCGATCGCCGAGTAGACGGCCGCGCTCGGCTTGGGCCTGCGCGCGAACGTCGCCCGGTCCACCTCGTGCAGCCCGAACCTGACGTCGAAGCCGAAGACCCACTCGAAGTTGTCGAGCAGCGACCAGTGCAGGTAGCCGAGCACCGGCACGCCGTCTTCGACCGCGTCCAGCAGCCCGGCCAGGGCCGGCTTGAGCAGGCCCGCCCGCAGGCGGTCATCACCATGTCCCAGTCCGTGCTCGGTCACGAACACCGGGACCCCGGTCGCCTCGTGCGCGTACCGGACCGCCCCGGCCAGCGACAGCGGGTAGATGTCCGAAGAGCCCAGCTGGTTCAGCACGGCTCCCTCTCCGGGGGGAACCGGGCCGCTCCCGGAGTACCGGGCGCGCTCGTAGTTCTGCACGCCCACGAAGTCGTCGTCCCGCGCCAGGTCCAGCCACATGCCGTAGACCTCGGCGCGCTTGCGATCGCGGACCGACGGGTCGTGGCCGACGACCTGGTCGTCCACGATGGCCAGGCTGAGCCCGACCGGCAGCCCGGGACGCCGGGCCTTGATGGCGTCCCGCGCCGCCCGGTGGCCGGCCGCCATGCCGTCGGCGGTGGCGTCCATCTCCTCGGGCAGCACGACGTTGCCCACCCGGTAGCGCGGCACCCCGGCCTGCTCGCTCGCCGCCGCCAGCGTCGCCCGCTCCAGGTCGCGCACTGCATCCGGTATCGGAAACCAGCTCAGCAGCCGGGGGAGGTTCGGCTCGTTGAGCGTCACGGCCCAGGCGATGCTCTCGCCCAGGTGCTCGGTGACCAGGTCGCAGTACCGGGCGAAGAACGCCGGAGCCTCCGGGTCGAGCCACCCGCCGCGTTTGGCGAACCAGTGCGGCGCGGTGAAGTGGTTGTAGGTGACCACCGGCGCGATCCCCGCCGCGACGCAGCGGTCCGCGATCGCGCGGTAGTGCGCGAGGGCCGCGGCCGAGAACTCGCCTTCGGACGGCTCCACCCTGGCCCACTCCACCGAGAACCGGTAGGCGTCCAGGCCGAGCCCGGCCACCAGGTCGACGTCCTCCCGCCACAGCTGGTAGCTGTGGCAGGCCGGGCCCGACGGCTCACGGAACACCGTCGGCCGGACATGCTCCAGGAACCACGTGTCGCTTCCGGTGTTGCCGCCCTCGGTCTGATGCCCGGAGGTGGCCGCGCCCCAGCGGAAACCCTGCGGGAACGTGCGCGGCATCCGGTCAGGCTAACACCCGGCCCGTTCGGAACATTGATGGGGCCGAACGGGCCGGGCGCGTGCCCCCTCGCAGGTAAAGTTCCAGCGTGAGTACGCAGGAGAGCTACGCCTTCCAGGCCGAAGTGGTCCAGATCCTGGACCTGATGGTGCATTCGCTGTACAGCAACAAGGAGATCTTCCTCCGCGAGCTGATCTCGAACGGTTCCGACGCCATCGACCGGCTCCGGCTCGAACTGCTCGCGCAGTCCGAGCTGCCCGAGGCCGAGGGCCCGCTGCAGATCCGGGTCGGCTTCGATAAGGACGCGCGGACGATCACCGTCGCGGACAACGGAATCGGCATGAGCCACCAGGAGGTCATCGAGCACATCGGGACCATCGCCAAGTCGGGGACCCGGGAATTCCTGGCCGCCCTGACCGGCGACCAGCGCAAGGACGCGTCGCTCATCGGGCAGTTCGGGGTCGGCTTCTACTCCGCGTTCATCGTGGCCGACCGGGTCACGCTGACCACCCGGCGGTCCGGCCTGACCGCCGCGGAGGGCGTCCGCTGGGAGTCGGACGGCCGGGGCGCGTACACGCTGGAGACCGTCGAGCAGCCAGAGCGCGGCACGACGGTCGTGCTGCACCTTCGCGCGGGCGAGGACGACCTGCTCAGCGACTACCGGCTGCGTGGCATCATCACGAAGTACTCCGACCACATCAGCCTGCCCATCGTGATGCCACCCGAGGACGAGTCCGCTGAGGAAGCTCTGGTCAACCAGGCTTCCGCGCTATGGGCCCGGCCCAAGAGCGAGCTCACCGAGCAGGACTACAAGGACTTCTACCGGCACGTGACCGGTGACTTCACCGACCCGCTGACCTGGGTGCACAGCAAGATCGAGGGGACCTACGAGTACACGCTGCTGCTGTTCATCCCGTCCCGGGCGCCCTTCGATCTGTGGATCCCGCAGGCCGGGCGGGGCATCAAGCTGCACATCAGGCGGGTCTTCGTGCTGGAGGACTCCGGCCAGCTGATGCCGCAGTACCTGCGGTTCGTCCGCGGCGTGATCGACTCGGCCGACCTGCCGCTGAACGTCTCCCGCGAGCTGCTGCAGGGCAGCCGCGTGGTGGACAACATCCGGTCCAACGCGACCAAGAAGGTGCTGCGGCTGCTGGCCGACATGGCGGAGAAGGAACCGGAGAAGTACGCCACCTTCTGGAAGGAGTTCGGCGCCGTCCTCAAGGAGGGCCTGCCCGAGGACTTCGGGAACCGGGACGAGATCGCCAAGCTGCTGCGCTTCACCTCCACCAAGTCGGCCTCGGACGAGCCGGACGTCTCCCTGGCCGACTACCTGAGCCGGATGAAGGAGGGCCAGCAGCACATCTACTACCTGCTGGCACCGGGCCTGGCCGCGGCCAAGGCCAGCCCGCACCTGGAGGCGTTCCGGAAGAAAGGCATCGAGGTCCTGCTGCTCGGCGACGGCGAGGGCATCGACAACTGGGTGGTGGCCAGCCTGCGCGAGTTCGACGGCAAGCACCTGCAGTCGGTCGCGCAGGGCAGCGGTGACCTGTCCGAGCTCGAAGACGAGGCCGAAGCCGAGGCCAAGCAGCAGGCCAGCGCCGAACTCGCCGGGCTGGTCGGCCAGCTCAAGGCGGCCCTGGGCGGGCGGGCCTACGACGTCCGGGTAAGCAGCCGGCTGACCACGTCGCCGGCCTGCATCGTGGCCAACGAGGCCGACATCGACATCAACCTGGCCCGGCGGCTGCGCGGCTCCGGCCTGCCCAGCCAGCCGGTGCTCGAGATCAACCCGGAGCACCCGCTGGTCCGGCGGCTCAACCGCGAGCCCGCCGACCCGAACCTGGCCGAGTGGGCGCACGTCCTGTTCGACCAGGCCATACTCACCCTCGGGGCGCGGATCGAGGAGCCTGCCGCCTTCGTCGGCCGCCTCAACGATCTGCTGGTGTCCCTGAGCGCGGAGTCCCCGAGCGCAGAGTCCCCGAGCGCAGAGTCCCCGAGCGCAGAGTCCCCGAGCGCAGAGTCCCCGAGCGCAGAGTCCCCGAGCCCTGGCGACCCGCCTTCGTGACCCCGGGCCGGTTGCTTGGCGTCAGCGACCTGCACGTATCCCATCCGAGGAACCGGAAATGGGTGGCGGACCTGCCGCCCGGCTCGCCCGGGGACTGGCTGCTGGTGGCCGGCGACCTGGCCGAGAAGGTCGAGGACATCGAGTGGACGCTGCGCGCGCTGCGGTCCTGTTACGGCACCGTCGTCTGGGTGCCCGGCAACCACGACCTGTGGGCGCATCCCCGCGATCCGGTCAAGCTGCGCGGTGAGGCGCGCTACCGGCACCTGGTAGCGCTGTGCCGTGACCTCGGCGTGATCACCCCGGAGGACCCCTACCCGGTGTGGTCGGGCGACGGGGGACCCGCCGTGATCGTCCCGCTGTTCCTGCTGTACGACTACACCTTCCGCCCGGACGGCACCAGCACCAAGGCCGAAGCGCTGGACCTGGCCTACCGGACCGGCGTGATCGGCACCGACGAGCGGCACCTACACCCCGACCCGTACCCGAGCCGGGAGGCATGGTGCCAGGCCCGCATCGACGCGACCCTGCCGCGGCTGGAGGCCCTGGACCCGGAGTTGCCGACGATCCTGGTCAGTCACTTCCCGTTGACCCGCGCGCCCACCCGGATCCTGCGCTATCCCGTGTTCGCGCAGTGGTGCGGCACCGAACAGACCGCCGACTGGCACCGGCGCTTCCGCGCCCGCACCGTGGTCTACGGCCACCTGCACATCCCGCGGACCACGTGGGAAGACGGCGTGCGGTTCGAGGAGGTGTCGCTGGGCTACCCCTACGAGCAGGACCGGCACCCGGAGCGCCCGCGCCAGCTGACCCAGATCATGCCGCCCGGCCCGGCGCGGACTCTCGGGCCGCCGCCCGCAGATGGTAGTGTGCACCCGTCACCGGGGCGGTAGCTCAGCCGGTCAGAGCAGCGGACTCATAATCCGCCGGTCGTGGGTTCGAGCCCCACCCGCCCCACCTGGACTTTTACCCTTCTGGATCTTGCTCCCGTGGACCGGTTCGTGGACCGATGTCGGTGGATCGGTGTACCGTCGATGTTATGGCTAGAGGACCGGCCGGTCACATAGAGCGACTCCCCAGCGGATCCTGGCGCGTGAAGGTGTACGCCGGGATCGATCCGCTGACGGGCCGTGAGATCCGGCTGCGCAGGACCTGCAAGACCGAACGAGCGGCGCAGATCGAACTCGGCAAGCTGCTCGCGCAGGCCGTAGCGGGACGCCAGCCCGACTCGGCCGTCACCGTGGCCCAGCTCCTCGACCAGTATGTGTCGACAGCCGGGTGGGACGTATCCACACGGGAAAGCAACCTCGGGTATATCCGCCGCACCATCGAGCCTGCCCTCGGGTCCACGCAGGTCCGCAAGGTCCGCGGCCCGCTCCTGGACACGCTGTACGCCCGGCTGATGCGATGCGGGAACCTCGCGTGCGCCGGCAAGCCGTTCACCGAGCACCGCAACATCCCGGACCTGCGGCCCGACCGGGCCGACTCCCGGCTCGAATGGCAGCAGGCTGCGGATCGTGTGCGGGCGGCGATCCGTTCTGGCCAACTGGCCTCAGGTGACACGCTGCCGTCAGTGCCCGACCTCGCCAGACTCCAAGGGCTGAAACCCGGCACCGTACGGCACGCGTTCCTCGCGCTCGCCGAAGAAGGGCTGGTGCACATCCGTCACGGGCGGACGACCACGATCGCAGGCGAGTCGGCCGCTGACGAGCCTGCTACGCGCCCCCAGAGCACCCGCCCGCGTTCCGGCCACGACTGCAAGCTGTCCGGCTGCCGCCCGCACGTCTGCAAGCCCATGGCCAAGAGCACCATCCACGGAATCCACGCCATCCTGTCCGGAGCCTTCGAGGCCGCGATTCGGTGGGAGTGGACCGACCGAAACCCCGCCGCGTCGGCCCGGCCTCCCACCCTCAGCCGCCAGACCATCCTGGCTACCTCGCCGGAAGACGTGGCCAAGGTGATAGCTGAGGCCCGCGCGCGCAGCGCTGCGATGGGGCTGTACCTCTGGCTCGTGGTGGTCACCGGTATCCGCCGCGGTGAGCTGTGCGGCCTGCAGATCCGCGACGTCGACCTGGACCGTGGCCTGGTGCATGTTGCGTTCAATTACGTCGTTCGCGGCGGCCAGCGCGTCCGGAAGGACACCAAGACCCACCAGGACCGCTGGCTGGCTATCGACCCGGTCACCTGTGCGCTGATCGAGAGCTACCTGGCTGAGACCAAGGCAGAGCTCACGGCGGTCGGTGCCGGGCTGCGCGATGACGCGTACCTGTTTTCCAACGACCCGGCCCATGCCCGGCCGTGGAACCCGGACTGGGTCTCGCACCGGGTTGCCGAAGTCGCGGCCGGGGCCGGGGTGGAACTCGATATCAAGGGCGGACGGCATTACACCGCCAGCCAGCTCCTGGCCGGCGGCTTCGACCTGCGGAACACGGCCGCACGCCTCGGCCACAGCGGCGGCGGCGCGACCACGCTGCGGCACTACGCCGACCCGGTCCCCGAGGTCGACCGCCGCGCCGCCGCCTACCTCGCCCAGCTAACCGCCGGATCCGCACCCCAGAGCGGCTAAAGCTCGCGGTTCGCCCGGCTGGCTGCACCTGTGACATCGGGCACGCGGACGAGGTGCCGGGCATCCTGGACCAGCTCCACGGCCAGGAGAACGCCAGCCCGCAGAGACGCCCGCAGTATGACGCCCGTCTGCCAGTGACTGGCGGGCGTCGTGCGAGACGCCTTGGTTATCCCTGCTGATCGGCCGGGCCGGAAGTCCATACGTCCTCTAGTTTCGTCCCGGCCTCATGGAACCGGAGGAACACCTGCTCGCCCAGCTCGGTCGGCGACCACGTGGGCTCCGGCGCCAATTTCGCCGGGTTGTTCACCCTCGGCACGCTGGAAGGCCGGAAGGCGCCAGCGCGTCCTTCGCGACGATACTGGTCGCCGAGCTTCTTCTCGAACTCCTGGGCGTATCTTTCGATAGCCTCGCCCCTCTTGTCGTTCTGTACGACCAGGCCGTGGCGCTGGAGCGTCCCCAGGAGGCTCGGCATGAGGGGCGCGAGGTTGGGGCGCGCGTGCGCGATCAGCTCACGGGGCCACTCACGCCAGATGACATTCCAGCTACCGTCAGAGGTCCGGCTGCGGGACTCCGTGGGGAGATCGAGCGGCCCGCTGATCAGCGGCTCAGCGACGTTCCGGCCCGGCCGCCAGGCGACCAGAAGCTCCAGCATGGCTAGCTGGGGACCCTCGATGTCGGCGATGGCCGCGATGATCATCTGCTCGGTGTCGATCGTGGCGTTGTCGTCGGCCAGCAGCCCTTCGGCCAGGGAGCAGCCGAGCGTCTGTACCTTGTCCTCCCAGGCGGTTCGAGAGGCGGCGTCCAAGGCGACTCCGGTCAGCAACTGCGTGCGCTTCGAGGCGTTGATACGCGCTTCCATCTCATCAACGGGAACACCCTCGCGGATGGCCCAGAAGAGCACGTCGGTCTGGCGCTGCCGTGCGCTTTCCGATAGCTCCGCCCAGACGCCCTTAACGAGCTGCAACAGCTTCGGGCCTAGTCCTGCGCCGACGACACCCCCGACTGGTCCCGCGATGACATTCCCGAGGAGGGCGCCTGCGGCGTTGGCAATTGCCTCCTGGTTCTCGGCACGACGCTCGTCGTCGTCGCATTTATCCACGCAGCAAGGCTATCGACGCTCACCGACACTACGGGCTGGCATGCGAGTGGTCAGGGCAGCGCCGGCCGGTCGCCGTCGCCGCAGGCTTCGCGGTACGCCTCGACTAGCTCGGCGGCCTCGGGCACGCCGCGCTCGGCCACGGCTTGGATGACCTCCCGGGCGCGCCAGTAGGTCGACGGCACCAAGCGCCCCGAGCTGATGGCCTCCAGCGTGGTCCCGGCAGCCTCGTCGTGGCGTCCGGTCGCGATCAGCGCCAGCGACAGGTCCAGGCGGGCCGAGGCGGCGCGGCGCGGCCTCGGCGGCCCGTCGATCGTGGATTCGATCCGCGCCAGCACGTGCCGGGCGTAGCGCTCGGCGGCTGGGTCACCGATCCAGGCCAGCGTGGTGGCCAGGTATGCCTCGGACTTGGCCGGGTCGTACCGGTAGTGGTGCTCGGGCCGGTCGGGCACCGGCAGCGGCGACACCAGCGCCTCGACGCGGCCAAGCGCGGCACGGGTCTCTTGGTCGGCGCCGAGCCTGGCCCAGGCGCGGCCCTCCTGCGCAGTCGCCTGGATGAATGCGCTGCTCGGCTTCGGCGCGACTTGCTGCGCGGCCTGGGAGATGTCCACGGCCTGCTGGTAGTCGCCCTCGGTCAGCACCTGCCACGCCTGGGTCTCCAGGCACCAGGCGGCGATCTCGGCGTGTCCGGTCTCGCGGGCCAGCTGCGCCGCGGTGCGCAGGTACGCAGCCGCCGCGTGGTCGCGATGCAGGTCGATCAGGGTCGTGGCGGCCAGCAGGGACAGCCACCCCGCTACGACCAGCAGGCGACGGTGCTCAGCCAGCGTCATCCGGCCGTCGAGCAGCCGCCTGGTGTACCCGAGATAACCACGCACCCGGCTGTTCAGCTCGGCTGGCGGGGTGCCGGGGTAGGCGGTGGCCAGTTCGTCCACGGCCAGCTCCAGCCGTTCGACCGTGCCGGTCCCGACCTCGGTCAGCTCCGCCAGCCGGGCCAGGTCCAGTGCGGCGATCTCCTCGGCTACGCCGTCCCTGGCGCTCGCGACGGGCTGCGGCCTGCGCGGCGCGGCGCGGAGCGCGAGCGCGGCCAACGCCCCGCCCGCGTCCAGCCGGTCATCGAGGGTCCGGGCCAGCTCCGGGGAGGGCCGGGCCTTGCCGCTTCGCAGGTTCGAGATGTGGCCGGGGTTGCATGGCACCATCCGGGCCAGCTCGCGCACGCCGAGGCAGCGCGCCGTCATCAGGCGCGCCAGCTCGCCGCCGAAGTCGCTCATCTGCGTGTACCGGATCGCGGACAAAGGTCGTTGCTCGTTTGCCATGGCGTCCCGCCGTAGGCGTGGTGCCACTCGGCGGCCAGCGTGGACAGTTCCCAGACGGCGTGGATGTGGCGGGGCCAGCAGTCCCGCAGTTCGTAGCCGCCGTAGTGCTGGCGGAGGATGGCGTCGGCCCACTGCCGCAGCTCGGCCAGCCGAGTGGCATAGGTGTCGCCGTCCAGGCCGATCCAGTACGGGGCAGCGGGACCGCCGGGGGCGGCGGCGTCGAGCGCCTCGGCGACGGTCTGGGCCAGGTCCTCGAACCGGGCGGCCAGGTTCAGGCCAGCGCGAAGTCCGGCCTGGTCGAGTCTTGTGTTGATGGCGCGGATCTCGCCGCGCAGGGCGGCGAGCTGCGTGGCCAGGGCGGCCAGGCTCTCGCCCAGAGCGCGGGGTGACGGTTCCACGGATGGGTCCCCAGTCATGAGGGCTGGCTGTCCAGCTCGGCGTACAGGTAGCTGCGCGCAGTTCCTGCCTGCAGCCCGGCCTGCGGGGCCAGTTCGGCAGCGACCCGGCTGGCCCTGCCTCGCTTCCCGTAGTCCGGGTGGGCGCGGTATAGGCCGAGCAGGACGGCCTTCTTGGTGCGGGTCGGCCCGATCGCTTCAGCCGCGGGCGCCTCGGGATGCACGGGCAGCGGGGCGGCGTCCAGCACCATCCGGCGTAGCCCGCGGGCCGTTTCCGGCGCGGCCAGAGCGAACCGCAGACAGTACAGCAGTACCAGCCCGGCGATCCTGCCCGCAGCCGCCGCAGCGCAGCCAACGGTGCTCCAGGCCGAGGGCTCGCGGTCGGCCAGGACGTGGCGGCGAATCACGGCCACGACCCGGTCCGCCACCACGGCCAGCGCGACCGGGGCGACCGCGTATGCGGTGACCGACCGCGGACTGGCCACGTCCGCGGCCGACACGTTCATGTACGCCGACGCGGCCGCGCAGGCCAGGATCAGGATCCGCTCGGCCCGGGCGGACTTGCCCGCCCGGGACAGGCCGAGCGCGAGCAGCGTGAATACGATCATCAGCAGGTCCAGCAGCAGCGCCTCGATTACGCTAGCCGCGTCCTGGCGGCGGACGGGG
>Ga0335071_10006855_pt1 | contig 11753 bp, 5 predicted proteins | sample Lox_Sample_15_FD_206724 | JGI IMG/M metagenome (GOLD analysis project Ga0335071, IMG submission 206724) | Soil microbial communities from Loxahatchee National Wildlife Refuge, Florida, United States - Lox_Sample_1.5 | ecosystem: Environmental > Terrestrial > Soil > Wetlands | place: USA: Florida...
AAATGTTTGACCACGTTCAAAGCCGGAAAGTCATAGGAAACACAAGAAACAACGACATTATGTCATGCTACTCAACGGACATTTTAGGCAATTTGACACCGGTTTTGACGGGAAAAGCGCAATTGGGAGCGACAAATATTACCTTTGGGATGCGATTTCGCCGCCAATGTTGGGCTGTGGCGACGCCCAGATACGAGCCGGAATCTTCGGAATGCCCCGCGGTTGAAAGACACGGGCGGGTAACAGAGGGAGCACGCTTCGATTGGTAACTCGCTCTACCTTTGCATCGTGGTAGGTTCAATGCTGAATGCGGCAAGCGCGTAACCAAGTGGCAAGGGCTGGCGGGGGTGCCTGCCACCAGGCCTTTTACCGCAGCCGATTACCGCGCTCAAAAGTGAAAATTAGGGCGCATCGAACGCCCCTAAATGTGAGACAATGCCGGGCGCGGCGCCGGATAACGGCGGCCGCCGTCTCGCGTTGCCCTGCGCCCGGTGGCGGTGGTCAAAGGCACAATCGCGAAAACCAAATCGCAAGCTTAGGAATTCGGTGGCACAGCCACTGGCAAATACAAATTGAGTCCTCAAGGGAGGGTGAAATGTCCAAAAGCACAAGACGTGAGTTCCTGCAGAGTGCCACGACGGGGGTCGCGGCCGCGGGATTCCTGTTGGGCGGGGGGCGGTTGCTGCATGCCAACCCTCTCGGCCTGCCGATTGGCTGCCAGACTTGGCCGGTGCGGGAGATGCTCGCGAAAGACATTCCCGGAACGCTGAAGGTTTTGGCGCAGGCGGGCTTCCAATCCATCGAACTGTGCTCGCCCTACGGCTACGAAGATTCCGGTTTTGCCGGCCTCAAAAAGTATTCCGGCGCCCAGTTGCGCGCGCTCCTGTCAGACCTGGGTTTGACCTGCGTGAGTTCCCATTTCGGCCTCGACGAGTTGCAGAAGGATCAGGCTCGCTCGATCGCCTGGGCCAAGGACGTCGGCCTCAAGCAAATGCTCGTGGCGAGTCTGGGTGGTCCCGAACATCCCACCATGGACGATGTTGAGCGAGCGGCGGACGGATACAACCGCATCGGCGAGCAAGCCGCCAAAGCGGGTATCCAGCAAGGACTGCACAACGAGGACTTTGAATGTACCCAGGTGAACGGCCAGCGTACCTATGATCTCCTGTTCAAGTTGCTCGATCCCAAGCTGGTAAAATTCCAGTTCCAGGTTTCGACCATTGCGCACGGATTTGACGCCGCCGCCTACTTCACCAAGTATCCCGGTCGGTTTATCTCGATGCACGCGCAGGGTTGGTCCTTCCAGACTAAGAAAGAGACCGCCGTGGGCCAGGACTCACTTGACTGGAAGAAGATCTTCGCCGCAGCTAAAGCAGGCGGAATCAAGAACTACTTCGTGGAAATGGCCCTCCCCTTGATGCGCGCCAGCGTTCCTTATCTGCGCAGCTTGCAGGTGTAAGACGGCTGCGGAGCGGCGTTTCGGCCCGAGGGCGTGGCACGGTACGTCCCGTCCGTGAAGGCGAGTAAGGGCACCCCTTGTGGGGTGCCCTAAATCATGTCGCAAGCGTCTGGCGTCATGTTTGTTATTGATATTCCGCAATGTGTTAGTTATCCGTGCGCAGAGTTACCTTGCATTTCGTCAGTGCGTGCCTTACCATTCCTCGCAGGGCTCCAAATCTGAGAGGTAGGTTTACTCAGCATGAGTCACCCGATTTCTCGCCGGCAATTTGTTCAGCAGGTGGGCTTGGCGGCGGCAGGACTTTACCTTGCCCCCGCCAAGCTGTGGTCCAACACACTTCCCACAGCCCCGGTGGCGGTGGCCCGGTGCATGACGTATGGACCGGAGGTCCGCACCACCCTGGCCACGCTGTTCGACCAGTTGGGTGGAATTGACAAGCTCGTTCGCGGAAAGACGGTGGCGCTGAAGGTCAACGTCACGGGAAGTCCGCCGGAGACTTTCCACAACCTGCCGCCCGGGCAAACCTATTGGGTGCATCCCAACGTCCTCGGCTCGGTCATAAACTTGTTGGGGAAGGCTGGTGCGCGACGCATTCGTATTGTCGAAAGCCCCACGGGGTCGAAGTTGGCGACGCTTGAGGAATTCCTGGAATCGGCCAAGTGGAACGTCAGTGATTTGGCGCATGCCGCTCCCAAAGTCGAGTTTGAGAACACCAATTGGCCCGGACCTTCGGGGAAGTACGTGCGCTTCCCGGTCCCCGGAGGCGGCTTGCTGTTTCCGGCTTACGACATGAGCCGCGCCTACCAGGACTGCGACGTGTTCGTCTCGGTCGCCAAGCTCAAGGAACACAGCGCCGCTGGGGTGACGTTGTCGATGAAGAACAGCTTCGGCAATACCCCGACGACGATCTACGGCGCGGGCGCAGGTTTGGACGAACCCAGTAAGATTCCACAAGGCGCGCGGGAAATGCTCCACATCGGGAATCGCCAGCCGCCCAAAAGCGCGTTGCCGGAACTGGATCCGCACTCGTCGCGCGATCCCGGCTATCGCGTGCCGCGCGTGGCGGTGGACATGGCAGCGGGACGACCCATTCACCTGGCGATTATCGACGGTATCGAGTCGACGGCCGGGGGCGAGGGACCGTGGCTCACGCTGCGCTCCGTTCGTCCCGGTCTGCTGATCGCCGGAACCAACTGCGTCACCACCGATGCCGTTTGCACCGCGCTGATGGGGTTCGATCCCATGGCCGAGCACGGAACAGCACCGTTTGAAACCTGCGACAGCACCCTCAAGCTGGCCGAGCAAGTGGGGCTGGGCACACGCGACCTGCGGAAGATCGAAGTCCGCGGTCTGCCCATCGCGAAGGGCCGCGTAGATTACCGCCGCGCCTAGACTTGCGGAAAACCGGGCCAATCGGGAAACGTAGTGCGGGCGGCCGATTTCGTGGTCCGCGTCTATCCCGTATGTCTGTATCGCCCCCTTAGTCTTCCGATTCGCCCCCGGCGCGTCGTACGGCGCCCTTGCCAATCCTGCAGCGATGTTTCTTCCTAAGTGTTCCATCGTCACTCTTTCCCTTGGAGCGAATCTCTTCAACGTCGTTGTTTGCTGCGGGCACTGCGGCGTATACTTTCCCGACCGTACGCGCCGCGCTCGGCTAACAACATTCTCGCGTGCGCGATATCGGGAGGATGCCAATGAAATGGGGAGCCTTCACGCGGCTGTTGCCCGCATTCGTAATCTCCGCGCTTTGTTTCGCCACCGTACCGTCCGTCGCTGCTGTCGAACCTGCCATGGATACGGTGCTCTACGGCGCGGCTTACTACCATGAGTACATGCCCTATGACCGGCTCGACAAAGACATAGCCCTGATGAAGCAGGCCGGCCTGAACGTGGTGCGCATGGGCGAATCCACCTGGAGCCTATGGGAGCCGGAGGAAGGCCACTTTGAGTACGCGTGGATGGACCGCGTGGTGAACGCCATGCAAGCCGCGGGGATCAAGGTGATCATGGGCACGCCTACCTATTCGATTCCCACCTGGATGGTCCACGTGCACCCGGAGGTGCTGGCGCGGCCGCTCGGCGGCGCGCAGACGTTCTACGGTCCGCGCCAGAATATGGACACGGACAATCCGGTGTACCGCTTTTATGCCGAGCGCGTCATTCGCAACATGGTGCGGCATTACAAGGACAGTCCTGCCGTCATCGGCTGGCAGATTGACAACGAGACTTCTTCCTATGGCGCTTCCAACCACGATGTCTATGTTGGCTTCGTGAACCACCTACGCCAGAAGTTCGGCACCACCGACAATCTGAATAAGGCTTGGTTCCTGAACTACTGGGGCGAAGACGTGAATGCCTGGGAAGACTTGCCCCCACGCGACAACGCCCAGAGCACCGGCTACAAGCTTGAATGGTCGCGCTGGGAGCAGATGCGGGTAACCGACTTCCTCGCGTGGCAGGCGGCGCTGGTGCGCGAAAATGCCCGGGCGGACCAGTTTGTGACCACCGATTTCGGTCCGCAGATGCGCGCCGACGTCAATGAAGAAGCGGTCGCGGCGTCGCTGGATATTCCCGCCGCCAACGTGTACCACGCGACGCAGGACCACTTCGACGGCGCGCAGCAAGCCTTGGGCGAGGATTTTACGCGTTCGCTGCGCGGCTCCAATTTCCTGATCACGGAGACGAACGCGCAGTCCACCGACTGGACTTCCGCTTACCAATACCCGCCTTACGATGGTCAGTTCCGCGCCGACGTCTACACACACCTCTCGAATGGCGCCAACATGGTGGAGTACTGGCACTGGCACTCGATCGCCGCCAACCAGGAGACATACTGGAAGGGCGTGCTTTCGCATGACCTCGAGCCAAATCGCGCCTACGCGGAAGTCTCCCGCACCGCGCACGAACTCGAGAAAGTTGGCCCGCACCTGGTGGGTCTGCGCGTCACGAGCCCGGTGGCCATTCTCTGGAGCCGCGATTCGCTGAACGCCATCGAGTTCATGCCCTTCACAGCCGCGGGGCCGCAGTGGAGTCCAGCGCATCCGCTGGCCGACTACGCCACGCTCGTGCGGCAGATGCATAAGGCGTTGTACGACCTGAACGTCAGCACGGATTTCGTTTTTCCCACGACGTCCGATTTCTCTCGTTACAAGCTGCTCGTGGTTCCCGCTCTCTACATTGCCGATGATGCGCTGCTCGGACGGATTGCCGATTACGTCAAGGGCGGCGGTCACGTGGTGATGACCTTCAAGAGCGGTTTCGCCAATGAAGACTCGGCCGTGCGTTGGGTGCGGGCGCCGGGGCCGCTGCGCGGCGCGGCGGGCTTCAGCTACCAGGAATTCTCCAACCTCGAACACCCGCTCGCGCTCAAGGGCGATCCCTACCACGCGGGCGATGCCAACCGCGTCAGCCACTGGGCGGAGTTCCTGATGCCGGAGCACGCCCAGGCGCGCGCCTGGTACGATCATCCCTTCTTCGGCAAATGGCCGGCCATCACCGAGAACCACTACGGCGCGGGCACGCTGCTCTACGAGGGCACGTACCTTTCCGATGCGCTGCAATCAAAGGTCCTGCTCGATGCACTGAAGGAGGCGGGAATCGCGGGTTCCGATCAGCAGCTTCCCGCGCATGTCCGCGTGCGTCACGGCGTCAACCGGCTGGGCAAGCCACTGCACTATTACTTCAACTATTCGAGCGAGCCGAAATCGTTCGCGTATAGCTACGGCGCCGGAACCGATTTGCTCACGGGCGCCGCCGCGGCCCACGGTCAGCAGATCACGCTGAAACCCTGGGACCTGGTAGTTGTGGAGGAGAGGTAGGCATATAGCTAGCGCCGGGAATACCGCCCCGAAGCTTCGGGGCTGTTATCGCGGCGAGTCGCCAGTCTTCAGTTCATTAGTGAGGATGGGTATCCAGTAGGCCTGCCACGTGGGGTAGATGGTCTGCGCGAGGTGGAGCGCCTGGGCGAACGTTTGCCGTGCCTCGGCGGTGCGTCCCGCCGCCTTGAGCAATTGCCCTATCACAAACTGCACATCCACTGAATTCGGCGCCAGCGGCTCGGCCTCGTGGGCTTCGGCCATAGCGCCATCAAAGTTACCCTGATTGCCGAGCGCCACGACTCGGGGCAGGCGGCTCAACGCTGAGGCCAGCGGCACCGAAAAGCGGCCTTGGAAAACGAGAATCGAACCGGCCACGCAATCCACCGGCCGCGCCGTCCGGAATGGCTCGTAGGGATTCAGTTCTGCCGGGCCCCATGCCTGGCCAGACATCTCCGTAGCGCTCACCAGCACGGTCCCCTCGATTACGGGTGGGATTGGGTCGAGTTTGCGCCCCCAAATCACCGAAGAGGAAGCCGGCAGCAGCATGCAAGGTGCTGCGTATCGAGCCGGGTCCACGGTGCCGAAATAAACCAACCAGCAAGGCGTGCCCGCGTGGCTTTCGACGTAGCGCTTTACCGCCGGCAGCCCTTGGCCCCAATCCACGTTTGAGTCCGTCAGCACGCGATAGGTGCGGGAAGGTCCGCCCCAGACTTCGTTCGCGTAAGCCAAGTAGTTGGGAAAGGCGCGCAGAGAAGAGCCCGCGTGGTTCAGCACCAATACTGCGACAATTACCTGCCACACCCTGCCCCGACGCGCCAGATTCCACGCTCCGACGGCCGCGACCACGACAAGGAAAGGAAACATCGGAAGAATGTGCCGAATCCCGATATTCAGCGGCGAGGCCATGCTGGTGGCGAAGATCCCGGCGGCGGGAATCAGCATCCACAGGAGTTCTCTCTGCTTACCTCGCGGTCGAAACAGCGCAGTGATCGCCAGCAGCAAAAGAAATCCGAGAGTGGATTTGATGGCGAATGCCACGGGGAAATAGAACCACACTCCACGCGGGTAGAGCCGGCCCAGAAGATAGGTGGGGCGCGTATCGGTGGCGTTGAGAAAGGCCAAGCCTTCGAGGTAGGCCTCCGGCAAGGCGTGAATTCGACCAGCGGCGCGGAGCACCGTGGCCGCGCCCCGGCTGTGCATTCCGTCGAGATAGGCCGCGAGTGGTGGTGCGACGCCCACACCTTGCGGTTCAGCGCTATAGCGGAAACCGTAGAATGCCCACAATGTCGCGAAGGAGATTAGCCCAACCGCTACGACCGCGAAGACCAGGCGTGACCACTCGCGCGCAATTCGTTCTTTCACTCTCTCGCCGGGAGAAAGTGGCGAGAGGAGCGAGCCGGGTGAGGGGTCCCTTGCCATTCCGCGTTGCGCGCGAGCCGCCATTTCCAGTACCGCCAGCACCAGCAGGATCGGGAAAAGAATTACGCCGGAGTGCTTGGCCGCGAGCGTCATCCCCCCTGCCACGCCGCAGGCGACTAGTCGCCAAGCGCTCGGATTCGTCATGAAGAACCAAAACAGGCTCACAGCCGCAAACAAGCAGCACGCGAGCGCCACGTCGTTGGTTACCAGGGGACCGTGGGCGAGGAGGTTCGGCTCAAACGCGACCAGCGCCAGCGCAGTCAATGCTGTACCCGAACCGAACATCTCCTTCGTGGTCAGGAATACGAAAACGGCCAACAGCAGCGGAAACAGCGTCATGGCGGCGCGCGCGGCAAAGAGCATCTTGGCGGCAGGATTCGAGTCGAGAAAGATGCGGCCGCCACGATAATCGAAGACTTCTGCCGGCGTCATGTGCGGAACCTGCGGATGGAAGGCGAGCAGCGGCAGCGTGGCCAGGTCATGGGCCAGAGGAGGGTAGCCGGGGCGAATGGCGAAATCGCGTAAGGCCAGTTGCAGGTAACCCGCCCACAAGCTTTCTCCCTCATCCGAGGTTTGCGACTCCTGCCGCACCGCGAGCAGCATGACTACTTCCATGATGACGATGAGGAGAAGCGCCGCGGTAGGCGCGAGCCACGGGCGCGAGTCTGTGCCCCTCACCGGGGTTGTAGACTCGTCCGGGGCTGGCGGCTTCATCATTTCCACGAGGTGATCTCGCTGCGGTAGCACGTGAACGGGCCTTCCGGCAAATGCCACTGAACTTCGAGCCGGCTCGCGACGCGGAGGCCGCGCCATTCGCAGAACTCGCTACACATTCCTGACCACGGAGTAACGATGGTGCGTCTGCCGACAAGACGCGGACGGTCAGCGCGGCAGGCGAGCGGTTCACCGCGTTCCGAGATTTCGATCTCCACGGTTGAGCCTGTCGGGTCATCGCGATCACGCACCCGCAAGGTGGAGTCGTTCACGGCCGTGCACTCAAGGGATGAATGGTTCAACAGAATCGCCGGACAGAGCGCGATGGAGCTGAGGTAGCGTTGGATCTCGCCCTTGTCGGCGTCGGCGCCGGAGACTTTCTGAATCGACAATATCCCGCCCACCTTGACGACGATCTGTCCATGGCCCGCTTCATAGGCGTCGGTGACAGTGGGTGAGGTGATCTTGCCGGAATCCAGGCGCGCCGTCCAGCGAAAACTACTTTGGGTGCAGTCGATCACCTCTTCCGCGGTGAAGGGAATCCAGCGGGCACCGGGCGACATGCACATCCCGCCGTGCTCGCGCAGGTTGACCGAACGGACGCGCCGGGCCGCCTCCTCTCCGCCCGGAAAACAGAAGGCGCAGAGGCGAGCGAACAGCGCCTGCGTTTCGGCCGACTTGGCGTTCGGGTTGATCATGGCAGCGCTACGAATATACACACAACACGTGGGGACTTGGCAACTAAGCTCGCCCCCCCAGAGCACGCGCTGCGTCAGGTCGGGCATGAGCGCTTCGGCAAATCGACAAAGCTGTCGAATTGTAGGCAAAAGTCTTGACAGCTTAGCCGATATTGTGGTAATCACACGCCCACAATAGGCGGCACAGGTACCGCTCTACGCCTTCAGATAATCAGGGAACCTCTGCGGTGGAGGTCAAGATGAGGACCAGTAACAAGAATCTTCTTGCATTATCGCTTGGCGCGATTCTACTGCTGAGTTTTGACGGATGGGCGCAGAATACCACCGCTTCCCTGGCAGGCCTTGTAAGCGATCCCAGCGGCGCCATCATCCCCAATGCCGGAATTGAACTCACGTCGGTGACTACCAGTCTGGTGAGCAAGACCGTCAGCAACGCGGCGGGCCTTTACAGTTTCCAGAATCTGCCGGCAGGCGAATATAAGCTTCAGGTCACCGCTCCGGGATTTCGCGAGTTTGTGCAGACGGGCATCAAGATCTCTTTGAACGAAAGGGCCACCGTCGACATAAACCTGCAAGTGGGCCAGCAAATGCAGGTCATCGAGGTGCGGGCGGACGCTTCGCCGTTGAACACCGAAACGCCCGAAGTCGCCGGCCGGGTTACGCCGGAGACAGTGAACGAACTGCCGCTGATTATGAGCAACAATGGCGGCATGCGTTCGGCTGCCACCTTCATCACCCTGCTGCCCGGGGTTACCGCTGCCGTTGGTGGAGACGTTGTAAACGCTCACCTGAACGGGGCGCAGAGGTACGCCGGGGAAAGCCTTGTGAACGGGGCCTCTTCGATAAACCCGTCGGGTGGCAATGGCATGTTCTCTGCTGCTTTCGATTTTGGCCAGTCGCCGGAGATGACCAGTGAGTTGAAGGTCCTCACCGCCAATTACGAGCCTCAGTACGGTTCCACTGGCGGAGCGATCTTTATTATGGAGACGAAGTCCGGCACGAACCAATTTCACGGCGACGCTTACTACTACGGCAAGAACACCATCTTCAACTCCCGTCAGTGGGGTATCGGAGACAGACCCGTGGACCAGGAGCACAATTTCGGTGGGTCCATCGGCGGTCCGGCGAAACTGCCGTTCCTTTGGTCGGCGAGGAATAAGACTTACTTCTTTTTCAATTACGAAGTATTCCGGCAGTCCGGTGGCGTAAGCCGCAATATCCTGACGATCCCCTCCCTCCAGGAACGCCAGGGGGATTTTCGCGACTGGGTAGATTCCAACGGCCAAATGATCCCGATTTATGATCCGGACACACTCCGCGCCAATCCTGCCTTCGATCCAAGCGCGGATGCAGGGCCTAATAACCTCCCGTACTTACGAGATCAATTCAACTGTGGAAGCGCACTCAACGTTATTTGCCAGGACCGGATCCAGAACTCACTGGCCTATCAGTGGATCAAGTACCTTCCCGACCCCACTTATCCGGGGCCGCTAAACAACTTCATTGCCTTGGATGAACCGGGCTCTTTTTACAATCACACCAACCACATTTCGGTTCGGATCGATGAGTACCTGGGAGAGAAAGATCGCATTTACGCCTCGATCTACCATCGCCAAGCCGGGCCGATGACGGCCTCGGAGCTTCCCAAGCAGATCAGCAATCAGAGCAATGTATACAAGAAACCTTGGATGGAGCGGGCCAACTGGGACCACACTTTCTCTCCGGTCTTACTGAACCACTTTGTTGTTGGCTATCAGGATGACATGTACCACGGGGGCTCCCTCTCTGCTGGTTATGCCGACCTCTTTCCCAAGATCGCCGGCACGTCCCGGGACGCTTACCCTCCCAGCCTCTATTTCGGTGATGGGTTTCAGTCTTACAAGAATGACAACCGGGATGGCCCGGCCAAAAACAAAAACCCGGCTCCCGCTTACGTCTTCACCGACCTGATGACCTATGTCAGGGGCAAGCACACCTTTAAGATGGGTGCTGAATACCGGAAATCCGCCAATAGCATGGGATGGACCCAGGGCGAAGCGGGGGAATTCTGGTTTGCTCGTGGCGAAACGGGCCTGCTGGGGATCGATAGCGGCAGCCCCATCGCCAGCTTTCTGCTCGAGCAGGTGGACAGCGCCTCGGTGCAATGGCAACCGTTCAGTATGTTCTCCATGCGCAATGAAGACTATATTGCTCATTTTGGAGATACCTATAAGTTTAACCACAAACTCACCGTGAATTGGGGGGTCCGCTGGGAGATTCATCCGCCCTACCATGAGGTTCATGACGTCACCAGCTTTTTCGACCCCCTCGGAGCGAATTCCGGGGCCGGAGGCAGGCCTGGCCGTGTAACCTTTGCCGGGACGCGCTGGGGCGATGCCAGCTATGGGAAAAGCTACCCCGAGAAGCTATTTACGAAGGCATATTCTCCCCGCGTGGGAATCGCCTATTCGCTCAACCCCAAGACGGTGGTCCGCACCGGCTATGGCATCTTTTACGATGCCGGCATCGTTCCTGGCTGGAGCGGGGGTTATGATACGACCGGCTTCAACTTGTGGAGGAGCTTCGGCGATTCGAACGCGGGGCTATCGCCCGCCGCCATTTTGAGTCAAGGACTGCCGACGAATTATCCCAAACCGCCGATTCTGGATCCCACCATCAGCAATGGCGAGAATGCTCCCATCTACCGGCCCTTTGATGCCAATCGCGTGCCTTATTCACAGCAATGGAACCTGACGATTGAGCGGGAGTTCACTTCGAATCTCACCATCAGTGCCGGTTATGTGGGATTGAAAGGAACCCGGCTCTACTCCCACAATCTCCCCATCAACGTGCTGGATCCGAAACTCCTCTCGAAGGGCAACCAGCTCAATGACGAGTTCCAGCCCGGTCAGACTGAGCTCGATGGGGTCAGCATTCCTTACGCCGGCTGGGTGGAGCAGATGGTGGGGTGTGCTCCTTCGGTGGCCCAGGCGCTGCTGCCTTATCCGCAGTACTGTAATCAGATTTACGGCAACAACGAGAACGCCGGCAACTCCACCTACCATTCCTTCCAGCTCAAGGTCGAGAAGCGGTTTTCGACCGGCCTCTGGTTCCTGGGGTCGTACACTTTGGGCAAGAGCATCACCGATTCGGAAAGCAATCAGTCGGGGACGAACGTGGGCGGGATGTCTCCTTTTGAACGTCATCGGAACAAAGCCATCTCCCCCGATGATGTGCCGCAAACGTTAGTCTTGTCCGGGATGTATGACCTTCCCTGGGGAAAAGGGCAGCGATGGCTGGCCAGCACCAATCGAGTGGTTAACTCATTGGTGGGAGGATGGAGGATCAGTTCCATCTTCCGGGCCAATTCGGGCGCTCCCTTCACCTTCCGCAATTGGAACGCGTGCTACGTGCCGGGTCAGTTTGCCGTGGCTTGCATTCCATCCGTCTTGCCCGGGGCAGACCCCTGGGCCCAGGACAAAGGCCACTTCGACCCGAATAAACCGCTCTTCAATGTTGCTTCCTTCACTCCACTGGAGAGGTTTACCAATTACTACGGTGATGGTCCCAAGGTTAGCAATTTGAGAGGGTTCGGTTACACCAACCAGGACTTTTCCTTAACCAAGACTTTCCCCATCGCGGAGCACGTGAATTTCCAGTTGCGCG
>Ga0335071_10006856_pt1 | contig 11753 bp, 8 predicted proteins | sample Lox_Sample_15_FD_206724 | JGI IMG/M metagenome (GOLD analysis project Ga0335071, IMG submission 206724) | Soil microbial communities from Loxahatchee National Wildlife Refuge, Florida, United States - Lox_Sample_1.5 | ecosystem: Environmental > Terrestrial > Soil > Wetlands | place: USA: Florida...
AGCTCCGCGTAATAGCCGGACAACCCAAGAAGCTGGTCATGAGTGCCGCGTTCCGCAATTTGCCCGTCTTTGAGTACGACAATCTGGTCTGCAAATTTAACGGTAGAGACCCGATGACTTATCAAGATGGAAGTCCGGCCGTGCATAATGCTCTCGAGGGCAGTCAGGATCTTCTCCTCTGTATAAGTGTCAACACTGGAGAGGGCATCGTCCAGGACCAGGATTCTGGGATTGCGGATCAAGGCCCGGGCAATAGCCGTGCGCTGCTGCTGACCTCCGGAAAGGGTGATCCCCCGTTCGCCAATCAGGGTTTCAAATCCGCGGGGAAACTCCTCGATGTCAGGCAGGATATGGGCCAACCGGGCGGCTTCGGTAATTTCCTCCTCAGTCCCATTGTCTATACCAAAGGCAATGTTCTCCCGCATTGACTGACTAAAAAGAAAAGTCTCTTGGGGAACATAGCCGATGCTGCGTCGCAGCGTCCCAAGCGGATACTGTTTGATGGGAATCCCATCAATGCGGATCTCGCCCTCGCGCAGGTCATGAAGTCGCCCCAGCAAATTGACCAGCGTGCTCTTGCCCGATCCAGTTTCCCCAACGATCGCGAAAGTGGCCCCCTGGGGGATTTTCAGCTGAATGTCTCGCAGGACTAGCCTGCCATTGTATGCATAGAAGACATGGTCGAATTCTATGGCTCCCTGGATTTCTGGAGATGAGTCGGAGGATTGCGGGCGGTATTTCCCGGCTGATTGCCTTGGGGTAGGGACTGCTCTGGGATTGACGGAGAGAAGGCCCGGCGTCACTTTGACCGACTCATCTATGATCTCCGCAGGAGACTCCAGGATCTGGTTAATCCGCCCCATGGACGCTGTCCCTCGTTCCATGATATTGATCACCCAACCTAATGCAATCATTGGCCAGGTCAGCATTCCCAGGTACGCATTGAAGGCGACAAAATCCCCCAGGGTGATCTCCCCCGCCATTACTTGTCGACCTCCAAGCCACAAGACAAAGACTCCCCCGACACCCAACAGGGCCCCCAACAGTGGGTAGAAAGTACCCCAGATGCGAATAAGTTGCAGGCTCTTGACAATGTAATCCTCGTTGAGCCGCTTGAATTGCTCGATTTCGCTCGATTCTTGAGTGAAGGCGCGAATTACCCGGACTCCCGACAGATTCTCCTGCACCTTTGCACTGATCTCGGAAAAAGCCTGCTGGATCTTTTCAAACCGTCTGTGAATTAAAGCGCCAAAGTAGCGGACCGCCAGAGAAACTGTGGGGATTGTAACCAGGGCGAAGATTGTTAGGACTAGACTGATGCGCAGCATCAGGAAGAGTACAACTATCATCCGCACAATAGTATTGGCCGAATACATGATGCCTGGGCCCAGCAGCATTCGCACGGCGTTTAAGTCATTGGTAGACCGGGACATGATGTCTCCGGTCTTGTGCTCCTGGTAATAGCGCCGCGAGAGTCCTAACAAGTGCGCAAACAGGTCGTTGCGCATGTCGTATTCCATATAGCGGGAAACTCCAATCAGGATCTTCCGCATCAGGAAAAGGAACACGCCCTCCAGTACGGCAAAGAGGACAACCAAAAGGCCGTAGCCAAGCAGTCGATCCCGGGAGATTGCCTGCTTCAGACTGTCGACCGCATACTTCAGAACCAATGGGGAGAGAATGGCTGCAGCATTGGAGAGTACCACGCAAAATGAACCGAGGATCAGGCGAGTCCGGTACCGGCATAAATAAGGGTACAGGGGTGCTAGTATTTTGAGTCTGTCCATCAGATTAATTTCTCTAAATCGAAGCAGTTTAACTACCCATCATAACAGATTCCGATGCTTTCCTGGCTCAGGGATCTCCTCGGTTTGTGGGTCCAGGTTTGGGACTACGACGACAATCGCAGACAGGGATGGGCATCCCGTCATGACAAACTCAACTTGGAATTATTGAGAATCATGCTGGGAAGCTGATGGAATTCCATACCTTGAGTGCAGGAGATGAATACGCAAAGCCGGACGTTGAGCATGTGGTCTTAACTATTAGGGACAGAGGCATCGAGCAGTCCTGCAAAGGGGGATGATCTCTTCTTGAGGGTTGTACGCATCACATCAGGTGAGAAATTGGCCTTCGAGCCACGACCTTCCGCTGTCGCCTACTCCTTCGGATAGGCCATGGTTAACGGATCAGGAAGTGGAATTCGCTTAATCGCACCATTTTCAGAGAACTTGTTCAATGCAAACTCCGGCTTGTCAGGGTTTCCCTTGAGGATATCGTCCACACTACCCACCGCCAGGAAGACCAGTCGGTCAGGATGAAGGTATTTCTGGGCAACACGCAAGACATCTTCGGCGGTAATAGCCCGAATACGTGCCCGGTACGAGTCCCAGAAGCCGGCCGGCCGGCCAGTGTACTCATCGTTGGCAAAAGTCCCCGATATGGCCGCGGCTGTGGCAAATATGCGTGGGAAGACCTCAACTCGATAGTTGATGGCCCGCTCCAGTTCGCCAGATGTCACTTTCTGGGTGCGCATTTTCTTGATCTCATCCAGCACGATAGCAGTTGCCTGGGCCACCGTTGCACTCTTGGACTGGAAGCTTGCCTGAAAGATCCCGTCGTAGTAGATGCCCAAACCAAAGTCGGAGCCAACACTGTAGGCCAGACCTTCATCCGACCGAACTCGAGTCATCAGACGAGAGACAAATCCCGATCCTCCCAGGATATCATTCATTATGGTCAGGGCATAGTAGTCAGGATTGTTGCGCATTGAGCCCAAATGCCCGAGGGTGACTCGGCCCTGATTCACATCCGCCTTGTTGACAACGTAAATCCCTGGAGCCGGCGTAAATTGAGGCCCGGGGACCGGAGGCACTTTTTCCCCTGTGGCCGGCCAGCCCTGCAGAACCTTCTCCAATTTGGCAAGCATCTCGCCTGTGCTGAAATCTCCTGAGACCGCAAAAATGAAATTCCCTGAATGGTAATACTTCTGGTGAAAGGCCATCAGGTCCTCACGTGAAATGGATTCAACTGAGTTCTTGGTACTCCAGGCCGTGGAGAAGTGTGAATCTCCTCGCATCAGGCGAGCCCATTCGCGCGCCTGAATGGAAGAGGACTCGTCATTCCGCCGCTCCATTCCTTGAATTACCTGGTTTTTGTAAAGGGCGATGCGATTTGCTTGAAACCCCGGGGTCTTTAACATGTTGAAAAACAGCTCCAGGCCCCGGCCTAAGTCCTTCGATAAGCAACTGAGATTGGCTGATCCCTGGGTGTCTCCTATTCCGCTGCTGATCTCAGCCGCCAGAAAGGCAGCTTCTTCATCAAACTGCTCTGCAGTCATCGTGGTTGTACCGCCCGCCCGCATCTGACTACCCACCATGTTGGCCAAGCCTTCCTTCCCCTTCGGGTCGAGATAGCTTCCTGTTCGAACGAATACGGAGACATTGACAAGCGGAAAATCGTGGTCTTCAGCCAGGAAGACTACCACCCCGTTTGAAAGTACATGTCGATACCGACCCACCTTAGGAGGGTCATACTTCAGCTCAGGGTACTTCAAGTCACGAGGGTTCGCCGGGATTTCGGGACTCGATGTCTGCTGTCCCCAGCCGGCACCGGAGATGAGGATGAAACACAGTAGCACGAGAAAAACTCGCAGGTTGTAGCCTGAAAAGCGGAGCATCGCTATTTCCCTCCCTCCAATGACTGAAGTCTGGCTTGAAGGATCTTTCGCATGAGTTCGATGAGCTTCTGTTTGTCCGGCGGAGCCTGCCCGGCCTGCTGCTCTATCTGCTGTAGGGTCTGCTGAACCTGTTCTTTGGTCAGATTTCCAACTTTTGATTTCATCTGCTGCACCATTTGCATTTCCTGTTCGTTCAAGTCCTTCAGCAATGGGTCTTGGCCCGGACCAGCGCCTCTCTTCGTGTAGTAGATGGCTACCGTGCGATTTTCGGGGGTGAAGTATGTGTTTGCTACTCTCATCACGTCCGCGGCCGTGACGGCTTGAAGAAGCTTCGGATCGGTGTTGATGTATTGCCATCCACGACCGGAGTCGCGGATCAAGAGCTGAAACATCAGGGCAAAATTAGATTGCAGACGGCGGTAATCTGCAGCGGCATTTTGATTTTTGACCTTCTGTAATTCCCGCTCACCAACCGGTTCCTTTTTGAGTCTCTCCAGCTCTTGAATCAATGCCTTCTCGACTTCTTCGGGTGTTTTGCCAGGCTTTGCCACCGCGCGAAGCTCAAAAAGGCCTTCGTATTTTCTGCCCTCATGTGAGGCAGAAGCAGAATTAGCAACACCCTGGTCGAGAACTAGTGACTTGTACAGCCTGCCAGTACGACCATTCAAAAGGTCTGCCAGAATCATCATCGCTGGTTCGTCTCTGTGACCATCTGCCACCGTGTGGTACCGAATCATGGCTTCCGGATTGGTTTCGGCATATGCAATCATGCGAGCTTCAGCCACCTGCTTGATCTCTATTGTACGAATTGGTTCGGGATCCCTGGGGCCGCGCCTCAGACGTCCCAGGTATTTCTTGGCCAAGGCAATGGCTTGGGCTGGGGTAAAGTCACCTACCAGACAGGCACTGATATTGTTGGGAGCGTAGTTGATGTCAAAATAGCTCTTGGCTTCCTCCCGAGTAATCCGTTCCAGATCACTTGGCCAGCCCACCACGGGCCAACCGTACGGTGAAGAGTTCCAAAAGATGGATTCGAATTCCTCTTCGAACTTGCCAGTGGGCGTGCTGTCTGTGCGTAGGCGCCTTTCTTCACGTACGACATCCCGCTCTGAATAGAATTCGCGAAAAATCGGGTTGGCGAGACGGTCCGACTCCATCCAAAACCAAAGTTCGAGCTTGTTGGCTGGGACATTCACGTAGTACACAGTAAAATCCTCGGTCGTTCCAGCGTTCATTCCCGAAGCCCCGGCCGCCATGTAAGTCTGGGAGAATTCGTCCTTGACGATCAATTCCCTCTGTCGCTTCAACATGGTGTCGTATTTAGCCAGTAGCTCCTGGTAATGAGGAGTCCGGTATTGGGGGTCGTTGGCATTATCGATCTCTCCCAGCCGTTGCTTCTCAATGAGTGCCTCTTCCTCCTTTCCCATTTCCTCCTTCAAGGCGTCCATCTCATCGATGAGTTTCAGATCCCCCTGAATGTCGCGAGTCCCGATCGTATGAGTTCCTTTAAACATCATGTGTTCGAACAGGTGGGAGATCCCGGTGATGCCGGGACGCTCATTGACTGAGCCCACCTTGGCAATCCAGCCGGCGGCGATATTCGGATCGCCCTGGCGAGGAACCATCAGTAACTTCAGGCCGTTTTCTAATACGTGCTCCTGAACTGGGACATTCTGTGCCCAGAGAGGGGCTAGCCAGATGAGTAATCCCCCTATAGCGATAGTCTGTCTGATCATGGAAACCTCGATAAGATTAAGGTCACCCTGACATCATTATGGCGGTGCGCATCCCAACCGTCTTTGATCGTCCCGTGATTGGCGAGACTGGGTCCCGTTTTCTTTGTAGCACGAAGGAAACAGTGGAGTCATCACAAAACAGTCGTCCCCCGAACAACAGGCACACGTAAAGAACTGGTTCGGAAGGGCTATAACACAATAGTGAAATGTAGACCTGGAGCTGTTGTCCATCGCGCCAGCTTAACGAACGGAGGCAGCTACGGCACATTCCACCCCTGGAAACCAGTCCATTACAACTTCTTGGACTCCAGAGTGCCAGCATGTTAAGATTTGAAAAGTGAATGGAATATTTATTGGGTCTGAATCGTTGGCTCCCAATCGGGCGCGAGCGCTAGAAAGCTGCATGCAACTAAAGAGACCTCATGTTTCGTGATGGATTTCTTACCTCCAAGATAGAACGGGCAGTGGCCTGGGCACGGAAGTATTCGTTGTTTCAGTACCCCTTTGTGACCGCTTGTTGCGGTATGGAGTTCATGTCTGCCGCGGCATCCCATTATGATATTGACCGGTTTGGCGCTGGTTTTCCCCGCTTTTCTCCGCGCCAAGCCGACGTGCTTTTCGTGGTCGGGACGATCAGCCAGAAAATGGCCCCCATCCTGAAACAGGTATATGACCAGATGTGCGAACCCAAGTGGGTCGTGGCGTTTGGGGTTTGCACCTGCACAGGAGGATTTTACGATAATTATGCAACGGTTCAGGGGATTGACACGATTATTCCAGTGGACATTTATATCCCCGGCTGCCCACCAAGGCCTGAGACGGTTTTGGATGGGCTCATGAAATTGCAGGAGAAGATCCAGCACTCCAGGCAAGAGTTCTGAGTTTATGGTTGAAAAAAGTGTCACGCTGCGAAAGCTCAAGGAGAGCTTCGGTACCAGCATCCTGCAAAGCCACTCCCACCTCGGAGACGATACGGTCCTGATTCAACCGGAAGCGCTGATTCCGCTCGCCACTTTCCTTAAGCAGGATCCCGACCTCGACTACAATTTCTTGATGGATCTGACTGCAGTGGACTACCTCCAGATGAAGAAGAAGTACCGCTTCGAGGTTGTCTACCATTTCTTTTCTCTTTCAAAGAAGCAACGCCTGCGAGTCAAGGTGCCAGCGGAAGCTCTCAATCCGGAAGTGGACTCCTTGGTCTCCCTCTGGCCGGGAGCTAACTGGTTCGAACGGGAAGTATGGGATATGTTCGGGATCAAATTTCGTGGCCATCCCAACCTCCGGCGCATATTGATGTACGAACAGTTCGAGGGACACCCGCTTCGGAAAGACTATCCAATCCGAAAGCGTCAACCGTTGATTGGACCGTTTGCCCAGTCGGCAGAAACTCATGAATAAAGTGGACCATGGCTACAAAGCCAAACTCCTTCCAGTAATGACGCCAGTTTAGTGCGACCTTTGCAATTCATTCACCCTTCTTCTTGTGCTCATCCAGACGGAGTAATAAATGGATAGAATTCTGTTGCAGGATATCCGTTTCTTAATCGGGGTGGGCGTAACCGAGGAAGAACGCAGCCGGCCTCAACTTTGTCGTTTGGATGTAATACTTAAGACCGACCTCAGCGGAGCTGGAGCGACGGGAACCCTCTCTCAAGGAGTCGATTACGCTGTAGTTTTTAGGCTCCTGGAAGAACTTTGCACGGGAAGGAGCTTCAGACTGCTGGAGGAGATTGCTCATCAGGCCAGCCAACTCCTCCTCGACCGATTCCCGCTAAGAGCGATAACATTCAGAATCCGTAAACTCCAACCCTTTACTGACAAAGTCGGCGCGGTGGGGATCCAAATCACGCGCAAGCGCAATAAGCCTTAACTGATCTTGGGGGAGACGGTCACCGTGATACCTTTTCAGGGCTGGATCTCAATGCTCTGTATCTGCCTACTATTCATAACGCCAATTCGCTCTACTTGTACCTGCTATCTTGGTCTGCGGCGGGTCACCAAACCGGCGCACGGAGGACCCTTTATGAAATCATCATGCATCGTGGCTCATAGATTGACAAAGATACTTGCACTATCCCTTTTTTTCCGGCAGGTCACCTTGTGCGGGCAAATGACGCCTTCGCAAACAGAGGCAAATACTCAAAGCCAACAAACCACGACGCTCACCATCAGTCTCGAGGATGCCTTCGAGCGTGCACGAAACAATAGCCATCAACTCCAATCGGCCAAAATAAGTTCGCAACTCTCACGCGAGGACCGGCAACAGGCTCGCGCGGCTTTCCTGCCCACAGTCAACTATTTCAATCAGTATATATACACTCAAGGCAATGGCACTCCCTCAGGGGTCTTTGTTGCCAATGACGGCGTGCATGTTTATAGCAGTCAGGCCGTAGTTCACCAAGAGCTCTTTTCCCCTTCCCGGCGCGCTGAATATCGTCAAGCGAACCTTGCTGAAGCCGTGGCCCAGGCCCACGTCGAGATTGCCGCTCGGGGATTGGTGGCCACAGTAGTCCAGACTTATTATTCGACAGTGGTTGCCCAGAGACGTCTCGCCAATGCCCAACAGGGGTTGGAAGAGGCCAGGAACTTTGTTGACATTACCGAAAAGCAGGAGAAGGGAGGCGAAGTGTCGCGCTCCGATGTGATCAAGGCGCGGATTCTCCTCCAACAGCGGGAACGCGACACGCAAGAGGGCCAGCTCGCCTTGGAAAAAGCCAAATTAAGCCTGGCCGTGCTGCTATTTCCCGATTTTCGCCAGGATTTTTCGGTAGTCGACGATTTGCAGTCTGCCAAACCGCTCGGCTCATTTGAGGAGGTCCAGGGCATGGCAGCCAAACTGAATCCGGATTTGCGGGCCGCCGCGCTGACGCTCGAGCATGAGAAAACAGGGGTGGGAGTGGCTCGTGCTGGCTACTTGCCTTCTCTGAATTTTGATTACTTTTTCGGGATCAATGCGAACCAATTTGCCACCAGGCCTGAGGGGATCCAGAGGATGGGATCCTCTGCCATGGCAACTTTGATTATTCCAGTATGGAATTGGGGATCGACCCGCAGTAAAGTGCGGCAGGCAGAGCTGCGTACCCGGCAAGCCCAAGTGGTATTGAGCTTGACCCAACGGCAGCTCCTGGCGGATTTGCATTCCTTCTACCTGGAAGCTCAGACTGCACACACTCAACTCGACTCCTTGAAGGAATCTGCCCTTTTTGCTCAAGATAGCATGCGATTAATGCTTTTGCGTTATGAGGCCGGAGAGGCTTCTGTCCTGGAGGTGGTGGATGCTCAAACCACACTGATGCAAGCGCGCAACGCCCTGGATGATGGGTTGGCCCGTTACCGCCTGGCGCTCGCAAATCTGCAGACCCTGACAGGAATCTTATGATCATGATTGGAATCCGTTTGTCTATTCGCCACAGGGCTTTATTTCTGCTTCTTCCGCTGTGCACGAGTCTGGCGGCCTGCTCGAAAACCGAGCCCAAAGAAGCTGAACCCGTGGTTCCCGTTACAGTAGTAGAAGTTCAAAAGGGAAACCTCGAACACGTCATCACTGCCGATGGCATCCTTTATCCCATCAACCAGGCCAGTGTCATGCCCAAGATCAGTGCTCCTGTCAGCCAGTTTCTGGTAAACCGGGGGGACCATGTCCGCCGTGACCAGTTGCTGGCGACTCTGGAAAACCGCGATCTGACAGCAGCCGCTGTCGAGAATAAAGGCTTGTATGATCAAGCTGAGGCCAATTACCGCAACACGACGGGAGCTTCCCTTCCCGAAGAGATGACAAAATCGAAGTTCGATGAACAGGCAGCTCAACAGGCTATGGAGGCGGCACAGAAGCTTTTCGAAAGCCGGAAGAAGCTGCACGAAGATGGGGCATTGGCCCAGCGACTCGTGGATGAGGCCCAGGTCGCCTATGTCCAGGCTCACAGTCTTTACGAAACGGCGCGAAAGCACCTGCAAGACCTCGAGGAGATCGGCCACAAAGAACAACTGAAAAGCGCGGCCAGTCAACTGGAGGCTGCCAAAGGACATTACCAGAGCGCACAAGCCCAATTGGCTTATTCGGAGATTCGTAGCCCCATGGATGGAATCGTGGCTGATCGTCCCTTGTATGCGGGAGAAATGGCAAGTGCAGGGACTCCACTTCTGACCATTGTGAACATTTCCCGAATAGTGGCGCGTGCCCATTTCCCCGTGCAACTGGCAGCACAACTGAGAGTTGGAGCTTCTGCTCAGATTACCCTCGGCGATGGCTCCAGGGAAACAAAAGGCAAGGTGACCGTGGTGAGCCCTGCGACGGATCCTGGCAGCACAACGTTGCAGGTCTGGGTTGAGGCGCCCAATCCTTCTGAGAGCTTAAAGCCAGGAAGCAGTGTGCGGGTTTCAATTGCTGCGCAGACCCTCCGCGATGTAGTTACAATTCCGGTGGAAGCTCTTCTTCCCTCGTCGGTAGGGAATTCATCCGTGATAGTCGTAGGCCCGGACCTGGTAGCTCATGAGCGCAAGGTTCAAACCGGGATCCGCCAGGAGAAGCTAGTTCAGGTTCTCAGTGGGCTTTCACCGGGAGAGAAAGTGGTGACCGAGGGCGGTCTGGGATTGCAGGATGACACCAAGGTCCGGATTGAAAGCAGCCATGGACAAAAAGAGAAATCCGACCGTGAGTAATACCATACAGTCAGGAATCGCTTCTCCTCATGGGCTTGAACAATCGCATTGGACCTTCCGTCAAGCCAAACCCATCATTTTTGTCATACTGACCATGGTAGCTACCGGGATCTACCTGGCTTTCGCCATTCCCGTCGCCGTTTTTCCCTCTACGGATTTCCCTCGTATTGTCGTGGGCGTAGACAATGGAGTTGCCCCTATTGATCAAATGCTGGTTACCGTAACGCGCCCGATAGAAGAGGCCGTCAACAACGTGCCCGGACTGGAGACCGTCCGTTCCATCACTAGCCGTGGCTCGGCAGAAGTGTCTCTTTTCTTCTCCTGGAAAGAGGATATGTTTCGGACGTTGGAACTTGTGAATGCAGCCGTAGCGCGTGTTCAATCTTCGCTTCCTCCCACTGCCAAAGTAACTACGAATCGGCTGACCTTTGCGGTGTTTCCTATCCTGGGTTACAGCCTGACATCCGATAGCCTCCCTCAAACCCAATTGTGGGAACTGGCAAGCTATGAATTGAAGCCCCGTTTGAACCGGCTCAATAGTGTTGCCATGGTAGTTGTGCAAGGGGGTGAAGAACCCGAGTTTGAAATCCAGCCCGACCCGGGGAAACTTCTTGAAACCTCTGCATCAATTCCGTTGATACTCGATGCCATCCGCCAGAGTAACCTCATAGACTCGCCCGGCCTGATGGAAGAGAAACACCAGTTGGTGTTGGGCCTGGTCAGCGGGCAGGCCCGCAATGCTGAACAAATTGGCAGAATTGTGGTGAAGAATACTTCCTTGGGATTGCCTGTCCGAATTGGAGATCTTTCAACAGTCCATCCTTCAGTTAAACCGGTCTATACTCGAGTGACTGCTAATCAGAAACCAGCAGTTTTGCTCAGCATTTACCGACAGCCGGATGGCAACACCGTGCAGGTGGCAGATGCCGTCCATGCCGAGATTGAGCGTATTCGCAGCTCATTGCCGCACGGTGTCGAGTTGAAGGCCTTTTATGATCAATCTGAGATCATTACCGATTCGATCAGGAGCGTGCGCGACGCTATTTTAATTGGACTGGTTCTGGCCTCGCTGATCATGGTGCTGTTCCTGCGCGACTGGGGAACTTCCCTGGTGGCTGGTATGGTGATTCCTGCGACCATTGCCATTACCTTGATCTTCCTCCGGATGATGGGTGAGACCTTCAATCTGATGACGCTGGGAGGGTTGGCGGCTGCAGTGGGGCTGGTAATTGATGATGCCATTGTAGTGGTGGAGAACATTGTTATGCACCGGGATGGTGGCCAGGGGCGGACGGAAGCCATCCGGAGCGCCCTTAGTGAAATCCGGATCCCTTTGATTGGTTCGACGATCACCCCCATCGTCGTCTTTTTGCCGCTCATTTCTATTGCCGGAGTTACCGGTATCTTTTTCCGCGCCCTGGCCATCACCATAGGAATCGCCTTACTCACGTCCTTGGGGCTCGCACTGACCTGGACCCCTACCCTCAGTCACTTTTTCATTCAGAAAAGGCGCCTCCCTGGTCCGGATGCCCCGGGGGAGGTTCCCTCTGAGAGCCGCGGACTCCTGCGACGAGTTGTTCAAATCTATGCACGCGTGTTACGGACGGTGCTCAGTCGTCCCTTGTGGCTGTGGAGCGGATGTATCCTGCTAGTAGCCGGCTCGTTCATTTGTTACAACT
>Ga0335071_10006859_pt1 | contig 11749 bp, 8 predicted proteins | sample Lox_Sample_15_FD_206724 | JGI IMG/M metagenome (GOLD analysis project Ga0335071, IMG submission 206724) | Soil microbial communities from Loxahatchee National Wildlife Refuge, Florida, United States - Lox_Sample_1.5 | ecosystem: Environmental > Terrestrial > Soil > Wetlands | place: USA: Florida...
CCTCTACAATGCCCGCATCCATCCGGGCGAGTCCATCCGCGTCTTTCCGCTCTCGAACTGGACCGAATCCGACATCTGGCAGTACATTGCAGCAGAGAAAATCCCGATCGTGCCTCTTTATTTTGCAGCTCCCCGGCCGGTGGTAAGGCGCTCAGGGCAGTGGATCATGGTGAACGACGAGCGATTTCAATTGCAGCCCGGAGAAGAGCCCGAGACCCGCATGGTTCGCTTCCGCACGCTCGGCTGCTACCCGCTGACCGCGGCTATTGAGAGCACGGCGACGACAATTCAAGAGATCGTTCAGGAAACGCTTGCCGCCCGAACATCGGAACGCCAGGGCCGCCTCATCGACCATGACCAGGCCGCCTCGATGGAGAAGAAGAAGCAGGAGGGTTATTTCTGATGAACGATACCCTGCGCTTCATCACCTGCGGCAGTGTCGACGACGGCAAGTCCACGATGATCGGAAGGCTGCTGTGGGAGTCGAGGCAGGTCTTCGAAGACCAGCTCGTCGCGCTCAAAAAGGACTCTACGCGCTACGGTACCCAGGGCGACGCCATGGACATGGCGCTGCTGGTGGACGGCCTGCAGGCGGAACGCGAGCAGAGCATCACCATCGACGTAGCCTACCGCTTTTTTTCCACGCCGCGGCGGCGATTCGTAGTGGCCGATACGCCGGGCCACGAGCAGTACACGCGCAATATGGCCACCGGCGCCTCGACCTCGGAACTGGCGGTGCTGGTGGTCAACGCGGCCAAGGGATTGCTGGTGCAGACACATCGCCACGCGCGCATCGTCTCCATGCTCGGCATTCGCCACCTAGTGATGGCGGTGAACAAAATGGACCTTGTGGGCTGGGACGAAGCGGTTTTTTCAAAGATCGTCCAGGAGTTTGAGCCGCTGGTCCGGGAGCTGAAGTTTGCCTCCTTCCTGGCCATCCCCATTTCCGCGCTGAACGGCGACAATGTGACGGCGCCGAGCGACGCTTCGCCCTGGTATGGCGGCCCCACGCTGCTCGGCTGCCTTGAAGAGGTCGACGTTTCGCGCGGCTCGCTGAGCGTGAGCTTCCGCATGCCGGTGCAGCTGGTCAACCGCCCCACGCAGGATTTCCGCGGCTATTGTGGACGAATCGCAGGCGGCGAGGTAAAGGTTGGGGACCGAGTGCGCATCGCGCCGAGCGGTCTGGAGAGCCGAGTGCGCTCGATTGTCGCGTGGCAAAGCGAGCTTTTCTCGGCTTCGACCGGCGATTCCGTCACACTCTGCCTAGAAGACGAGGTGGACGTCTCGCGGGGCAACGTGATCGCCTCCTCCACCGATCCGGTGGAGATGAGCGATCAGTTTGAGGCCAGGCTGCTTTGCCTCTCCGAACATCCCCTGGTCGCGGGGCGCCCCTACTTATTGCAGCTTCATACGAGCCGGGCCACGGCCACCATCACGGCCATCAAGTACAAGTTGGACGTCAGGGAAGGCTCGCACCTTGCCGCCCGCTCGCTGGCGATGAACGACATCGGCGTGGTGAATCTTTCCCTCGACCGGCTCTTGCCCTTCGAGCCTTACGACCGCTGCCGCCAGCTCGGCAGTTTCATTCTCGTCGATCGGTTGACGAATCAAACCGTGGGCGCCGGCATGATCGATTTCTCCCTGCGCCGCGCCGCCAACATTCACTGGCAGGCGGTAGACGTGAACAAGTCGGTTCGCGCCGCCCAGAAGCTGCAAAAGCCCGTTTGCCTCTGGTTTACGGGCCTGTCGGGCTCGGGCAAATCCACGATCGCCAATCTGCTCGAGAGGCGCATGTTCGCCTCAGGCCACCACACCTACATGCTCGATGGCGACAATGTTCGCCACGGCCTGAACCGCGACTTGGGATTTACGGAGCCGGATCGCGTGGAGAACATCCGGCGCGTGACGGAGGTGGCGCGGCTGATGGTCGACGCCGGCCTCATCGTGCTGGTCTCGTTCATCAGTCCCTACCGTTCCGAGAGGAGAATGGCGCGTTCGCGATTCGAGGCGGGCGAGTTCATCGAAGTATTTGTCGATGCGCCGCTGGAAGAGTGCGAGCGCCGCGATACCAAGGGGCTCTACGCCAAAGCCCGACGCGGCGAGCTGAAGAATTTCACGGGCATCGACAGCGATTACGAGCCGCCTGAGGCTCCGGAGATTCGCCTTGACACCGTGTCGAACGGCGTAGAGCAGTGCGTGGAACAGATCCTCGCTTTGCTCGGCGGAGAATCGTCCAGAAGCAATGGAAACATTTGAGGAGCGCATGACCGAAGAATCCGGAGGGAACCGGCTGGCGGAGTTATTGCCGCGCGTTGTGCAGTTAGCTCGCGAAGCAGGCAGGGCTATTTTGAAGGTTTACGGCGAGGTAGACCCAGCGGTCGAGTACAAGCGCGATCATTCCCCGCTGACTCAGGCTGATCTTGCTTCACACCGCGTAATCGCCGACGGGCTGTGCAAACTCACGCCAGACTGGCCCGTTCTCTCGGAAGAATCGCGCGAAATCCCCTTTGAGCAACGCCGTGACTGGCAGCGCTTCTGGATGGTCGATCCGCTCGACGGAACCAAGGAATTCCTTCGCCGCAACGGGGAGTTCACGGTGAATATCGCGCTCATCGAAGACGGCGCACCGATTCTGGGTGTGGTCCATGCGCCCGCTCTCGAAAAGCTCTACTATGCCGCTCGCGGCAGCGGCGCATGGCGGCAGGAGGGCGACAGCGCGTTGCCGATCCGCGCGGCGAAGGCGGCCAACGGCGTCCTGCGCGTGGTTGTCAGCCGCTCTCACGGCTCCGGCGAAGAAAACCTTGACCGCTTTACCGGCAAGGCCGAGCGCTGCGAGTTTGTCCCCATGGGAAGTTCGCTGAAGTTTTGTCTTGTCGCCGAGGGCCTGGCCGACCTTTATCCTCGCACCGGCCCCACGATGGAGTGGGATACGGCTGCGGCGCATTGCGTTCTGGAGCAGGCGGGTGGGTCGGTGACCGGCCTCGACGGTGAGCGATTCATCTACAACAAGCCAAGTTTGCTGAATCCGGGATTTCTAGCCTCTGCCCAGGCCGCACTCGATTGAGAGTTGCCTCGGCCCGTGTGGCCGGCTCAAGCACAGCGCGGCATCCGTAAAGAAATGTCAAGGGGCTCTCCTGGCAAGTTCACGGCAGGTCCAAAGAAGAAAAGAAAAAGGCAGTCAAAGACAGAATCTTTAACTGCCTTGATTGGTTTAGCGCTCAAGAAACTTAGAGGCCTTTCTTGACCATCTGATCTACATATTTGTCAAAGGCCATGGTGAAGATGTCGCTGGGCACGTGGCCACCATTCCACTGCCACTGAAGGATGACGTCTTTCACTCCGGCCATTTTCCATCTGATGGCGATGTTCATCGAGGTGGCCAGGGCCATGTCGCCCTCCACCCCACCCATCATGATGCGCGACCAGGCCGGGTTCTCCGTCCCTGTGGCGCCGACGTATTTGTCCGGGTTGTAAAGCTGAACGATGTTATTGCCGTACTTGTCGCCTTTTGCGATCTCGGCGATCTCGGCCTTGTGGGTGGCGATCATCGCGTCGAAATCCGCCTTCTTATCGGCGTCAAGGAAGACGTTCGAGTCTGTCGTGCTGTAGAGGGGTTTCAACACCGCGGCCTTCGCCGGGTCGCTGAACACGTTGTTCACCATGGTGCTGAAGTGGCGTCCGTCTTTTTCCGGGCTGCCGAATTCCCAGTCTTCCTGTCCGTAGGTGATGACGTCGAAGCCCGGGACAGGTTTGTTCATCTTCGCGCCGCGATACTTCATGTAATCGCCGAGGGTGAAGTCAACGCTGTAAGTCCCGTCCGGATTGACCTTGTACTTGACCCAACTGGTGATGTCGACGCCGCGCTGCTTGGTTCCCGAACTGTTGCCGCCGGGTCCGCCCATCATGCCCGGAGGGCCACCGCCACCAGGTCCGCCCATCATGCCGCCAGGTCCGCCGGCCGAAGCGCCGGCCGTACTGACTGCCACATCGCCGATAAGACCGGCGCCCGCAGCGCCCTTGCCCGCAAGGTTCGCACCGCCGCCCGGTCCGCCAGGTCCGCCCATCATGCCGCCAGGTCCGGCAGCCGCAGCGCCGCCAGGTCCACCAGCCGCACCGCCCGGTGCACCGGCCGCCGCAGCGCCAATTGCACCGGCGCCAGCAGCGCCCGAGCCAGCAGCGCCCGTCGTGCCTGATGCCGCGCCGCCGGGACCGCCGCCCATGTTAGGACCGCCGCCCATGCCCGGAGGGCCACCACCGCGCGATGTATAGCTATAGGCGCCCTTCAGGAAGGCCTCCTGGTCCGACATCTTCGGGTCATCCTTGACCCAGCTGGAGTCCGCCTTGAGGTTGTTCAGGTACCATTCGAGGTCGCCATGAAGCTGCTTCAGCATGTAGTCAAGGTACGTGCCGTAGTAGCCGTACTGGATGGTGAGTTTCTTCCCGTCAGCCATCAGATTCTGGCTGTTGATGTACTTCATGTACTCTTCAGCTAGATATTCCGCCATCTTCGCCTGGAAGGGCGACTTGTAGGCGAATTTCGTCGACAGGTGGTACTCAAACGCCTGCGCCGCGTCGGCTTCATACAGGCTGGAGATCGTGCTGTAGGCTTCGCTGCCCCAGGCGCCGTCGGAAATCTTTGTGCCATTCGTCAGCGCGGCAACATATTTGCCGGTCTTTGCGTCTTTGTACACTCCCACTGCGCCCACTTCTGCCTCGTAGGGGTAGAAGTCGGGGTTGTTGGAGGTGGCGGCGAACATGGTCGCGTGTGCCGCGCCGCCCGAGCCGCCTGTGGAGACAAAGCGGTTGATATCGCCGGGGATGTTTTTAAGCAGTATGTTGTATTTCGCCCAGCGAGCGGCGTTCTTCTGGTCAACCAGGCAGCTGGGAGCGTCTCCGGTGTAGTAGAGGGCCTTGCCGTTGGCGTCTCTCACGATGCTCTGCTTGCCGCGGTTGCCGATAGAAAGGCTGACGTAACCGTACATTGCCTGTCGGCTGTCTGCCTTTTGGTTCCTCTGGTCGCCGTATCCCGCCGCGCCTGTGTTCACAACAACGGGAGCGGTGGCGGCCGTGTAGGTAACGCCGTTGGGGTTCACGAATTTCGCATCGTAGTCGATCTTGAGATTGCCATCGGCGTCAAGCCCCTTGACATACACGCCTGGAACGTTGACCGAGACGCCCTCATAATCGGGCAGGACGGCGTTCGCGACGGCCGGAACCACGCTGAGTGTGTAACTCTTGCTGGTTTCGTCATACGACCACGTATGCGTCTGGTGACGCAAGTTCAGGGTGTACTCAATCCACGCCGGTGTGCCTTTCGCCGGGATATCTTCCGCCAGCGCCGCCATGGGTAGAAGAATCAGCACCATGGCGATCGTCAAAAAGGCCATGAATGTCTTTCTTTCTTTCATCGATCTCACTCCTCGCAACGCGACGGCTCGCGCCGGGCGCGTCGTTATGCCGTAAGTTTCCTCGGGTTCGACAAGTATAGGCGAACCGAAACGAAGTTTCTAATACTTTATGATCGACCGATTGATAGGAAAGCCCTATCGTGCGAGGGCAAGAGCGGCACCTTCCGGATCGAAGCGGGACAAAAGTGCTTTGGGTTTCGATGCGCCTCAGCCGCAGCGGACGAGAGATCTCGGTCCCTCGGACGAAGACCTATCCGCGGGGCCTGACATTGGGGTATCCAGGTTCTGTTGCTGGTATGTTCCGCCTCAATAGGTGAGCTTGAGGCCGAACTGAATTTGGCGGGATGTGGTGGAAGTTGCCGAGATCACGGCCGCTGTGGGCGAGATGCCTGAAGTGGCTGAACTGTAAACCACCTCATTGGGTGTGAGGAAGTTGGTGTGGTTGAGAATATTGAAGAATTCGGCCCGGAACTGAAGGTGAATTTGCTCGATGCGCGCGCTCCTGGCCGCTGAGAAATCGACATTCGTCAGGCCGGGGCCGTAGAGAGAGTCGCGGCGGACGTTACCGAAGGTGCCCGCGGCCGGCTGCAGAAAAGCTGAGGGGTCGAACCACTTGGCCGCCGTGTGCGGATAGAGGTTTCCGTTGAAGGAAGGATTCCAGTTGGGACGCACAGGGTTTCGGGTGTCGCCGTTTCCGGTAGGGTTATAGCCGAGTTGCGGCGAGAACGGGAAGCCGGTCTGAGTGGCCACGATGGCGCTCGCACTCCACCCGCCGACGGCGTACTTCAGAAATGCAGGCCCGTTACTGAGGTAGCGGCGGTTGGGTCCGAAGGGCAGATCCCAGCTTGCGTTGATCGAGGCTGCATGGCGCACGTCGGTGGCGGACGGACCCCAGTCCACCTTCGGGTTGAGCGGAAATGAGACAAAGGCCGGCGTATTGGCGCTTACGCTGGTATTCCACGTCGATCCGTCGTCGAGGTTCTTCGAGTAAGTGTAATTGCCGCGGAACTGCACGCCGTTTGCGAAGGTGCGGCGCACATCCAGTTCGAGCGCGTTATAGAAACCCACGCCCTGCGAGACCCAGGAAGTGGTATTGGCTAGCGCGGGATTCACGTTCGTAGCGCCGCTGGCGTAGTAGGGCTGCCCATCGGCGGTATAAAGGGGCGCCGGCTCATTCATGTCCTCAGAAAGAATCTGGTGATAGCTGTGCGAGCCCACATAGCCCACCGTGAGCGCCATGCGCGGCGAAATCTGCTGTTCGATACGCAGGCTCCAACTCAGCACCGCAGGGGTGGAGATGTCGGGCTGCACGTTGCTGGGCGAGACCTTGGCTGTGGAGGGAGGCGGCGTGCCCGGCGTAAAGGCAAGACTTGAAACCGCCACGTTCTTGAGCGTCTCGGCGGTGTTGTAAGGGGCGGTCTGGTCGAACCGGTAGTCGAGGGTGTCGAGCAGGTTGTGATAGATACCGAAGGCGCTGCGCACCGCGGTCTTTCCATTGCCCCACACGTCCCACGCCAGGCCGACGCGCGGATTGGGCAGGAATTTCGCCCGGTTGGTCCACAGCCCCGATTTGCCAACGATGGGCTGCGTCTGCAGGACGCCGTTTGCGATGGCGTAATTCGAGGCCCGGCCCCGAGACTCGTTCCAGCCGTTAGTCGACTCAGAGCGGAAGCCGGCGCGCAGTTCAAGGCGCGGCGTGAGCTTGACGGTGTCTTCGAGAAAGGCGGCAGCTTCCAGCGAGCGCCAGCCCAGCGCCGTGGGCGCAGGCACTACGGTAAAAGAAGCCACAGTCCCCTGGAGGAACGTCTTCAGTGTGCTGAAGGACGCCTGCCCGTACTGGTACTGCGCCAGAAGATCGTTGGCCTCGACGCGCTGGAGCCACACTCCGGCTTCGATCTGGTGCCTGCCCCGCGACCAGAAGATGTGGTCGTCCCACGTGAAGAGATTGCGTGCGGTGCGGTTATTGCTGCCCACGTTGGTGCCCGCCTGGGTGATCTGCGAGGCGCCATTCGAGGCCGTGCTGCCGCTCACCACGATGGTTCCGATCGGCTTGCCGGCGACCCAGCCGGTTTCCTCCACTGGCGTGTAGCCGGAAAACCTGTAGCTGGCGCGGGAGTAGCCAAACCGGGCGGTGTTGAGCAGCGATGGCGAATAGACATGCTGCTCCTGGATGCTGGCCACCTGCGTGCGCAGGCTTTCATTGACGTAGCTGAGGGGATTCGCCGAGGGCGTGTTGGCGGCGCTGTCGTCCACCGTGTAGACGGCAAAGAGCAGATCCTTCCCGGTCAAATTTGTGTCGAAGCGCGAAGTGCCGAAATCTTCGTGAATGTGCTGCGGCGGATTGTTGAAGGCTTCAGCAATTCCGCTTGGGATGCCGCTGGAGAGGAGCTCGGGGCCGTTCTGCTCGGGCCATAGGTTCAGCAGCGGCGCCACAGCGGAGTTGACGCCCACATAGGTTTCCGCGCCCGTCGAGTCTGGCAAATAGCCTTGCCGCGCCAGCGTGTCGGGAACGAAGGTGACCGCGCTGAGGCCCCAGTTCTGGCGGAATCCCTCGTAATTGCCAAAGAGGAAGAGCTTGTCTTTGCGGATCGGTCCGCCCAGCGAGGCGCCGAACTGGTTGCGCTGGAACTCGGGAATGGCTGCCTGGTCGAAGTAGTTGCGCGCGTCCAGGGCGCTGTTGCGCATGAACTCAAAGGCCGAGCCGCGCAGGCTGTTGGTGCCCGAAGTGGTCACGATGCTGACCTGCGCGCCGTCGCGCTTGCCGTAGTTGGCGCCGTAGGCGTCGGTGACCACATTGAACTCGCGCACCGCGTCCACGCCCAGCAACTCGCCGCTGGTCCCTCCCGGCGTCACGTTCATCAGCGAAGCGCCCGTATACTCGATGCCGTTCAGCAGGAAGATATTGTCCTGCGGGCGGCGGCCGCTCACCGAGAACATATTGCCCACCGAGGCGTTCGAGGTTCCAATGCCGCCCGAGCGCTGGTTGGTATAGTTCACGGTGGCAGGGTTGAGCGTCAGCAATTGGTCGTAGCTGCGGCCGTTGAGCGGCAGTTCCTTTACCTCGCGCTCGCCAATAAGCCCGGAAGTCTGCTGCGAAGTGATGTTCACGCTCGAAGGCGCCGATTCAACAACCACGTCCTGTTTCACGGTGCCAATCCCGAGGGTCAAGTCCACGACGAGGCTCTGTGCCACCGCCAACTGGATTCCGGTGCGCGTCTGCGTGGCAAATCCGCCGTGCGAAACGGTGATCTCGTAAATGCCCACAGGGATCGACGGTGCGGCGTAGCGGCCATCGCTGCCCGTGACAAGTGTGCGCGAGGCCCCGGTTTCGGTCTGACGCACGACCACCGTTGCGCCGCTGAGCGCAGCCCCGCTGGGGTCAACCACCGCGCCGCTAATGGTGCCGCCCACAATCTGCGCGCCGGCGGGGAGAGGGCTCAGGAGAACTGCCAAAGTCAGGAGAGAAAAAAAAGTCAAGCGCAGTCTCATAGAGCCTCCGGAAAAGTTCTTCGCTCGTCGTGGTTTTGTTGTGCTTTCAAGACAGCTTCGGTAGGCTGGTGGCCCTGTTGCGAGAGGGGGCGCAACCAAGGGCGGAACACACCACCGGTCGTAAACAAAGTCGGAATTGGGAAATGATCGACACTGCGAGGTAGCGCTACGGCTGGCAGAGATCGGCCACCGAAGTGTGATCCATGATGCGGGCGGTGGCATCGCGCACTTCCAGCAGAATGCGGAAGAGCGAACGGTGCTTGGAGTCGGTTTCGATGCGGCGCCGCAAGGATTCGGCGTCCTCGTAAGGAGCCAGCGGGCCGTCGATGCGCCTCAATACGTCGCCCAAAAAAATCTCGCTGGGGGCCCGCTGCAGATGATAACCGCCATGGGAGCCGCGGATGCTCACCACCACCCGGGCCCGCTGCAGATCGCGGAGAATGGCCTCGAGAAATTTCTCCGGCAGTTCCTCGTCCTGAGCGATCTCGCGGATTTTGAGCACGCGCGGGTACTCGCGCCCCAACACGGCGAGCGCCTGGAGAGCGTACAGGCCCTTTTGCGAGATTCTCATGCAGCCTAAGTCTATCAGCGTGAAAGGGCAACGCGGCGAGTTGTTTGCAAGAGACGTGCATGGTCAAGTCACTCACTGCCGCAGATACCCCCCTGAAGTAAGTATATCTACCAAAATAGTAGACATTCAACATTACGAAAGACACTCGCAGGTCCATTTCGGGCCGCCCGCTTCGGGCCAAAACTTGATCTGGCGCGAGGCCAAGCCTCCCTGGTGTGCTGCAATCCAAGCCGCCTGACAAGGGAAAGAGGCGATTCAATTGTTGTTTTCTGTGTCGAGGCCGGGCAGGCTATCTGGCTTTGGAGCTGGTTTCGTGGCGTTTACGCCTGCGAGCGCGGTCGGCATGGCCAATCCAGAAAGCGCTCCAAATAGAGGTAAAGTTGCGCTCGCCGCAATTGCGGCAGCGAACTGGATATTTGAAGCGCAGAAGGCGGGATAGATCGCTGCGCCTGAATCCCGACAATCTGAACTTGGCCGAACCGCAAAGACCGCACTTCTGGCCCATCGGAAACCTCTGGCCCGACGCAAGCTTGCCGATCCGCATGAACCGGCACGCTGCACATGAGGGAAGCAATCTTCTGAAACGATACCCAAGCGTAACACGGAAAATTTGACCGCTCCGCTCAAGTAATCAACAATTTGCCGAAAATACGGGCGACCTGCATGGAATGGAGGGCGGCAAAAGCTGCTTGCTGCAGGCTCAGAAACTGGCGCTATAGCGGGAAGAGGCTCCCGGAGGAAGCCGGCGGAGTGGCTCCACGGCCGCGCCGGCGCGGGGCTTCGACCACTGGGGCCACTGGAGCCGATAGCAAGGCCGAAATCTGCCGCAGTTCGGCGCGAGCCTGGCCAATGGCGGCAGCCAAGGCATCGGAATTCGGTTCATTGGCTGGCTGCTGGGCCTCAGGCGGGATCGGTTCGGGATGAGTCGAAGGGCCTTCCTGGTCGCCGCGGCGAGCCTGCTCGAGGACCTGTCGCGCGCCGGAGATCGTATATCCCTCTTGATGAACAAGCCGCTTGATCTCGAGGGCAAGCTCGACTTCACTGCGGCGATAGAGGCGCTGCCCGGATTGGCTCTTATTGGGCTTGAGGCGGGGAAACTGAGTCTCCCAGAAGCGCAGGACGTAGGCCTCAAGGCCGCAGATCCGGGCTACATCTCCGATCCGGAAGTAGAGACGGTCGGGGATCGAAGGCGATTCGGCGGAGCGGTTTCGGCGAGATTGCTTTCGCATGGCGATCAAGAGAGAAGGAGCGAACCGCGAGCCTGACTCCAAGACGCAGTATAGGCCAGCTGTTCCATGATTTGTGAGCGAAAAATCGAGTGGAAACTCCGAAAGGGCGGGCCGGGCAGTTCCTCTCGTTGCTGAAGCCTATTTTTCTTGCTCCGCGGAAAGAGGGCAGGGCAGCGATTCCAGCAGGCTGGTGACGAGCGCGATCGGCAGTCCGACCACGTTGAAGTAGCAGCCTTCGATGCGGGCCGTCCAGCGGGCGGCGCGGCCCTGGATGGCATAGGCGCCAGCTTTGTCCATGGGCTCGCCGGTGGCGATGTAGGCGTCAATCTCCTCGTCGGAGACGGTGAGGAAGCGGACACCTGTAGCCTCGGCGGCTACCTGAACCCCGTCGGCCGTCACCAGCGCCACGCCGGTCACGACGCGATGAGTACGGCCCGAGAGCAGGCGCAGCATGCGCGCGGCATCGCTCGCGTCGGCAGGTTTGCCGAGGATTTGGTTGTCAAGGGTGACCGTTGTATCGGCGCCGAGGACGGCGAGGCAGGACTTGCCGTCCAGGCAGAGTTTCTCGGAGGTGGTCGTGGCCAGGCCGTCTGCCGTCAGCTCGCGGAAGGCGGCCTGAGCCTTTTCGCGGGCCAGGCGGACAACATAGGTGATGGGGTCCTCACCCACGAGCGGGTCTTCGGGAATCTGAACCGGATAAATCTCAAACGAAAAACCGGCCTGCGTGAGCAATTCTCGGCGGCGGGGCGAGGCGGAGGCGAGGACCAGCATAGAAAGATTATGGCAGGCGAAGCAGTTTTGGATTTACCGTGCGCGGAGACCAAATCAGCCAAGTGGTTTTTTCCCCCGGGGTCCCCAACGAGCGATTTGTGTTCGTTGGGGTGGAAATAGAAGCTACCTTGCACGACAGCCGAATACGGTTACACGAATTCCGAAACCGCTCCAAGGGGGCGCGGACCATTACACTAGGCAGAGGTTCCAAAAACTACAAAGAGGGGGCCAAGCAAGGAAGAAGATGCATTTTCACTGGAATTCTTCGGCGGCGCAGGTTT
>Ga0335071_10006860_pt1 | contig 11748 bp, 18 predicted proteins | sample Lox_Sample_15_FD_206724 | JGI IMG/M metagenome (GOLD analysis project Ga0335071, IMG submission 206724) | Soil microbial communities from Loxahatchee National Wildlife Refuge, Florida, United States - Lox_Sample_1.5 | ecosystem: Environmental > Terrestrial > Soil > Wetlands | place: USA...
TGTGTCATCTTATTTCTGTGATGTGGCCGCCAGAGCGAACCCCTACCGTACCATTAATAGCGTGAGAGTATTAAGCTATTGTGTGGACACGAAATAAACCGTTGGCCGATTGTGTCTGGACAGCTTCCACGATAGCATGCAATGAGGTATGTTCTCCCCCGGAGATGAAGGAACGGCAGATGCCACGCACAAGATGCGGTCAATGACGGTGGGCGTGGGTGGTGAGTATGGTTTGCCGCTGCTACCGTTGCTCGCTGGAAGCCAGGCACATGTTTTTTTCGCAGCGAATCGTGAGGCCTGCGGTTACCCGGAGAAGCACCATTGCTGCCCGCGCAGCGCGAGCGTATGGGTGGTTTAAAAAAGATCAGAGACGCACACTTCGTAGCAGGTAATGACGAATGTCCCACATTCTTGATGCCTTGAAGAGAGCAGAGGAAGCAGTGCAGAGCGGACGCGCACAGCGCAGTCCCCGGGAACCTCCTCCGTCAGCGTCTGGCGCTGGGGAGCCGGTCTGGGACGTGAAGATGGTTTCGCCTAATCGATTTGTGCGCATCAGGGTAAAGGCAGGCTGTCTTACCAGACGCAGGGCCACCGCGACCAAGCTTGCACTCCTGCTTCTGTATGCAGGCACCATAGCCATTAGCGTCTGGGTGTGGCTACGCTAAGCGTCTTTCACAACTGACGTGAACAAGGTGACGCACACGGCAAAACCCGCGAGGGCGCCGGTAAGGCTGGAGATAGATAAGGGCTCGCTCGGGAAGGTGCATGACGAGGTCAACCCCCAGACGGCCAGAAGGAAATAGGGCAGGTGCAGAGTACAGAAAGGAGTCCACTCTTTGTTACACCTACTGTTGAAGTGGCGTGGTAACCTGAGTCCAATCATTTCCATGTGAAAGCAACCGAGCGCCGATCTCACAGAAAGGAAGGTTACGGCACCGGTCAAGCCGCCCTTTTCAGGAGGCGTGCCACAGCCACCGACCGTGGAGGTCATGACATTCGTCCGACGCTGATCTCTCTCTCATCATGACTGTCCTTTCCGGGTGCAGACCACAGGGGCCCGCACTCGTCATTGGTGCTATTGAGGTGAGCACCGTCGCCAGATCTTTTCACCGAAGGAATCCCTCTTCCGGAGAATATCATTTTGCCGGCATCCGCCGGAGAACAGCAATAAGTTCCTCAGAAATAGCAACACTCAATTTCCCAAGGGCGCTACTCATTGCCGCGACGAGCGCATCGTAACTGCTGCCGCTCATCGGTTCTTTGAGACGTGATTCCTTGCTAAGGAGCAAGCCCCCGTCACTGGCGAATACCCTCCATCGGGCCTTCAGCAGCGCTGAATCGCCGAGCGTACCTTCGAAGCGGTCCACAAGTACTTCAACGCGTAAAGAAGCAGGCACTCGACTATCCTGGTAGGACCTCCAGCGCACGACGGAAAGACCGTCGGCAGCGAGGAAACTGGAGATGTTCTCCACGAGCACGCGACTGATATCGGCTTCCAAAGAGCCCCCCCATCGGTCAAATTCCGAGAGTCTGAGTTCATTCTTACCGGAACGGGTCACGATCTGCGGTCGGTCGAGATAGTCGAGTATGCCAACGGGGCCTATGGCAATGACACTGTTGTGAGAATCTGAAAGGTGACTGACCGGCGTTTTTTGGTTCGGCACCGGATTCAACTGGTAGAACTTTGACGGCTGTGAACCGGCGCACCCCGTCAGTATCATCACCACTAGCCGGCGCGGGTCATCATGACGCAAAGCTCGGCTGGCGCTGGCTCCACCTGCGGGATTATTCGGCCCCATAATCCGGGTTGCCGGCATGTTCGGGCTCGCCTTTCTTTGCTTTCTTCGGCAGGAGATAAAAGAGGCTCATGAGAAGGACAATGGTTATCGACTGATACCCTTTCCCGAAAAGCGCCCATGCGATAAGGGAGAAAAACGGCGATACAAGAATCATAATATGAATACGTATGATTTCTTTTTGGAAGGGCAACAGGACCCTGCGCCAGGGTTTGTTCTGAACGAAATCTCCCCAATTGGCAAGCAGGACCCCGAGAGCCATGGGCCAGAAACGATCTGTAAGGTAGAACACGGGCGTGAAAAAATCCGAGTTGATAAACCCATTTCTTCCGAATAGCGTGAGCGGCTCCATCTCTGAAAATATCGAAAGGAACAATCCGTAAAAGCCAAAAAGAAAACTATAGAGACGAAACCCGATGAGCCCCACGGCTACGCTGATCACCCTCACACCCAAAAGAAGAACGCCGGGTGAGAACCGCCGCAGCAAAGGAAGCCATCGACCATACGTTTCCTTGTCCATACGGGCGGCGAGCATGATCTGTACAGCCGCGGTAATGACACACGTCCATGAGTAGACCAGTCCGGCCAGCCACGTGCTCCAGCAGAACTCCGGGAGAGACCAGTTCGAGAAGACTGCGGCGGTGGCGGATACCCCAAAGCCGGCCATTCTGTACGGATTAACCGCTGTTTTCACTAGAGGTCCACGTTGTAACAAGAGTCTCTATCTATTGTCTTGACCATTCAGTTGGGCTTCGCCGAGATGACGAGCCAAATACAGTCTCACCTTCGCTGTGGCATCCTCTCGGAGTGCCTGGATGTAGCGCCGTTGCTGAGCATTCCGTGCTCTGATCCAGATTGAATACTCCCCGTTGGGCAAATAGTCCAATCCCCAGGAGTCAAGTTGGCCCCACTCATAGTGCCAGCTCTTGCCAAGGGATCTGCCGCTGATTCCACGAGGGGCAAGCACGGTAACACAGGAGGCCAGCGTCACGAGGTGGAAGATGAGAAGGGTGACAAACAATATAAAACCTATCGCGGCCCAATGGAATGCACCGCCGATGCTCAGCGACCCGATGATCAAGAGAATCATGCAGACGCATCCGGCTATCACGAGGGTTGATCTTGATTCTTTTAACACCACCGTATCTTCTTGCGCCACTTCGGACTCCCCGGCTCCATCGGTGGAGTTTGGCAAATGCTGTCTTCGCCTCAATAGAAGAATCAATACCGTACCCAGACCGCAGAGGGGCACTCCGGGAATGAGAAAGATGTAGGGCGCGGCAAAGAAGAGACCGCCTGGCGGCCAACATGCAAGACCGACCAGGACGAGGATTGTTCCCGTGGCTGCAGCTATCCAGCCAATAAGTCCAAGCATGAAGCGCATAGATATGCTTCTGATGCCCACCCTCTCAGCGGCGCGGGTTGTCCAGGTCCGCTACGGCGGCTGGATACCCGATCGCCTGAAACAGCTCAAAAACATTCATTGCCCGTTCCACTCGATCACGTAGAGCATCCCGTTTGAGGTGCTTTGGACCCGTCAGCGCACCCATATCGGTGAACGTAAATGCATCCCCTTTGGCGTGAATAGCATAATACCGAGTTTCGGACAAGTGCCGTATCAGCCTTTCTGCAAAGAACCGGCGCACATGTTCCGGTTCTGTTGAGCTCACCACGTAGCGCCGCTCTAACTCGGGATACTTTGTAAAGGAAACCTGTTCCCCGTAACGCGAAACGGCCCACGTAATCGTGCGATCCGCAAGACGGGAGGCCCAACCTCCTGTGTCGGACTTCGGGCTCAGGACGAAATGGGGCAGGTTCAACTGCGAAGAGATTATAGCAACCGACTGGGTTGCCTGCCAGGAGGATTCGCCGTCAGACACGTCGAACAAGTCGAAGATATACACCTCGCCCCCTGTCACCATCCGGCGATAGACCTGGCGCAGTTCGTAAGGGTTGCTGGTCTTCCCGAGAATCTGGTACAGCCCGCCAATCTTGGCGGTCAGGGCAGCATCGGCATGCAAAGGTGCGAACCCCATCCCCGCTGTCATCTGCTGCATTCTGTCTGCAGCTCTGCGGCGAGATCGTGCTATCGCATAGAGCAAAGCGAAAATCACGAGCGCAGCCAGTGCGACGATGGCAGTCGAGTTCACGCCGAGACTCCTTTGCAATTACAAGGCCAGTCAGCCTCTCTGGAGAGCATTTGCCTGAGGTCAGGGGGGTGGCGGAGCCTCAGGGTTAAGGCTCCTCTGTGCATGGACTGCGTTCTCGAAAGCCAAACGCTTCTGGTCCTACATTCCCAGAAATATGCTCCCAATCTTCTGAAGATACCCAAGAAGACCTGAGGAGCCCACACCGAGGACAGCAAGAATGATACCCACTCCCAGAATGACCCAGAGCATACCAAGAAGCACGGATGCCGCACCTTGATAGACTCGCTCGACCTCCCCTTCGGGAGATGCCTTGGTCTTCCGCCGTAGTACGGCCAGAATGCCGCTCACAAGGAGGGAGAGGCCGAGTGCCGCAGCAATAACCCTAGCCCACATCATTCGTCGTCGGTCCGCGCACTACCACACCACATGCCGGCTCTTGCACTGCTCCGAATGGAATACCTGCGTGGGACTCTTCCTGATAAACGTTGCCCCGCACGGGCAGGTCGTCTCGCCGTAGCGGCGCCCTCTCCACGGTCGCCCACGAACGCCGAGTACGTTCTGGCATTTGGGGCAGAGGGTCAGCCGATTGGGCGTATCGAGATCGTTGCCGCATCGTGAACAGACGAGAGCGCCCGACCGCTTCGGATACCCGGCATAGATACGCTCACCGCATGTTAGGCACTTGATGACCTTGGTGTCATGATGGCTGTCATCGACCATGAGGCCGGTCTCACATTTGTGGCACACCATACGTATTCCTTGATTCAAGATTGTGATCCCTCGGCGAAGGGATGCCACACGGGATCATGGTCGCGGTGAACTCCGTGACCATTGCTCCCTTGGACATCCACTCGTCGGGTCCAAATGTAAGATGACCATTCTTGGTTAAGACCATGCTGCAGTATTGCTGAATTTTGCGTTAATTCGCTCCGCAAGACAAATACCAACGCTGATCGCGCCATGATGACCCATGCCACCGCACCGGGGCTCTGTCATCACCCGACGATTCTTAGAGCAGGGGCTATGAATGCAGAGACATGTGGCTGCTCCCCTTCGGGCAGCGTCATCGTGGGCGGTTGTGAGAGAGGGATTGAAGGAGCGTGTGCGCGACAGTAGAGAGACGATATGATCCTGATCTGCTACCACGGGATCGTGGGATATGAGAAAACTTCCGGAACACGTCGAGGAGTTCGTAGAGCTTCGCTTGCTATTCCCAACTCGTGACGTCTTTATCCTCGCCCTCACCTCCGGGATTGCCATCGCGTCCGTACGAGAAAAGGTCGTACTCTCCGTGAGTACCGGGACACAGATACTGGTAAGGCTTGCTCCACGGATCTGGGGGCAAGGCCTTTTTCAGGTACGGGCCCTCCCAGCTGTCTACTCCGGGACTCACCATCAATGCGTTCAGGCTTTCCTGGGTTGTGGGATATCTCCCCACATCGAGCCGGAACTGATCCAGGGCCTGGCCGATCAGTTCGATCTGCGCCTTGGCCGCGGATTGCTTGCCTTTGCCGAGCTTTGGAAAAAGCTTTGGACCGACCAGCGCAGCCAGAAGGGCGATAATTGCCATGACGACGAGGAGTTCAACCAGAGTGAATCCTCTCTTGTCGGGCTGTTGTATTTGTGTTGTCATAGAGGTAAGCCTCAGTGTATGGCCAAGAACGTCAGAGAGAACCGGTGCGGAGCCCCGGGTGCGGGGCTCCCCGCAACACAGGTTTAGGGGAGGGGGCTCACGTCCTGCATTGGCACACCGGAAAGAACACATCTGCAGTGTGCCATGGCGGTGTTACAGCGGTATGACGATCTGGTTAAGAGTGCACGAATTCTCTGACCGACCTGCCGCGATATGCCTGAGCCAGCTCTCATACCTGCCTCAGTTGATCCGCAACAAGATCCGCGTGAACCGTCTGCAGAGCGGGTAGGCAGAGCATCTGAACGTGGTCTGCTTGGTACAGATGCATCGGTGCGCCGCAGGTGGGGCACAGCGGGCGCTTATCGGGGAAGTTGCGTTCTGATCCCGGTACAAACTGCCTTCCGCACATGAGGCAGATAAAGCGCTGCTTGCCAGCTCGAGTCCTGCCATCCCGGTAGACTGCGGGAGATCCACAGGTGGGGCACGGGAGCTTCGATCCATCGGCCATTGTAGGCAATCCTTCCGCATATGCTTATCTGAGGAATTGCGTGACTAGGGCTAGACTCCTGAACTTTCCGTCCCATCCTCACGCCCGGTTTGACCTGACAAGACCTACTCCAATGGTAGCACTTTCACGTCAGGAGTCAAGAACATTGTGTTCGAAGAGGGTCATCGCTGAGCTACGTGGCAGCGCGAAGGTGAGACCACACAAAAACAGAAAAGGCAGGGCCACCGACAAGCCTTTGTTCGTCACTGAGCACAATTAGGTGAGGTGAGTAATGAAAGAATAGGGAAAAGCGCTTGACTCGGTCATGAGATATATTACAATCGTGTTAAGGGAGTATTACAGCCCTGTAAACATTCAGGTTGCAGCCGATGCTGGTTGGGGGCTGCTATCCGGCTCCGGGTTTCCTGTGGCGCTCATGAGGATGAGCCGAAACGAATCCTGGGGCCGGAACCGTTGTCATCCGCGGGAGGTGTTGACCAAGAGCGGGCAGGTCATCGAAAGAGAGGTCGGCCGCAGTCTCTCTGAAAAGCATAAAGTCGCCAAACGCCCGTTAGGTCATAGATCCACTCAGGGCTCGGCCTGAAAGGAGTAAGAGGCCATGGCGCTGCTCGAAAAGGCCACGATACTGACCGGACTGGCAATCGGCATCGGTTCATTGATTCTCGCACCGGTCGTGATGCCGGCTCTCGCCAGGACAGCGAAGCCCCTCGCCAAGGCTGCGGTCAAGGGAGGGCTCATTCTCTACGACAAGGGTAAGGAGACCTTTCCTGAAGTCTACGAAATGGTCGACGAGCTCATCGCCGAGGCCAGGGCAGAGGCCGAAACTGAAGCAGCGGCGGTAGCGGGTGCGACAGCCGCAGACAAGACAGAGACATGACACCAAAAACCCCCGGAAGTAAACGGAGCATATCACCGCCGAGACCGCACGGCAGGACCGTGAAAAGGAAGCCGCCCCGCGCAGCAGGCGGGGCGAGTGTTTCAAAACGTACCAGTATGCCGAGTGTTAAAAGGCACGAAGCTACGGAGGAAAGGAGGAGCGCAGCCATGGCAGAGCAAGGTGAGGTCACCAAGGAGAGCACCGCTACCGACCTGGGTGAATCTCTGGGCAAGGCAGGAGCCTCGGTTAAGGAGGGCGTGGTCGGCAGCCTCAAGGGCTTGAACGAGATCGAGGCGGAGATCGTCTCTATAGTCAGGATCACGGTATCCAGCACGCTTAAGATGACCGGTGATGTTGCCAAGGAGAGCATGACGATCACGAAGGACGTGGTCAAGGACGCCATCTCAGCCTCGGAGGAGGTGGGCACCGGCCTGATCCTGAGCACGAAGAGCGTTGCCAAGGGCGTCATCATGGGCGTGGGCGACGTCGGCGGGGACGTAATGACCGTGGCAGGCCAGACCGTCAAGGGAGCGGTCAAAGGTGCTTCCGAGATCGGCGCTGACGTATCCCTCGTCGCCCGGCGTGCCGTGGACGGTGTGATCGAAGCAACGAAAGAGATCGGCGGCAACGTGGAGGAGACGGCCAAGGTTGCTGTCGGCGGCGCCATCGAAGCAGCAGGGGCCATCGGCACGACCGCCCTCAAGGCCGTCAGGGAAATGCTGGTGGGTGTTGTCGAGGGCGTCAAAGAGGTGGCATCCTCAGCGCTGCCGAAGACACCGCCGTCAGGCCCGCGCACGCAGGCTTGAGTCTATCGCAGCCGGCAGGGAAGAACCCTCCACGGATACTCCGTGCACACGCGGGGAAGAACGTACCAGTCTGAACGTTGCGGGTCACTGCTTTTGCCGTTCCACCCGGGCAAAGAAGAGCGCTGACAAAGAAGGGGCATGAGGTTGAGCCATGAACGACTTTCTTAAGAAAACCGAGGATGCGGTAACAAAACACGTACTCGCCATCGATCGGATCGCGGCCTCGCTAAAGGTCCCGCGGGAGGAGGTCCGACAGCTCTATGAGCGCGTGCTCGAAGAGATGGAGCAGAAAGCCAGGATAAAGACGTTTCTGGCCATTTTGGCTGCGAGAAGAGTCGAACAGCTCCTCAGGAGGATGCATGGCCCACCCGCGCCTATACAGACTCGTCCGTGACGTAATCGTGCTGGTTGCAACCGAACGGAGATAAGCAATCGAGATGGCTCTTGAGACAGGCAGGAAGGCGCTGGTCATCTGTCACGCCGTACGCGGCCGCCTCAGGGTCAGATTCGTATCCCTGCGCTGGTCGGAAGGAAGGGCGTCGCTGGGCGCCCAATGGCTTCTCAAGCAACCCGCGATTGAAGAAGCGAGCGTCCGGTCCCTTACCGGAAGCATCATTATTCGATACAATCCTCACAAGAGCGATCAAGAGGCCATCCTTGCACTAGTCCAGGGGCTACCCGCCCAGGTTTGGACTCATGCCGACCGTCCTGATCCTGTCCCGGCCCGAGCGCATGCAGCCGTCACGTCGGAGCCGGGTACTCGGGATCGATTCAGCTTTGGGTGGCGCCTCCTCTGGGTGATCGGCTTTACCGCTTTCGCCTGCTACGGCCTCATACGGAAATTAATTCTCAAGTCCCCTCTGGCCGAAGGCATGTTCTCAGCGTCCGGTCTTGCCGCGGCAGTCGGGACGATACCCATGCTTCGGCATGGCGTCTCGGACCTTCTTCATGCAAGGGGTCTGGGGCTCTATCTCTTCCTCGGCGGGGCATCCCTTGTGGCCATTGTAGCGGGACAGGCCACGGCTGCCCTCGAGGTTGTCTGGGTAACATCCCTGTCCATGCTGATCGAGGACTACGTGACGGATAAGTCGCGGAGGGCCATCCATGAAAGTCTTGCATGGCAGATAAAGAACGTTTCTGTGGTCATCGATGGGGAGGAACGTGAAATCCCATTGAGCCAAGTGAAAAAAGCAGATGCTGTCTCGGTCCATTCCGGGGAGAGAATACCCGTAGACGGGGTAGTGGCTTACGGCGAGGCGCTGGTCGACGAGGCACATCTGACGGGCAGGGCCGAACCGGAACTGCGAACGACGGGCGATTTTGTCTATGCGGGCACGCTGGCGACCTTCGGCTATCTCAGGATCATCGCAGAAAACGTCGGCGAAGAGACGTACCTGCGCCGCATGCTCCACCGTGCCGAGGAAGCTTTAGAGCATCGGGCGCCGGCCGAACGGAGGGCGGACATTCTTGCCAGGCGTCTCACCTTGCTCGGCTCCGCGGCCACGCTGGGAACGCTCCTTTTTACAGCCCAGCTTTCGCGAGTCCTGACGGTGCTGCTCGTTGCGGCTTGTCCGTGCGCCACCGCTCTTGCCGCCTCGACAGCCATAACTGCGGCGATAGCGAACGCAGCCAAACGGCGGGTTTTCATCAAGGGCGGTCTCTACCTCGAGGGCATCGGAACCGTCGACTGCTTCTGCTTTGATAAGACGGGGACGCTGACCATCGAGCGCTCGACGGTGGATGAGATCGTCGATCTCGAGCCGGCACCGGATGAGAACCGCATCCTCGCACTCGCCCTGGCCGCGGAGATCCATAATCCCCACCCCATCGCCAGAGCCATAGTCGATACGGCGCAGAAGGCCGGCATCACGATCACCGCGCCGACAGGTGCGGAAGTGGCCCTCGGCAGGGGGGTTTCCGTGCGCATGGGCGATGATGTGCTTGTCGTCGGAAACGCGCACCTGATGCGGGACCGGGGCATCGACACCGCTGCGGCGGAAGAGCACATGGGGCGTTTTCAGGCTCGCGGCCGCACCGTCGTATATGTCGCCAGGAACGGCACCCTTGAAGGATTGATCACGGTTTCGAACGAGGTAAGACCGGGAGCACGATCACTCGTGAAAGCGCTCAAGAAAGACGGGGTTCGGGAAATGCATCTGGTCACCGGGGATCTCGAGCCTGTTGCGGAGGCCCTGTCTCTGGATCTCGACCTCGATGGTCACGGAGCATCGCTCCTTCCCGACGCGAAAGCTCGATACATAGAGAAGCTCAAGGAGAGGGGCCTGCACGTTGCCATGGTCGGAGACGGGATGAACGACGCCCTGGCCCTCTCTGCGGCAGACATCGGGATCGCCATGGGGGCCGGCGGGTCCGAGGTAGCCCTCGAGGCCGGCGATATTGCCCTCGTGGAGAGCGACCTGACCAGGCTCTTGATGCTTCGGCGACTGAGCCGGAAGAGTCTCAGGGTAGTCGAGCAGAACCACTGGTTCGCTGTCTCCACCAACCTCGTCGGTATGGCTCTCGGCGCGATGGGCGCAATGGGGCCCGTTGTGGCCGGTCTCATCCACATCATGCATACCCTGGGTATCATGGTGAATTCTAGTAGGCTGATGAGGTGGGACGATGGGAGAACAAGCGACATCGACCAAGATACGGCGCCTGTCGGTCTCGAGGTGGCACGTCAAACGTCCTTGCCGTAGCAAGTAACAAGAATTTTTCGTGGACGTCTCCTTTGCTTTATCGTTCCCGGGGTGATCGGCGACGACGCAGTCACGAGGCGATCCAAGAGATAGAAGCGGAGCCTGACGCACAAAGGCAAGACCACCTGAGCCTGCCGTTTTCTTAGGTTCTTGGATTGGGTTAAGAAGCCCTAACCGAAAAACAACCGCGCACCGACCGCTGCACCAATCGAAAAGCTCCATACCCTTGCGCGCTTCTACACGAGTCGGGGTGACTCTCAAAAGGTGAGATTGTCCAGTTGCAGGGGAGGAGGCCAGCGGTGGCCCGCGCATAGTGGGTACAGATGAGGCCAATACGGCTGTGCAAAGTAGGGTCCCCAGTAAGGACCCCAGTAAGGTCCGGGGCAGCCTATACTCAGGTAATAGGTAGTATAGTATGAATCAGTTGGCCACAGATAGACCTGCTCGATCCTGAATACGGGAACCGTGTAGGTCCTTTCCCCGTCCGTGGCAGCCTGGGTACCCATAAACACGCCCGCCAGCGTTATTTGAACGTTGTGGTACCCGCGGGCAGGGTCGATCTCGCCTTCCTTGCGCGGGTAGAGCGCTATGAGCCGGCCGTCTGGCCGTGCATGCTTCAGATATCCCGAGGCATTTACGGGGACGTACAGGGCGTCGATGAGCGTACCGTCTGCGCCGGGCATGGTGTGCAGAATCGTCCCGCCGAGGATGAAGAGCTTTCCCCTGTAAACCTCGGGGTCGCTCAGTAAATCGTCGAGAGAAACGTTGCTCGCGCCCGTTTCGAGCAGGTCCCTGCGCAGCACACTCCCGCATGAGGAAAGAAGGGCCAGCACCAGTGCCGCGCATAGAACTTTCTTTATGGTCCTGAGGTCGCGCATTGTACCACACTGTCCCTATAGGTATAGTAGGCACCGGGTGCGGCTTTTGCAATCGCTGTGCGGGGAAGATGCAAGGGATATCCCTGCCGCCAACCTTTCGGCGAAGAAATGGTAATCGCCGTTCGTGCTGACTCCGATGCCTCGTGAATCTTCTTTATCCGGACGAGTACCGGATCGATATCGCATCGGAGACCGCAAGCAGATTACCTGTTGTAATGTAGAACGAAAACAACGATGTATGGATTCAACAGTTCAGGAAGCAGTGTTGCGGAAACGCTTCTCAATCAAATTTCGAAATCATGTTGCGTAAGAAGATTTGCGCACTCCACCTACAACTGCACAATCCCGGTGGCCGTCAAACACAGACGATTACCAGGAGAAAGAACGCGGTCCAAAAGAAT
>Ga0335071_10006861_pt1 | contig 11748 bp, 7 predicted proteins | sample Lox_Sample_15_FD_206724 | JGI IMG/M metagenome (GOLD analysis project Ga0335071, IMG submission 206724) | Soil microbial communities from Loxahatchee National Wildlife Refuge, Florida, United States - Lox_Sample_1.5 | ecosystem: Environmental > Terrestrial > Soil > Wetlands | place: USA: Florida...
GCCGGAGAGCGCGGTGGCCACGTCGCCGAAGCCTCCGCCGGAGCCGAAGACGTCCCGCACGGCGCCGGTGGCGCCGCCGGGCCCGAGCGTGCCGAGCACGCGAAGGATGCCCTTCGACTGGACGGCCTTCCTCACGTCGGCGGCCCGGGCGGCCTTGTCGGCGGCGGCCCGGGCGGCGTCGCCCTCCGACCTCTTCGGCTCCTCCTTCTTGGCCGGCTCCTCCTTCTTCACCTCCACCGGCACCTCGGGCTTGGCCTCCTCCGCGCGGCGGGGGGGCTCGGGCTGGCGCTCGGGGATGAGGAGCTTCGCGAAGCGGTCCGGGATCTCCTCGAGCGTGACCTCCTCGCGGACCGGGGTGTGCGCGAGCGCGACGTACGCGGAGATGTTGAGGACGAGCGAGGCGGCGAGGATCGAGACGAAGAGCCGGTCGAGGGTCTGGAAGGGCTGGCGGCGGGCCTCGGGCGGGAGGGCGGGCTTCGGCGCCTCCGGCGGGGGCGAGACGAACTGCCACAGCAGCGTGGCCTCCCCGAGCGTGAGCCGGCCCCGCTGCTCCGGGGTCACCGGCAGCAGGTAGCCGTGGCCCTGCTTCTTCGCCTTGCCGCCGCGCGCCACCACGTCGAGGTCCGCGTTCGTCCCCGGCCCGTCGACGCGGCCGCGGGTTCCCTCGTCGAAGGCGAGCGCCATCCCGTCGCCCTCCGGCTGGAAGACGGTGAAGGACTCGGGCAGGTTCGACTGCGGCAGGACGAAGGTGTTCTTCGCCGAGGTCCCGATGGTGATGGTGGGCCGGCCCTGGAAGAGCCGCTCGTCGACGAGCTTGCCGCCCTGGACGATCCCGATGCGGAGGGCCTTTGGCTGGGTCGAGGTCGCCATCGAGGGTGTCGTCGAGTGCTCGCTAGAACGGCGGCTTCTGCAGGGGTTCTGCGACCTTGGGGAGGAAGGACTCGCCCTTGTCGAGGTCGCCGTAGTTCAGGTTGGCGCGGGGCATGAGGAACATCGCCTGGGGCTTCTGGATGCGGCCCTCGACCTTGAGCTCCTCGAGGTGGATGACCTTCTTCGACCGGGTGCCCGCCTGCGCCTTCGGTTCCGCCCTCGGCTCCCCGCTTGCCGACGGCGCCGCCTTGGCCGGGGAGACCTTCTCCTGGGCCAGTCCGAGCCGCGGCGAACCCATCGTTATCACGGCGGCGACGAGGGTCACAAGTCTGCGGAATGTCGTCACTTGTCACCCCCTGTCCCACCCGCCGGCGCCGGGGCGCCGGGGGCCTGGGAGCCCTTCGGCGCCGCGCCTGCCTTCTTGGCCGCCGGCTTCGGCGGGGCCGCCGCCGGGGGGGCCTCGGCCTTCTTCTTCGCCTCGGCCTCCTTGCGCAGGCGGTCCTTCTCCTCGCGGGCGAGCCGGCGCTTCTCCCGTTCGAGCGCGCTCGCCGCGTCCTTGCGGTACTGCTCGAGCCGCGGGTCCGTTCCGCCGGCGGCGGCGAACTTGTCGAAGTAGGCGAGCGACTTCTGCAGCCGGTCCACCGCCGGCAGGCCCGGCTTGTCCCCGTCGAGGTACAGCACGGCCATGTTGAACCAGGGGTCGGGGTGCGCGCCGTCGAGCATGAGCGCCCGCTCGTACTCCTTCTGGGCCGGGTCGAACTGCTTCGCGCCGCGGTAGGCGTTGCCGAGGTCGATGCGGGCGGCCACGCTCGTGGGCGCGTAGCGGACGGCGAGCTCGAGCTCCTTCACGGCCCCCGGGTAGTCCTCGGCGTCGACCAGCATCGCCCCGTAGTTGACGTGGGCCTCGGGGTAGTCGGGCCGGAGGGAGGCCGCCTTCTGGAAGGCCTCGAGGGCCTCGGGCCGGTGCTGGAGCGCGAGCTCGACGAAGCCGAGCCGGTTCCATACCGCCGGGTCGCCCGGGTCCACCTGGCGGGCGTTGTCGAGCACCATCTTGGCGAGCTCGTAGCGCTTGTTGCCGTAGTAGGCGGTCGCCAGGTTCACGAGCGCCGCCACGTTCTGCTCGTCGGCCTTGAGCACCCGGCGGGACTCCTGCTCGGCGCCCTCGAGCCGGCCGGTCGCGAGCAGCACCTCGACGAGCTGGTTGCGCAGCCCCACCTTGCCGGGGTGGGCGGCGATGCGGGCGCGCAGGTCGCTCTCCGCCTCCTCGGCGCGCCCGGTCCTCAGCCGCAGCCGGGTCAGGTTCAGGCTGGCGGGCTCGAAGTCCGGGGCGACGCCGAGCGCCTTCAGGTAGGCGTCCCGGGCGCGGTTCGGGTCGCCGAGCCGCTCGTAGGCGATGCCGGCGTTGTAGGCGGCGTAGGAGAGGTTGGGGTCGAGCGCGAAGGCCTTGTCGAAGCGCGCGGCGGCGCGCTCCGGGTCGCTCGCGGCGAGCCGCACGCCCTCGTCGAAGAGCCCGCGGGCCTCGCTGGCCGCGCCCGCCCCGGTGGGAGCCCGCGCGCCCGTCGCCTGGGCGGCGGCCATGGCCTGGTCGGGGGCCTCCTCCATGGCGGGGGCGGCCCGACCGGCCTCCGGGAGCGTGCTCTCGGGCTTCTGCGTCCCGGCGCAGGCCAGGAGGGCGAGCCCGGCCGCGAGGGCGGCGAGGAGGTTCGGCGCGGAGGGGTGGGGGCTGCGGCGCATGGGTCGGTCCTACTTCGCCTTGGCGAGGCGCTCCCTGGCGTCTGCCTGGTAGGCCTTCTCGGCCGTGCCGCTCACGCCCTCGAGGTCGGCGAGCTCTTGGAAGACCTTGCGGGCGTCCTGCGGCCGCTTCGACTCGACGAGCAGCTTGCCCGCCTCGTAGAGCACGCGGGCGGCGTTGTTGGGATCCTCCTTCACGCAGCTCGCGTCGGCGGCGAACTGCTCGTAGCGCTGGGTGGCCTCGGGCTTCTTGCCGAGGTTCTGCAGCGCCACCCCCAGGTTCTGGAGCGCGATGCAGTGCTGCGGGCCGTCCGGCGAGCGGGAGAGGTAGCTCTCGTAGGCCTTGGCAGCCCCGGCGTTGTTGCCGTCGAGCGCGAGTCCCACCCCGAGCCGGAGCAGGGCCTGCGGCACGATCTTGGCGTCGGGGTAGAGGGCGACGAGCCTCTCGCGCTCGGCCACCGCCTTGCGGTTGTCCTTGGCCTTGTCCCAGGCCACCGCCGCGTTGTAGAGGGCGTTCGGGGCGTCGGGGCTGTCCTTGTTCTCCGCGGCGAACTTCTCGAAGAGCGCCGCGGCCTCGCGGTAGCGGGCGGCGCCCTCGGCGGGCTTGCCGGCCTTGTCGGCCGCCTCGCCCTTGCGCAGCAGCGACGCGGCGGCGCTGTAGTCCGCGCCCTTGAGCCGCCGGGTCAGGTCGTCGTCGAGCTTGGCGAAGGTCGCGGCGGCCTTCTTCTGCGCCTCGCCGGCCCCGGGGGCCGAGGCGGCGTCCCGCGCCCGCTTGGCCTCGCCGGCGACGATGGGCTGGAGCTTGGCGAGCGCGTCGTCGTAGCCGGGGTCGTCCTTCAGGACCCGGAACGTCTCGAGGTAGTAGGGGACGGCGCTCTCCATCACGTCGGCCTGGCCCGGGTACGCCTGGATGAGCGCCCAGAAGCGGCGCCGCGCCTGCTCCATGTTGTCGTAGCCGAACTCCACCTGCGCGGCGACGAGCTCGAGCTGGCCCAGGTCGGGCGTCCCCCCGAGCGCGGTGACCACCGCCGGGTCCGAGGCGAGCCTGGCGTAGCGGTCCACCTCCTCGACGAAGGCGGCCCAGGGGCGAGCCGGCGCCTGCGGCTTCACCTCGGCGCCCTTGCGGGCCTCGAAGCCCACGAGCTGCAGGGGAGGGATCTTCCCGGCCCGCATGTCCTGGATGGCGGCCTGCTGCCAGGCGGTGGCGCCGAGCCTCGCGGCGATGGCCTTGGAGGTGTCGCCGGAGACGGCGTCGGCCCCGAGCCGGGCGGCCACCCGGGCGGCGGCCTCCCACTCGCGGGCGTCGAGCTCGGCCTGCGCGGCCATCCGCAGCAGCACGAGCCGGTAGCGGTTGTCCGGGTACTTGTCGACGAAGGAGACGAGGAGGTCGGCGCAGGCCTTGCCCTCGGCCCGCGCCTGGTCCTCGTTGCCGGCCTGGTGCGCCCGCTGCGCGCGCTCGAAGCGGGCGAGCGCGTCCGAGACGAGCGCGTTCCCGGCCCCGTCGTCGACCTCGGCGGCGTGGGCGGGGTCCTTGTGGTCGGCCTGGTACGGCCCCTGCGGTCCCACCGCGGGTGCGGTGGTCGCGCAGGCCGCGACGAGCGCGAAGAGGGGGGCGGCGGTGCGGCGCATCCTCATCCTGTTCCTTACTTGGCCGGGGGCGCGGGGGCGCCCTGCGGCGGGCTGGGGTTCTCGGCGCCGGCGGCGCCGCGCGCCACCGGGTCCGCCACCGCCGGCTTCGCGGGCTGCGGCGACTCGGCGATGGGGGCCGGGCTCTGGTCCTCGAGGATCATCTCCCCCTTCGCGTCCTTGAGGATGGGGTACTCGCGCGGCCGGTAGCGGGCGAGCGACTCCTGGATCTTCTTCGTCCACTCGTTCTTCACCCGGAGCTCGCGGGCGGCGTTGAGGGCCTGGACGTAGACCTGCACCGCCTGCTCCTCGTAGGGCTGCGCGAACTGCGCGAGCTGGTCCTGGTAGGCGGCCAGGTACTCCTCCTGCCCGGGCTTGCGGAACTCGGGGGGGACCGGGGCGTCGTAGAGGGTCTGGGCCAGCCGCTCGAGCAGGTAGGCCTGGCGGTAGAAGGCGGCGAGCGTCCAGTCCGGGCGCTTGTAGCGCTTCACCTCGTTGTAGAGAGGCGCCACCTTCTTCAGCTCGGCCAGCTTGGCGTTCAGCGCCTCCTTCAGCTTCTTCGCCTTGGTGGTGGCGGGCAGCGAGATGCGGTCGTAGCGCTCGAAGGCGCTCTCGGCGAGGCGGAACTGGGCCTCGGCGGCGGCCGCCGCCGCGGCCGGGCTCGCCTCGGGCTTCAGCCCGCGCCGGTTGAACTCCGAGACGGCGGCGGCGTACGACGCGAGCGCCGCCTTGTCGTTGCCGAGCTCCTTGTAGGCGAGGCCCATGCGCAGCTGGGCCTGGACGAGCAGCTCGCCCTCCTTGGTTCGCGAGAAGCGGCGCACGAACTCCTGCAGCGCGTGGATCTCCTTCGCCCACTCCTTCTGCTTGCCGTAGACGAGCGCGGCGTGGAACTGGGTCCGGGCGGCGTCCTCGGCGTCGGGGAAGAGCTGCGCGTAGCGCGCGAAGGCAGTGGCCGCGGCGTCGTAGCGCTGCAGGTTCTCCATGGACCGGGCGGCGTTGTAGAGCGCGTCCTTGCGGTGCTTCGACTTCGGGTACTTGTCGACGAGCACGGCGTAGCGGTCGACCGCCTTCTCGAAGTCGTAGGTGTTCTCGGCGTTGTAGGCCACGCGGAAGAGCGCGTCGTCGGCGAACTCCGAGTTCGGGTAGTCGGCGTAGAGCCGCTCGTAGAGCCGGAGCGCGCTCTCGAAGCGGCGGGCGCTCTCGTAGCAGGAGGCCGCGTTGTAGAGCGCCTTGTCGGCGAACTCGTGGTGCGGCTCCTCGGCGACGAGCGCGATGAAGAGCGCGGCGGCCGGCTCGTACTGCTTCTGCTCCATGAGCTGCTGGGCCCGGTTGAAGCGGCCGCCCAGCTTGAACTTCTGCAGCGTGGCGGTGAGCCCCTTGTTCTTGCCCACCTGGTTGCCCTGCAGGCGCGCCGCGGCCTGCTCGACCGCCGCCCAGTCCTTCATGGCGAGGTAGCTCTCGATGATCAGGTTGGCCGAGTACTGGGCCACCTGCGATTCGGGCCAGCGCGCCACCACCTCCTCGAAGCGGCAGCGCGCCTCGGGGAACTGGTTGTGGGTGTAGAAGACCTCGGCCGCCTTGTAGGCGATGGCGGGCGCGCGCGGGCTCGACGGCTCGACCGAGACGAAGGCGTCCGAGTCGCGCACCAGGCTCTCGAGGATCGGGTCGACCGGGACCGGCTGCGGCAGGGCGGCGTCCTTGCGGTCCTTGGAGAGGAGCACCGGCAGCGGCTTGAGCTGCCCGGCCCGCTCGCGCCGGGTGACCTCGCCCTCCCAGGAGATCACCGCCGACAGCCCGGCCTCCGACCGGTGCTTGTCGTCGGCGGGGTCGTCGCGGACGAGCGCGTAGGTCCGCGCCGCCCCCTCGAAGTCGAGCGAGTTGTAGAGGGTGTCGGCATAGTTGAAGGCGAGCTCGTAGGCCACCTTGGCGTGCGGGAACCGCCGGAGGTACTGGGCATAGGCCTGGGCCGCGGCGCGGTACTCCTCGACGGCGGGGCCGAGGCGCCCTTGCTGCTTCAGCGCCTGGGCCTGGACGTGGTGGAAGCTCGCCGCCCGGGCGAGGTTCTTCTCCACGAGGTCGCGGGCGTCGCGGGTGAGATCCGGGTCGCCCCGGTTCGCCTGGAACCAGGCGCCGCTCTCGTCGTAGGCGGCGACGAGCACCTCGCGCTCCTTCGCCTCGCTGTCGAAGCGGCGGTCGCGCTGCCAGGCGGTGACGATCTTCGCCTGGATCTTGGGCGCCTCCGGCGAGAGCGGCGCGGCCGCCAGGAAGGCCTGGTAGGCGGCCACCGCGGGGCCGTAGCGGGTCTCGTCGAAGAGGATGTCGCCGAGGCGCTGGTAGACCTGGGCCTCGTACGGGCGGCCGCCGATCGACCGGTAGTACTGCCGCGCCCGCTCCACGCCGTCGCCCTGCATGTCGGCGAAGCTCACCGCCGTGTACTGGACGGCCTCCGGCCAGACGTCGCCCGACGGGGGCCGCCCGGTCTTCCGCGCCTCCGCCACGTACGCGTCGAGGAGCTTCGTGAACGCGTCGACGGCCTGCTCGTAGTCGTCGAGCCGGTACCAGGTCCACCCGAGCTTGTAGAGCGCGCGCGGGTAGAGCGGGTGCTCCGGCCAGGCCTTCACGCGCCCGTAGGCGTCGGCCGCCTTCTTGAGCGCGTCGGGCTTCACGTCGTCGAACCAGAAGTCGCCGAGCCGGACCCAGGCCTCGGGGACGAACGGGCTCGCCGGGTAGCGCTGGATGAGCTGCGCGTAGGCCCTCACCGACTCGTCCTGCCGCCCCATCTCGCCGAGGCTGTAGGCGAGCAGGTACTGGATGCCGTGCTGGAAGCGGTAGTCCGGGAACCCTGCGAGAAGCCGCCGGTAGAGAGCCACCGACTTCGAGTAGTCGCGCTGCGGCTCGTCCGGCAGGTCGCGCCCGTCGGCGAGCGCGAGGCGCACCTCCTCCCGCCACGCGCCGAGCGCGTCGCTGTACTCCTCGCTCGCCTTCTCGTAGTAGAGCTCGGCCAGCCGGAACATGGCGTCGGGGGTGTAGGTGGGATCGTCGGGGTAGCGCGCCAGGAACTCCTCGAACTGCTGGATGGCGTCCTGACGCTCCTTGCGCTCCATCGTCTCCAGGTTGCCGATGGCCTTCTCGTAGCTGTCGGCGACGAAGCGGCGGCGCTCCTCGTACTTCTTGCGGATGAGCGCCTGGATCGCCTCGCGGTACTCCTTGGCGAGCTCCTCGAAGCGCGCCACCTCGGCGGCGAGCGCCTCGACCTCCTGCCCGGTCGCGGGCGAGGGCGGCGCGGTCGTGACCGCCGCCGCCACCACCGGCCTCGGCGCCTTGCCGCGGTCGAGGCACGAGGTGAAGCCGGAGGACGGCGTCGCCGCCCGCGCCTGGACGGGCAGCGCGAGCGCGAGCGCCGCGACGAGCGCCGGGGCGCGCGCCGTCACTGGCCCTCCTGGAGCACGCCCTTGTAGTCCTCGTCCATCGCCGAGAGGTCGGTCGCCTTCTGGCTCGCGAGCGTCTGGATCTTGTCGATGCGCTCGCGCTTCTTCTGCCAGGCCACGTCGACGATGCCCACGTCGGCCTTGAGCACGAGGTCGTAGAACTGCGCGCGGACCTGGCGGAAGCTCTCGATGGCGATCTGGCCCACCAGGTTCTTCGTCTCCTGCTGGGCCTGGGCGAGCTCGGCGGACGACTCGTCGAGCCGCTGCCTCTCCGCCGCCACCTGCGCCCGGATGCCGGTCGACCCGCTGAGCGCCTGGCCGCGGAGCTGGCTCTGGACCTTCCCGGCCCGGGCCATGAGCTCGGGGAGCTGGCCGCGCAGCTGCTCGAGCTGCTCCATCCGCGCCCGCTGCGGGCCGCCGACCTTGGCGCGCCACGGGGCGAGCTCGTCCGACTCCACCGCCACGGCCCGCTGGTAGGCCTCGCGCAGCGAGGCCTCCGTGCTCGTCCCCTCGTTGCCGGCGACGGCGTCGGCGGCCCGGGCGATCTCCGCCTCGAGCGCCTTCAGCTCCTCGGCGTAGGACCTGACCACCGCCTCCTGCTTGCGGACCTCCTCCTGGACCTCGGCCCGGCCCTCGGCGGTGCCGGCGTCGCCGGCGTGCTGCTCGAGCCAGGCCTGCGTGCCCGCCAGCGCCGCGGTGGAGGCGTCGACGACGTAGCCGAGCTGGAAGGCGCGCTTCTCGAGGCCCGCGAAGCGGGCCTTGAGCCGCTCCTGGCGCTCGCGGACCTCGGTGGGCGTGCGCGGGAGCGCCCGCACCTTCTGCTCGAGCGCGAGCCGCGCCGCCCGGGCGCGGCCGAGCGAGGCCACCGCGGCGGGGTCCGCCGCCAGCTCGGGCGCGGCGAGCTGCTCCTCCTCGTCGAGGATCCGGCCCTCGAGCCAGAGCGCCCCGTTCTCGACCGCCTCGGCCCGACCGTATCCCTCCTTGAGGGCGCCGAAGGCGTCGAGGCCGTCGTTGCGCAGGAGCGCGGCGTCGAGCCGGTCGGCCATCTGGCGGCCCTCGGCGAGCTCGCGGCGGCCGCCGTCGAGGTCGCCCACCACCGCGAGGGCCCGCGACACGTCCCGCTGGGTCGATGCCCAGCGCAGGGCCACCGGCGGCAGCACCGAGGTGGCCTCGAAGGGCTTCTCCTGGCGCCCGAGGATCTCGTTGAAGTAGCGGACCGGATCCTCGTTCATGGTGAGGATGGAGTCGATCTCGTCGCGCACCGGGCCGAACTGGTCGATGACCTTGTTGTAGGTCTCGATGGCCTCGTCGTAGCGGCCGAGCCGCAGGTAGAGGTGGCCCTGGAGGATGGTCGCCTCGGGCGCGAGCCGCGAGTCGGGGTAGAGGTCGGTGACGAGCCCGACGGTGCGCAGCGCCTGCTCGTACTTCTTGGCCTTCACCCAGGCCCAGGCCATCTCGTAGAGGGCGTCGGCGAAGCGCGGCGACTCGCGGTCCACCTCCTGGTAGGCGTCGATGGCCTGCTGCATGTTGCCCTGCTCGGCCTCGACGCGCCCGAGCGCCATGGCGCACAGCTCGTGGACCTCGCGCTGGCGGGCGTCGGCCGCCGGCATCCCCTCGCAGGCGCGGAAGCGGGAGGCGGCCCCGTCGAGGTCCCGGCCCTCGAGGGCGAGCGCGCCCTGCCAGTAGGCGGCCTGGAGGTGCAGCGGGGGCGGAACGGCCGCGAAGGCGGCGGAGGCCTGGCGTCGCCGCTCCGCCGGGGCGAGGTCGCGCCGGGTGGCGATGGCCTTCGCGGACAGGTAGGCGAGCTCGGGCGGGGGTTTCTCGCCGAACATCTGGTGGCCCTGGTCGAGCAGGAGGTCGACGCCCTGCGCGTCGCGGGTGCGCACGGCGATGTCGAGGGAGCGCACCAGCGCGTCGCGCTGGTGGGGCGCGCCCGGGATGGCGAGCAGCTGGCGGAAGTGGTTGCGCGCCGTCTTGTACTCGCCCTCGTGGTAGAGCGACTCGCCGAGGTAGTAGAGGGCCGTCGGGTACTCGGCCGAGCTCCGGAAGTCCGGGTCGTCGACCGCGTCGTAGAGCAGCACGATCGCCGGCCGCCAGTTCTCGAGCAGGAACTGCACCTCGGCCTGCGAGAACTTGCGGTGGGACCGCTGCGACTGGCTCTCGTCCGGTCGGAAGTACTCCTGCTCCACGAAACGCAGCTCGCGGTCGAGGTCCTGGTACTGGCGCAGCGCGTCGGCGGCGGGCGGCGCGTCCGCCCCTGCCGCCGGAAACGCCAGCGCCACGGCGACGAGGGCCGAGGCGCGGGAGAGGCCTGCTCTCACCGGGGTCCCCCGGCGGGAGCGGCCGCCGGGCGAGTCTGGCCGCGCTCGTCGGACTTGACGTCGACGTCGTAGCGAACGGCCGGGCGGTCCCTGAGCTCCGCGGTGATCCCGCCCTTCTCGAAGCCGACCACCTTCACGTTCGTCACCTTCCCGGGCTCCGCGTTGAAGGTGTAGGCCGACTGGACCTTGAAGCGGTAGCCGTCGAGGTAGCTGAACACCCCGTAGCCGTGCCCCCGGTAGACGAGCTTCACGGTGACCTGGTGGTTCCCGGGCACCACGCGCCCGTTGAAGATCTCGAACTCCTCGCGCTTGTCGAGGTCGCCTTCCTTGTCGACCTTGGTGTACACGGGCGCGCCGTCGATGGTGTAGGTGGCCGACTCGAGCACGAACTGCGGGCCCATCTCGTTGCGGTGGTAGACGACCGCGCGCGCACCCGAGGTGACGTCGCCGCCGATGACCATCTCCTGCAGGTTCATCAGCCGCGCCTTGGTGCGGAAGATCTTCTCCTTGAGGTCGTTGACGCGCTCCTCGAGCGTCTTGACCTTGAGGTCGGCGAGGTCGTCGGCCGACTGCGGCGCCACCGACGCCACGCCCTTGGGAGCGGGGGCCGCGGCCTGCGCGTCCGCCGGGGGCGTCTGCGCCAGGACCGCGGCCGGGAAGGCGGCGCACAGGACCAAGAGCAGCGAATGGGAGCGTGCCACGATCACCCTCGCTTCGGGGGATTCACCCCGATCCAACGGTCAGATCCTTATAGCATTCCCCGGGGGACCCGCACGCTTCCGGCTCGCCGACGACCGGCCGCCGCCCCCGCCGGCGCCCTCTAGCCGCCCCGCTTCAGCTCGGTGAGCACGAGCTTCGCGACCGCCTTCAGTGTGTCGAAGACTCCCACACCCGTAGGGGCCACCGCCTGGTACTCGGGGACCTTGCGCGGGTTGATGAGGCGGTGCAGCTCCTCGACGGTGACGATGTTGGGGAGGTCCCGCTTGTTGTACTGCACCACGTAGGGGATGCGGTTCAGGTCGTAGCCCTGCTCGGCCAGGTTGACGCGGAGGTTCTCGACCGACTCGAGGTTCGCCTCCATGCGCTCGATCTGGCTGTCGGCCACGAACACCACGCCGTCCACGCCCTTCAGGATGAGCTTGCGCGAGGCGTCGTAGAAGACCTGCCCCGGCACCGTGTAGAGGTGGAAGCGCGTCTTGAACCCGCGGATCTCGCCGAGCGAGAGCGGCAGGAAGTCGAAGAAGAGCGTGCGCTCGGTCTCGGTGGCGAGGCTGATCATCTTGCCCTTCGCCTCGGGCGCCGTCTTCGCGTAGACGTACTGGAGATTCGTCGTCTTCCCGCAGAGTCCGGGACCGTAGTAGACGATCTTGCAGTTGATCTCGCGTGAGCTGTAGTTGATGAAGCTCATGTCCTAGCCGCTGAAGAGATTGTCGATGTCGTCGTCGGTGATCTCGGCGAAGGGGCTCTGGGCGCCGGGCATGGCCTGCTTGCGGGCGAGGTGGTCGAAGACGCGGCCCAGCTCCTCGCCCGCCTTCTTGACGCGCAGTCGAACGAGCCCCAGCGAGCTCTTGGCATCGAAGATGACGACCAGCACCACGCGGCCGCCCACGATGCTCATGTGGAGCGACTCCCGCTCCCCCTCGTGAAACTGGTTCGGGAACTCCTTCTCGCCGATGAGCTTGGCGAGCCCTCCCATGGCCGCCACGTTGCCGGCGGTGAGCGAGGCGAGGGAGGTGGTGTCGAGGTTCTGCGACTGGCCGCTGGCGGCGATG
>Ga0335071_10006862_pt1 | contig 11747 bp, 9 predicted proteins | sample Lox_Sample_15_FD_206724 | JGI IMG/M metagenome (GOLD analysis project Ga0335071, IMG submission 206724) | Soil microbial communities from Loxahatchee National Wildlife Refuge, Florida, United States - Lox_Sample_1.5 | ecosystem: Environmental > Terrestrial > Soil > Wetlands | place: USA: Florida...
GTTTACGACCGAAAGTCGCGCCCCACGCTCGCCGAGAGCCTCGTCCGCATGTTGCCGAAAGACAAGCCGGGCCGCTTGAATATTTCTTACGCTGACATTGCCGCGCTCGCCTTTACCGGAAAAGATACCGCTGCCGGCAAAAGTTTCGAAGCCTGGGTGAAGAAGTACAACGAAAAGAAGGCTGCCGGCGAAACAAATATCGGCATCGACACCGAACCGCTGGACTAGGCATAAAATGTCCGAACTTGCATCGAGCCCTTCGTTCTGCCACTCCAGGAACGAAAGCGAGTTCGCCCTATGAGCCTTTATTGTTCGGTTGGAAGCACCGATACCGATCTTTCCCCGCGACAACTGAAAGAGTTGCTCCTCGAGAGCCTGGCGAAGCTGGGCGAACGCAAACGCGTGCTCGCGGTGCCACCCGATCAAAGTCGCGAACACTCTCGCGCTGGCGACCTGACTCGCTTTGCCTGGGAGCATTATGGAGACAACTTGAAGGCGGTGCTGCCGGCTATCGGCACGCACAAGCCGATGCGTCCCGAACAGATTGCCCCCATGTTCGGCGAAATGCCTCAGGAACTTTTCCGCGTGCACAACTGGCGCACGGATATTGAAACGTTAGGCGAGCTACCGGCGTCGTTCATCCACGAACAATCGGAAGGTAAGCTGGACTACTCTTGGCCGGCGCAGGTGAACAAGCTCATTTCGCGAGGCGACTTCGACTTGATTCTTTCCATCGGCCAGGTGGTGCCGCACGAAGTAATCGGCATGGCCAATCACGCCAAGAATATCCTCATCGGCACCGGAGGACGCGAGAGCATCAACCGCAGCCACTACCTGGGCGCGGTGTATGGGATGGAACGCATCATGGGGCGCGCCGAGAACCCCGTGCGTAATGTAGTGACTCGCGCCTGGGAACAGTTCCTGCAGCGCTTTCCGATCGTGTGGGTACTAACGGTCGTAGGCCGCCGCAATCACAGTGGTCTCGCGGTGCGCGGGCTCTACATCGGAGACGATCTCGAGTGCTTTCTCAAAGCCGCCGAGCTGAGCCTGAAGGTTAACTTCGAGATGCTCGAGAAGCCGATCCGGAAAGCTGTCGTCTATCTCGATCCCAAGGAGTTCCACTCCACGTGGATCGGCAACAAGGCGGTCTATCGGACGCGCATGGCGCTGGCCGATCGTGCCGAACTGATCATCCTTGCGCCGGGCGTTCACGAATTCGGCGAAGACAAGGGCATCGATGTGCTGATCCGCAAGTACGGCTATCGTGGAACACCAGCCACGTTAAAAGCGGTTGCCGAAAATCCCGAGCTTGCCGCGGACTTGAGCGCCGCAGCCCACCTGATCCACGGCTCGTCGGAAGGCCGCTTCAGGATTACCTGGTGCCCTGCCGGATTAAGCCGCGAAGAGATCGAAAGCGTGGGCTTCGAGTACGGCGACCTGAAGAGCTTAATGACAAAATTCGACCCGGAAAAACTCCAGCACGGCTGGAACACCTTGGCTGGCGAAGAAGTTTTCTTCGTCGCCAACCCAGGGTTGGGACTATGGTCGCTCCGCAGCCGTTTCGAAGACGCACCGAGGGGCGATGTGGCAGCGGGCGCCCTCCCCCGTTGAAGCGATCTGAGTGATCGGGTGCTAGCTCCGCAGAAATTCCAGCGTCAGCGCCCATGACAACCGCGACGCCTCCGCGTTGTATGAAGGGCGCATGTCGCAGAAGAATCCATGAGCGGCGTCCGAGAACTCGACGTTCGTGTACGTCTTCCCCGCCTGTTTCAGTGCATTGATCACCGTCGCTCTCTGTTCGGGTGGAATGTGCGAATCCTTCTCGCCCCAGAAGAACAGTTGGGGGCCATGCAGGGTCGCCGCGCGATCTAGCACCTTGTCCGGAATTCCGCCGCCGTAGTACGAGACCGCGCACTTCAGCGACAGCAATCCATTCGCAGCAAACGACACGACTCCACCCATGCAATACCCGACCGCCGAGACTTCGTTCTTCTTCACGAACGGTTGTGACTGGAGCCAGTCGTAGCACGCCCGCAGGTCGGCATCGGTGCCCTCGCGCGTCATTGCCTGCATATGCTGCCGGACCGCCGGAAAGTCGGTGTAGGGAAACTCCTTGCCGGGGGCGGTGCGATGGTACAGCTCCGGCGCTATGGCGACGAAACCCTGTCGCCCGAAGCGCTCGGTGACGTCGCGGATATGCTCGTTGACGCCGAACGCTTCCTGGAAGACCAGCAGCGCGGGGCGCGGCTCGTCGTCGCGGATGCGCGCGAGATAGCAATCCATCTTGGTTCCGTCAGCAACTTTCAGCGTCATCTTGTCGTGCAGCAGATTGGGCATGGTTCCTCGGTGTTCAGGGGTTCGATGATAACAACAGCCGAAAAGTAATGCTCATCCGCGAACGGCTTGCACCAGCAGCGCCAGTCCGGTGAGCACCAACCCGACGTGAACGTAGCGCAGAAAGTGATCGCCGCGCAGGCGGTGATTGAGCACGCGCCCGATCAGGATCGCTGGAATGGTGAACGGCAGCGACAGCAGGTAGTAGCGTGTCACCGGCGCGATCCATAGCCCGGCGAACCAATATCCGGCCATGCCGATCAAACTCGCTGGCAGGAAATACGCTTGCAGCGTGGCGCGAAAGTGCTGCGCCGACCAGCGCCGCAAGCCGCCGTAGATGGCCAGCGGAGGTCCGTTCATGCCATAAGCTCCTCCGAGGACGCCCGCGCAAAAGCCGCAGCCAAGCAGCCAAACGCGGCTGTCGCTCTCGAGATGCAGGCGCCGTCGCCCAAGCAGGGCATGAGCCGAAAAGGCGATGATGATCAGCGCCAACCCGGCTTTCACGGCGTGCGGGTTGCCGTGCGTCAGCAGCAGCAGGCCAACCGGAATTCCGAACAGCGTCGCCAGTACCAGCCATCCGGTACTGCGCAGATGGATCTTGTGCCAGTCCTGCACCACGACGATCGCCGCTACGGTGATCGAGACCAACACCGCCAGCGGCGCGGCGATGTTAACAGGCAACCGCAGCGCCAGCAACGGCACGGCAACCAGTGCCTCACCGAATCCGAAAACGGAGCGGATCAGCGTCGCCAGAAACACCACCAGCACAACATAGACGGTTATCGGGTCAATCCCCACGTGACGAGTATTGAATCACACCACCTCTATTTTTGTTTGTTCATAAACTCGCGCACGTAACCAGCACATTCGCCGACTCATCTTTTTTGCCGGCTGGCGCCACACCTTCCCAAATTGACCCTCTCCTGCCCCTCTGCTAGCCTGAACGGTTTGCTTAACGGGTGAGCACTTATGGCGCTGAAGTTCCGCGGAGTTGATTTCCTGGAGTTCGATTCGCTGCTGTCGGAAGACGAGCGGCTGGTGCGCGACAACACGCGCAAGTGGATTGAAGAGAACGTCATCCCAATCATCGAGCAGTGCAACCGCGACGGGCGCTTTCCGCGCGAACTGGTGAAGCCGATGGGCGAGCTCGGATTCTATGGCGCGAACCTGAAGGGCTACGGCTGCGCCGAGATGTCGAACGTCGAGTACGGCCTGGTGATGCAGGAACTGGAGCGCGGCGACAGCGGACTGCGCTCGTTCGTCAGCGTGCAGTCGGCGCTGTGCATGTATCCGATTTACACGTTCGGCAGCGACGAGCACAAACAGAAGTTCCTGCCGGGCATGCAGAAGGGCGAAATTCTCGGCTGCTTCGGGCTCACCGAGCCAATGTTCGGATCGAACCCCAGCGGCATGCGCACGCGCGCCAAGAAAGACGGCAACGAGTACGTCCTGAACGGCGAGAAGATGTGGATCACCTCCGGCTCGATCGCGAACATCGCCATTGTCTGGGCGAAGGTGGAAGATGAGGGCGATCTCATCCGCGGGTTCATCGTCGAGACCGACCGGCCCGGATTCAAGGCCGACGATGTTCATGGCAAGTGGTCGCTACGGGCATCTGTAACGTCAGGGTTCTCGATGACCGATGTGCGCGTGCCGGCGAGCAATCTCTTGCCCAGCAGCGGAGGGCTGAAGAGTCCGCTGATGTGTTTGAATCAAGCGCGCTACGGAATCGCGTGGGGCGGAATCGGCGCGGCCATGGCCTGCTATGACACGGCCCTGCAGTACGCGCAGATCCGCAAGCAGTTCCACGACAAGCCGATCGCGTCACATCAGCTCATCCAGGAGAAGCTGGTATGGATGATCTCCGAAATCACCAAGGCGCAGTTGCTCGTGCTGCAAGTGGGTCGACTGAAAGACGCGGGTAAGGTGCAGCATTACCACATCTCGATGGCGAAGCGAAACAACATCTGGATGGCCCTGGAGTGCGCCCGTATGGCGCGGGACATTCTGGGCGCGAATGGCATCGCCGATGACTATCCGATCATGCGGCACATGATGAACCTCGAGTCGGTGAAGACGTACGAGGGGACACACGATATCCATGCGCTGATTATCGGATCGCAGATCACGGGCGTGGACGCGTTCTAGGTCATCTGACCCGGCCAGCCGTGATCCAAGTCCGTTGACTCGCGCGCCGGAAAACGGCATCATTCCCGAATCCGCTCTAAAGCAACTGAGAGCGGCTGGATTCAATCAAAATTAAGTTCGCAGGCGAACAGGACACCAACCGTTTCGCCGCGAGGTTTTTCCCGTTTACCCCAGCAGGCCCAACAACTGACAGGAGGATCACGGCATGGTTACCACCCATCCGGGAACCACGAATGCACCCGTGAAACACGCCAAGGATTTCGGCACCAACATCGAAAGCGATCTCGCGCTGGAACTGCTGCGCGTGGTGGAAGTGGCGGCCATCGAGTCGGCGCGCACGATGGGCACCGGCGATCGCGAACGCGCCGACCGTCTCGCCACCGAGGCGATGCGCAAGACCATGGATACCGTTCCAATGCGCGGGACCATTGTCATCGGCGAAGGCGAGCGCGACGAGGCGCCCATGCTCTATATCGGCGAACGAGTTGGAGCCGAGTTTGAGCACAGTGGCGCCAGCGTGCCTGAGATCGATATTGCCGTCGATCCACTGGAAGGGACAAACCTGTGTGCCACGGGCGCGCCTGGTGCGATCACGGTGCTGGCCGCTTCAGAGCGCGGCGGCCTGCTGCATGCTCCGGATTGCTACATGGAGAAGATCGTCGTTGGACCGGACTGCAAGGGCTGCGTCGATATCGATGCGCCGGTTGAGTACAACCTGCAACAGATCGCCAAGGCGCTGGAACGTGACGTTGAAGACCTCGTGATCGTGGTGCTCGACCGCCCGCGCCACGAGAAGCTTATCGGTGACATTCGCAAGGCGGGGGCGCGTATTCGCCTGATCGGGGACGGCGACCTTTCCGCTGGTATAACGGCAGCTGTACTAGGAACGGGCGTACATGCGGTGATGGGATCGGGCGGCGCTCCGGAAGGCGTGATCACCGCAGCGGCCATTCGCTGCTTAAACGGCTACATGCAGGGGCGACTGGTGTTTAAGCCGGAACAGGTCGATCGCATCAAAAAGATGGGAATCACCGACCTGAAGAAAGTCTATACAGCCGAAGAACTCGCGCCGGGCAAGCAGATCATTTTCGCTGCTACCGGCGTGACGGAAGGCATGCTGATGAAGGGCGTGCGCTTCTTCGGCGAAGGCGTGCGCACGTCGTCAGTGGTGATGACCATGAATACCGGGAAAGTGCGCTTCATCGAGAGCATCCACCTGTCGAAGAAGGGCGAGGTGAAGGTGCAGTTCGCATAACCTCAGCTTTAAGGCTGCCGACGTGCCGCGATGTGCTGGTCCGGCCGCGAATGCAGATGACACCAGATCAGGTCCCAGCGGCAGCCTTGGGGCTCCGGTAGCGACCGCAGTATGTCGACGACCGGCGTGCCGGTTCTTCCCTGTTCTTCGGCCGAAGTTGGTGGAGGCGCGATCCCAAGGCGCAGCTCAAGCAACGCATATCCGGCACTCAGTTCCGAGTAGCGAGGGTTGTAGCGCATGTCCTCGAAATCGAGGCGACTGCGAGTGTGCTCATCGTCGACGTAGACTGACTGTCGCGTGAACGGTGCGGAGTGAAGGAAAACGACGTACTCGAGTGGAGGCAACAGCAGAGCGGGCAGTTGCACCAACAAACCGGCCGTCAATGCCGCGGCGGTTAGCAGGCGGCGCCGCGAAAGCAGTTCCACGCAGGGGATGGTCATCAGCACTACGCTGGGCAGCATGAAACGGACTCCCCAACTGTCGTCTCCCGACCAATCCCACCATCTGGCATAGAGTAGTAACTGCGTCGTGAAGACCGCGGCAAACAGGACAGCATCTTGCGGCAGGCGCTCGCGAAACCGCCGCCAGCCGAGGAATCCAAGCAGCAACGCCGGCGAAAACAGAAAGACGCTCTTTCCGGCCGAAAACAGGATTCCGTATACGCCGAACAGCAACGGATTCGAAAACGGCTCGCCATGGTATCCGTGGTCGAGGATGGTGCCGAACCGCATGTAGTTGACGAAGCAGTAAAACAGAGCCGTTGGTCCGATCCCTACCGCGACAGTTAACCAGCGGACGCGGAACTTGTTCCGCCACAGCTCCCAACCGACCAAAAGCAGTAAGAGAATCGCAGCGTCGCTTCGCAGAAGAACCATGAAGGACGCGCAGGTAAACGCTAGGATTGGGTGGTTCTCCAGCAACAGCACCAACGCCGTCATGAAAAGAGTCGCTACCACACACTCGCTGGCGTCAAGCTTGGAATAAGGCCACCAGCTTGTCGCCAGTCCTACGGCGCAAGCTGTCATCCAGATGTTTGAAGTCGAGTAACCGCGGTCTCGCAAGTAGCGAGCCACCAAGTAAACCAACAATGCCGAGTTAAGGACAAACAGCAAGGTATAGAACGGCGCTTCCGCATGAATCCCCGTGAACCGGTTGACCAACCGCGCCGCGATCAGCGGAGGAATCGAGATTAGAGAGTGCCCGATGCCATACTTCGGCGCGTTGCCGGTGGTGAGATCGACCCAGTACGGGCCGCCGGCGATGATCTGTCGCGCCCATTGGATCTTCTGGGCAGCATCCGCCGAGGTGTAATGTCCAGCCCAAGTTCCCAAATAGATCAGCAGGAACGCCCAGAACACGGGGTGGATTTTCTTCGGCGCCGCAATGGGACGGACCGCCAACTGCGTTGGTTTGGCGACCTCCAGCACCGGGCGCTCGAACACTGACTGTGTGGCCAAAGCGGGCTCTCCTCGGCGAAAACGGTTGAGGAGATTATGGTCTGTGGATTACCCGCGACAAATTGAAATGCTTAAGTGGGAACCATGAACGTAACTTGAACGGGCTACACTGTCAGCGTGCGGCCGGCGAGTTGCGGGCTTCCGGCGCGATCGACCAAGTTCCGCACCAGCCGCTGCAATTGCCAGCGCACCCAGCGCTGATCGCCATCGAAACGAATCCGCTCCATACCGCTGCGCCACTCGTCGGGCCAACGTTGTGCGATGCTGTCGCTGGCGACGATGGGACGTCCAGCCAAGATGATGGCTTCCAACGTATGCGCATTGGCCGCACATAGCGTCTCTGAAGGAGTTGCGTTGTTGTAGGGAACGGCAATCATGTCGGCGGGTTGTGCGGAAACAATCCGGCCCTCGCCGCTGCGCAGCCGAAGAATGCTATAGGGCCGCGAAGTCACCATCGAGTAGATGGCCTCGGGCGGCACTCCGAGCGCCAGCGCGTTTTGGATCTCCTCAAAGATGTCGAGCGCCTTCTCTGACGTGGAACCGGTGCCCAGCGCCACGCGATGGTTCGAAACCACAAACGACGGATCGGCGGATGAGTCTCCGGCGATCACGGCCGAAGGGCACCACACCTGCGATGCGCCCGCGCGATGAAGCAGGTTGATGACTTCATCGTCGAGTCCACTGCCGTGGACGACCACGGTCCGGTCGGTGATCACGCCAAGCTGTTGCAGTTCTGTGACTCTGCGTTTGGCTTCGCCGGCGTGACCGGCATTGAGATGGATGACAAACGGCGCTTCCGGCGGCGTGGCGGCGAATTGCGCGGCGATCTCCGAGGGCTCCTCGGAAGCGGCCCATCCGTAGTTCCTCACGACGCGAATCGGAAAGCCGTCGCTGAACAGCACGCCGTCCTGCGGCTCGTGGTGTAACACTGTTGTTACGCCGCTCATGATGTTCCGAAGAGCGCCCATCCATAAACCCGCTTCACGGGGAGTGTCGCCGCGCAGACCGATTCCCGAGCCCAGATGATCATGGGCGTTAATCAGGCCGGGCAACAGCATATAGCCGGTGAAGTCGATGATGGTGTCGTCGGCGGCGCGCTGCGACTTGGCCTGTGAAGGCTTCTCGTAGATGCCGCGAATGCGGTCGGGGTCGAGGATGATGTCCGCCTGGACCGAGGTGTGCGGCCCGAGCGCCACCTGCGCACCGATTAGATGCGTCGCTCGCGGACGCGTGCGGCGATAACCGATGCGCTTGATGCGGTCGCTCGAAAGCAGCCGCCGCCGGAAATGGAACAGGTAAATCGCCGGCATGTGCTTGAAGTGATCGAACAGATCGGGACGAACGATGTTCTCGAACAGCCGCCGCTCGGGATGACTCAGCCGCGGTTCTGAAAGGGACTCGAGCTCGAATCCGGCCAGATCGAAGACTTGCCGAAGCTGCGTGAGCTCGTGCTGCACAACTGGGATCTCGGCCGGCAAGCCTTCCGGAGCAAGCGCTTGACGCCAGCCGAGGCGATCAGCTTCCGGATGCAGGTCAACCACGAACAAGTCAGCCCCAGGAATGGCTAGTTCGGACAGCCGCTCCGCGAGGCGCGTCACGTCCTCGACGTAGCTCAGGGCAAACGAGCACAGGATCAGGTCTGCCAGTCCGATGTCGGTCTCGTCGATCTGGAGAAACGGCGCTGCACTATCAACGCCGTCGGCGAGATTTTCGGGGGCAAAACGGGCCTCGACGGCGCGCGCTCCGCGCGTGTGAACCCGCAGCAACTCATGATCGAGCGCGTAACCAACGCCCACGACGACCTTGTCGCGGACGTTCACAATCGCGTTCTCCATCAGTCGGCGGTAGAGCGCAATCACCGGACTGCGGTCGTGAATCGGGACAGTGCGGTCGAAGGCCTGACGCTGTTCTTCCTCAGCGCCAGCAGCTCGGCTCGGCTTGGGAGATGCAGACAAGTTTGCCCCACGCGGCCTGGGGATGTGCCGCAATCCGCAACATCTTCTCGCGTTCGCGGCGTTTAGGGTAGTAAAAAAGCGCAGATCTGCATCCAACAACACTGATGCCGCGTAAAGACGAAGCCGCCAAACTGCGCGAGGTGGAGTCGAACGTGACGGAGATTCGGCGTTCACCGCGCGAGCGCAGAAGCGAAGTAGCCTAAGTGCCGGATGTTTGTTTCTTAGTCAACCTCGGATTCATCTGCCCTCCCCTAGGTCGCTTCAGTGGAATCAATGAGTTACGGGCAAGATGACGAAACATTCATTGCAAACAAAGGTACTTACTCACTAGTACGCCTGGCTCAACGACTTAGGGGGATTATGCCATTTCCCGCGAGCGTTCGGCTGGTCACTGATGTTTACCAGGGAGTACCGAGGGACCAGTCAGGTGCCGGCGACAATCACTGCGATTGCTCTTCCCGGAACGGGACGGTTCTGGAGGGGTACCCCCACCAGTCTCGTGTTTGATAACACGGGAGTTACGGAACATTCGACGCCAAATGTTTGTCTACACACCACTTAGAGCCTGATGTTTGATAACAAAGCAGTTAGAGCCCCGATTTTGCTCTTGTGGCGGCTTGCCGATCCAATTTGGGAATAGAGAGCACCCCAGCTTCCACTTGCGATCTTCGATTGTCAAAGAACGAAAAGCTGGCAGAGGCGATGGCCTGGGCCAGCTTTGATCTTTCAAGTATGGGGAGTGCGAAGAGTGAGGTCAAGAGAAAGCTAACGGTAACGTTACGATGGTGTTTCCCGGAATGGGAACCGTAGCAAGCATCCTGCCATTTGGTTCATTTGTAATTTGTAATTGGAAATTTGCAATTGAAAAGACTTGCAGTGAACACTGATGGCGAACCCGGGTTAGCGCCAAAGGAAGGCGCGGAACCCGGGGCACCAGGCTCCGACAGCCCACTCTAGTGTGGCGCCCGGGGTTTATCTTCCGGAAAATGAGACAATAGGTTTTCGACTATTTCATCTTCGTGCCCCTTAGTACTTAGGTGATTAACCATCATCCAAGGTTCATCTGAAGGTATGGGGCTTGAGCTGGCGAACGGCCTTTGAACTATCCAAGAAGTGAGTCCATCGCAGGCTACAATGTAGTTCAAGATATCGGACACGGTTTTCGTGTCGATGGCAGTTCTTGATACCGTGCGTTTGAGATCTCCCGAACTATACTCTCCTGCAAATCCGCTAATGGAGGGGTCGAGCACCAGTCGAGCGGTCATCCAAAGCAAGTTGCTCGCCTCTTGGACGGTTGCATCTCTGTTCAAGACATACGATGGAATAAGCAACCGAAAAATGTTGTTGTTGACTCTCTGGATCGCAGTATTCGTTATTAGAACGACTCCTTCCCTTACCGACCAGATGTAATCAGGTCGGGTTCGGAATATGGCTCGGAGTATGTCGTCGACCGTTGCGCTGGACAAATGTACCGGGACAATCTGCGTCAGTTGCTGCCGGTCGACGTATTCGACCCCAATGGGGATACGCGCATCATTGCTCAGCTTGAGCAACGCTCCCGTCATGGAAAGGCCATTCGCATCGAACGATATCCTTATCTTGAGGGGGTCCGAAATGACGTTCGTACATCCCGATAACGGCAGTGCCGATGCGAGCAAAAGAAGAGCCCAGATTATCCAGCACTTTACAGTTTTCATCGATCACTTCCCATCCACTGTTATAGAGGCGCAGGTGTAGACAAGTGCATTGACGTGCGGTAGCGCAGTTCCGTTGTAGGTCCAAGACTGCGTTGCGTCTGTTTCAGCGTTTCTTGTCTGGCAAACCTGCGAGCAGTCAAAGTATGTGTCCGGCCACTGCCCGGACGCATTCGTCGGATGCGTCCCTGTGTTTGTACCCTGCAGGTTAAGGCCGTTCTGGGTCTGACTGATCTGAATGTTGTCCGCCATGTTGATTCCTGCAACTCTGTAGGCGTTTCCGTACTGATTTTGTAGCTGGGCCGTAATCGTTCGTGACCAGCCTGAGAAACCAGCGGGGCAAAGAGCTGCACCTTGGTTCTGGGTGTTTGCAACCGCCACGAAAAACGGAGACACCACGGCAATCGGGAGTGCGACCTCTCGCGCCGCAAAACCGCATGCGCAGCTGCCGCCGTACCAGGGTATTACGCCGTCTGCAAAGCCGGTAGCCTGTCCGGGAAATATCGCTTTCGCCTGAGCCGTTGTGACCTGGGCAACGGCGCTGTTTGAGCTTCTCCAGGAATCAAAGTAACCGGTCACGTCGTAAGTGTCTCCCGTGCAGGGGTCGGTTGCAATGACCCCAAGCGGTTGCACTTCAGGCCGGTGGCCCATTCAAGCCTTCTTTTGGCTTGAGTGGGGCTTTCGCCAGCGTTAAGCTCTTGACGTGCCCTGCAGGCTGACCACAATGTGTGCAGCTATGAGAAGTTCCGCGAGAAGCTGCGCTACCTTCATCATAATCCGGTGAAGCGCGGACTGTGCGCGCGTCCCGAACTGGCCCTGGAGCAGCTTCCGCCACTATGCGACCGGCTGCGAAGGGCGACTGGAGATCGAATCGCAATGGATCGCCAATCGCAGAGAAGCGGCG
>Ga0335071_10006863_pt1 | contig 11747 bp, 9 predicted proteins | sample Lox_Sample_15_FD_206724 | JGI IMG/M metagenome (GOLD analysis project Ga0335071, IMG submission 206724) | Soil microbial communities from Loxahatchee National Wildlife Refuge, Florida, United States - Lox_Sample_1.5 | ecosystem: Environmental > Terrestrial > Soil > Wetlands | place: USA: Florida...
GGGTTGGTTGATCTCGTGGGCCAGGGACGTGGACAGCTCGCTGATCGCCATGACGCGGGCCAGATGAGCCAGCTCCAGGCGCATCCCCATCATCTCGGCATCGTTCTCCCGCCGCTGGGTGACGTCCAAAGACACGCCGAGAATTCGGAACGGTTCGCCGGAGGGCTTCATATACGCTTTAGCTCGGATCGACATCCAGCGGAGGCTGCCATCCGGCAGCACGATGCGGTACTCGTGGCGGAATCTCCCTCCTTTTTGAAAGGCCTGCCAGAGGCAGAACGCGACCCCGTCGCGATCGTCAGGATGGATCACGCCAACGAACTTGTCGTATGTCAGGTTCTCGTCCGGGGGGAAGCCGTGGAGTTCGAGCGTCTTCGTTGTCGCCCAAAACAGGCCGGTATCGGGATCCCAGGACCAAAAGCCCACATGCGCCGAATCCGCAGCCAACGCAAGCCGGGTTTCATTTTCCGATCTCGCTTCTTCGGCCAGCTTGCGGTCGGTGATATCCTTGAGGAATCCCTCATAATAGGCGATCTGTCCATCAGGCTTCCGGACGGCCCGGCTGCTGAGCGACACCCAGACGATCGTCCCGTCCCCGCGCTTGAGTTGGCACTCATAGCCGTGGACGATGCCCTGTTCTGTAAGCTGTCGCATAAAACGGGTCTGTTCAGGCGGATCGGCCCAAACCCGATGCGCCGAATTGCCGACAGGAAGAAAGACGTCCTCCGGCGAATCACACCCCAAGATCTTCAACAGGGCTGGGTTGGCCGCCAAGCTCTCTCCCTGCCCGGAGGTCCGGTACATCCCCTCGACACCTCCCTCGAAGAGGCTTCGATAGCGCTCTTCGCTGTCGCGCAGACCCTCCGCCAGCTCGCCGGCGCGGAGCGTGTCGTCGCTCAGTTCGAGGGCCATCGCTCCGAGGACGCCCAGGAAGAGGAGACTCGTCGTGAGGGGCACGGAGACGATCCTCCAGAGCACCAGGATGGCCTCTCCCAGCCCCGCCAGGGTAAAGACGATAATGCTTCCCCCCACCACCCCCGCCCGACGCCTGGCGCCCCGCCGCCAGGCTGTGAGCGCGGCGTCCACGGAAAAGACGATGAGCAGCACCAAGCTCGCCTGGCCGACGAGCATCCAGGGATTCGAAACACCCTCGGGGATGGCGACGGATTGGCCGAGGAAGCGGATGTGCCTCAGGGACGTGATCTCCCGGTAATTGAGATTCGCCCCGTAGACGAAGTTGATGAGGAGCGAAAGTGTGCGCAGCCCACAGACCGTCCACGCGAGCCAGGCCCTCCCCGCCTGCAGGAAGAGCCGGACAAACGCGACCAGCGAGACGATCATCAAGCAAGCCGGCACATGGAACCACCGCAGGGCCGTTCCGAACTCCCCGGCCGTCCCGGCCTGCATCATCAAGAGTTCCGAGGCAGCCATGAGAGTCACCCCCAGCGCGGTCAGCGCGAAAAGCGCGCTCGCCCAGGCCCTGGGTTTCCTGATCCAAACCAGCAGGCTTATGGCCGCCAGCGTGAAACACATGCCCGCGACCATAGACCAGATGATGGTGACCCAATTCATGATGAGTGCCCCTTCCTCGAGGCCCCCAGACGTGCCAAGGGCAATTTTACCAGCGGGTGCTTTTGCTTTCAAGGGTCGAGATCATGCTCGGCCGGAAATCGTTTCTATGGAATGGCTTAGATCGACCCGTCCCGGCAGGGCCGGCCGGCACTCATGATCCCGGCCGGTCGGCGGGACCTAAAAGCCGTAGCCGACGCTCAGCCCGCAAAACAGAACGCGCCGGCCGCGGGGCCCGACCCTATCGATAGCGCGGTCAACAGGCACGCGATGCCGATGAGCTTTTTCATGGGCCCTCCCTCCTCTGGCTCGACGCGCCCTGGACCCTATTGACCGACAAGCATCTTGAACAGCCGGACGGCCAACTGGTCGACCGGGAACTTCAGGAGAACGAGCGGCAGCATGGGCAGGATGACGCAGGCCGCGAGCTGGACCGCGAGCCTTCGGTCCGCGGGGATCAGTCGCATATTGCGGACGACATTGACGCTGTTGTTCAGATCGGCCAGAGACTGCATGTCCGCGGTGCCCAATTGGGATTCGCCGGACGCCTGCTCGTCCCGGATCCACTTGCGGTCGAACGCGTGGACGTACCGGGCCGCCATGGCCATATATTCGTTCAGACCGTTGACCCGGCAGACCCAGAGCTTGCGGGAAAACACCAGAAGCGGGCCGACGAACAGCGCCGCCGCCAGAAGCAGGACGACCGGGATCAGGCGGTACAAGACCTCGAACGCCATCGTCCCCGCAGAGATGTTTTCGGCGAAGGACGCCGCATAGACCGCCGAGACGGCCAAGACGAGGGGAGCGAAATGTCCCTGCACGACGCCCAGGAACCCCAGACCGGCCGCGCCGTCGGGGTGGGTCGGGACCAGGAGAAGCTTGAGCTTCGCCAAGCGCCGGAGGAAATCGCTCCAGAGCCCCAGCCGCCAGAGCCAGCGCAACATCAGAAACCGGAAGAGCGGCAGGCAGAACATCAGATACCAGCCGTTGATCAGGGTCAGCTTTCCCCCCGACTGGGCGAGGACCGTGGTCCAGCCCGCCGTCCTGCCGGCCAACCCGAAGAGGCCTCCGATCAGGGGCCAAGCGAACGCCAGGAGGAGGGAAAGAACCTCCGCCAACCAGCTGTCCTTTATCCGGCCGAGACGACGGACATCCGACGCGAATGTCGGCAACTCGGTTTCGGGCACGAGTCCGGAAGCCAGGATGTTGCGGACGAATTCCGCCATCCTGGGAGCCACCCACGTCTCGCCCAGGAAGAACAACGGGATGGCCACGAGAAGGCGAACGTGGACGCCGATCACGGCCAGCGAAAGCAGCCTCTGGCCCGATCCTTGCAGGAGCACAAGAAATACCAGGATCCCCCAGGCTAAGAGGCCAAGGGCCAGCCCAAGGCGAAAAGTGTCAGTTCCGCCCCGGACCAGGCCTAGCCGCCCGCCGAGCCTCTGCAGGGGACCGCCGAATATCGAAAAATCCTGAATATCTTCGGTTTCTTTCATGCCCGGCCTTTGCTCGCCCTCACCGGGTTCCCAACTTGATTTGAAGCTCCGTCATGGCCTGTTGACTGACGTTGATCAATCCCTCCTGCGGTCGGTCGAGATCGGCGATCAGGAACAGGACCAGCGAAAACGAGACCGCCAGCGCCAGCTCCATGGCGAAGTGGCGCGCCCCGCTCAGGGCCAGCTGGGCACCTATCATGACCATCCCCGCGGCCATGAGCAGGTAAAGCGTCAGCCAGATCGTAGGGGGGACCCGGTTACGGCTGGCGACCGTTAACCGTCTGAGATGGAGGTCGATCACCTGATTCAGAGCCTGGATGAAGAGTCCGGCGGTGATCGAGCCGGCATTATTCTGTCCGACCTCGAGGGCCACGGCCCACATCTTGTCCTGCAGAGCATCGGACCGAAGGACCGCCTCCTTGAGCCCCATCTCGCCGCGGGCCGCTTTCACGCGCACGTCCACGTAGTCCCGCAGCCAGCCGCGGATGTCGGCGCGATACGGCTCAGCCAAGAACCCGGCGCGCAGCCAGGTCATCCTGATGGCGTTCGCTTCTTCGATGACCAGGGCTTTTCTGGCGTCGTGCCGGCCTGACGCGCTATTGAAGGTGAAGGCCATCATGAACGCGAGCAACCCCATGGTCGCTCCGACCATCGCCCCCGATACCTCGAACTTTCCTCCCCCTCGGGAAAGACGTCTTTTCCCGAGCAGGACGCCGGTCTCGAGCGAGAGAAAGACGAGACCGATCGTCCCGAGGAGAACTACCCAGATAGGCAAGCTGTCAAAGGACATGAGGCCTGAGCTCCCTTCCCACCAGGGCTTCGACGGCGGAAGCGACCGTGGGGAACATCCGATCGGACCCGATCCGCCCCGCCAGACCGGTCCGTTCCAGCATGGACCGGACCGGGCCCTTGTCCGCCGCGACAGCCAGGGCGATACTCTCCGCCTCGAGATCGCCGCGCACTCGATCGAGGTTGGCGACCCCGGTCGTGTCCAGGAACGGCATGGTCTCGGCGTCGAGCAGGAGATATCGTATCGGCCCAGGGGCCTCGCGGACCACGGCTTTGACGCGCTCCCTGAAATGATCGGCGTTGAAGAAGACCAGGGACGCTTCGAAGCGATAGATGAGCGTCCCGGGGAGCCTCTCCGCTTCGGGATGGGTCGTCGTGTCAAGATAGATATCCGTCCCCGGGACCCGCCCGAGGACCGTGTCGTGGGGACGCGAGGCCTTGATTAAAAGCTGCACGATGGCCACCCCGACCGCGACCACGACGCCGGGCAGCACGCCGACCGTGATGACGCCGAGCAACGCGATGAGGCAGAGCCGGAATTCCTGGCGACTCACGCGGCGCAAACTGGCCAGGCCGCGCAGATCGAACAAGCCCATGGCCGCCTTGATCAGGACCGCCGAGAGCACGGCCATGGGGAGCCCGGCGAGCGGCCCGGTGAGAAAAAGCAACGTCAGCGCCAGCACGGCGGCCGCCACCAGCCCCGTGGCCTGGCTCTTGCCGCCCATCGAGTTGTTCACGGCCGTGCGCGAGTCGGCCCCGGTGACGGCGAATCCCTGCAAGACCCCGGCCCCGATGTTGGCCACGCCCAGCGCGACGAATTCCCGATTCGCGTCGATGTCGTAGCGGTTCTTCGCCGCGAAGCCCCGGGCGGTGACCATGCCGCTGTTGTAGGCGATCAGCGCCAACCCGGCCGCCCCGACCACCAGCGGCTGCCAATCGCCCCGGCCGATCGCCGGGATCGTCAAAGCCGGAAGCCCGGCCGGAATCTGGCCCAGCCGCTGCACGCCGTGTTTGGCCAAGTCGAAGATCGCCGAGGCGGCGATGCCGAGAACGACGGCGACCAAAGGCCCCGGCACCTTGGGCGCCACGCGCGCGAGCAGCAGCAACAGGGCCAGGGTCGCCCCGCCGACCGCCAGCGTTGGTCCGTGGATCTCCCCCAGCTTGGAAAAGAACTGCCAGAGAAGGCGGAAGAACCCCGCGGGCCGAAGCGAGAACCCGAACAGGGCGCCCAGCTGGCCGGCGATGATGCAGATGGCGATGCCGTTGAGATAGCCGGTCAGTATGGGCTGGGCCAGAAAATTGGTGAGAAAGCCCAAGCGCGCTAACCCGGCGGCGATACAGAAGACGCCGGCGATCACGGCCAGCCCCGAGGCCAGGGACACATAGCGGGCAGGATCCTGGCCGGCCAGCGGCGCGACGATGGCCGCGATGATCGCACAGGTGGCGGCATCGGGCGCGATGATCAACTGCCGCGACGAGCCGAACAACGCGTAGGCCACGAGCGGCAGGAGGCTGGCATAGAGCCCGTAAACCGGTGGAACGCCCGCCAGCCGCGAATAGGCGATCGCGATAGGCAAGGCCACCGCGGCCACGGAGAGGCCCGCGACGATGTCGTAACGGAGCCAGGCCCGGTCATACCGGCTTAGCGCCGCCAGTCCTGGCATGAAGCGGCCGATGTCCCGCTTTGCCATTTCAGGACCGTCCATGTCCCCGCTGAGCCCTATTTCTTGTCCGCCTCGACCTGCACGACCTCATACATGCCCTTGCCGTCTTTTTCGATGGGCTGGTAGTAGGTCTCACCGATCTTGACGTACGTGACGTCGCCGATCCTGACTTCCTCTCCGCCTTCCGGCAGACTTTCGACCACCGTCCCGGCGGTCGGCGCGACAACGGTATAGCCGCTGCCCGACTTCTCGTAGTAGGTGCCGCCATAGTAGTAGTTGTTCGTGGTCTCGTTGACAACCACGGTTTGAGAGCCCGCCGGCAAGGTCGTGATCGTCGCGCCGACGGGAGCCGACACCACCGTGTAGCCGCCGCCGCTGGCCACGTAGTAAACACCCTGGTCATAGTGGTACTGCTGATTCGCGACGCTGACGATGATGGCTGTTGTAGCGAGCGTGGCCACGAAGAATCCCCAGGGATGCCAAACGGGTCCCCAGTAATACGGATGATAGGGGTGGTAATGGTACGGCACGTGGCAGTAGTACCGGTGGCCGCCGTACACGTAGGGCGGTCTGACGTACGGCATCCGGCCGGCGCGCACGACCGTATTGCGGTGGACGTTGATGTCCTTACTGTTATCGATGTTGATATTGACGTTCCTCCGGCTGTTGTCGACGTTGACGTTGTTGCCGACGTTCGTCCTGTTGCCCGAAGATCTTCCCGGGACAGAGCGGTCGCCGCCGGACGCCGCCCTGGGAGCCGGGCGGTTGGACGATCTTTGAGCGCCTCCGTTGATCGATCGATTCGCGCCGCCGGACGCCTTCGACCCTTGGGGCGGGCTGTGCTTCATTTTCTGCGCTTCCGCCGGGGCCGGCAGCAGCAGCGCGGCCGCCAAGATGACCGTCAACACCAACTCCGTTTTTCGCGATGGGTTCTTCATGGGCATGGCTCCTTATCGTCGGCGTTACTTTCCCGTCCTGGGAACCAGCGTGATCCGCGCCGCTGTCTGGGGCGGCACGAAGTCGAACATCGCGGAGGGCAGCTCCGGGTTGATCTTCCAGTTGGAGAATGTGGCCTCGTACCGCGGAGCGTTCTTCTGGTCATAGTACACGATGGAAACCTTGACCGGCAGATTAACCGAGTCGTCCGCGATCCACAGCTGAACGCCCATGGTCTTGCCGGCGGCCAGAATGTGGAAGCAGTCTTTCCCCTCGACGGTGGCCTTTCCCAGGAAGACGATCCTGTCGCTGTTGTCGAGGAGGTCGTCGGTGAACGTCGGATAAAAGAAATCGGCGGCGGGAAAGTCGACGCCGTAGTCCCGGCTGATCGCGTCGATGGTTTGCAGGATCGTGGCAGGCGCCTTGACCGCGGCGTAATTGTTTTCGTCGTACGAATAGTACGTCACGGTCTTCCCGTCGTACCAGTATCCCCGGTGATCGCTGTCCGACCTCGAGTTGACGAGCATCTTGTCGGGCCCCCGCATGTACACCTCGTTCACGCCGAATTGCGTCACGAGGCCCAGGTCCGGGTCATTCATGTCGCGCGAGACGCTCACGGTGAAGCTGCAGGACCCCAGTTCGCCGATCACGGCGCTCATGTGGTCCAAGATCTGCACGGACGCCGGATCGTTGGCCGGTCCCTGCGCGATCGCGCTCATCGACAGCGCCAGCAACAAGAAACCCTGCAGAACTCTTTTCATGGTGATCATCCTTCACTCTCCCTTTCGGCTGTTCCCAGAGCCAAGGCCGTTTTAAAAGACCTTGGCCTTGTTCATCTCCCAAACGGCCGAGGCGACGAGCTCCCTGATGAACGGCCCGACCTTCGACGGGTTCGTCGTCTTGCTCAGGCCCGTCCAGACCAGCTTGTTCTGTTCCAGGGAGTAGAACAGGGTTTCGACGACGAGAATAGTATCCGTTTGTACCGCCATGGCCCCATAGGGGCTGGCCCAGCCATAGCCCCAGTAGCCTCCCCAGAAGCCGCCGTAGGAGGGACCGGCGTAATAGGCTCCCGCGTAGACCGAGGTCTTAGCCTGGGTTGCGACCGGCCGCATCACGACGGCCGCGGCGGCATCGACCTTTTCGAAAGCCGCTTTAGCCAGGGCTTCGTCCTTCACGCCCGGCGGGAGGAGGGAATAGCTCGGGACTCCCTTGACGCCGCGCTTGTTCAACTCGGCCGTCAGCGCATCCTCGGCCTCATGCCGCAGGTATTCATCCTGGACGGCGACGCAGGCGACGACGGTCTTGCCCTTCATCTTCCCGAGGCGCGCAGCGCTCGGTTCCTTCCACGTCGAGGCGAAACGCGTGGTCGCGCACGCCGTCAAGATCACCGCGGCGAACACGGCCGCGGTCCCCTTCATGATCTGAGACATCTTGCCCTCCTTCTCCTGCTGTTTTCGGCAGCCGGCATTTGTGACCTTCATCCTGATCGAACTCAAAGGCGCCAAACGGTCGGGTCACGTCACCCGTATCTTCGTTCTTTCGGGGAAAGATGGTCAATTAGACCTTAGGCCAGATGACGCCGGCCGGAGGATCAGAGACTTCTCGGGGACCGGGCCGTCGGTCCCCCGGGGTTATCGCGACGGCACGGTCACGACCGGCGCGGCCGCGCCCTGGCCGGTTTCCGCGAGCGAAAAGAGGATCAGCAGGAAGCTGAAGACACGCTTGCTGGCGATATCGTTGTCCTCGATCCAGTACCAATAGCCTTTGTAAGGCACCGCGGCGTAAGCCTCCGGGGGGGCCGCTGCTCCCGATCGAACGCGCACGAGCGGGGTCGCCTGCGCTTCGCCGGCCTGCCAGCGGCCGGGCGTCGCCCGGCCGTCCGTCGCGTGAGTCGACGGCAGATCGATGCCGAAACCGAGCTCCAGGATGAGCTCCAGCATCGAGCGGGTGATCATGGCCACTTCGCCGCCGCTCCGGGGGACCAGACCGTAGGTGACTTCGATGTCGCTCGTATCCTTCGCCAGCCCCAGCAGTTCCCTGACGCGGCGCTCATCTTCGACGACGGGGATGGCCGCGCCCTCGCGCCGGAGGACGATGACGACCGCGGTGCCGTCCGGGCGGGCTTCGACGCGGATGCCGAGGTTGCCGGCCCGTTGGATGCGGGTCATCGCCTCGACAAGCTCGCGGAAGCCGGGGTCGCCCCCCGCTCCGAACGAGTCGTTGCGAAGCCCGCTGATCGTCCGGACCACGGTCTTCATCACGAGGTCCGCCGGCCAACCGCCCTGCATCAGCTGGAAGACCGCGGCCGGCGGTACGGGCTGGAGCAGGGACCTGGTGAACCGCTCACCCAGGAGGGGCTGATAGGTCACCGTCGGCGTGTTGGACCAGCTGCCTCCGGCTCCTAGCTGAACTCCGTCCGGGACCTGCTTGTTCTGCAGCTGCCCGCCTCCGGAGACGCTTCCTCCGACCGAGTAGCTGTTGATGACGGAAGCGACGTCCAGGAACACCGGCGCGTCGGCATAGCGCAAGCGCACGACGTTCAGAAGCGTCTGGCGTTTCCAGGAGTCCGCGATCACCTGCCCGTAATCCATGCGGTCCAGGATGACCCGCCCCGCGGGAACGCGCGCGCAGCTGGTCCACGTTAAAAAGAGCAAAGGGCCTGTGAGCTTCGCCCATTTCATGACAAGTGGCCGCATGGTCATTCCTTGAGATATGCTTAAGCCCTCCGGGCGATGACGGTCAATGGGACCTTGGGCCAGGTCAGAAGAACAGCTGGAAGCGAAGGTCGACCGCGTTGACATTATTTTCGAATTGACTGAACGTGTTGTGGGCCCAATCCCGGATGTAAAAGACCTCCGCCCTCCACGTCTCGCTGTGGCGAAAGCCGAAACCCGCCCGGACCCTGAACTTGGAGGCGAATGTTTCCGGCGCACGCTCGCTCAGCGGAACGAACGCCTCGGCGTCCATAGAAAAGTACAGGGTTTTCGGGAGCGACATGCGGGCCCGGTTCAACGGGTACTTGAACTCCAGCCTATCCCGCAGCCGCCACTCATGACTCGTAGGCGTATCTCCGGAGTAGGCGAAATTCCTGTACTCGAGACGAGTGAAATTGGCCAGCACGATCCGGCCCAGCATCTTTCTTTTCGGGAAGACCTTTTTCCGGTCGCTGGAGAGGAGATGGACGCGGATACCGACCCGGCCCGTGTACTCGAACGAGTTGACGCCGGCGTTCTGCTTGGTGAACCCGGCGGTCGCTTCGCCCGTCAGGTCGATCCATTCGCAGGGATAATATTCCACGGCAGGGGTCAGGTCGATGTTCCGGAACGCGTCCGTTCCCGAGGCCTGGATCTTGGGCTCGGTATCCAGCTCGAAGTAAAGACGATGGCTCTGGGTATGCCCGAGAGTGAAATTGCTCCAGAGCTGAAAGGAGGCCTTTTCCTGAGCCCAGCCCCCCCCTTGGCCCAGACCCAGGGCGAGGGCGGCCAGCAGGAAAGCCCGCGCGGTCCTTTTTATTTTACGACCTCCCGGGTTTCGGCTCACAACCATCGGGACCCTCCCCAGCGGAAGCCAGTGAAAGGAGGCCGGCGGCTTCCGTGTGAGGAAGCTGCCGGCCTCGACTATTGAAATGCACGCTAAAGGCTTAATCGCGGGCGAGCGCTCCGGCCGCCAGCTTCTCGAGGTCGAGATATTGCGCCTTCTCGGTGGTCACGCCGACGAACTTGATCGTCCCGCCCTTGAACCTGCCGGGCGTCTTGTAGGCTTCGCTGACCGCGTCACCGCTGTCGTAGCCGACACAGAGGCCGTCGCCCGACAGGGTGAACTTGCCCACCTGTGCGCGCATCGGCCCTTCGGCCACGATCTTCTCGTTGACATAGAGCTTTGTTTTCCCCACCGACTCGTGGCTCGGGCCCGCGCCTTCACGGATGAACTCCATCCCCAGCGTGTACTTGCCGGGCTTGAGCTCGGGCGAGACGAACTTCTGCTCCGGCTTGATGCCGAGGAAGTTGTAGACGTACTGCAGCTTTCGATCAGCGATGAAGAGCGCATGGCCGCCGAAGCGCGACCCGTGCGCGAAGATCACGCCCGAGCAGTTCGGATCGGTGATCTCGATGTCGGCGAGGATCTTGTACGAGCGGCCGCGCACGTTGACCGCGACGCTCTCCGGGATCGCCGACGTGCCAGGGTAGTAGACGTACCGCTCCCGGGCCTCTTCCTCGCTGGGCCGTTCCGTGGCGAGGATCTCCGGCGCCAAGCGGTCGTCGAGCGGCAACACGAAGTTCTTCTCCGCCTCCTCGAACCAGGCCTTGATCAGCGACTGGAGCTTCTCGGGATGCTCCTTCGCGAGGTTCCTGGACTCTGCGCGGTCCACGTCCACGTGATACAGCTCCCACCCGTCCTTGTCGAAGTTGCCCTTGCCGCTAAACGGGACGTGGAGGGCTACGGCCTTCCAGCCGTTCTCCCACATGCCGCGAGTGCCGAGCATGGCATAGTACTGGCGCTTCTTCTGGGTGGGCGCGTCCGGCTTCGCGTCGAAGGTGTAGCGCATCGAGACACCGGAGAGCGGGTACTGCTCGACGCCCTTATACACCTTGGGCATCTCCAGCCCGCAGATGTCCAAGATGGTCGGGACGATGTCCGTGGAGTGGTGATACTGGTGCCGCACCTCGCCCCGCGCTTTGATGCCCTTGGGCCAGGAGATGACCAGCGGGTCGCAGGTGCCGCCCGAGTACTCCGAATAGCGCTTGAACATCTTGAACGGCGCCGACGTGGCCATCGCCCAGCCGGTCGGGAAGTGTTCGTAGGTATCCGGACCGCCGAGCTTCTCGATCAGCTTCATGTTCTCGGACAGCTCGTCCGGGTAGCCGTTGAAGAACTTGTTCTCGTTGACGGATCCGTTGGGGCTGCCCTCGCCCGACGCGCCGTTGTCCGCGGCGTAGATGACGACGGTGTTCTCGAGCTGGCCGCTCTGCTCCAGATAATCGATGATGCGGCCGACCTGCGCGTCGGTGTATTCCGAGAACCCGGCGTAGACCTCCATGAGGCGCGAGAACAGCTTTTTCTCGTCGGCGTTGAGAGAGTTCCAGGGGCGGACTTGATCGGCCGGCATGGCGAGGTCGTCCGGCAGCGGGTTCATCGGGGTGAGCTTGGTGTCGGGCGGCAGGATGCCCTTGGCGATCATCCGCGGCAGGACCCACGCGCGGTAGGCCTCGTAGCCGTCGTCGAACTTGCCCTTGTACTTGTCGATGTACTCCTTCGGGGCATGGTGCGGCGCGTGGTTGGCGCCCGGGCAGAA
>Ga0335071_10006864_pt1 | contig 11746 bp, 12 predicted proteins | sample Lox_Sample_15_FD_206724 | JGI IMG/M metagenome (GOLD analysis project Ga0335071, IMG submission 206724) | Soil microbial communities from Loxahatchee National Wildlife Refuge, Florida, United States - Lox_Sample_1.5 | ecosystem: Environmental > Terrestrial > Soil > Wetlands | place: USA...
GTTCCCGCGGATATGTCACCTGCGACCCTAACGTAAATTGAGTTGATTCGTTGCCTTTCGAATAGATGATTCCGGTATTTATGCTGCCGTTGAATCGTTGGAGGAACTTCGCTGAGGTCATGTCCATTTCAACGATCCGGGAACTGTCAAGGACAACACCCTTGCCCGAAGGGTCTGCGACCTTAATCTCCAATGGTCGTGCACCTGCAGCGTTTGAGGTGCTGAGTGTGCCCGTATAAACAGAGCCGTCCTCCGTCTTAACCAGAAACAATTGCTTGCTTTCGATGTGCTCCACCTTCGACCATTGAACCGAACTTGTTCCCAGTATGTACTGCATGTTCATGTAGAGCACACCATCGCTGAGGCCTTTGATCTCGCCTGTGAGATGGTCTCCGTTCTTCATGACGATCACATCGGTGCTCTCACGCGCGGATAGAGGGTTAGCCAGAACAAGCAAACAGCCCGCGATGATAATTTGAACGGCCACAATCCATTTTCTATTCATGATCTTTTGCTCGCGATAATGACTGTCTTGTTTCAAGTTGCTGGCTCGGCGCGGTGATATGCAACCGGGAGCCCAAGGTCCGAGCTGTTGCTAGGGCGAGCGGTATGTCTAGCGGGTTCGAACTGCCCAGCCGAGCATCAAGAGACCGCTGGCTGCGATCCAGCTTCCGGCGACCCGGACGGCAATTCGGGCCCAATGCGCTCGCAAACGGACTACGAGGGCGGCCAGCAGCGCGATCAAGACGAAGACGGCGAATGCCAATCCGAGAAGCGCCACCGCAGCGGTGTCGAACTGCCCCATGCCAGTCCCGTTCAAGTATCCGTGGTAGAGACCCAGTAGAGCGGCGAGAGCCGTAGTTAGGCGCAACGATACCTTCGCGTCAGCGGCCAGCAATCCACCGATCAAGAGAAACCACGCCGCCGCAATGAAGGGATGAGGTGGGGCGGTCATTGCGCTCAGTCCGACCAACCCTCCAAGCAGCCAGGCAACGGGAAGGGTGAACAACGCTCGCCTTCCATGATTGGCGCCGCGCAGCCCAGCCAGTAATGCCAGGGCAACGACCGGGACAATATCTTCGGGACTCATGAGGAAGTGAATGAGTCCGTCGTAGAAAGGGCCCATGCCAGTGGAGTTGAGATGCGCCTCTGCAGGAATGGCGTACATCGCACACCCGAACGCCACGAAGGCGTACAAAGGCAGTCGAGATTGCCTCGTGTTTTTTTTCATGCGATCGCCTTCCAGAAGAAGAATGCACCGCCTATTGCTACCAATCCCCCGGCTACGCGGAGTAGCTTCTGTCCCCAAACCCATCGATGGACCGTACCGATGCCGATTCCCAAGGCGTGCAAGCAGCCGGTGGCAATGACGAAGCCGATGCTATATAGCAGAGCACTTTGGCCGGGTGGCAACTCGGTTCCATGAGCATGCCCGTGGAATATGGCGAAGAAGCCAACCAGTGCCGCGGCAAAGCCCAACGGCGGTCGTACCTCGAACATCACCGCAGCCCCCAGAAGGACGGCCGAGAGTGCAATGCCGTATTCGATTCCCGGCAGCGGAACGCCCATCAGTCCGAGCATTCCACCGAAAGCCATCACTAGAGGAAATGCGACGGGTAAAACCCAGATCGCCGGAGCGCCGAGTTGCGCGCCCCAAAGGCCGACGGCAACCATCGCCAGCACGTGATCGAGTCCCGAGATCGGGTGGCGAAAGCCAGTGAGGAATCCAACAGCTTCGCCTTTCTGAGGATGGGCAAAGGCCGATTGAGCGCACACGAATAGAATCACTGCCAATGTGATCGCCTGGCGGAAATAGCCGTATCTCGGTGCTCTCATCGCGCCCCTCCGAAGAGCATCACTACTCGCTGTACAGTCCAAAATGCACCGAGCGATCCAACGGTGTAGCCGGGAATCGCCTCTGCCCACCGCGGCCACCGCACCTCGAGTATGCGAAACGAACGCTCCAGCGCCAAGATCAGTGCGATGAAGGAAAGCTGTCCGAGTTCGACGCCGACGTTAAAGCTCACCAGCGCCAGCGGTAATTCATGGCGCGGGAGTCCGGCGCTGGTGAGGGCGCTGGCAAATCCAAAGCCGTGGAGTAATCCAAACGCAAACGCCACCACCCAGGGATGGCGAATGGTAAAACTTGTCTCGCCCCGCCAGGAGCGAACAATCTCCGGGCCCAGAAACAGGATGCTCAGCGCAATCGCTGCGTTCAACGGGACAACCGGAACCTCGGCATACCCCAACGTGGCAATCGCCAGGGTGATGCTGTGAGCTACAGTGAACGCAGTCACAGTCTTCAGCAGCATCCAACGGTCTTTGACGATCAGCAACAGTCCAAGGACAAAGAGCATGTGATCGGCGCCGAAAAGAATGTGCCGGATGCCCTGCACAATGTAAGTGCCCATCACTCCCAGCGTGGACTGGTTCGCAGCGAGTTCAACCCACGGTTGCGATGGATGAGCGATGGTCGTCCACTTTCGGCCGTCCAGCATCTCGACGTGAACCACCGCGTCGGTGATCGTGGCTTGCAGGCCCACGAAGTCGATGCGCTTGCCAGCGAGTCCACCCGGCCCCGCATCGATCCAATGCCGCTCCACCAGGGAATCGGCCAATTCCTGGAAGCTAGGCTCACGCAGCTCCTTCACGTCATCGGGCAGCTTTAAAGTAATCGGCATGCGCATGCCGGCCATCACCGGCGTACGCCACAGGATGGAGTACTGGCCAGGCGCAGTTTCCTTGATCTCAAGATACGCAGGCCGCGCTTCATGTGCGGACACCAAGGTACTGGCGAGCAGCAAACCCGCGATTACCCAAGCCAAACGGGAACAAATACGGCTCACAGTGGTCCCTCACCTGACGAACCAGGTATCTGTTTCTTCGGTGGAGGCGCCGGCGCTTGCGCTTCTTCTTTGGAATGGGGGCCAGGCAGCAGCAGCGTGTACTTTGCTCGCATCTCGGCGTAGGCCTTCTGCCAAGCCGCTTTCTTTTGTTCGGCCAGCCACGCTGTCTTCACATCGGGTTCGATCTCCTCAAACGCCGGGATGCGGCCGGGAATGACTGTATCGACGAACACCAAATGCCATCCGTAACCGGACTCGATCGGCCCCTGCCAGGAGCCAGGCTTCAGCTTCTCGATCGCCACCGCGAAGGGCGGCCCAAACTCTTTGGCGATTGCACTGGGCGCGCGGTCGCCGTAGTAATCCTGGAACATGAAGGAATCGCCAACTGCCGCGGCAAGTTTGGAGTCTTCCGGCTGGCCGGCGATTTTGGCCAGAGCTCTAGCAGCATCTTCCTGGGCATTCTTGCCGCGTTTGTCGGGAGAGAAATAAATATGCCGGAAGCTGATGCGGCTGGGCAGAGCGAACTTGTCGGTGTTCTTATCGAACCAAGCCTTCAACTCGTCTGTCGAGGGCTCGTGCGCGCCAGCCACATCTTCGGCGAGGAACTGCATCTTCTGCGCCATGCGGCGCTTTACAATCGTGTCGTCTTTATCCAGCCCTTGGGCAAGCGCCTCACGATACAGGACCTCTTCGCGCACCTTGTCTTCCACCATGGCTTGAAACTCAGCGGGGGTTGGCTGGCGATGCCATTGCGATTCGAAGTACGAATCCATGAGGCGAAGGTCGTCGACGGTGAGCGCGATCTGCTTCGAAGACTCAATTCCGCCGCGTCCCCGATGCAAGTAGGTGTATACGCCGAACAGCACCAAGCCCAAAACAAGAAAGTGCAACAGAGGCTCGCGAACCCAGCGTCTGAGCGTGGGCAGAGACGAGTGAAGCGGTCTGGACTCTGTCGCCGTCGGCTGACCGTCATCAATTACCAAGACTTCATTCACCTAGTATCTCCAATGATGCAGAGCACCTCGTCAGTATGTTGTTCTAGCGATGACAATATGGACGAAATGCTCCTTGTTATTCTTCTCTTCCGGCCTTGCTTATACTTCCGTTCAACTCGGATCGTTTCCCGATAGTTACCCGACCGTAAATCGGCACCCGTCTCAACGCGCCGGGATGGTGACCACCGGTGCGGCCGCCCTGGGAGCCGTATCCGCCATGCTGAAGAGATTCATCAGCTGCAGAAACACCTGCTTGGAACGGAGATCGCTGTCATCGATCCAGAACCAGGTGTTGCGATAATTCACTGACACAAATGCATCGGGCGATTTCTGCTTGCTGCTGTGGATGCGAATCATGCGCTTGTCCGAAGCACTTTGATCCTTTTCATATCCGGGAAATGCGCGGGTTTTAGCCAGGTCTTCAGCCGGCACGTCTACGTCCGCAGCCATGTTTTGCATGACGCTGATCACCGAGCGGGTCATCATGGCGATTTCTGTATCGCTGGAGGAGGTCGGGGCCTGGACGATGGTGAATTCCTCAGCGTCCGGGTTCAGCTTCAACAGGCCACGCAACTCCCGAATGTCCTCCACGATTTCGGGGGCAATGTTGGCTTTGCGCAACGCCACGATCGTCGCCGGCCCATTGGAGTTCGGCTTGACATAGGTTCTTACCCCGCCGGAAATCTGGATCTTGCGCAATAACACCCGTACTCGCTCGAAGTCCAGGTCGCCGGGAGTAATTCCGTTTAGAGTTGTCTGCTGGTTCTTCAAACCATTGACCGAAATCACGACTGACAGCAGGATCAAGTCAGCCGGAACTCCGTTTTGGATAGCGCCGAATACAAGGGTGGGTGGCAGCGGAGTAAGCAGCCCCTGAATAAAGGCGCTGCCGGTCAGCGGCGAGTATGTAATGGTGGGGGTGTAGCCCAGGATGGCGGCGACGCCGAGGTTCTCCTGGGTGGCTCCCGCCGGCGTATTAACCTGCGCACCCACGGAGGCAGTCTGCGTCAGCGAGTAACCGGTGGTGATACTCGAGATGTCCACAAAAGTAGGTGCGTCGATGTATCGCAGCTTGACGATGTTCAGCAGCGTCTGTTCTTTCCACGAATCTGCCAGGCCGGAGCTGTAGGCGGCGCGGTCGCGAGGAAGCGACTGGGGACCGATTTTAGGGTGCAGACACGCCGTTTCCAAGAACGAAAGGCTGCACACGATAAGCACAAGAACTTGTCTTGTCCTCGCGAATCGCTTGGCGTAGTCCCGAATTGTTAGCTCCCTCATGAAGTTCAACCTGTCAAGGCACCGCAAACCCGATACGCTCAAAAAACGGCATGTAGCGAGCAATCCGCGCTACGCTGACTTCCTGCCGTACGACCAGGTTTTTTCGACCATGCCGAACAAGAATGCGGTCGTCAGACCGAACAGCAACCAACCGTTCAGCGACTCCATCGCTCCCATGAGTTCCCAATGTTCTTTCAGGGTCAAACTCGCATGTCCGTAGCTGGTGATCGCGTTCAGGGAATAAAGCATCGAGGACCTCGAGTCGGGAAGAGCGTCCAGAAGCCGGTAAGCCTCTGCCCATATGCCTGCTTCCAGGGCGTGCAGGCAGGTGGCCAGCAGTGTCGTCGCGCCCAGAAGCGCCACGAAAGCTGCTGTCGGGTGACGCCGTTCCACGGCTCGGCTGGAAATGCGAGATGCCTTCACGCCGATTAGCCCTAGTCCAAAGGCATGGATGACTACCGTCAGTACGATCAACGGCAAGCCCCATGCCCAATCGGCGCTCCAACTCACTGGGGCAACCACAGCAATGCTGAAAACGGGCTGAGAAATACCCAATGGGGACCTCTTTCAGTTGAGCCTTCGAAGCGGAAGAGGAACCATGTGCCTCCCGTCGTTTCCCTACAGCAGGAAGTCCAGGCCGGTGCCTTTGACCGGTTCTGTCGACAGACGCCCGGAGCGAATCGCCACCTGGAACGTCTCATAATCGCGTTCCGCCTGATCTGCATACGCCTTCGAATATTTGACCAACGCGTTATCAAAGCGCTCGGTGGATCCCAGATACCCGGCAATCATGGCAGCGTCGCCTGCTTTTGCGTGAGCCCGGGCCAGGGCCCAGGCACACATAGTTGCATACGCAACTAGAGTGTCAGGCCGGAAAGTTTCCACCTCGGCGGACACCTTCATGTCGCGAAACTGGCGGAGGTAGTAATCATGCCCCTGGGCTGAGCGGAGCCAGCCCAGAAATATGTCACTGGCCGCTTGCATCAGACGCTGACCTGTCACGACCCGGAAACCCTGATTCGCAAAGCGGCTTTTTCCGCGAGGTGATTCCAGCACCGACCGGCGTGCTTCCTTGACTTGAAGAAAGAGCGGATCATCTTCGCCAGCGAGGAATAGGCTGACATAGCAGCGCGTCCCGACACTGCCGACACCAACAACCTTCACCGCAGAATCCTGGTAGGTGTAGTGATCGAACAACGCAATCCGGTCGGCTTGCAACGACTTCCGATAACGGGCTATGTGGTCTCGGTTCGCCTTCTCAATGTCCTTCACATTTTGCTGGTAATGGAAGAGAACCGGGGGCTCATCCTTGATCTTCCGGCGACCGTCCACAACCGCAGTGAGTTTGGGAGCGACAGCCTCAGAAGTTCGCGAGCGGGCCTTCTTTTGACCTTTTGACAAACGAGCTAAGACGTCGGGATTTTTCCGGAAGTGCGCTTTGAGCGCGTCGATGTTGACCTGGGCATACCAGGTATCAAGCACATTCAATTCGGCGTATTCAGCCATACGTTCGCGATAGGACTCCGCCGCCGCTCGAACTGCTTCGTCAGCCACAGCTTTGGAAAAAGTACGGTCTCTCGCCGCCAGTACCAGGCTTGCGCCGAGCCGCTTGACATCCCATTCCCATGGACCCGGAAACGTCTCGTCGAAATCATTGATGTCGAACATCAGCACCCGTTCAGGCGAGGCGAAGCCGCCAAAGTTTGCCAGATGACAATCACCACATGCCTGAACGTTAATCCCCGACACTTGCGCATTCGCGAGATCTCGCGCCTGGATGATGGCTGCGCCGCGATAGAACGTGAACGGCGACACGCTCATCCTTTGATACTTGACTGGGATCAGGCCCGGAATCCGGTCAGCGTCCGATTCCTCAAGCAGCTTAACAATGTCCTGCGATTTCGATCGGGGCTTCCATTCGGCCTGCGAGGTGCGCGGGCATTTTTCACGCAACGCCTTGCCTTGCTTGCGTCTTTCAGCTTTTGATGGAGCGACTGCAGAGTTCACGATATTCCTCCTTTGGAGGCCACTTGCGATAACCCGCTCAGCGCCCCTGCTACCGCGTTGTATCTATTTCACTGCTTCCAATAACGCCTTCAACACCGTTGCAAAAGGAACCTCAGCCAGAACTACCGGTAGCAGCGGTAACGCAATTGCCAGCATGAGACCGACAAACGCCCCCTGGTCAAAGGGAAACGGCTGTAGGTGTTCGATATTCTGGTAGCTGGATCCATAATCCGTGAGCGTGCTGGCTTCAGGGGAAGCGGGAAACTCGTCTTCACGACCGGCACGATGCTGGATCCACCGCTTGTGAAACTGCATACTCTCGAGCTGCCCCAGAGCTCCGTACTCGAAGATCCCGAGACGGCGCAGACGCGTGAGCCTGGGGACAAACAAGATCAATGGACCCATCGCGACGATTAGCACGACACCAACCAGGACGATCGCCTCGACCTTGAAACTCAACCAGTGCACATGTTCGCGGAAAATCTCAGAGCGCCAGGTTGCTCCGATCACTGCCGAAACAACCACGATGGTGGGAGTAATCGCCACCGGCGAAAGTCCCAGAAAGCCGACTCCGCCGTGCTGATCGGGATGCGTGGGCACCAATTGCAGTTCGAGTTTCGACAGCCGGTAGAGAAAAATGCCCCAGAGCACCCACTTCCAAACGCTGATCAGGATGAGCAACTGGTAGAGTAGCTGGCTTACCAGGACGTAGTACCAGCCGGCAGCGGACAAGTGCACATCGACATCTGTCCCGACCAATCCCCAGGGCCGCGCAAACATCAATTGGGTTTGTACGGTCCCAGCTACTTTCGCGTAAGCCACAACCACAAATATCAGTTCGGGAATAACGGAATCGCGCAGGCGAATGAGCCGCACCAGAGTTTGGTCCAGGCGGTCGGTGTCTGACGACGTGAGCAGGCCCGCATCGCGCACGGCTCGCACGATAGCGCGGAACGTAGTCTCCATCACGGGCTGACCTGCGAGCAGGACGGGAACGCCGAACAGCATCCTCGCGTTGACCGTGTAGTCGGTAAGCAGGCCAACGAGGGCGTGAGGCTTAAGCAGCAGAGTGATCAAAACTAGCGGCAGCCATCCGATCGCGATTGCGAAGATCACTCTTCTGCCAAGGTGCCAATCATTAGGATGAACGAGTCGCAAGGCTTCCTGGGCTCGATAGAAAGGACCTCCGCGAACCAGAGAGACTTCGTCACGGGCAACGTTCGCTGGCGCCGTTTGTTCAGACGCTGCCGCTCCCGGTTGTGCCATATAAGCTCTCCTTCCGTCAGACCTCTTGACCGTCTATTCCGCTGAAATCTTCAAGACACGCCACTAGCCACAAAGCGAAACGGCCAAATCGAATGTCCCTGTACCTTTCGTCAGTCAGATTCAGGCTTCTGCCGCGCCATCTCACTGCCCCGGCTTACCGCGTACTTTGATCTTTTCTCCCGGTCCTACATGGAAGTTGAAGATAGGACTGATTTCAAATCCCAGTATCAAGCCGGGATTAGGGGTTTCGGCCGGCCGGGCAGCCACGCCGCCCGCTTCGATCGACAGGCTGACAGGCTGCTTTCCGATTCTCACTACCTTGCCAACCTGGGCGCCCAACGGAAATGTCACCGCACCTCCGCTTTCCCAATTGAAAGTCCAGTTGTAGTCGCTCATGCCCACAAACCAGCCGTCGCTCAGGGTGATGGTGAAGGTGGGCGTGATGATCATCTCGTTGACACCTGGGCGCTGGGGAGAGCCGGCAAAGGAAACCGGATTCTGTAGGACTGCGCCGGCGGTGAGGTTCTTGGTCCCGGTATAGATCAACGCGAAGGCAGGTCCCGCCTGCCACTTTCCAGCACCCAGTTGTGTCTCGCTCGCCGTCGGGAGTATGAATATTGGCCCTACACCCCACCTGCCCCATGACGCCTTGACGGTAACAAGATCAGAAACCTGCGTGTCCCCCGTGCCGGTCACGCCGGTTGTGCCCATGCCACAGCCAATGCAATTTATCGGTGGCGCCAGCCCTGGTGTTGTAAGAGCTAACGGTGTGGAGATTTTCACCAGCTGCACATAGCGGAATGAATGAAACGGGCCAATCGGAAGCACGGGCTGCAACTGCAGCATATTGATCGCACCGTGGGTTCCTGACACACTCGGGAGAAGGACGTCACGAATCTGTATGTACGTAAGCGGGGCTGCCGGGTTGTTGACTTGGTTGGCCAACTCCTGCGCCGAGACATTAGCACCACTCCTGGCCACAGGGGACGTGGGCGAGTTTGTCGCGTTCTGTCCGGTTTCAGCCGGAGAACTTTGAGACGGCGTATCTTGGGCCCAAGTCAATGCAGCGAAACACGATAGGGCAAGCCAAAGGAAGAAGACCACGACCAATCGGCGCGCTGTACAAACGAAGTTCGGCGTTTTCGCTTCTTCTCCGGTATGTCGCAATTTCCCCATCTATCTCGGCCGTCCCAGCCAGGAATACTGCCAAGCCACTGCCACATTGTTGTAGTTCCCTCCAAACCGGTCGTAAGTACCTCCGCTGTAGCTGAACTTTAGCGACTGGTGTTGGGTGACGGGAAGCGCGAACGTGCCGCCAATACGGGAAGCAGTCTGTCTGGTTTCAGGATTCGCTGTGCCGCTTACGGTGTCGGTGCCCCCAAACCAGAAATTGCCATCCAGCGACACCCATTTCATCGGGTTCTTGAAGCTGTAGCTTAGGTGCCCTTCGAACGAGCCAATCGGTGCGGTGCTTTGAGGAAGAGGACGAGGGATATTAAAGAAGGCGTCATTAGTGGTGAAGAGCCATACCCCGGCGTAACCGTCGAGCACCCAATGGCCCCAACGCCGGGAATAGCCGAGCTCGGGCTTGAATGCCCAACGATTGATCCCCCAGTTGATCAACAGCGCCGGATCGTATTGTCCGGTCGGAGCGATTACTTTCAGGCTCGCGCCCAGCAGCGTTTTCTGCTTCCATTTCCCATACTGTTGCGGTTCCATCGCCGGCCCGCCCAGCAGATTGACGGAGAATCGAAACGCAAGGTCCAGCAGCCCAGAGCGGTAGACGTTATGTTCCGTACCCGCCAACTCCCCCTGGAAGTGGCCCACACCATAGCCCAACCCGCCGCTGACATTGGCCGAGCGGCCGAAGAAGCCAAACGCATGGGTGTAGACAAAGCTTGGCACGTTATAGGTCCCGGTTGAGCCTTGTAAAGGCACAACCCCGTTAAAGTTAATGGCACCGTCGTAGAACGCCCACGTTACTGTGACAGCATTAGCATGCACGGGAGTAATGATGTAAGCACGAGGAGCCAGATCTTGTGCCTGACAGGAATGAATGAGTATCCCGACCAGCATTGGCAATAAGAACAGCTTTGAACGAGCTGCCATCTTTCCCCTGCGTTGAACAGTAGCTGGTTTCAATTCAAATCATCATCTTTGTAGTACTTGGTGCCCGTGCCAGCTATCTCGGCGGCCAAGCCTTTCTCCGTCAATTGATACATCCAGACTCCCTCCGAGACCGATGCTGCTCCCGCCATCGCTCCGCCCTTGGTCGTGGTCTTAGCCGCTGCAGAGGCTTGTCCGCCGAACTCCCAGCCGGAGTTGATGAAATCGTCCAAGACCTTGTCATTTTCAAAGACGAAGACGTTGGCGAACTTTTCCACGCCGACTCCGAGTCCTGCCTGCAACTCGATCATCTTCATGAAGACTTGCTTCTTTGTCTTGTTGTTAACGGCGACGCCTTTGCCTGTCCCGGAGCCGGCAAACAGAATCTTGATGCCCATGTCATTGAACACGGCGTAGCCAGCGGCGTGTTGGACCGCTGACTTGGCCGTAGGCTGGGCCTTGTAAAGTTGCTCAAGAGTTTTGTTGGCTATTTCTTGGACTTGCTTCTGCTGTTTGGCCTTGTCGTCGGCTGCTTGCGCCGTCAACGCAATGGCACATACCAATCCGACCAAGATGACTTCCGATTTCGCGAGAGTAGCAAACGTGATCTTCACGAGCGATCTCCTCCAGTAGTCCGCAAATCCGGCGTGGCTTGTGCTCTTATGCCGCCGCCGTCCTGCCCGTCCTAAATCGCGCCATCAGAAGAAGTACAGCAAGGATGGCGTGGGCGACCACGGCTGGCCACAAAAGGACTCCAGCGTGGCCGGCTTTACCGACGAGCAGGAGATAGATCATCACCAGGACGGTGTAGGTCAACATCCCGTAACACGCCCGCGAAGTATCGTGAGCGGGCCAGCACGCAACGCCTAAGCCAAGCAGGCTGATGCCGGCGACCCGGCTTATAAGGACGCCAGCTTCAGTGATATCAGCAGCAAACAGCAGACGAACTGCAGCCTGGGGTAGGGCGAACACAAGCACTCCCGTACCCGCTTCCGCGACTGCCGCCAATGCAAGGACTTTGTTCTTCATGCTCAGTGGTTTTCTTCTTACTTCTGGCTCGGTGCTTTCTGCGGGTGTTGATCGGTGAACAGGCCACTGACGCTGTACTCCGCCTTCTGCAAAATCTCGCTCCCCATCTTCTCCATCAAAGCTCGACGGTGTTCTTCGCGGATCTCCTGGAACTTTTTCTGCTGATCTGCATTGAGCAGGGGTGTGATCTTGCTGTCGAGGTCGTCCGCGATTTGCTTC
>Ga0335071_10006865_pt1 | contig 11746 bp, 10 predicted proteins | sample Lox_Sample_15_FD_206724 | JGI IMG/M metagenome (GOLD analysis project Ga0335071, IMG submission 206724) | Soil microbial communities from Loxahatchee National Wildlife Refuge, Florida, United States - Lox_Sample_1.5 | ecosystem: Environmental > Terrestrial > Soil > Wetlands | place: USA...
GTCCGGATCATTGCCGTTTGCGATCTCGACAGCAAGCGCCTGGGCGAGGCGAAAGATCTGGTCAACGGATATTACAGCAAACAGACCGGCAAACCCTATGCAGGGGTTACCGGCTACGCCGACTATAGGGAGCTGCTCAAAAACAAAGACATCGACGCAGTGATCGTCAGCACGCCGGACCACTGGCACGCGCTTGTCTGCATTCACGCGGTCGCCGCGGGCAAGGATGTCTACCTGCAGAAGCCAGCGTCTTTGACCATTGCCGAAGGGCGCTCGCTCAGCGACGCTGTGCGGCGCAGCGGCCGGATTTTCCAGATCGGCAGCCAGCAGCGCTCATCGCCGCAGTTCCGCTTTGCCGCCGAATTGGTACGCAACGGGCGTATCGGCCAACTCAAGACCGTCCAGGTGGGATTGCCGGGGGATCCCGCGGGCGAGGACGAACCGGAAATGCCCGTTCCCCCAAATTTGAACTATGAGATGTGGCTGGGCTCTACGCCCCTGGTGTATTACACGGAAAAGCGCGTCCACCCGCAAAATGGCTATGACCGTCCCGGGTGGCTGCGATGCGAGCAGTTTGGCGCCGGGATGATCACCGGCTGGGGATCGCATCACATCGATTGCGCGCACTGGGCAATGGACACCGAGCTCACCGGCCCAATCGAGATTTCCGGAAACGCGGAGTTCCCGACCAAGGGCCTTTGGGATGTGCACGGAAGTTTCAGGACGGAAGCTCTGTATGCGAACGGCGTGCGTATGATCGTCAGCGGCGACTTCCCCAACGGGATTCGGTTCGAGGGCACGAAAGGATGGTTGTTCGTATCGCGCGGCAACGAACGCGTCACTGCTAGCGATCCCGTTGCCAGGCTGCAGGATCCCCAGGCGCTCGCTGCCGGCGATCCCAAGATTCTTGCGTCCACGATCGGGTCGAAGGAAATTCATCTCTACGAAAGCACGGACCACCACGGGAACTGGCTCGACTGCGTGCGTACACGCAGGACGCCGATTGCGCCGGTGGAAGTGGCACACCGTTCCTGCTCGGCGTGTCTCCTGCATCACATTGCAATGAAAACGAAGCGAACACTGCACTGGGATCCAAAGAAGGAGCGGTTCGAAAATGACGGCACTGCCAACGCAATGCTCTCGCGTCCCCAGCGCACACCCTATGTGATTCCGGAACCAGGCAAGTCGGGTTAACCGATCTTTCTCTCCGAAAGAATATTGCATCAAACCGCGGAAATCGGGATCGGCATCGGGAATCGCAATCGAGATCGGCAGTCAGCCCTTCTTTGAGCCTTTCAAAACCGATATCCGATTGCAAGTCCCGATACCGATTCCGATAGCGATACCGACGGTTGTGTGGTTATGGCAAGATCGTAAGTGAGGGACCCTTACTCGATCACATACACCCTGGGCACGCGGGTGTTGATATTGGTCAGGATTTCGTAGGGGATTGTACCCGCCCATTCGGCTAAATCCTCGACGGTGATCCGTTCGCCGCCGGCTTCACCCAGAAGGATTACTTCATCTCCGTTGTATGCCGAATCCCATTCGATGTTCACCATCAGCTGGTCCATACAAATGCTGCCGACCTGTGGATATTTCTTTCCCCGGATAATCACCTTTGCCCGGTTGGACATGCTGCGGAAAAAACCGTCCCCGTAGCCGACCGGCACTGTCACGATGCGCGTCTCGTGATCGGATTGCCATGTCGACCCGTAGCTGACCGCATGGCCGGGCTTGACCACCTTGAAATAAACGACGCGCGATTTCCAGGCCAGCGCAGGTTTGACGCCCATGGTGTGCGGCACCTCAGGCGAGGGATATACGCCGTAGAGCAGGATTCCCGGGCGTACCATGTCGAGGTAGCTTTCGGGGAGCCGCAGCACGGCGGCGGAATTCGCGATATGCCGCATCGGCATCGGGAGGCTGTGCTGCTCATAAAAGCGCAGCACGTCATTGAAACGCTCCAGCTGCAGCCGGGCATGAGAAACGTCGCTGGAATCGGCATTCGCGAAGTGGGAGAAGATCCCTTCGATTACCACGTGCCTGCACTTCAGCGCAGCTTTCTGGAGCAGGTGCGCACTGTAATAGTGAATACCCACCCGTTCCATACCGGTGTCAATCTTCAGATGGACTTTTGCTTTGACACCCGTCTTCGCAGCGACCGCGTCGATCTGCTGCAGACGTTCTACCGACGAGGCCGTCAGCGTCAAATCATGCTGCAGATATCGCGGGATCTGGTCTCCCCAGATGCCGCCAAGGACAATGATCGGGGCCGTGATCCCGAGGTCGCGCAACAGAATTCCTTCTTCAAGAACGGCCACTCCGACGTAGTCTGTCTTCCCAGCCAGGGCCTTCGACACCTCCACGAGCCCGTGTCCGTAAGCGTTGGCCTTCACAACCAGCATCACTTTCGCAGGGGCGACTTTCTCCTTAATAGCGGCCAGGTTATATTCGAGGCGCGCCAGGTTCACTTCCGCCCACGTCGCCCGCACACCCCCATCGGTCGCTATCACGTCCTGATTGATCCGCATGCGGGTTATTCTAACCGAATTGAATCAGCATTGGGAAATCTTGATTCGAGATTCGAGATTTTGGATTCTCGACTATTCCGTTACGGCTGCCTGCTCTTTTCGCGGGTAATCTGTGAGGACGGATCTGGAGATTCGTCCTCACAGGTTTTCAACAGCGACAGCGAGCTGCCGCACCCAAGGCGGCGCTCCCGGGATTTTCAACCGTTGGATAGCCCCTGAAGCCCGGGCCCGCTTTTGTTATTTAGGCGGAAATCGAAAGTTGCCCCGTGCTCTCGGAACTGCTTCCATCGTTCTGAAACACCTGGTACGCGGCCAGCAGTTTCATAAGCTGCCGCGCGATCGTTGTCTCATCACCCTGACTCTCCGAGGACTGTGTTGTGGTATCTGAAGAGGTGGAAGCGGAAGCATCCTTGTGATGGGCTTTTTCATAGGCCATCGCCTCTTTGAAGCTCACTTTTCCGTCGCCATTCGCATCTGCCGCGTCGAAATTCTGGACAATATCGGAGATCAGAGCAGAGCGTTTACTGTCCGATGAACCGATGTCATTGAGCTGGCTGACAAGTTCTGCCTTGGTAAATCCGGCACCGTCGCCTTCTTTTGGCGGGGGAGGAGGCGGTGGCCCATCAGGCCCGCCGATGCCGTCGAAGTGGTTATTTGCCTGCTGAAGAATCTTGGCGAGAGCGGACGATATTTCACTTTCGGTAACCTTGCCGTCGCCGTTGCTGTCCAACTGGTTAAAGATATCATCGACGTTGGTTGTGCTATCGGAGCTCCCGGAAATGGAGCTGAACGCAGACTCCAGTTCGGATTTGTCGATGTAGCCCTGATTTTTGGTATCTATTTTACTAAGAAGGTTCGTTGCCCAAGCTGATGCCAGATTGCTGTCTATGCCGCTGATCATACAATCTCCTCTCCTTTCGATATCGCTGCAGGCTCTCAAAATATCTCGAGAGTCTGCCCGATCTATCGGCCTCATCCGCCCGCGTCTTTCATCGAATCGTGTTAAGGGGAAGTAAATTTTTCAAAAGACCTATCCCGCCCTTTTACATATCAATGTTCTTTCCCTTGAGCCATCGGTATCGGAATCGCTATCGCTATCGCGATCGGTGTTCGGATTTTTGTGGGCATTGGATAAACAATCGAAAACCGATCGCGATAATCGATTCCGATAGCGATGGATTTTTTGTGAGGGGAGAATAATAAAAAAAAGCCCGGGGAGGAACGCGTCTTCCCCGGGCTGATTTTTTCTCGACTTCGTGTGAGTCTACAGTTTGTAGGCCTTGGTGGTATCGACGAATGCGCGCAGGTTTTCCGCCTTGGCTTCATCCAGCACGGCGCCGTTAACCATGTAGTAGCCTCCGTCACCGGCCAGGTCGTCCAACAGCTGCTTGGTATGTTCTTTGACTTGATCGACAGTCCCCGTCTTCAGCAAGGAAGAAGGGAAGTTGCCCGAGAAGCACGCCCAACCCTGGAGATGCTTCTTGACTTCCTTCATGTCGGTCTTGTCGAAGTACCAGATGGTGCTTCCAGCCGGGATATCGGGATCGGTGATGAGATCCAACCGCTGGTTGTAGCTTCCCTCAACAAACAGGAAGGGAATCATGCCGTCTTTAATCAGATTGAGCATGACGGCCTTGAAAGACGGCCAGTACAATTCTTTGAAGCCCTTCGGGGACATGAAACTGTCCGCGCCCTTATGCAGCGGGAAGAACACTGTCGGAGCGCTGCCCCAAGTGTACGCTCCATACGGCATCTTCGTCATAAAAGGAACGATCCTTTCGCAGGCTTCCAGGATCTCCTTCTTTTTACGGAAGGTATCGAGCATCATTGCCCGTGTGCCGCGCATGGTGTCTCCGGGGACATCAAATGGCGCCTTCGAGAAACCGCCCTGATACTTCGGCAATCCCAACCCGGTAATGGTGGCATTGTCGATTTCCGCGACTTTCCCGGCCCATTCCAGCGAGATTTCTCCTGCCTGCATCAGTTTTTTGAACGTTTCCTGAATGTGCGGCAGGCCGAAGGGGATCATGCCCCAGGGGATGAACGGCAGCTCGAGAAGATCGGTAAATGGCGGCAGGTCTTTCCAGGGTTCCAGGCCTCCCATCACCCGAGGCAGATAGCGGCGGATGAAGTAATCGCTGGGATCGCTCAGGTAATCCGCATATTCGTCCGCCTTCATGAACTCCGCTTCTGCACACTGATAGGAAGTGTTTTCCGGAACGCCGTGGCCCGGCCAATGATAGAGCTTATAGTCCAGGATTTCCAGCACCTTGCCCGGCACGTAAAGGCCTGCGGACGCAGCGGCGTCAGGCATGAAATCGGCGTGGAATTTCTTCATTGCCTTGCCGAGTTTGTCGTAGTCGTACATGGCGTCTTTGCAGGAATACCCGGCATACAGGAACGGGAAAAATCCCGTTGCAATTGCGACGGGCACCCGCTTGGGTTTCTTCATCAGAAAGGCGTCGGTAAACAGCTGAGCGCGTTCCCGGTATCCTTTTTCAGCTTCCGGATTGGTGAACTCGAGGCCTTCATGATTGATCCAAGCCTCCAGCCGCGCCTGACGCTTCTGATCAGGAGTTAATTTGTCGAAATTCTCTGGTTTTGGCATGACTATTTCGCTCCTACCCATCCTTTGGAGAGGGTAACCGCCGCCATGGCGTCTTTGCCGTAGGCGTCGGCCTTGGCATACGCGGCGACCTGGTCATCCATCTGTCCGCCGCCAATCATCACTTTAACGCTGTCACGCAGGCCCGCATCCACCAGGGCTTGAACGGTGTTCTTCATCGGGTCGTAGGCGAGTGTGAGGAATCCGCTGAGTCCGACGACCTGGGGCTTGAAGCTCTTCACGGCTTCCACAAACTTGGCCACGGGAACGTCCACGCCGAGATCCATCACGTCAAAGCCGTTGACGTCCAGCATGAATACGACGATGTCTTTCGCGATGTCATGGATGTCGCCCTCTACAGTACCGAAAACGATCTTGCCGATCTTTTTCTGAGCGGCGCCACCGGCTCCGGAGATTCTCGGCTTCACCATCGCTCCGATCTGACGCAGCATTTCGCCGGCCAGAATCAGTTCGGGGACGAAGCACTCACCGGCGGCAAACCGGTTTCCGATGATGCCGAGGGCTTCACGGCAGTCATCCAGAAGGCCAAGGGGCGCTGCGCCTTCATTCAATAATCTCTCTGCGATCTTAACTGCGTCTTCCTCGCGCATATCAACAACGGCATCAATTAATTCTTTCGACATATGCTCTCCTTTTTACTTCCTTTAGGTAAATGTTATTCAGGAATACAAATGCTTTCTTATTTGGACTTTTCAAAAACTCCCGCGCGGAAGGCGCGAGTAAACTTCAGGCAATGTTTGTCCTGTCCCAGCAAAAGCTCGGCGGCCAACATGGTTGTTTTGATATCCTGGTTGTTCGGGTCGCAAATGGCACAATCCAGCCCCGCTTGCATCGAGTAAGCAAGAAATACGCGATTGATGAAAGAGCGGGCCGGCATTCCGAACGAAATGTTGCTCAATCCGCATGTCATGTGGACATCCGGAAACTGCTTGCGGATTTCGCGGATCGTCTCGAAGAAAATCAATCCGTTTTCCATACCTGTGGCAATGGTCATGGCCAACGGGTCGAAGTACAGGTTGCTATCCGGAATTCCCAGTGCACGGGTTTTTTCCAGCATGCGTCCGATGATTGCAATGCGTTCATCTTTTGTCTTGGGAATGCCTTTTTCATCCATTGCCAGTGCAACCGCGGGGCACTTGTGGGCAGCCACGATCGGCAGCACGCCTTCCAGGCGATTCGGTTCCATGCTGATCGAGTTGATCATCGGAGTTTTGTTGACAGCCTTGATCGCCGTTTCCAATGCTTTCGGATTGGCGCTGTCGAGGCAGACCGGCGTGTCGACTGCAGCCTGGATGTTCTCAACAAGCCAGATGAGGTCGTCGGGCTCGCGCTGTGGGGCCGTGCCTGCATTCGCGTCCAGCCAATCCGCGCCGGCCGACGCCTGCTCTTTGGCCAGATTCTGTATGAAGGCCGCATCACGCTCCTCAATGGCCTGTTTTACCCGTTTTCGAGTTCCATTAATTTTCTCGCCAATTATCTTCAAATCTACTGCTCCTTTCCGCAAAATCTCGTGCTCCCTGCCGGCGATCGAGTACTGATCCCACACAGGAGAGCCGCAGCCCTGACAATTCATGCAGGGTTATATTACGCACCTACCGCTTTTCAAATATCAAACACCCGGACCATCGAGAGCTTTCGGGGGAAATTCAGAACGATGCGAAAGAATGATTGAAAGCTTTATCTGATGCTCCTGAGCCAGAGTACATACCTCTTCCATAATGCCTACAGCGGGTTGATTTATAAGCCATTTCGATCCTTGACACAAGCGATTTTATTACGAATCGGTTATCATCGCGCATTCGGTTGACTTAGCTGTCTCCCGTAGGGTATCCTCAGGTAGTGTCTAAGCAATAAAAGAGAGGTAGCCTATGATTCCGCGTCTTGGAACCGGTGAATTAATTGTCATCCTGATTATCGTCGTTCTGGTCTTCGGTGTGAACAAGATCCCACAGCTTGGCAAAGGATTGGGCGAAGGCATTCGCAATTTCAAATCTTCGCTGAAAGCCGGTCAGGAAGAACCTACAGATAAAAACGAGAAGAGCTAATACCGAACCGTTTCACGGATCTGACGAGAATTCCGTTTTTCCCTGTCCACTTCTAATAAGAAAAAATCCCTGCCTTGGTACAGGTCTGTCTAGATAATTAGCGCATCGATGTGCTGAAGAACGTCGTGCGCTTTGCGCAGGAGTTCCGAAATTTCCGTGCGGCAACTGCCGGCAAATGTCGCGTCCTTCAACGCCCTGATATTGGTCAGGATGTTATAGCAGGCGCCTTTGAGCGAAGCGTAGGCCAGCTGAGCGCCGACGGCCGCATCGCACTTTGCATTTGGATTTCCTAATTCAATGAGGGTTTTCAGGCATTCCAAAACCCCGAATGCGGCCCGGGCCGTACGCAGAGGAGTTTCGGTAGCTCCCCGAACCGCCTTCTCGACCAGGTCCGACCGGATGGCTCTCTGATCCTCCGATTCTCGGGGGAGACGAATTGCATTCAGAAGAGCCTGGTATGCCTCGGCATCTTCCTGGACAAGTCCGCGCAACTCGTCGTGATAAACGGCCAGCGTCGCGTGAATATCCATTACCAGCGGCTGCACGGAGGCAAACTTCCCTCTCCCTTCCGTCAGTCCGGCCATCATCTCGCCGAGGGCTGCCGCGAGAGTTCCCGCCAGCGCCGCCACACTGCCCCCTCCGGGAAGAGGCACGGCTGCCGCTACCATCGAGACGAATTCATCCATTCCGGATTTCCGCGAATCATCCGGAAACTTGAAATCACTTTCGTTTTTCAATGCTGCTCCAGCCGGTTGATGACGATGTTGCCTTTTTTAATCGTGATCACGCAGTGGTTGATGCCGAAGGCATAGGGCAGTTCCCTGTAATCGGAGACGTCCATAAGAACGATATCCGCCTGCTTGTTCTCCTCGATCGTGCCCAATCGTTCCGACACTCCGAGAGCAAAAGCCCCATTCACCGTCGCAGCCGTGACTGCTTCGGCCGGAGTCATCTTCATCTGGGTGCAGGCGATTGCCAGGATGACCTGCATGTTCATCGAAAAGCAGGAAATCGGATTGAAATTGCTGGCCAGGGCCACGGGGACGCCGGATTCGATCAGCTTGCGGGCCGGCGCATAGTGCATGGATCCGGAATGGAAGGATGTTCCCGGCAAAAGTGTCGCTACGGTCCCGGCCCGTTTCAACGCTCCGATGTCGGAATCGTCGATATACTGCAGATGGTCCGCGCTGCGCGCTCCGAGTTCCGCAGCAAGCTTGGCGCCTCCGCTATGCTCCAGCTTTTCGGCGTGGACTTTCAAGCCGAGCCCCGCTTTTCTCCCTGCCAGGAGTATGGACCGGGCTTCCTCCACCGTAAAATGCGCATGTTCGCAAAAGACGTCGCAGAACTGGGCCAGGCCCTCCTGGGCGACCCGCGGGATCATCACCTCGATAATCTCACGGATATACTCTGCCCTGGCGCTGGCAGGTTCCCGATTGCAAGGCTGAGCTCCCAAAAATGTCGGCACTACTTCCAGACGGCTGCGGCTGCGGAGTGCGGCCAGCATCTGGATGTTCTTGATCTCCTCTTCCCAGCTCGAACCGTAGCCGCTCTTGGCCTCGATGGTCGTCGTCCCGTGAGAAAGAAATTGCCGAAAACGGGCTTCCACTCTTTCCAGAAGCTGATTCACCGTCGCCGAGCGCAGTTGCGCAATGACCGCAGCAATTCCTCCCCCGGCTGCGGCTATGTCCTCGCGGCTTTTTCCCCGGATGCAGAGATCGAAGTCTTCGGCTCGCCCTTTCGCAAAAATAGGATGTGTGTGCGAATCGACGAAGCCGGGCAGAGCGATCAGATCCAATCCGATGCCGTCCAGTGTTTGATATCGGATGCTTGGATCACGGACCGGGATGTCCTTGGTATGCCCAACCCACACGATGCGGTCACCGTGAATCAGGACGGCACCGTTTTCAATGATCCCGAGGTCGGACATCGAGGCGCCCACCCTGGGGATGGGTCCGCCGCGAAGAGTGATGACTTGAGCGATGTTCCTGAGTAACAGCATAGGCCTCCCGCTTTTGCCGGTCTGCTTCCTATGATCCCTGAAGGCTCACGAGAAAGTGCCGCAGGGGACAGCGATGCAAGGCGCGCATGATCGAATTTGCGGGTGGCGCGAACCTGTCAGCACGAAGCCTTCGAGCCGCCGCGCAATTCGCCCGCGATCTCCTGTGCCACGCGGCGCGCTTTTGGAAGCTCCTCCGGCGTGAAAGAGATCGCGCCTACGACCGGGTGTCCTCCTCCACCATAGCGTTCGCACAGCACGGCAAGGTTATGCGTGCGCGGCTGAGAATTCCAGGGATTGGAACCGACTGAGATCTTGGCTCTAAAGCTGGAGAGGCTCACTCCGACACAGTAGGTAGCCTGCGGGAAAAGGTAGTAGGGGATGAACTTGTTGTAGCCCTCCATATCGTGGTCGCTGATATCGAAGAAGACGGTTCCCTCCGAGCACTGAGCACTGCGGCGGATGATGTCGATCGATACCAGATGCCTGTCGTACAGGGGGCGAAAGACGTCCTGAACCCAGGGGATCTCCATGATCTCGTCCAGCGATTTTCTCTGAAATTCGACGATCAGGCTGCAAATTTTTTCGCGGTCGCGCACGCCCTCGACCACCATCATGAGCTTCATCGCCGATTCGCGAAGCTCGACGGCAGATTGAGCGTCCTTGAATTGGGCGCCGTCGATGATATCCGCCCACTGGATCAGGTCATTCAGCTGGCTCGAGTCAAACGCGAAGTGCTCCCGGAGCATCTGGCCGATAAACTTGGTACAGGACCTGTACGTGGGGTCGTGGAATTTCCTTCCGCTTTGGTCCGCCCTGAAGTGCGCTTCATCTTCGCGGCTGAGGAATGCACTCTGGTGATGGTCGAACCACCAGCTCAGGCGCGGGTCGCTGGAGTACTTGAAATCGACGATCGCATTTTCATCCCCGTCAAATTCCACATCCAGGAAAAGCTGCCCGGCACGATGAGCTAGCCCTTCGTACTGAAACTCGCAATTTTTATTGATTGCTTTCAGATAGAAATTGCTGAAAACGGCCGCGGACGCCAACCCGTCGAAACAGTTGTTATGAAAATAAATCTTCATTATCCCCATATAATTTCGGATCTTGCTTTCCTGCCTACATATAAACTACATAAAAAAGGTGATCACGACGCAGCCGGGGAGCCAAAAGAACGGTACACACTACCACACTGCCCCCCATATTGCAATTTTCGTGCTGGGAGAGTCGTCCGGCTGCCGATTTTCTTGCATCGGGTGGGCCGTGGAGAAGCGCCCTCACAGATTATCTGCGAAAAGCGCCAGCAAGCTTGCACACTCCGAAAGCTTCGCCTGCAAAAGGAAATTGGGGTGGCGGGAAATAGCGACTGGTGGTATATTGTTTGTTTTGCTTGGTGTGACTCCGGTTGGAGTGCGCCCGAAATACGAGGTTGAAATGAAAGAAGCGATCCATCCCAAATATCACAAAGTGCTGGTAACCTGCGCCTGCGGCAACAAGTTTGAGACCCGCTCCACCAAGGCCGAAATCAGGCTGGAAATGTGCTCCGCCTGCCACCCCTTCTTCACCGGAAGGCAGAAGCTGATCGATACCGCCGGACGCATCGAGCGCTTCCAGCGGAGATACAGTAAGAACAAGGCCGAAACTCCAGCCAAGAGCTGAGACATTTGATGGCGGATACAAAATCCAAATCGTCTCCCGAAGACATTCTCGTAGGGGGTCAGGCGGTCATCGAGGGCGTCATGATGCGCACGCCGCGCGCGTATGCCGTCGCCGTCCGCCGGGCGGACGGTTCTATCGAAGTCAAGAAGGAACCCGTCAAGCGGCTATCGGATTATTGCAAGCCGCTGTCCTGGATCGTGATCCGCGGTTTTGCGGTGCTCATCCAGTCCATGGTTTTAGGGCTCCGCACGCTGAATTACTCCGTCAACGTTTCCATGAAGGACCTGGAAGCAACGGAGAAGCCGAAAAAGGCCAAAAAGGAAGGCTCGACCGTTCCGGTCGCACTGGCGATGGTTCTCGGCGTTGCGGTGGTGGTCGTGCTGTTCGTTCTGATCCCGCTCTGGCTAACGAGCTGGCTGCGGGGCTACTTCCCTGCCATCCACAACTGGATCGTTTTCAACCTGGTCGACGGGTTGATCCGCGTCATTATCTTCCTGGGCTATATCATCCTGATAAGCCTGGCGAAAGACATCCGGCGCGTGTTCCAGTACCACGGAGCCGAACACAAGGTCGTGCATACGTGGGAAGCCGGGGAAGAGCTTTCGGTGGACAATGCGCGCCGGAAGTCGACGCAGCATCCGCGTTGCGGTACCAGTTTCCTGATGTTCGTCATGGTGGTCAGCATCATTGTGTTCTCGATATTCAAATTCAAAGCGTTCTGGGCGATCTTCCTCTCGCGCCTGGTGCTCATCCCTTTTGTGTCCGGCCTGTCCTACGAGCTGATCCGCTTCTCGGCGCCGCGCTGCCAGAAAGGTTTTTTCCGGTTGATTGTGCTCCCGGGACTGGCCCTCCAGCGCATCACCGCGAAGGAACCGACGGACGATCA
>Ga0335071_10006866_pt1 | contig 11744 bp, 6 predicted proteins | sample Lox_Sample_15_FD_206724 | JGI IMG/M metagenome (GOLD analysis project Ga0335071, IMG submission 206724) | Soil microbial communities from Loxahatchee National Wildlife Refuge, Florida, United States - Lox_Sample_1.5 | ecosystem: Environmental > Terrestrial > Soil > Wetlands | place: USA: Florida...
CAGGAGCATGCACCCCGTCACGAAGAACCACGATGTCTTCTCCTCACTGGAGGCTTTCCCCAGGCGCAGGTAGTCCCCCGCGAGGATGCCGAACAGAAACGATGCGATCGCCGGGAGCGTGCTGATGATCCCCTCGGGATCCCAGGGCCGGGTCCGTGCGTAGGCATGGGACCCGATCACCAGCTCATCGATCCAGGCCGCGAAGTTCCTTCCCCGTTCCCACGATCCCGCGCCGACGCCGGGCACGGGGAAAAACTCCATGAACGCCCAGTAGGAGAGGAAGAGCGCGAGGATGACGATCCAGAACCTCCGGGACGGCATCCGGAGGTACAGGAGCGAGCCGACCAGGTAGCAGATCGCGATCCGCTGCAGCACGCCCGGAATGCGCCACGCGGCCAGCGCAAAGCCGGAGTCCCCGATCAGGCCGAAGGGAAAACCGTTCAGGATGAGTCCCACCAGGAATATGAGTGCCGATCTCCTCAGGACCTGGAGGACCAGGTCGCGCGTCGTTGCTCCTTTGGCCCGCCGCGCTGCCACGGCATACGTCGTGGACATCCCCGAGATCCAGAGGAAGAACGGAAATATCCAGTCGGTGAATGTCCAACCGTTCCAGTACGCGTGGGCGAGCTGGGGATAGATGTGGTCCCCGTCCCCCCCGTTGTTGACGAGCACCATTGCGGCCATCGTGAAGCCGCGAAACACGTCGAGTGACACCAGGCGCTGGGACACCCTGGCGGGCGGGATGAGTGTGGACATCGTGAGCATCCTTTCCGGTCGCGCTTACCGCGCATTTGTGAGCCTGAACAGGCCGGCACCGTGCGGAGGGAGCTGCACGCGCAGGGCGCGCCGGCGGCCGTCCAGGTCCCGCCCTTTCCAGATATCCCGCACGGCGTACTCCCCTTCCAGTCCCTTCACCGAGGAGAATCGTGCCCTGCGCCGGGAGGATGCGGCTCATCTGGACTGCACGAGCATGAGGTTATGACACGTTGACCACCGCAAACAGCAGGCCGAGAACCACGGCAACAACGCCGATCGCAAAGAGAAAACCGAGTGCGTCCTGTCTGTTCCACCTGTAAAATTCCCACTCCGTGCCGGGAAACAGGAGCAGCTTCCGTGTCTCGCCGGGATTGTGGAGGGCGTTCATCACATCCTCAGCATCAGCCGCCGGTCCATGCCCCCTGACTTTCGTCCGCATCCTGAGGAAGAACCGGTCGGCAGCCTCCAGATGGTCAGGCGCCGTGACGAGCGAGACGCCGAACGCGACAAGGAACGAGAATGCCAGGGGAACCAGCATGACTATCGCCTGGCTCACGGCATACGGCTGGCGCTCCAGGGGGATGCCGAGCCACTCCGCGACGATCAGCTCAGGGTACAGATACCCCCGCGCCTCGCGCCGGCCCCCGCTGTTGACGACAGGCTGCTTCGACCAGAAGAGAACCTTCGACGGCAGCTGGTATTCCTTTGTGAACTCCTCTCCCGCGCCGAAGGCGTGCGGCGGCGCGCCCTGCGCCGCGTGCAGCGAATCCCGCGCCTTCCATGCCGCGATCTCGAGCGCGCGCTGCTCGACGTCCCTCTCGCTCGCGCGGTACGTCCTCGTCACCGGCTGCGGCTCTGTTTCCATGAGCATCCACGCGTCGGTCTTCAGCGAAGGGGCGATTCCCGGAAGGGCGAGCGGCAGCAGGTAAAACACGAGAAGCGTCGCGAGAATGGACGCCCACGCCCCCGCCCTGTTCGCGCGGCGCCATTTCAGGCCCAGCCAGAATGCGCCGGCGAAAATGACGAAAAACGTCCAGATGAACTTCAGGAGCTCGAAGATCCCCGTGTAGGTGAGCGTAATAACGGCCCCGCCGATCAGGAACAGGGCTCCCAGGACTCGTCCCGCCCAGACATAGTGCCGTTCGCTCCTGCCGGCCACGAAGGGCCGGTAGATGTTGCGCAGCAGCAGCCCGGACACCGTCAGCATCAGCGCGCTCCCGGCCGACATCAGCGCGGCCATCATCGACGCGATCATGAGCCCGATCAGTCCGAAGCCGACGGACCCGAGCAGGTCGTGCGTGGCGATGCCCCAGACGAGATCGGAGTTGCGCACGGTGCCGCCGTAGAGGAGCACGGCGGAGAGCCCCACCACCCCCCAGAGAATGGTGCAGAACCGCTTCATGAAGACGCCGGTGACAAAGCCGACGCGGGCCGTGTGCTCGTCCTTCGCGGCCGCGTTGGCCACCATCTGGTTCGGCTGCGTGACCACCGTGACACCCGCGACAAGCGATGCTGCCAGTATGAAGTACCAGGTGAAATCGATGAGCGTGGGGGAGCCGAAAATCTCGAAGAACGACGCGGGGAGCTTCTGGTGAAGAACCCGCAGCGCCGAGAGTATGCTGCCGTCGGCGTACAGGCGGGAAATCTTCGCCCAGGAGAACGGGATCAGGATAATGGAGAGGGCGATGATGAAGACCCCCTGGAGCATGTCGGTATAGAAGGCGGCGGCCAGCCCCCCCGTTGTCGCGTACAGGAGGATGATACAGCAGACGCACCAGACGACCATCGACTCGTCCAGGTGGGAAAAGACATCCTGCGGCTGCAGGCGGCGCAGCTCGCCCAGCCGCTCCTTTTCCGCGGCGCTCAACGTATCGAAGTCACGCGCTTCCAGCGCGTTTGCCTCCTGCGCCTGCGCGTATTCCCTCCGCTCGGCGGGGGAATATTCAGCGGTCTGCTTGGGGGTGATCGCGAGGATCGTCCGGGTCATCGCCGTGTAGCCGACCGACACCAGCCCCATCATGCCGACCGTGGCCACCAGGGCGTATACGGCTGCCATGGCGCGCGAGCCGTACCGTTCCTCGTAGAAGTCCCCCATCGTCATCAGCCGCATCCGGCGCAGCCAGGGGGACGTGATCCAGAAGACCGGCGTGAAGAACACCATCAGGAGGGCGCTCCAGATTCCCGCGGCGCCGTTGTGAAACGTCGTCGTCGCCACGCCCACCGGCCCGTCCGCCGATGTCGCCGATCCGAAACTTGCAAACGTCTGGAGCAGCTTGCCGAACCTCCTGCCCCCCAGGAGGTAATCCTCCTGGTTCCGGATGCGCCGTGAAGCCCACACGCCGATGGCGACGACCACGGCCACGTAGGCGATGATGACGATGATGTCAGCGCTCTGGAGACCGAACATGGCCGCCGTTCTATACACGTGAGACGTTGGTACAGTCCACCGTGACGATCGGCGCGGTGTCGCCGAACGCCCCTTCCCCCGCAACGCCGTCGAGCGTCAGGCCCTGCACATGCTCCGCGTGCACGGCCGATCCGAAATACGGGGCCGTGTGCGCCCCCCAGCGGACCGAGCAATCCCGCATCGCGACGGAGCCCGCGCTCATCAGGCAGAACCCGTGTGTGCCGGCATGCAGGAGTCCGACAGTATCCGAGGGGCGGAGATCGTACGTGCCCCCGTCGTAGCGCGTCGTCTTCTCCACGGCGAGGCGGACGTCCGTGAAGGTGATGTCGCTGATCTTCCCCTCCTCACCGCCGACGAACACGCCGTTCTCGCTCGTGCACACGATGCTCGTGAATGCGATGTTCCGCACCGCGCCCACCCGCCCTTCCGTCTGGCCCGGCGCAAACCTCACGTTCGCGTCCTTCCCCCCGGCCGCCTTCCGCCTGTACGCGGTCACGGAGATGGGTTCCGCCTTCCCCCACCAGACGTCGTCGAAGAGGCGCCCTTCGATCGTGAAGTGCGCAAACCGGATGTTTTCAATGACGCCCTCATCCCTGTTCTGGATGCCGATCCCCCTGTTGCTGGAGCGGATGGCGCAGTTCCTTGCCTCGACATTTCTGATGGCATCCATGTTCTCGCTGCCCAGCTTGATCGCGCACGAGGTCGATGTCATCGTGCAGTCCGTCACTGTAATATTCTCGGTGGGGCCGAACTCTGCGTACTCGCGGCGGGTCTTGAGGCAGATGCAGTCGTCGCCCGAGGCGATGTCGCAGTTGCTGATCCGGACGTTCCGCGTGTGGTCGAGGTCGATCCCGTCCGAGTTCCGGATCTTGAGGCTGTTGTCGATGCGGATGCCGTGGATATCCACGTCGCTGCACCCGACGAGATGAACGCACCAGTACGCCGCATTCCTGAACGTCACCCCGGTGATGACGAGACCGGAGACGTTCACGAGCGTGAGCACGTGCGGGCGCCTGTCGAACGTGTCGAACTCCTTCAGCGCGTACGCGGCGTTCTCCTCCGGCCCCATGAATGCAATCCCGTTGCCGTCGATCGTCCCTTCCCCGCTGATCGTGATGTGCTCGGCGTTCTCCCCCCCGATCCAGATGCTCCCCTCCCCCGGGTTCTCCCTGAACGCGCTCCTGGTGTAGACCATTTCATCCGGATTTGCGAGGATCCGGCTCCCCCGCTCCAGGCGGAGCTCGACGCCGGATTTCAGGTCGAACGGCCCGGTCATGAACGTCCCGCTGCCGGGCACACGGACGATCCCCCCGCCTGACGCCGCACAGGCGTCGATGGCCTTCCGGAATGCGGGGGCGTTGTCCGTTACACCGTCACTGACAGCCCCGTATGAGGTGATGTCGAAAACGTTCATTGCGGCCGTTTGCAGGCTTCTACCTGTACACGGGGGGCATGACTGTGCTCCCCCAGTCTGTGGGGCGGGGACCCATTTCCAGCACGAGCGTTCCTCCCTTCACGATGTCTCCGTGAGCGATCCATGCCTGCGTGAACGGCTTCCCGTTCAGTGTTGCAGACCGGATATGCGTGTTCTCGCCGGACAGCCCGTGCGCAACGATTGTGAACTCGTTCCCGCCCTCGAGGCGGATGACGGTCCTCCGCACCAGCGGGGCGGTGAGGAGGTAGTACGGCTGGCCGGCATTCGGGTAGATGCCGATCATATGCAACGCGAGCCATGACGACATCGCTCCCGAATCGTCGTTCCCGGGAATTCCCTCCGGCGAGCTGTTGAAGTGCCTGCCGACGATCTCCCTGATCCTCTGGCTGCTCCGGTCAGGCTTTCCCACCCAATGGTAAAGACAGGATGTGAGAAAATCCGGTTCGTTCGTCACATCGTAGTACCCGCTGTCGAAGAACGTATCCAGGCGGCTTTCGAATGCCTTCGCCCCCCCGCACTGGCGTATGAGACCCGGGATATCATGGGGGACGAAAAACGAATACTCCCAGGATGTGCCCTCATAGAAAAAGCCGCACCACCAGCAGACGCAGATCGGCCATTCCTCGGTGAGCGGCGTGTACCGGACGTACGTCCGCCGGCCGCCCGACATGTCGCACTGGACACTGTCGATCCACGCCCCCGCGGGGTCCTTCGGCATGATGAACCCCCGTGCGCCGTGATCCCCGATGTTTCTCCAGAGATTCCGCCAGTTGCCGGACTGCCGCATGAAGCGCCGGTACTCGCCTGTGCGCCCCAGGCCCCTGGCCACCTGCGCCAGGCAGAAATCATCGTAGGCGTATTCGACCGTCCGGGTGCCGGCGCGCACGAACGTGGACGAGACATAGCCGAGCCCGTTGTAGTCGGTGAGTCCGCCGCGCCCCTCCTTTTCCTCGTTCCCCCCCGGCGGCACAAGGGCGTCTTTCATCATCGCCTCGAGTCCCAGCCGGTAGTTGATCCCCCGGAGTCCCTTGGCATACGCATCCGCGATGACGACTTCGGCGTTGGAGCCCCCCTGTGTGCGCCCGTTACAGTCGCCGCTCCGCCCGTCGGGCAGGTACCCGTCGTGGGCATAGATGTCGAGCATCGCGTTGACGATGTCCGCCTCCCGCTGCGGGTCGATGAGCGTGAGCAGGGGAAGGCTCGAGCGGTAGATATCCCACAGCGTGTAGAAATCATCGTAGTACGGCGCAGCGGAATGCCAGCGGGGGTTGTCTCCCGTTTTCTCCACGGGCATCAGCATGGTGTGGTAGAGCGCCGTGTAGAACATGGTCTTCTGTTCGGGCGTCCCGTCGATGTCGATGCGCGCGAGGAGCCGGTCCCACGCCGCACATGCCCCTGCGACGACGCCGTCAAAATCCCAGCCGGGGATTTCCGCCGCGAGAGCGGCGCGCGCCTTCGCGGCGCTGACGAACGAGATCCCGACCTTGACGAGCAGGGTGTCCGTGTGGGGTCCCTCGAAGCACAGGAACGCCCCCGTCCTCTCGCCCGAGTCGACCTGCGAGGAGACGCCGGGAAAGACCGCCCCCCCCTTCCACGTCCCCCGTGCAGAGCAGGGGACGCTGAAAACAGCGCAGAAATAGACAGTGTAGGCGGCGCCGTTGTTCCAGCCCCCGAGGATCCGGCTGTACCCCTGCACCATCGTGTCGGCAACAATCTGGACTTCCGACCCGACGAACTGCTGCGCCTCACGCGCATTCGGTACCGGCTCCTCGCCGAGGAACGAACCAGCGTCGATCCTGATTCCCCGTGTGCCGGGGCGGGTGAACACGTACCGGTGGAGCGCCGCGCGCGCCGTCGCGGTGAGCTCCACCCGCACACCGTACTTCGTCAGCGTGACGCCGTAGTACCCCGCGTGCGCCCGCTCGTCCGCCCGCAGCGACTGATCATGCACCCCTGTGAATTCGCCCGTGAACGGGAAGAGGGAGATGTTTCCATACTTCGGTCCGCCGCCTGTCCCGCTCACGTGCGTCTGGCTGAACCCGAAGACCGGGACCGACCGGTCCGCCACGTACCCGCTGTTTGCTCCGAGGTCGCAATCGGGGCCCGGCTTCACAAGTCCGAACGGGCGCGCCGGGCCGACAAAGACGTTCCCCTTCCCCGCGGACCCGATAAACGGATCCACAAACGCGGAGAGGGACTGCCCACGCAGGCCGGACCCGAATGCGCCGGCGAGGAGCGCACAGAGGAGGAACGCCGGGCGTGCCACCCCGTGAACGAATCCCGGCACCCCGGCCGGCGGGCGCGCCATGCGCATCAGGCCGTGCCGGCGAGGATGTCCGACACTCTGACCGGTCTGTGCGTGTCCAGCGACTTCTTCGCCGCAAGGGCGATCGCCACGGAGAGGAGCCCGTCGTTCCCGCCGACAGAGACGGATTCGTCGCGTGCCACCGCGCGGCAGAACTCCCTGATCTCGCTCGCGTACGCCTCGATGTACCTGTCCATGAAGAAGTTCAGCGGCAGCGAGGAGTGGACACCGTCCTGCGCGTAATAGTCGTGCGTGTCGGGGGCATTGTTGTCGACCTTCACCATCCCGCGGGAGCCGAAGACCTCGACTCTCTGGTCATAGCCGTACACCGCCTGGCGGCTGTTGTCGATGACCCCGAGCGCCCCGCTCCTGAAAACCAGCGTGATGACCGCGGTGTCGATGTCCCCCGCTTTGCCGATGGCGGGATCGACTTTCACGCCGCCCACCGCGAACACCTCTTCCACCTCGTCGCCGGCGATGAACCGCGCCATGTCGAAATCGTGAATCGTCATGTCCAGGAACATGCCGCCCGACACCGCCACGTACTCCGGCGGCGGGGGCGCGGGATCCCTCGACGTGATCTTCACGATGTGCGGCTCGCCGACCTTCCCGTCCACCACCATGTCCTTGACCTTCCGGAAGTTCGGGTCGAAACGCCTGTTGAACCCTACCATGAACTTGACCCGGCACTGCTCCACCGTGCGCAGCACGCCCTGGATGGTGGCCAGGTCGAGCGCGATGGGTTTCTCACAGAAGATGTGTTTCCCCGCCTTCGCCGCCTCCGTGGCGTGCAGCGCGTGCTGGTCGGTGGGGGAACAGATGATGACGGCATCGATGTCGGGGTTCTGCGTGACCGTCCTGTAGTCGGCGGAGTATGTCTTCACCATGTTCCGCTGCGCCAGCTCCTTCGCCGCGGCGGTATTGACATCGACGATCGCGACAACCTGCGCCTCGGGGACGCTTCGCACGATCGTTTCGGTATGCACCGTCCCGATGCGTCCGGCGCCGATAACACCTATGTTCAGTCGTTTCATGCGGGTTCCTTGTCGTCAGGAGAGACCGAGTGTCTGGATGAACTCGTAGTTGTGGCGCGCGCATTCCTTCGGTTTTCCCATGCCGGGCAGAACGTCCTGCTCCACGACGATCCAGCCCTCATAGCGGGTATCGCGCAACTGCCGGGCGACAGCCCCGAAATCGACGGAGCCCTTGCCGAGCTCGCAGAACACGCCGTGCCGCACAGACGCGAAGTAATCCCAGTGCTCCGTGCGCGAGCGCGCGGCGAGTTCCCTGCTGCAGTCCTTGAAGTGCACATGCCAGATCCGCGACGCGTACCGCCGGAGTGCATCGGCCGGGTCGCCCCCGCCGAACATCCAGTGGCCGGTGTCAAGCACGAGCCCGAGGAGAGCGGGGTCCGTGGAACGCATCAGCGTGTCCACCTCTTCCGGGGTCTCGACGTACCCGCCGCAGTGGTGGTGGAACACCGTGCGCAGGCCGGTCTCCGTGCGGACCTTGTGAGCCAGCATGCCGGCGCCCTCGGCAAAGACGCTCCACTCGTCCCTGCTCAGCCCCATGGCGGGGGTGACGCGGCCGGCGTTCTTCGTCCGCACCGGGATCGTCCCGTTGTCGTCCGCAAGCACGATGAACGCGTCGCCGTTGCCCGAGTCGCGCAGGAGCCTCGCCGTCTTCAGCGCCGCCTCGATGCCCGCCTGGTGCCTGGTGCGGTCCTTCAGCAGCACGGGGACAAATGCGCCGGGAATCGTGAATTGCCGCTTCGCGAACTCGGCGTTCAGCGCACGCGGATCTGTCGGCATGAACCCCCAGTCACCCAGCTCCGATCCCGCGTACCCGGCTTCCTTCATTTCGTCCAGCACCTGCGCGAAGCCCGGCGGCTTCCCGTCGAGGTCAAACTCCAGGACCCCCCAGGAACAGGGGGCGTTTGCTATTCTGATCATTGGTTCGCCTGGTCAACGTTCTAGAATTTTCTGATCCATGATGTGTGCCACCGCTCAACAACCACTTTTGTCTGCGTGAAGAACTCGACCGCGTGTTTGGCCTGGCCGTGCAGGTCGCCGAAAAAGGACTCCTTCCAGCCGCTGAACGGGAAGAACGCCATCGGCGCAGGCACCCCGATGTTGATCCCCACGTTCCCCGCGAGCACGTCGCGCCGGAACGTCCGCGCTGCAGCGCCGCCCGTGGTGAAGATGCATGCCGCATTGCCGTAGCGCCCGCCGTTGATGTCTGCGATCGCGTCCTCAAGCGTCGCGGCATACTTCAGGTTCATCACCGGGCCGAATATCTCCGTGACGGCGGCGTCGGCCGAATCCGGAACGTTCTCCACGACTGTGGGCAGGACGTAGTGTCCTCCTTCGTACCCCCTGAGAGTCCCGATCCTGCCGTCCAGCACGACTGTCCCCCCCTTATTCCCGGCGTCGTCGATGATTGCTTCAATGCGCCTCCGGCTCTGGGCGGTAATCACCGCGCCCATCTGGGCCTTCCCGTCGAGCCCGTAGCCCGTCGTCCTCCCCCGCGCGGCGTCGACCAGGCGGCGCCTGAACGAGTCCCGCGCGGCGCCCACAAGGATCACGGTGGAGGCCGCCAGGCACCGCTGACCCGCACACCCGTAGACGCTGTCCGCCACGATGCGCGTCGTCGTTTCGGGATCGGCGTCAGGCATGATGACGAGTGAGTTCTTCGCACCCCCCTGCGCCTGCACCCGCTTGCCGTTCGCAGTCCCGCTCGAGTACACATAGCGCGCGACGTTCGTCGAACCGACAAAGCTGACGGCCTTGACCCCCTCGCTCGTCAGGAGCGCATCAACCGTCTCCTTTCCGCCGTGCACCAGGTTCAGCACACCTTCAGGGAGCCGTGCGCCCTGGAGAAGCTCAAACAGGCGCGTCATCGTACCCGGAACCTTCTCGGACGGCTTGACGATGTACGTATTGCCGCAGGCGACGGCATACGGGAAGAACCAGAACGGGATCATGACGGGGAAGTTGAACGGCGCGATGCAGGCCCCCACCCCCAGCGGCTGGCGGATCACGAACGTGTCGATGCCCGGGGATACATCCTCGGAAAACTCTCCCTGCATCATCGTCGGGATGCCGCAGGCGACTTCGAGGTTTTCCACCGCCCGCACGATCTCTGCCTGCGACTCGGAGAGCGTTTTCCCGCTCTCCTGCGTGCAGAGCGTCGCGATCTCGTCGGCGTGCTCCTCCAGGATCGTCTTCATCCTGAAGAGGTACTGGATCCTCTGCTCCGCCGGCGTCTCCCTCCACGCCCGCTGTGCGGACAAAGCGCACCCGACGGCCCGCTCAACGTCCGCGCGGCTCCCCGCAGGCACACGGCTCAGGATTTCCCCCGTACCGGGGTTTTCGACATCAAGGGCCGCACCGGATGCCGACTCCACCCACGCGCCGCCGATGTAGTTTCTCAGTGTGTCCATCGACACCCTCTACAGATAGTAGCGCTGTCGCTTTTTGTGGTCGCGGTACGCGGCGTATGCCTTCCGGACGGAGTCCATCGTCGACACTTCCGCGACGGCCACCTCCCACCAGGCGTACCCATCGATGCCCTTCATGAGGTCGGTTTCGACAACGATGACTGTCGTTGTGTCCGCCGTTTTCGCGGCCTCGAGCGCCGTACGGAGCGAGGAGACCGTGTCCGCCTGTATGACGTGCGCTCCCAGGCTCCGCGCATTCATAGCGAAATCCACGGGGAGATTGGCGCCGTCGAGCGACCCGCTCCTCGCGTCCCGGTACCTGTAGAGCGTCCCGAAGCGGCCGCCTCCGAGTGACTCGGAGAGCGAACCGATGCTCTTGAACCCGTGATTATCCAGGAGAATGATCGTCATCTTGACCCCCTCCTGCACCGCCGTGATGATCTCGTGATTGTTCATCAGGTAGTTGCCGTCCCCCACCATCACGTAGATCTCCCTGTCCGGGCATGCCATCCGCGCCCCCAGGCCAGCGGCGACTTCGTACCCCATCGTGGAGTAGCCGTATTCGAGATGGAACCCCTTGGGATCGCGCGTCCGCCAGAGCTTGTGAAGGTCCCCGGGAAGGCTCCCCGCCGCGCAGAGAACCACATCACGGGGCCCCGCAAACGCGTTGACGGCCCCGACCACTTCCGCCTGGCTCACGGGAAGCTGCCGCGTGTCGCGGTACAGTTCGGAGACCGTCGCATCCCACGCCGCCTGCGCCCGGACGGCCTTCCGGTGCCACTCCCCGTCCGCACGGTATCCCGTGAGCAGGGGGAGCATCTCCTCCAGGCAGACTTTCGCGTCGGCAACCAGAGGCAACGCGGCATGCTTGAACGCATCAAATGAGGCGACGTTGATGTTGATGAATCGGACCGCGGGATTCTGGAACGCAGTCTTCGAGGCTGTCGTGAAGTCGCTGTAGCGCGTGCCGATGCCGATGACCAGGTCCGCTTCCGCCGCCAGCTCAGCCGCCCCGGGGGTACCCGTCGCCCCCACGGCGCCGAGATTTCCCTCCAGCGTGTACGGCACGGCTCCCTTGCCCGCAAACGTCTCCGCCAGGGGAATGCCGGCGGTTGTGACGAGTGCGGCCAGCGCCCCTTCGGCGCCGCTGTAGATCGTTCCGCCCCCCGTGACGATCAGCGGCTTCCGGCTCGCACGGATCCACTCCACCGCCCTGCCGAGCAGGGCCGCGTCGGGACGCGGGCGCTGGATCACCCACACCCTCTTCGCGAGCAGCTCCGCAGGAACATCGAACGCTTCCGCCTGCACGTCCTGGGGAAGCGCGAGCACGACAGCGCCGGTATCGGCGGGGGAGGTGAGCACGCGCATCACCTCCGGCAGGGATGTAATCAGCTGCTGCGGA
>Ga0335071_10006868_pt1 | contig 11742 bp, 6 predicted proteins | sample Lox_Sample_15_FD_206724 | JGI IMG/M metagenome (GOLD analysis project Ga0335071, IMG submission 206724) | Soil microbial communities from Loxahatchee National Wildlife Refuge, Florida, United States - Lox_Sample_1.5 | ecosystem: Environmental > Terrestrial > Soil > Wetlands | place: USA: Florida...
ACGTCGTGCTCGGCATTGCCACCAGCGGACGCACTCCCTTCACCATCGCTGCCCTCGAATATGCCCACAAGCGCGGCGCTCGCGCCATCGCCCTTACTTGCGTCCGCAATTCCCCGCTGGAGCGCGCCGCCGAGTTTGCCATCGTCACTGAGGTCGGCCCGGAGGTCCTCGCCGGATCGTCCCGCATGAAGGCCGGGACCGCGCACAAGATGGTCCTCAACATGGTCTCGACCGGAGCCATGGCGCGCTTGGGATACGTCTATAAAAACCTGATGGTGAATGTCTGGACGAAGAACGAGAAGCTTACCCAGCGGGCCGTCCGCATTATCGAGCAGGCCACCGGCGCCGACCACGATACGGCAGCGCAGGCGCTGAAAGCTGCCAGCAACCGCACGCCGGTCGCGGTGGTCATGCTGGCGGCCAAGGTCAACAGGCCTGTCGCCGTCAAAGCCCTCAGTCAGTCCGGCGGCCACGTCAGGCAAGCAATCGAACGAGCCAAAGCGAGTACGCTATAGAAACTGACCTCGGCGTTCGGACCGGGGCGGCTCGAGCCTATACTTCAAAAACACTACAGATGAACTGCTCCGGAGCTGTGTAGCATTCGACGACCTATCGACCATGCTGCGTCCGAGAAGGAACGGAGGTTCCGTATCCTGAAAGGATTTGCGGCAGAAGATTCGAATCTGGAGTTCGCACGTGTGCCCATCCGGTGAAAGTACAAAGGTGATCGTTCCTCCCGAGGGCATTGCTGCCACTGGGGAAACCGAACCATCCGCCTCCGAGTTGGAGGTTGGCTATTACGGCTGGCGCGTCACACTCGCTGCTTGCATGGGCGTGATGGCGGGCTTCGGATCGCTCTTCGTTTACACCTTCTCCGTATTCGTAAAGCCTCTTTCGACTCAATTCGGTTGGACGCGGGAAGAGATCTCCGCAGGGTTCGCGATCGCCGCCGTGACCCTGGGCGCCGTGTCCCCGGTGCTGGGCCGCTGGATCGACCGGTACGGACCGCGCCGCATCATTCTGCCTTCCATGACGATTTACGTGGGGGCCATTTTTTCTCTGGCGCTGCTGCACTTCGGACTGGCGCAGTTCTATCTGACGTGTTTCGTACTCGGAGCCGTGGGAAACGGCGCGGCGCACCTTGCCTACTCGCGATCGATTTCCACCTGGTTCCAACGGCGACTGGGAACGGCGCTCGCCTTCGTCATGGCAGGGGCGGGCCTTGGCGCGATGATTTTCCCGGTGCTCGCGCAGAGCCTCATCACACACTCGGGATGGCGCGCATCCTACGCCGCGCTCGGCGGGGTCGCGCTTGGACTTGGGCTTCCTCTGAGTTGGCACTACATCCGCGAGCGGGGAGCTGTTCGTCGCACATCGGCTCCCATGTCTCAGGGAGGCATGACTTGGCAACAAGGCTTGCGCTGCTCTCCGTTTTGGATCATCACCGCCATTCTCTTCGTGAGTTCCATCAGCATGAACGGAGCCATCACGCATCTGTCTGCGCTGCTGACCGACCGCGGCCTGGCAGCCGGAGACGCCGCCCTGTGCGCTTCCCTGCTCGGCGGATCCAGCTTGCTCGGACGGGTTTTCGTCGGATGGCTGCTCGACCGCTTTTTTGGGCCGCACGTCGCATTCGCGATTAATGGCATTACCGCTCTCGGCATCGTCCTCCTTGCTCGCGCCGACAGCTTCGCGGCCGGGAGTTTCGCAGCGGCATTGATCGGAATGGGCGCGGGCGGCGAAGCCGCCACCACTCCCTATCTGCTCACGCGGTACTTCGGGCTGCGTTCGTTCTCGACTCTCTATGGATTTACCTGGACCTTCTACGCCGCAGCCGGAGCGATCGGCCCAGTGATCCTCGGCCGCGCCTTCGATGTAACAGGCTCCTACACATCGCTCCTGCTTGTCCTGTCGGCGGCCTTAGGCCTGATGGCGCTTACGAACTTTCTGCTCCCCAGCTACTCAGATCAACCCGTTTAGGCACGGGCAAGCTCGCCCGCCAGCCAGCCCACGCAATCCGGGTCAGAAACCGAATGACCTGTCCTGGTCGACAGTTTGCTGCCCCAACCGCGGCCCCTTAGGGCAGGCCAAGGGTCCTGCCGGAGCTTGGGAAGACCGGCTGCCGACCAGAATCCGTGATCGCGTTTCACCCGCGCAGAAGCCGCTCCATCGGGGTAATCCCGAAAATCGCAGTCAGGATCGCGCTGGCCGCAACACCGGTCAGAACGCCTTTCCACTTATACCCAATCGGTGCAAAGATCGCTGTCGCGGCGGCCGCGGATCCGATCGCCAAGCGAATTTTCTCTTCAGTGCCGCTCATCGTAAAGTCCTTCACAATCATCCTCCTGTGGGGTTTGAATTCTTGGGTTATCGTTCAGAAACCGAACTCTTCGCTTTGTATGTCCGGCTCGGATGTAGGGCAGTGTGCAAGGTAAACAAAAGACTTCCCCTGCGTGTTGCGGGTTAAGATGTCGCTGTCCGCCCAGAGGTTTGCTCCTCAAATGAAGGGGCAAAAGTTGTGACCAGAGATGACGCGCGAAAGCTCCCCAGCGCCCACTCTCTTCTCCAGCGGGCGGAGGGATCAAAAGACCATGTTCTCTCGCTTGTCATCCTGAGGCAAAACGAACGAAGGGACCAGGCACTCCGCTGGCGCAACAACGCCCGAATGCAAAGCTCCCATGGGTAAGGGGTGCTGCGCTACCATTGAGTTATGCCCGTAGAAACAGAAATCTCGATTCCAACGTCGATTCGCGCCCCGCGTGGTACCCAGATCACTTGCAAGAGCTGGCAGCAGGAAGCGGCCATGCGCATGCTTATGAACAATCTCGACGAGGAAGTCGCGGAGCGGCCCAAGGACCTCGTCGTCTATGGTGGAACGGGCCGTGCCGCGCGCAGCTGGGAAGCCTACCGCGCCATTGTTGCGACATTGAAGCGGCTGGAGAACGACGAGACGATGCTGGTGCAATCGGGAAAGCCGGTTGGCGTGTTCAAGACGCACGACCACGCGCCGCGCGTGCTGATCGCGAATTCGAATCTTGTCGGGCACTGGTCGAATTGGGAGAAGTTCAACGAACTGGAGCGCGCCGGGCTGATGATGTACGGCCAGATGACCGCGGGGAGCTGGATCTACATTGGATCGCAAGGCATCGTGCAGGGCACGTTCGAAACTTTTTCCGCCGCAGGCGAAAAACATTTTGGCGGTGATCTGGCGGGAAAGCTGATCGTCTCGGGCGGGATGGGCGGCATGGGTGGAGCTCAGCCGCTCGCGGCGACGATGACGGGCGCGGCATTCCTGGGTATCGACGTGGATCCGGAGCGCATCAAGAAGCGGCTCAAGACCGGGTACTGCGATTTCATGGTGAACACGCTCGATGAGGCATTGCGCATCCTGAAGAATGCCGTCCGCAAAAAAGAGAATGTGTCGGTCGGGCTGGTTGGCAATTGCGCCGACATCATTCCGGAACTCGCCGAGCGGGGTGTTGCTCCCGACATTCTGACTGACCAGACATCGGCGCACGATCCTCTGAACGGATACGTGCCCAATGGCATGCCGCTGGCAGAAGCTTTGGCGTTGCGCAAAAGCGATCCGAAAGCGTACGAAGAACAATCTCTCGATGCGATGGCGCGCCACGTTGAGGGCATGCTGCGACTGCAGAAGATGGGATCGGTCACGTTTGACTACGGCAATAACATCCGCACGTTCGCCTTCCAACGCGGCGTGAAGCATGCATACGATTTTCCGGGTTTCGTGCCGGCATATATCCGCCCGCTGTTCTGCGAGGGGCGGGGACCCTTCCGCTGGGTGGCTTTGTCGGGCGAGGCGTCGGACATTCATGTCACCGATGACCTCGTACTCGAGCTGTTTCCTGAGAATCGCATCCTTCGCCGCTGGATTGATCTGGCCCGCAAGCGGATCAAGTTCCAAGGACTGCCGGCGCGCATCTGCTGGCTGGGATACGGCGAGCGCGCTCAGTTCGGACTGGCCATGAATGAGTTGGTGAAAAAGGGAAAGATCAAGGCGCCGATCGTGATCGGGCGCGATCATCTCGACTGCGGGTCCGTGGCTTCGCCCTTTCGAGAAACCGAGAGCATGAAAGACGGTTCGGACGCGGTCGCCGACTGGCCCCTGCTGAATGCGATGCTCAACACCGCCGCCGGAGCGTCGTGGGTGTCGATTCACAATGGAGGAGGGGTCGGCATCGGATACTCGCTGCATGCAGGGCAGGTGACGGTGGCCGATGGCACGGACATGATGGCGAAGCGGATCGAGCGCGTGCTGACTACCGATCCGGGCATGGGCATCATCCGCCATGCGGATGCCGGCTACGATGAAGCGAAGGAGTTCGCCGGAAGCGCCGGAGTGAAGATTCCGATGCAGCTTTGACATCATCTCGCTCGCGATTTCAGATGGGCGAGGAATTTCTCTGAGATCCTTCGCTCCGCCTGACAAGCGGCTACGCTCAGCATGACCTCGGATGGTTAAGTTTATTGCGCCTACTTGGGCCGAATTGCCTAGCCCGGGATTCTGGGAGATGCCGCCTTATTGAGTCCCTGAGCAGAAGATCGCACGGAGCCGGGTCTGATGCGCACGCAAAGGGCTGCTACACTGCTTTATGCGTGACAGCTGCAAGGCGTCTCAAACCCGGCACTTCTCTTCTGCTGGTTAACATCGGCCAGCTTCTGACATTGCATCCACGAACGACCCGCCCCGGACCACGGCGGGGCCCTGACATGAAAGAGCTTGGGATCGTAAACGACGGTGCTGTGCTGGCGGTAGGTGGCAAGATCGTCGCAGTAGGGCAAACGAAGTCAGCGCTTCGGGATCGGTGGCTCACGAAGAATCGTAAGCAGATTCAGGAGATCGACTGCAGAGGGAAGATTGTGGTTCCGGGCTTTGTAGATTCTCATACGCATCCGGTTTTTGTGCACCCGCGGCTGGTGGATTTTGAAAAGCGGATCGAAGGCGCTCCCTATGAGGAGATCGCAGCTGCCGGAGGTGGAATTCGCGCGAGCGTAGACGCGGTTCGTCAGGCAACTCCGGACGCGCTGGAAACTTATGTTCTTGCCGCGCTGCGTGCCATGGCGGCGCAGGGAACCACAACTGCAGAAGCAAAATCAGGATACGGGCTCACCGTCGAGTCCGAGCTCAATTCGCTGCTTGCGATCCAGAAAGCCAGTGCATGGTGGCCCGGAACCGTTGTCTCCACCCTCTTGGGGGCGCATACAGTACCGTACGAGTTCTCGGGCTGCTCACAAAAGTATGTGGAGCTCGTCTGTAAGGAGATGATTCCGGAGACGGCCAGGCGGAAACTCGCGCATTTCGTGGACGTGTTTTGCGATACATGCGCGTTTTCGTCCGCAGAGACGGAGCAAGTCTTCCAGGCAGCCGCGGAACATGGATTCGCTGTCCGGGCCCACATGGGACAGCTTTCAGAAACGAAACTCGAGCCGTTCTTACGCTTCCATCCTGCTTCTTTCGATCATATGGATCATGTGAGCGATCCGGATGTTGCAACGCTGGCGCACGGAAATACCATTGCCACGCTAGTGCCGGGCGCGAACTACTTCCTTGGCCTGAAAGAGTATCCGAAGGCGCGGAGGTTGATCGATGCCGGGGTGCCAGTGGCGCTCGCTACGGACTACAACCCGGGGACATCGCCGACTGTCAGCATGCCGATGGCGATGTCTCTGGCTTGCACCCATATGAAAATGTCTCCTGCGGAGGCGATTGCCGCGGCGACGATTAATGGCGCATGGGCGCTGCAACTCGCCGACAGCAAGGGCAGCATTGAACCCGGGAAGGATGCGGATTTTGCATGCTTCGATGTGAAGGATTACCGGGAAATTCCCTATTGGTTTGGGGTGAACCGGTGCGAGATGACAGTGCTGAATGGCGTGGTGATGGAACACCGTTAGAACACCGGTCTCTTTGATTGGGTGAGGTAACTTCCAGGCGTTCCGAGGAAAAGACACAGAATGAAACGACCCATTGCAGTTATGACCTTTCTCGCGCTTGCCTCTTTGTTGAGCGTGGCGCAGCGCCTTCCGCAAACGGCGCGGCCGGAGAACTACAAGCTCACTTTTACTCCCGATTTGGAAAAGGCGAGTTTCGAAGGTGATGAGACGATCGCGATCCAGGTGCTAAAGCCGACCTCGGAGATCATGCTGAATTCTGCTGACATCAACCTCCACAACGTGAGCATTACAAGCGGCGGGCAGACGCAGACAGCAAAGGTGACACAGGATAAGGACAAGGAGATGGTCGTTCTCGCTGTCGAGAAAGCGCTCGCTGCTGGTCCGGCGACGATTCACATCACCTATTCAGGCGTCCTGAACGATGAAATGCGGGGATTCTACCTAGGCAAGGACGACCAGGGCCGAAAGTACGCAGCTACGCAGTTCGAATCGACCGACGCTCGGCGAGCGTTCCCATCCTTTGACGAACCGGAGTACAAAGCAACCTTCGACGTTACGGTAGTGACGGATAAGGGGATGGTGGCCATTTCCAACCAAAAAGTCGTGTCCGACACGGCCGGCCCCGGAGATAAGCATACCGTCCGATTCGCCCGGACAGCCAAAATGTCGTCGTATCTGGCTGCGCTGGTTGTTGGAAACTTCGAATACATTGAGGGTGAGGCTGACGGAATTCCAATCCGCGTTTATGCCACTCCGGGCAAGAAGAAAATGGGTAAGTTTGCACTGGAGGCGGCGAGCAGCATCCTGAAGTACTACGACAACTATTTCGGGATCAAATATCCCTACGGCAAGCTGGACCTGATCGGGCTACCCGACTTCTCGGCGGGAGCGATGGAGAATACCGGGTGCATCACGTTCCGGGAAGTAGTTCTTCTGATTGACGACAAACATGGCTCTACCGATTTGAAGAAAGAAATCGCTGACGTGATCGCGCACGAAATGGCTCATCAGTGGTTCGGCGACCTGGTCACGATGAAGTGGTGGGACGATGTCTGGCTCAATGAGGGCTTTGCCACGTGGATGTCGAGCAAGCCTGTGGAGGCTTTCCGGCCGGAGTGGCATGTAGAACTGGATGACGTCAGCGGCAGCGCGGCTGCTCTGAATGTCGATTCGCTGGCCAGCACACGGCCCATTCATCAGGCCGCGGAAACTCCGGCGCAGATCGTGGAGTTATTTGACGGAATCGCATACGGGAAAGCCGCAGCGGTTTTGCGCATGCTGGAGGCGTACCTGGGAGAGCAGACCTTCCGTGCTGGCGTGAATGCCTATTTAAAGCAGCACCAGTATGCCAACGCCACAGCCGAGGACTTCTGGGGCGCTCAGGCGAAGACTTCGCACAAACCTGTCGACCAGATCATGCCAACATGGGTGAAACAGGCGGGCGCGCCGATTGTGGATGTCAAGGCGCAATGCGAGGGCAATTCGACAAAGGTCGCACTTACGCAGCAACGGTACTACTACGACCGGGCGAAGTTTCAATCCCCGGGCGATCAAGTCTGGCAAATCCCTGTGTGCATGAAGGGATCGGAAGATAAATCAGCCAAGTGCGAACTGATGACGAAGAGAGAGGAAACCTTCTCTTTGCCCGGGTGTTCGAACTGGGTTTTGGGCAACGCCGGCGCCGCCGGCTATTACCGAGTGGGCTATGACGCAGGAATGGTGCGGGGGCTGGCTGCGGCGGCAGAGAGCAAGTTGAGCCCAGGCGAGCGGATTGCTCTCGAGAATGATATTTGGGCTTCGATGCGCGTGGGACGCGAGCCCGTGGGCGATTATCTCGCTTTCGCTCAGGGTCTGCAGTCGGACCGGAATCGCGCGGTCATGGAAGACGTGCTGGGCGGGCTGAGCTACATCGGTACGAATCTGGTCAGCGATACCGACCGGGAGAGCTACCGCGAATGGCTGAGGCAGTATCTCACCCCAGCGATGAACGAATTGGGCTGGGAAGCGAAGCCGGGTGAGAGCGATGAACAGAAGGAACTGCGCAACAGCATTTTCCACTCGCTCGGTTACGATGCGCGCGATCCGGAGGCGCTCTCCGAGGCGCGAAAAATCGCCGACAAAGCGCTCGCTGATCCTAACTCGGTGGATCACGAAGTGGCGGGCGGAGCTCTTCGGCTGGCCGCAATCAAGGCTGGACCAGATTTTTACGATAAGCTCATCGCCGCCATGAAGAACGTGAAATCGCCGGAGGAGTACTACATGTATCTGTTCACTCTGCCACAGTTCCAGGATCCTAAGCTGCTGGAACGCACGCTGGAATACGCGATCTCACCCGAGGTTCGATCGCAGGACGCGTTGCAGGTGGTGGGGAGCGTGATGGCGAATCCGGCGGGCCAGCAAATCGCGTGGGATTTCGTTCGCCAGCACTGGGCGCAGATCGAGAAAGCCGGCGGTCCTTTCGCGAGCGCGCAGGTTGTGGGATCGACCAGCAACTTCTGCGATGCCGGATTGCGGAACCAGGTGACGGAATTCTTCGGCGCTCACAAAGTGGCAGCTGCGGAACGCACGTACCGGCAGTCGATTGAACGCATCAACAATTGCGTGGACCTGAAGACGCAACAGGAGCCCCAATTGGCTTCATGGCTCGGACAACATGGAGCGGCGGGCGGGCAGTAACTGCAATGGCAGAGTACTAGCGCTCTCGGCTTTCGGACGGTCGCTGCGCTCCCGGTGCGGACCAATGGGTCCGCACCTACACTTTCAGGGCATTACTGGTAAAACGATATTCGACGGCATTTGCGTCGAGCAGTACACGCGCTGCGTTGCTGCGGCGTAATCCCCCGCGGTTGCTTTGTAGATGCTGGGCACGAACTTCTGCGGATTGCGGTCGATCACCGGGAACCACGTGGATTGCACCTGGACCATGATACGGTGCTCCTTCAGAAAGACGTGGTCGTGGTCGCGCAAGGGGACGTTCCACTCCGTGGGCTTGTTTGGTGTTAGGGGCTGCGGCTTTTCGAAACTTTGCAGGTAACGTCCGCGGCGGACCTCCATCGCGACGGGCAGTTCGTACCCGTTGAGCGACTGGGCGTACTGCCCCAGCTTGGGCTCTCCCCCTTCCCAGGAATTCTTTTGCGCATTCTCCGGGAATACGTCGATCAACTTCACCACGAAATCGCTGTCGGTTCCGGATGTGGAAGCGAACAGGTCCGCTGCAATCGGGCCTGTGATGGTGAGGTCGTGATCAAGAGGAGCGCTCACGAAAGTGAGGACATCGGGGCGATCCTCGACAAAACGCTGATCGGCCACTTCCCAGAATCGCCAGTCTTCTCCGGGATAGGTCGGCGAGATGGGGCGCTGGCGATAGGGCACGGGATCGGCGGGGTCGGAGACGTATTCGCGATAGCTTTTCGCTTTCTTCTCTTCTTGCGGCGCGGTGAACGACAGCGTGCCGTCTTCATGGAGGTAGAGTTTCGTTGGCTTGGCCTCTTTGGGAGGCCAGACATTGTAGGTGTGCCAGGAGTTCGATCCGCTCTGGAATGTGCTTGCCTGCCATCCAGGCTTCTCTCCCTGGTCGTGTAGATAGTGTCGGAAGAACGGAGCCTCGATGTTTTCGCGAAATTCGCGGGCAGTTTCGTGACCTCCGAAGGGGACAATACCGATGGATTCTCCCTTGTCGGACTGCCACTCTCCATGGAACCACGGGCCGGCTACGATGAAGTTGGAGTGATCCGGGTCGCTCTCTTCGGCGTGGCGGAAAATCTGCCACGGACCCCAGGGATCTTCCTGGTCCCAGAATCCGGCGACATTCAGGTTGGGCACTGTCGAAGAGTGAAGCTGGCGCACCCAGGCTTCGTTCTTCCAGAAGTCGTCATAATCGGGATGCTCGACGGCTGAATTCCAGTAAGGAATCGAGCCGTGAAGGTACCTCGCGTTGATATTTGGCAGTGGGCCAAGCTGGAGGTACCACTCGAAGGTATCGTAGCGGTCGAAGTCGAAGTGCGAGTTCTTGTTCTTGTCGGCCTGCTCCATTACCGAATATTCGAAGTAGTAGCTCTCCCGCAGCGCGCCGTAGCGGTGCATGTCATCGTTCATCCATTGGTCAACAGGAGAGGCTTGTTCACTGATCGCTTTCAACGCGGGATGGGGATGCAACAGTGTCATCGCAGTGGTCAGACCATCGTAGGAGACTCCGTACATCCCGACCTTGCCGTTGTTGTTGGGAACGTTCTTTATCAGCCAGTCGATGGAGTCGTAGGCATCGGTGGTCTCGTTCGTCGCCTTGGGATCGTTGAGGTCCACCCACGACGAGAGATGAAAAATACCCTCCGACTTGAAGCGGCCGCGAAGATTTTGGATGACGAAGATGTACCCGTCCTGCGCGAGTTCCTTCCAATTGGCAGGCATCCGCGCGGGCGCTATATCAGGAACGCCGTATGGCGTGCGGCGAAACAGGATGGGCAACGGGCCTTGCTGGTCCACGGGTGCCAGGATTACCGTCTGCAGATGAACGCCGTCGCGCACGGGAATCATGACTTCCTGCAAATTGAAGAGCGGCTTGGGGGAAGGAGGCTGAGCTTCCTGCGCGGCAGCAAGAACTAGAGGCAGACACAGCAGAACAAGCGAAGAGCAACCGCGGACGAGTTTAAGTCTCATTTGAATTGAGCACACTCCTGAGTAGAGGCGCAGTATATCAGCGGCAGTATAGGTGAGCCGACAGGCTAAAAGCTGAACTTCATTTGAAATTCCAAGCGGCGATTGTTCGCGGATTCAAGGAAACCAGTTCCCCCAAGTTCGCGGCGCCGGGGACAACTGCCCCGGTTGGGTCCGTCACGGTGCCGTAAAGAGAAGCCGCCAGTATCAGGGCAAACCACCCGAGGAACGGCCCTACACGTTCAAAGCCCGGGTTCCGGCGTGTAGAAAAGACATTCAAGACGCTGCGATTCCGCTGCGAACACAAACCGCAATTATCCCAGACGAAGATGAAGGCAGGCTGAAAGTGTATGTTCTCAGAATTTCCCGCCAAAATCCGAACGGAACTCTAGAAGAGCCGTCCAATGGAGAAGTTGACTCGGCTCTGGCCGGTGGGACTTACGCTTCCGGCCAGCGCGACGGGACCTAAAATCGTGTCCGCGATTACTCCCAAATTGAAGGTTCCGCGGACCACCACCGGTCCCGGATTAGCGGCCACCGAGCCGAAGGCGCTGCCGGCCTCATACCATCCGCCCCAGTAGATCCGGCCTCCGACGAGTTGCGGCAGGCGGTAGAGCTCGCGGCGGAATCCAACCGATGCATAGGCGTAATGATTCCCCAGGAATTCCTGCGGCAAGTAGGCTCCGAGACGGAACGGGCCACCGAGGGTGAAGACCTGGAAGGGTCCGGCGGAGCCGCTGAAGCTGGTGCCGCCAGCCCCGAGAACAAACAAGGAAGTCGCCTGGCTTAACGGGAGGAAGTTCGAAGTGCGGATTTCCAGCTGGCTGACAGGATGGAGCAGGTTCGGGCTCTGCAGGACCCGCGACAGTTCGACGAAAAGGCGTGTTCCGACGCTGGGGACCGCGGGGCTATCTTGGCCGTCCCAGACATAGCGCGCGCGGAACAGACCTGTACTGCCGCTGGTGATTGGCAAGCCTGTGCTGCCGACCAAGGGAGCGAGCTTGGCATCGAAGATTTCGTAACCCAGGCGGAACTCGCTGCGGCGCCCGGAATTGTAGCCGATGTCCAGTCCCCCGCCTGCGCGCTCATCCCCGAAGACGGCGACCCGGGTCAGACCAGAGAACGAATTACGCGCCCACTTGGACGCGAAGGCATAAGGAGCCGCGAAGAAGC
>Ga0335071_10006869_pt1 | contig 11742 bp, 7 predicted proteins | sample Lox_Sample_15_FD_206724 | JGI IMG/M metagenome (GOLD analysis project Ga0335071, IMG submission 206724) | Soil microbial communities from Loxahatchee National Wildlife Refuge, Florida, United States - Lox_Sample_1.5 | ecosystem: Environmental > Terrestrial > Soil > Wetlands | place: USA: Florida...
AGAGGGCCTTGAAATCTGCACGGGCTTTCCGGTAATCGGTCTGCAAACCGGACGTGGCGAACGGGGAAGAGGAGGAAACGGCACTGACAGACATGGGTGTTCCTGGTTAAGATTAAGTGATCGCAATCGATGTCTGGCCCTCTTATGCAGAACGTACGCCATGCCGCCCAGTGCATCGGTTAGTCTTGGGATAGAAACTGTTTCCGGACTTGTTTTTCCGTTCCCTTAGCCGGTGCATCCTCCTGGGTTTATCCGGAGGAAAAATTTTCCGTCGCCCCGCCGGGGCGCGTATGGGTCGAAACGACTCCACCCCAGGCGCCGCTGTCCGAATAATCCCGATTTGGCCACCATCGGCGCCCCACCCTGTTGCGGCCCCCTGCGTATTACACATCCGCAAGAATTTTGTTTTCCAGATACGATTTCTCGTCACAGAGGGCACGGAGTTCGAAGGAGATCACAGAGGCAGATGTATTCCTCTGTGACCTCGACCCATTTCTCTGTGCACTCTGTGTCTCAACTTCAAAGCCTTGGTTGCGACTCCGCCGCGCTAGGTCATCAGCAAAAACATAGTTCCGCTCCGGCGGAAAACCCTCTAACTCTTGCCTTCCCTTTCACCATTTCATGCCCATCCAGCTCTTCGATTCGCTCGAGCGTAAACTCAAAACCCTGGCTCCGTCGCACCCCGACGGTGTGTTTCGCTTCTATAATTGCGGCCTCACGGTTTACGCCCCGGCGCACATCGGCAATTTCCGCACCTTCGTCATCAACGATGTCATCCGCCGCCTGCTCGAGCTGGAGTTCGGTCCGGGCAAGGTGAAGCACGTCCGCAACATCACCGACGTCGACGACAAGACCATCCGCCGTTCGCAGGAGGAGAAGCGACCGCTCGGCGATTTCACCCGGCAGTGGACCGATAAATTCCAGGTCGACTGCGCGGCGCTCAACTGCCTGCCACCGCACGTCGAGCCCGCCGCCACCGGCCACATCCGCGAACAGATCGACATGATCGCGATCCTCGAACGCAAGGGCCACGCCTACCGCACCACCGACGGCTCGGTATATTTCAAAGTAGGGTCGATGCCCAACTACGGCCGCCTTTCGCGCATCAAAGAGAGGGACCTCCAACTCGGCAGCGCGCTCTCCGGCAAGCCGCAGGCTGTCGATGCCGACGAGAAAGAGGACGGCAGCGATTTCGCGCTCTGGAAAGCGCACAAGCCCGACGACGGCGACAACGGCTGGGACAGCCCCTGGGGCCGCGGCCGGCCTGGCTGGCACATCGAGTGCAGCGCCATGAGCAAAAAGCATCTCGGCGAGACGATCGACCTGCACACCGGCGGCGTGGATCTGCTCTTCCCGCACCACGAAAACGAGATCGCCCAGAGCGAATGCTGCAACGGCCGGCTCTTCTCCCACCACTGGTACCACAGCGAGCACCTGCTGGTGGACGGCAAGAAGATGAGCAAAAGCCTCGGCAATCTCTACACCTTGGACGATCTCAAGGCGAAAGGCTTTAGCCCAATGGCGCTCCGCTACGCCCTGCTTTCCAGCCATCCACGCAAGCAGCTCAACTTCTCCCTGGATTCGCTGCATGCCGCGGAGAAGGCCCTGACGACCCTGCGCACCTTCCGCGCGACGTTGCCAGCCAGTAGCAGCCGGGGTCCCGAGGCTGTTTTCGCCCCGGTCCTGGCTGCGTTGCGGGATGACCTCAATACGCCCGCTGCCCTTGGCGCGCTCTTTACTGTCGTGAATCGCGGCCCGGCCGACATCGATCGTGCGGAATTCGACCGGATTCTCTTCGCCCTCGGTCTGGATCTCACGGCACAGCTACAACAGACCTCGGCGCCCGCCGAAATCTGCGCTCTTGCCGAGCAACGCTGGGCCGCGAAGCAGAAGAAGGATTTCGCCACCGCCGACGCGCTGCGCAAGGAAATCGCCGCCGCCGGTTGGGCGATGCTCGACCGCAAGGACGGCTACTCGCTTGAACCCGCGAAGAAGTAGGCCGCGCTGAACCTGTAGCCGCACGTTTTGACGTGCGGATGTAAGGGGAATCCGCGCCGCGAGCGGCGCGGCTACGATGGCCGCCAGCACCAGCGGCCGGGCACGATTTGATTCCGGAGCATTGTCCGTTACCCTCTCCTGCCACCCCAACCAGACCCGCTCGCTCCCATGCACAAAGGCCGGCTTGAAGCATTCAGCGATGGCGTGCTCGCCATCATCATCACGATCATGGTGCTGGAATTGAAGGTGCCACAGGGCACCGATCTCCACGCGCTCCAGGCGCTCCTCCCCGCTTTTCTCTGCTATATACTGAGTTTCGTCTACGTCGGCATTTATTGGAACAATCACCATCACCTCTTCCAGGCGGTCAAACACATCAATGGCTCGGTCCTCTGGGCCAACCTGCATCTGCTCTTCTGGATTTCGCTGTTTCCCTTCGTCACCGGCTGGATGGGCGAAAACCATTTCGCCACCTGGACCGTCGCCACCTACGGTGTCGTGCTGAACATGGCGGCCGTAGCCTATTTCATCCTCGTGCGGGTGCTGCTGGCCGGGCACGACGCCGATTCCCCCCTGGCCAGGGCAATCGGGTCCGACTTCAAGGGGAAAGTATCGGTCGTCATCTATCTCCTGGGCATTTCCCTCGCGTTTGCCAGCGCCTGGATCGGGCTCATGCTCTACATGGCCGTCGCGATCATCTGGCTAATCCCGGACCGGCGAATCGAAAAAACGCTCGTGGCTTGAAGCGCCCATCAACTGCCACCCGCGCAGTTACATCTTGTCGGCGTAGCCGCGCGTTTTGACGTGCGGGCCGGAATCCGCCCCGTAAGCGGCGCGGCTACCAAAGTCCGTCACGCGCCCCGCGGATTGACACGGAGGCATTTTGGCGGCGGTCTTGCCGGCTCCGGCCCTGCAATCGTACGCAGGACCACAATTCCTACTACCATGGCCATGTCTCCGCTCGATGAAATCCGCCACTCGTCCTCGCACGTGCTGGCGACCGCCGTCCTCCGCCTTTTCCCCGAGGCCAAACTCGACATCGGTCCCCCGACGGACAGCGGTTTCTACTACGATTTCGATCTCGACCACAAATTCACCACCGAGGACCTCACCCGCATTGAGGCCGAGATGAAGAAGGTGATCGACGAGAACCAGCCGTTCAAACGCACCGAGGTGCCGCGTGCCGAGGCCGTCGAGATCATCAAAAAAATCGGCCAGGAGCGCTACAAGCTGGGCCGGCTCGCCGACATCCCCGAGGGCGAGGCGATTTCGTTCTACCAGAATGGCGACTTCATCGACCTGTGCGCCGGCACGCATGTGCGGTACACCAAACAGATCAAGGCCTTCAAGCTGCTCTCCATCGCCGGCGCCTACCACCGCGGCGACGAGAAAAACAAGCAGCTCCAGCGCATTTACGGCACCGCCTTCGCCTCGAAGGACGAGCTCGCACAGTACCTCGACCGGATGGAGCAGGCCAAGCTCCGCGACCACCGCAAGCTCGGCAAGGAGCTGAAGCTTTTCGTCATTGACGACGACGTGGGCCAGGGTCTCGTGCTGTGGACGCCCGCCGGCTCGGTCATCCGCCAGGAACTGCAGAACTTCATCAGCGAGGAACTGCGCAAGCAGGGCTACTCGCAGGTGTTCACGCCGCACATCGGCAAGCTCGCGCTCTACAAGACCTCGGGCCACTTCCCCTACTACAAGGAATCGCAGTTCACACCGATCATCGACCCGGACCAGCTTGCCCAGATCGCCAAGGAGGGCTGCACCTGCGCCGAAATGACCGCGCGGCTCGACGCCGTCTCGGAAAGCTTCCGCCAGGAGATCAACCGCCGTTCGGGCCGCGAGGCGATCCCGGTCGAGCGCACCAAGGCGGACGAGACCCTGCTCGACGGCTTCCTGCTGAAGCCGATGAACTGCCCGCATCACATCAAGATTTTCGCCTCGCAGCCGCACTCCTACCGCGACCTGCCGGTGCGCCTCGCCGAATTCGGCACCGTTTACCGCTGGGAGCAGAGCGGCGAGCTCAACGGCATGACCCGCGTCCGCGGCTTCACGCAGGACGACGCCCATCTGTTCTGCACCGAGGAGCAGGTCGGAGCTGAAGTCCTCGGTTGCCTCTCGCTGGTGAAGATCGTGCTCTCCACGCTCGGCATGAGCGACTACCGCGTGCGCGTCGGCCTCCGCGATCCGGATTCCAAGAAATACACCGGCGATTCGGCCAATTGGGACAAGGCCGAAGCCGCGTGCCGCGAAGCCGCGAAGACCCTCGGCGTGCCGTTCACCGAGGAGCCGGGCGAAGCCGCCTTCTATGGGCCCAAGATCGACTTTGTGATCAAGGACGTGATCGGCCGCGAGTGGCAGCTCGGCACGGTGCAGGTGGACTACAACCTGCCGGTGCGGTTCGACCTTTCGTACAGCGGCGCCGACAACCAGCCGCACCGTCCGGTGATGATCCACCGGGCGCCCTTCGGTTCGATGGAACGGTTCTGCGGCGTGCTCATCGAGCATTTTGCCGGCGATTTCCCGGTGTGGCTCGCGCCCGAACAGGTGCGACTGGTGCCGATCAGCGAGAAGACGCTCGACTATGGCCGCAACCTGCTCGCCCAGCTCAAGGCCGCCGGCGTGCGCGCCTCGCTCGACGAGCACAACGACAAGCTCGGCGCCAAAATCCGCCGCAGCGAGGTCGAGAAGGTGCCATACACGCTCGTGCTCGGCGGCAAGGAAGCGGAGGCGCAAAGCGTCAGCGTGCGCTCCCGGGCCAAGGGGGACGAAGGCGTGTTGCCCTTCGCGCAATATCTCGAACGCCTCAAAGCTGAGATCGCCACCCGCGCCCTGCCGGAGAAGGCGCAGAAGCCGGCGACCGGAAGTCAGAAATAGCTGCGGCCGAGGTGACGAGGCTGATCGGGCGCGCTTCGCCTTGCATCAGCCTCCTGACGTCGGCTGCCACGCCTGGCCTCCGAGGTGGAGCGCGTTGACCTCAACGCGCTTGCTCGGCGCAGTCGTCGAAAAGCGTCTTGAGGTCAAGCCGCTCCACCCTGTCTGCCACTCAGGCCCATGATGCTCCGCGAGCTTCTCCGGTAGCCACGAGCGTGAGCGAGTGGATGCTCCGAACTCCACTCGCTTACGCTCGCAGCCACGTTCCGAAACGGACACCAAGACGCCGGCCACGCTTGCGCGCAGCCGGCGTCCCCTTGTGTGAAACAGACCCCGTCGGGCCTGAAATCAGATGGCGGCTTCGCCGCGCTCCTCGGTGCGGATGCGCACGATGTCTTCGAGGGGATAAACGAAAATCTTGCCGTCGCCGATCTTGCCGGTGCGGGCGGCCTTCCCGATGGCGTCGATCCCCCGGGCGACCTGGTCGTCGGTCACCGCGAGTTCCAGCTTCACCTTGGGGAGAAAATCCACGGTATATTCGCTGCCGCGGTAGATCTCGGTATGGCCTTTCTGGCGACCGAAGCCTTTGACTTCGGTCACCGTCATGCCTTCGAGACCGGCCTGGGCCAGCGCTTCCTTCACCTCGTCGAGTTTGAAGGGTTTGATGATTGCCACGATGAGTTTCATGTAAGGGGAAAAAGTGAAAGGGAGAGTGAGCGGGTGAGCGGAGGCGGTCAGTCGATGTAGCCCTCTTCCCCGTGTTCGTTGATATCGAGGCCTTGCCGTTCGACTTCGGCGACCGGCCGGAGCCCGATGAGGGCCTTGACGAGATAGGCAATGACGATCGTGGCGACGATCGAGAGGACGAGCGTGATGCCGATGGCCTTGATTTGCTCGAGCCAGAGGCCGCCATGGGTGACCAGACTGGCCAGACCGTTCTTGGTCGCCGCGGCGCCCGTGAGGTTGGCATTGACTGCGCCGGTCGCGAGCACCCCGGTGAGAAACGCCCCCAGGGTGCCGCCAACGGCGTGCACGCCGAAAGTATCGAGGGCGTCGTCGTATTTGAAGATCGCCTTGAGCTTGGTGACCGCCAGATACGGCACCGCACCGGCGAGCACACCGATGATGACAGCACCGGTGGTGTCGACAAAGCCGGTGGCCGGCGTGATCACGACCAGCCCAGCGACGATGCCCGAGCAGAAACCGAGGATCGAGGCATGCCCGCGGTAGATGAGCTCGATCATGCCCCAGGTAAACCCGGCGACCGCGGCGGCGAGGGTGGTGGTCATGAAGGCATTGGCGGCGATGCCATCGGCCGCGACGGCGCTGCCGGCGTTGAAGCCATACCAGCCGACCCAGAGCATGCCGGTGCCGACCATGCAAAGCACCATGCTGTGCGGCGCCATCTTGTCCTTCCCGAAACCGAGCCGCGGCCCAAGGATCAGGCAGAGCACCAGGGCCGACCAGCCGGAAGACATGTGCACGACGGTACCGCCGGCAAAGTCAATCGCCCTGATCGTGGCGTTGCCGTTCCACACGCCGTTCATCAGGCCCGTGGCCCCCCAGACCATGTGGGCCAGCGGGAAGTACACCACCACCATCCAGATCGCCACGAACAGCAGGATGGCGCTGTATTTCATGCGTTCGGCGATGGCGCCGATGATGAGGGCCGGCGTGATGATCGCGAACATCATCTGGTACATCGCGAAGACACTATGGGAGACCCAGAAGGCGTAGTCGGTGTTGGGCGCCGCGCCCACGCCGCGGAGAAATACATGTTCCCAACCGCCGAAAACCGAACTGCCGGCGCTTTTGCCAAAAACAAAACTGTAGCCGAACGCCCACCACAGAAGGGCCACCAGACCGGTGATTCCGAGGCATTGCGCCAGCACCGAGAGCACGTTCTTCCGGCGCACGAGGCCGCCGTAGAAGAGCGCCAGCCCGGGCAACGTCATGAACAGCACCAGCGCTGAGCTCGTCATCATCCAGCCGTTGTGGCCGGGACCGGGCACGCCCGTGAGCGCCTTGCCCGGATCGCCATTGGTGATGTAGGCCTCGAGGGCGGCGAGACGCTCCTCGGTGGTCGGCGCCGCGGGCGCGGCTGACGCCGCCACCATTTGGGCCGAAGCAGACAGGGCGGTCAGCCACGCCAAGCCAGCCAGAATAAAAGCACGTACCAAACGACTACAGGAGGGTTTTTTCATGGGTCGGCCCGCTAGAAGCAGATGCAATGCCAGCAGGTGAAAAGTCCTTAAAAAATGCTAACGCTTTGCATGCGGTTATGCTGCATGCATATAAAACGGACGCCTGGTGCCGCGTCATGCGTTGGAAATTAAGAATGGCTAATTTGCCGCGGTCGGGACCGCTCAAAATTTAACCGAGGGATGTGCGCCAAAGGTTAGATGGCGGCATCGCCGTGTTCCTCCGTCCGGATGCGGAAGGCCTCGCCGAGCGGCAGGACAAAGACCTTCCCATCGCCGATCTTGCCCGTCCGGGCCGCCTTCATGATCGTGGCGACCGTCTTGGGGGCCTGCTCATCGGTGGTGAAGATTTCGAATTTCACCTTCGGCATGAAGTCCACCGAGTATTCGCTGCCCCGATATACCTCGGTGTGACCCTTCTGGCGGCCGAAGCCCCGGACTTCGGTGACCGTCATGCCCGGGTTGCCGATCTCGTAAAGCGCCTCTTTCACTTCCTCGAGTTTGAACGGCTTGATGATGGCGATGATGAGCTTCATCTCGGCTGGGAAATCGGCCCATCTTTAGCAGGCGACATGCCAACCGGAGCCACGGCCCGGCCCTTGGGTGCAGGGGAATATCCCCATGTATCCAGCACCGAGACTACGAAGCGCGGCCCGGGGTATTGGTATCATTGTTACACCGGGTCCGCGCCAACGGTCCGCGAAGCTGGCACGGGATTAGCTATCCACGTCGCCACACACATGAGCCACCGACTTATCCGCACGCTTCCTGACCGCCCGAGGACCGGCTGGTCTGCCGGCCCGACTGCGGCCGTGATTCCGGCCGCGATCCGCCGCCCCGCTCCGCTCCCTTGTCTCCGAGTCCACTAACCAAACTACGCCCATGCCACAAACACCCGCACCCTCCACCCCGACAACCAAGCCCACCCTGGGCCTGACCGGACTGACCATCAACGCCATGGCGCTGATCGCGCCCGGAGCCTTCCTCTGGCTCACGTTTCAAATCCAATCGCTCTACGGCGCGCCGATGGCGGGCTGCGCGATGTGGTTCGGCATCGTGCTCGCCCTGGTGCTGTGCTTCGCGACCGCCATCAGTTACGCCGAACTGTCGAAGATTTATCCCGGCGCCGGCTCCTCGTATTTTTACGCGGAGCAAGCGTTCGCCTCCAAGACCCATGCCTACAAGTTCGCCCGCATCGCGAAGTTCATCACCGGTTGGGCGAGCCATCTCTATTACTGGGTTTATCCCGGTTGCATGGTCGGCGTGACCGCAATTCTTAGCGGCTATCTGTTGAATCAGTTTTTCCCCGACACCTTCAGCGGCAGCTACAACAGCCCGCTGTTCATGTATGGCTTCTGCCTCGTGTTCGCGCTCGGCGTGGCCTACATCGCCTACCGGGGCGTGACCGGCACGACGGCGGTGAACATGGCGATCAACATCATCCAAATCACCGCACTGCTGGTCTTCTCCGTCATCGCGATCGCGTACCGGATGCAACACAAGCAAGGTTCCGTCGGTTATCACCTTTCCAATGGCGTGGCGGTGAATTACCAGGTCGCCCAAGAGGTCGTGAAGGACGACGCCGGCAAACCCGTGCCCGTGCTCGACGCCGACAACAAGCCCACCGTCGACAAGGACGGCAAGACGGTCTTCAAGATGCAGGACTCCGCCGACAAGGACGGCGTGCCCGTCCCAGGCGACAAGGACGGCAATGCCGTCACCGATCCCAAACTCGCCGCGCCCTTCCTCGTGAGCTATGCGCCCGAGGAGGCCGTTACCGGCAAGGCCGGCGACGACAAGGATCCGCAAACGTTTAATTTCCACGCCACGGCCGGCTCCGTCGTCGCGCCGCACGGCTTCAATTATATTTTCATTCAAGCCTGCATCGCGATCCTCATCCTGGTCGGCTTCGAGTCCGTCACCGCGATGGGCGAGGAGGCGAAGAATGCCAAGCGCGACGTCCCGCGGGCCGTGCTGCTGTCGCTCGGCATCCAAGGCCTGGTGTGTTACCTGATCGAGTATTTCGCCGCCAATTATCTGCTGCATAACGGCTACGCCCTGCCCAATGCCGCCGCCTCCGGCGCGCCCATCGGCGACATGATGGTCATCGTCGGCACGTGGCTTTTTGGCAGCTATGCCGCGGGCAAGGCGTTCATGCTCGTGCAAGCATTCACCGTGTTCCTCGCCCTGATCGGCACGACCCTCTCCTGCCTGAGCACCGGGGCGCGCGTGACCTACGCCATGGGGCGCGACGAGGAAGTGCCCTCGCACTTCGGCATGATCCACGGCCGCACGCTCTCGCCGCACCGCGCCATCTGGACCCTCGCCATCATCTCCGCCATCATCGGTGCCATCACCGTGGCGGTCTATCTCGGCGGCACCACGCCGGCCGCCCTGGACAAGCACAACCTCTGGTACAGTTTTGGCATCTTCAGTCCCGAGACCTACGCCAAGCTGCCGAACACGCTCGTGATCGTGACCCTGGTGAGCAACTTCGGCACCTTCCTGCTCTATATGCTCACCTGCGTGATCGCGATCGTGGCCTTCCGCGAGCACAAGAGTTTCCACGGCTTCAAGCACGTCGTCGTGCCGGTCTTCGGGTTGCTCGCCAATCTGGCCTGCATGCTCTTCTACCTGATCGGGCCGTTCACGGTGACCGGCATGAGCTGGAAGGAGCCCTACATCGCGCTCGGCATCGCGGCCGTCTGGGGCATCTACGGCCTGATCTACTTCCGCTCCAGCAGCAAGAAACGCGGCAAGGAGATCTTCCTGAGCGAACGCCCGGCGACAGTAGCCTCCTGATGCCGTCCTGATTGCTCCATTCATTCACGGCTCCGCTCGCCTTTCCCGGCGGCGGAGCTAGTGTTTTCACACCCATGCGTCTCCGTTACGCCCGTCTCACCACCGCCGGTCCGGTCCGAGAAATCAACGAGGACTTCCTCGATTTCTGGGAAGCCGACGATCCGCTGGTCCGGGACAAGCAGGGCAGCGTGGCGCTGCTGGCCGATGGCGTCGGCGGCCTGGATCGGGGCGAAGTGGCCAGCCGCCTGGCCGTCGAGGAGGCGTTGCGGGTCTTTCGTGCCGCCGCGCCCGGCACCGATCCGTCGGAAACGCTGAAGCGCATGTTCGCCACCGCCTGTGTCAAAGTCCACGACGCCGGGCTGGCCGCCGCTCCTGGCCGCCCGATGGCCACCACCCTCGTCGCTTCGATCGTGCGCAACGGCATCGCGTACATCTCCAACGTCGGCGACACCCGCGCCTATCTCATCCGCCAGCACAAGATCTATCAGCTGTCCAAGGACCATGTGGCCACCGCCCTGCCGGTGAAGCTGGGCCTGATGCTCGAACGCCAGGCCATGGCCACCCGGGCACGCAGCGAGCTTACGCGGAGCTTGGGCATGGAACCGTTCTGCCAGCCGGATTTCGCGACCGAGATCCTGCAACACGCCGACTTCCTCCTGCACTGCACCGATGGTCTGCACGCCTACGTGCTGAACGAGGAGATGTGCAACATTATCAGCCGGCATCATCCCTACGACGCCTGCAAACAACTCGTCGCGCTCGCCGAAAAACGCGGCTGCGACGACAACATTTCCTTGCAGTTGCTCGAAGTGCGTGACTGGGAAGGAGCGGTGAATCCCTCCCCCCCCCGTACACCCACGAAGCAACGCACCTCCGCCAAGCGCATCCCTCAGTCGGGGGCCAGCGAACTTTCCGCGGGCCTGACGCTCGATGGACGGTTCGACCTCACCGACCTGATCGCCCGCAGCAACATGGCGCAGATTTTCAAGGCCAACGACCGGCAGACCGGCGAGGCCGTGGCGATCAAGGTGCCGCTCATGGCGATGGAAAGCGATGTCGCGGGCTTCGAGCGCTTCCAACGCGAGGAGGAAATTGGCACCCGCCTCAACCACCCGGGGGTGCTGAAGGTGATCAAGGTCGAGGGGAAGAAAAGCCGGCCTTATCTCGTGATGGAGTTCCTCGACGGCGAAACGCTCGCCAAAATCCTCGAGAAACAGAAGCCGCTCCCCGAGCCCGAGGCGGCACATTATGCGAGCCGGATTTGCGACGCCCTCGACTATCTCCATGCCAACGGCATCACGCATCGCGATCTGAAGCCGCAAAACATCATGGTCTGCCGCGATGGCAGCCTGCGCTTGTTCGACTTCGGCATTGCGCGCGACAAGGAGGCGCGGCGCCTGACCTTCGTCGGCTTCACGCCGGCCATGGGCACGCCCGACTACATGGCGCCCGAGCAGGTCAAGGGCCGGCGCGGCGATCATCGCACCGACATCTACAGCCTCGGCGCGATCCTCTACGAGATGGCGACCGGCTCCACCCTGTTTCAAGGCGAGAGCCCGTACATCGTGATGAATGCCCGGCTGACCGGCGATCCCGTCGCCCCGCGCAAGGTGAACGAAAAACTCACCCCGGTGATCGAGGAAATCATCCTCCACGCCCTGGAACGCGATCCGGAGAAACGTTACGCCAACGCTGGCGCGATGAAGCGTGAACTCGACAACTACGAGATCGTCCCGTTGACGGAGCGGTACCTGCACCTGCGTTCGCCCCAACCGTGGAAAAACCGGGTGCCGATGGTCCTGCTGATTGTCGGCGTCGTCCTCGTCCAGGTTCTGCTCTTCTTTGGAATGTTCCTATATTTTAG
>Ga0335071_10006870_pt1 | contig 11742 bp, 9 predicted proteins | sample Lox_Sample_15_FD_206724 | JGI IMG/M metagenome (GOLD analysis project Ga0335071, IMG submission 206724) | Soil microbial communities from Loxahatchee National Wildlife Refuge, Florida, United States - Lox_Sample_1.5 | ecosystem: Environmental > Terrestrial > Soil > Wetlands | place: USA: Florida...
GGCTTTCAATGTCTCCGGACCTTTCACCAGGTTCGCCGTCTTGCTCCACAGCACCAGTTTTCCGATCGCATAGGTGAAGCGGCTTTCTCCCGCCGCAAGCCCATCCTCGATCAGCTTCCTGGGCCGCGCATCGTCAGCGGAGAGAAACACCTGAAACGGCGCGCCCTGCGTGATCTGGCTGTAGAACTGCCCGCTCGCACCAAAGCTCAACACGGCCTGATGGCCTGTCTTCTCCGTAAAGCGAGCCGCGATGTCCTTGGCCGGCTCTGTGAAGTTGGCGGCGACGGCGACATTGATGTCCGCCCCCGCGGCGTTGCCGAGCATGAGCAGCAGCAGCGCCGCATTGACCAGGATCAATCGAGCAAGTTTCATTGCAAACTCCGTGAGCCCGGCGACAGGCGCAACTTCGCGCTCGCTTGAAGGGCTTTCCATGGCATCTCAGCAATCGCCGTGCCGCGCGGATCCTGGTGTGCGGCTTGCTTGGGAGAGGAAAACAACGTGCTTTCCTCGTGCGCCGGCGGAAGGGCAGCGCCATTTTGTCGGGTTTCCGACATCGCCGTCCTCAACCGGACACGGGTAGCATGACAAATTGGAGAACAGGATGATGCCGGTCGCCTCACGTGCCGAGCTTGAACGACTGCTTGCGGATGATGTGCCTCATGGCGACCTCACCACCGAGGCGCTTGGAATTGGCGCTGCGCACGGTGTCATGCGCTTCGTCGCGCGCGATGCCATGGTGCTTGCGCTCGCCGAGGACGCGGCCGCCATCATTGAGCTCGCCGGCTGTCGCGTTGAGCTGTCGGCCAGGACCGGCCACCGGCTCGCGCCGGGCATGCCGATCCTGACCGCGCATGGCGAGGCAGCCGCCCTGCTGAAGAGCTGGAAGGTGGCGCAGGCCCTGATCGAGATCTGGTCCGGCGTTGCGACCTCGGCGCGCGCCATCGTCGATGCGGCCAGGGCGGTTGCGCCCGACATCGCGGTCGCATGTACGCGCAAGAACATTCCGGGCACCAAGCAATATGCCGTCGCCGCGGTGAAGGCTGGCGGCGCCGTGATGCATCGGCTCGGCCTGTCGGAGACCGTGCTGATGTTTCCCGAGCACAGGGCTTTTCTAGAGAAGATTCCGCTGACTGACGTCGTCGAGCAGCTGCGGCGCGCTGCGCCGGAGAAGCGGCTGGTAGCCGAGGTGACGAGCTTCGAGGCCGCTATCCAACTCGCCGTCGCAGGCTTCGACGTGATCCAGGCCGAGAAATTCGCGCCCGCTGAGATCGCCGCCCTGGTTGCACGGATGAAGGCGATGTCATCGGTGTGGAACCGGCCGATCGTCGCGGCCGCAGGCGGTATCAACGCCGGCAATGTCGCGGCCTACGCCGAGGCGGGCGCCGACATCGTGGTGACGTCATCGCCCTATCTGGCAAAGCCCTGCGATGTCCAGGTGCACATCGCGCCGGCAGAGCCGGGCCAGCAACTGATGACTGAGGCTGCGTAGTCAGGATTTCGGTTCAAAATGTTTCGCTCCTGCAATCGCCACCTGGGTCCCGCGGATCTGCTCGAGCACGAAATCGAGCACCGCACGCGTCCGTGGCGCCAGATGCCGGCGCGACGGATAGACGAGGTGAACCGGAACCGGCGGGCAGGGATAGTCGCTGAGGAGAGCGACCAGGCTGCCGTCTCGATGGCGAGGCCAGGGCCTGCAGCGGCGTTCGCAAGGTCATGGCCGTGGTGTCCCGAATGGGGCACGGCCACTACGGTCAGGCTTAGAAACGGCGCGAGGATCGTCGCTCCACGACCCGCTCCGGCATCATGTCGACCAACAGCGTCGGTTTCAGGTGAGAGCCGGCGGCCGACTTTGCCTTGGAGTCGGACAACGCTCGAGCCCGGGCCGACGGCGCGCTTTGCGGGAGCCACGCCGGGCGCAGCGCAGGCACATGCTCACGGTCGCTCAAATGGATCCGCTGGTTGTCGAGGTCTTCGTGCCGTTGAAGGAATTCGGGAAGATCCAGGTTGGGATGTCGGCGGAGGTGATTCCGGAGCAGCCGGTGGGAGGAACATATCGCGCGACGGTGACGGTCGTCGACAAGGTGTTCGACGCTGCCAGTGCGACGATCGGCGTCCGGCTCGAACTGCCAAATCCTGACTACACGCTGCCTGCCGGGCTCAAATGCCAGGTGCGTTTCCCAGGGATCGGCTGAACTCCACTCGTGTTGACGCTCGCAGGCGCTGAGACTGCGATGCCTCGATTGCTCATCTCGGACCAAACGAGACCCGCCGCCACCTCGAGCTCCCATGAGCAAACGACTCGCACTCGCGGTTGTTCGGCAGCCGTAGCGGAGTTAACGACTGGCCCGGCGCGACGCGCGACACTGGACGACTTGGTCATTTTGACTTAATGAACAGTCGAAGCACGACTCGGAAGGCGCATGGCCAATATCGATCCGATCCGGCGCGCCGAAATCGGGCGCGAGAAGCGGGCGAGGACCCGCGCCCAGCTCGTTGCCGCGGCCCGCGCGCTATTCGCCCGCCAGGCGGTCGAGGCGGTGACGGTCGACGACGTGGTGCGGGAGGCGGGCGTTGCGAAGGGGACCTTCTACGTCCATTTCGAGGACCTGCGCGCGGTGACGGCTGCGGTGGCCGACGAGTTGGTCACGGCCATCGACGATCTGCTGCAGCCGGTCCGGCTGGCGATGGACGATCCCGCGCTCCGCATTGCCTATGGCTGTAGCTGCTTCATCGATCGCGCGCTCGCCGATCCTTCGTGGGCCGGGGTGACGGCGCGGATGGCCGCGGCTACCGCGACTGTCGGCGAGGTCGCCCGTCGCCGCCTGCTCGAGGACATCAAGCGGTACGTCAAGGAGGCGCGGCAGGGCGGTGGGACGGTGAGCGCCGAACTTGCTCTGGAGATTGTGGTCGGCATCCTGCTCCAGGTGCTGTCGGCAATCGCCGAGGGCCGGTTGTCGTCGCGCCATCGTGAGGGCGCGATTGCGGCTATCCTGCGGGCGATCGGTGTTGAGGCGCGACAGCTGAACTCCGCACTGATGCGCCTTCCACGGCCATCTGAGGCCGCACCATCGCAGCCGGCCAAGAAGACGGGCAAGCGCCGACGGGCTGCAGCCGGATAGAACGACTGCCCGCTCACGAACCGAGGATCCCGGTTGTCTGTTCGCCGAGGTCGATGGCGCCGTCACGGCTGTGAATCCGAGCACTGATCCGGTCTCCGGGCTGCAGATATTGCGGCCGGCGTGCCTGGGCCTTGAGGAAAAGCTTCCAGAGCACATGCTCCGGCAACAGCTGCAGCAGCCGGCGTACCGACGGCGGGGGTGCCCGCAGCGCGCAACCGCTCGGCGTTCCCGTCAACAGCACATCGCCCGGGGCGATGTTGGCGAAGGTCGAGAGCTCGGAAATCGTCTCGGCCGGCTTGAACACCAGGTTCGCCGTGGTGTCGCGCTGCCGTGGCGCGCCGTTGACATCGAGCTCCAGGGCGAGGTCGTCGAGACCGGCAAACTCGTCTCGCTCCAGAACGGTCAGCCACGGTCCGAGCGGGCAGAAGCCGCGGTAGCTCTTGCCCTTGAAAAACTGCGTCTGCGGCAGCTGCACGTCGCGCGCGCTGAGATCGTTCGCGATGGTGATTGCGAACACGTAGTCGGCAAGGCTTTCGCGCTTCACCGTGACGGGTGAGGTGATCGGCCGGCGGAATACCAGCGCGAGTTCGACCTCGTAGTCCAAGAGCCGGACGTGAGCCGGGCGATGCACCGCCTCGCTCGCCGAGCAGACCGAGGCGTCGGCCTTGGTGAAGAACATGTTGAACAGCTTGGCATCGGGATCCATGCCGGATTCGATCATGTGCTGACGATAATTGGCGCCCTGGCAATACAGCCGGCAGGGCGTCGTCACCGGGGACAGGATCCTTGCGGAAGACAACGCGATATGCGGGCTGCGCTCCCGCGCCTCGCGCCAGTCCGCCTCGCCGTGCTCGATGAGCGCGGCTGTGCTGAGGTAGTCGCCAGTGAGCGGCGCGATTTCCGCTCCCGCCACCACGCCCCACCGGGGCCCGTCGCCTGTTTCGAACCGCACCAGATTGGTCGCCATATCATCCTCCCTTGCGTTTGCGTGCCCGCGCGTCAGCCCGCTTCCAGCGTCGCCCTGGCAGCTTTCGGAAAATCTCATATTGACTAAATCGTCGTTTTGACTATCATGTTCAAAAATAATTGTCGACCCTGTTCGATATCGAGGCGAGGGAGCTCACATGGAGGACATTGCAATGCAAGGGCCGTTGCGCGAGGTCGAGGTCGCCATTGTGGGCGCCGGACCGGTCGGACTGATGCTGGCGAACCTGCTTGGCGCTGCCGGCGTCGAGGTCGCGGTGCTCGAGGCCAACAAGGACCTTCTCGGATTGCCGCGCGCCATTGCCTATGACGCCGAGACGCTGCGGCTGTTCGCACAGATCGGACTGATCGACGACATTAGGCCGGGTCTGATTCAAAATCCCCGGGTCCGCCATTTCAATGCGCGCGGCGGCGTATTGATGCAGGCGGATTTGCCGGCCTGCGGGCCCTACGGCCAGTCGTCGCTTGGCACCTTCTACCAGCCGGAATTCGAGCGGGTCCTGCTCAGGGGCGCGGCGCGGTTCGACAATGTCAGGGTGCTGTTCGGGCACACCGTCACCGGCATGGTCCAGCGCAGTGAGGATGCCATGCTGTCGATCGCGACCCGCCAGGGCGCGCGCAGTCTGCGCGCGAAATTCGTGGTCGGCTGCGACGGCGGCACGAGCCGGGTCCGCGAGTTGCTCAGTGCCAGGCTGATCGGCTCGACCTATGCGCAGCGCTGGCTGGTGGTCGATGCCATCGTCAGGGGGCACGACGTGAAGCAGATCAGCTTCCACTGCGACCCGGAGCGCCCGCGGGTGGAATTGCCCGCCGTGGGTGATCGCGTGCGCTGGGAATTCATGCAGCTGCCGGGTGAGACGGAGGAAGAGCTGAACAATGACGATCGGATCAATGCGCTGATCGCCGAAACCACGCGGTATCGCGACGTCCAGATCGAACGCAGGGCGGTCTATACCTTTCACGCCCGTGTCGCCGACCGCTGGCGGAACGGCCGCGGATTTCTTGCCGGCGATGCCGCGCATCTGATGCCACCATTCGCCGGGCAAGGCATGAACGGCGGAATGAAGGATGCGGCCAATCTCGGCTGGAAGCTTGCCTGCGTGCTCAAAGGCCTCGCGCCGGAGGCGATCCTCGACAGCTATGAGCGGGAACGCGCGCCCGTCGTGCGCAGAATGGTGGATGCGTCGCGGCGGCTTGGCGCCGTGATCATGCCCACCAGCCGGAGGACCGCTGCGCTGCGCGATGCGGTCTTCGCATGCCTGAACATGTCGCGCACATTCCGCGACTTTATCGGCCGTGGCGGCGTGGTGCCGCAGCCGGCGATCGGCCGCAGCTCGCTGACGGGGACGGGGAACGATGCGCTGATCGGACAGATGCTGCCGCAGCCGACGGTCGAGGTGGCGGGCGGATCATTCCTGCTCGACACCTTCCAGGCGTGCCATCAGTGGATGGTGCTCGGCATCGGTGTCGATCCGGCAACCATGCTCTCGGCCCGCGACTGCGCCATCCTCGATCGACTCGACGTCTGCTTCGTCTGCATCAATGGCCGTGGCAGGAGGCCGCGAACGTTCGAGCTGCGGTGCGATGACCCCGTGTTCGGGGCATGGGTCAAGCGGCACGCCGTCCGCGCGGTGCTCGTTCGGCCCGATCGCTTCATCGCCGACCGGCTCGATCCGCGCCGCGACGATCTGCGGGTCCTTACCCCTTTCGCGGAGCCGCTAGGTATCACTGCGCCGCCGATCGCGGCCTGAGCTCGGGAGGGCTCCATGTCGAATCATCACGCGCTCAAGAATGGTCCGGGAAGCATCGAGCTGCGGCGCAGCGCATCGCCACTGGTGAAGGCAAACCAGCTGCTCTACGCGCATTTCGAGCGCCCCGATCTCGAAGCCGCGGAGGGCTATCTCATCGACTTCGGCCTGCGCCGCGCCGCGCGAACCGAGACGGACCTGTTCATGCGCGGGACCGGGCCCACGCCCTACATCTATCGGGTCACTCGCGGCCCCAGGCCGCGCTTTCTCGGCATGGGCCTTGCGGTGCCGCGAGCCGAGGATCTTGATATTCTCGCGCGCAAGCTCGGCGGCCGCATCGCGCAGGCCGAAGGACCGGGAGGCGGCTCGGTCGTGCACCTTCGCGATCCGGAGGGCGTTGCGATTCACGTTCACCACGGCTTCGCGCCGAGTGCGCCGCTGTCCGTCCGCGCGCCGATCCTGCACAACGCGCCCAGCCAGACCGTGCGGGTCAACGACACCCAGAGGCCGAAGCTCGAGCCGCCGCAGGTCACCAAGCTTGGCCATCTCGTGCTGGAAACGCCCGATTTCAACGGAACCGTTCGCTGGTACTTCGACACGTTCGGATTCATCCCGTCGGACGTGATGTGCCTCGCAGACGGCACGCCGGTCGGCTCGTTCACCCGGCTCGACCGCGGCGACGAGCCGACGGACCATCACACCATCTTCATTGCCATGGGAATGGAATCGAAGGTCGATCATGTGGCGTTCGAGGTCGTCGACCTCGACGCGGTGGAGATGGGTCAGCAGGTTTTGATGGCGAAGCGCTATCGGCACGCCTGGGGCGTCGGCCGTCACCTGCTCGGCAGCCAGATCTTCGATTACTGGCGCGATCCCTGGGGACAGAAACACGAGCATTACGCCGACGGCGACCTGTTCGACGCTGCGCAGCCGCCGGGCTATCACCTGATGGATCGCGCAGGTCTCTACCAATGGGGGCCGGACCTGCCCGAGGATTTCATCGATGCGCGCATGACGCCGGCGCGACTGTGGCGGGTGCTGAAGCTCGCCATCAAGGATAAGGCGCGCCTGAAGCTCCTGCTGGCCCTAAAGAACAGCATGGCGGGCCCAGGCCGCCACTGGCAGCGCTAAACGGAAAACTGCGCAGCTGATCATCATGTCATAGGAAAGGCGTCCGATGCCGGTGCGGGATCTTGCAGACGTTGAGAGGATTGAGGCTGAGCCTCTTGAGACGCGCGGGCTGCCGCGAACGACCTATGACGTTTTTGTCGCAGGCGCGCGGCGCTGGCCGGATCGCAAGGCGCTGACCTTCTTTCCCAGCGCGGACGCCTATCAACGTGCCTTCAGCTGGACCTATGCCGAGCTCCTGGCCGAGGTCACCCGCACGGCAAACATGCTTCACGGGTTCGGGGTCAGCACCGACCATCCCGTCGCCTATGTGCTGCCGAATCTGCCTGAAACGCATTTCACGATCTGGGGCGGCGAGGCGGCCGGCGCGGTGCTCGCGGTCAACCCGCTGCTCGAACCGGATCTGATCGTTGACATTCTTCGCGCGGCCAAGGCGCGGGTGCTGGTGACGCTCGCGCCGTCGTCCGGCGTCGAACTGTGGAGCAAGCTTGCGCCGCGCCTTGCCACGCTCTGCGAATTGCGTGTGGTCGCGCTGGTCGATCTCATGAACTACGCCGAACCGGCGGGAGCATCGCCGAGCGCACTACCGAGCCTGCCGGATGCCAGGTTCGATCTGGTGGATTTCCGCGCGGCGATTCAGGCCCAGCCCGCCGATCACCTGGTCGCGCCGCGCTCGACCACGGAATCCTCGGTGTCGTCCTACTTCTGCACCGGTGGCACGACGGGCGCACCGAAGATCGCGGTGCGCACGCAGGACAACGAAATCTTCGACGCCTGGGCGGTGGCGCAAGTGTTTGGCGCCGGCCTGGAGCCGCGCACCTATTTCTGCGGGTTGCCGCTGTTTCACGTCAACGCGCAGCTTGTGACCGGGCTGATGCCCTGGATGAACGGCCACCACGTCTTGCTGGCGACACCGGAGGGCTACCGCGGCAAGAACCTGATCGCCCGGTTTTGGGAAATTGCCTCGCACTACCGCATTGCGACGTTCTCAGGCGTGCCGACCATCTATGCGGCGCTTCTCGATGTGCCGATCGGCGACAACGATATCTCCAGCCTGGAATATGCCGTCTGCGGGGCCGCGCCGATGCCGGCCAGGCTGATCGAGGCGTTCGAGGCCAGGACCGGGCTTACCATCATCGAAGGCTACGGGTTGACCGAGGGCACTTGCGTCTCCTCCCTCAACCCGCCAGCGGGCAAGCGGCTGCCCGGCTCGATCGGTCTGCGCCTGCCCTACCAGCAAATGCGCGTCGTCATCCTCGACGATGGCGGACGCTTCCTGCGCAAGGCCGATGTCGACGAGATCGGCACGATTGTCATCAGCGGGCCCAACGTGTTCAAGGGCTACGTCGATCCGCAACAAACCAAGGACCTGTGGATCGACATCGCGGGCTCATGCTGGCTGAACACCGGCGATCTCGGGCGGCAGGATCGCCAGGGCTATTTCTGGCTCGCCGGCCGGCGCAAGGAACTGATCATCAGGGGCGGACCTAATATCGATCCCAAGGTGATCGAGGACGCGCTGTCAAAACACCCGGGCGTGGCCATGGCGGCTGCCGTCGGCTGCCCCGACGCTTATGCAGGAGAGGTCCCGGTCGCCTATGTGCAGCCCAAGCCCGGCGTTGCCGTCAGTGACAACGAACTGAGGGAGTTTGCCGCGGTCCACGTTCCCGAGCGGGCGGCGATCCCGCGGACCGTGAAGATCATGGCAGCATTGCCGGTCACCGCCGTCGGCAAGATCTTCAAGCCGGCCTTGCAGCAACGCGAGATCGAAAGCGTGGTTCGCAGCGAGGCGGCCAAGGCGGGCGCCTGCATCGACGATCTCCGGTTCGAGCGCGATCCGCGCCGGGGGCAGGTCGTGCGCGTCCGCGCCAGCGTGCAGGCTGCGTCGCTGATATCAGCGCTCCAGCGCTACGCCTTCGCCTTTGAAGTGATCGACTAGACCGGCTCGCTCGCGGAGGTTGGACCGCGTGCACGTCAGCCCGCCACGGCGGGCCGCGATTTTTCTGCGACAGCTCACGATCGTGTCGGAGCTCATCGCGGCGCCGGGCAGCTCTCTGAAGTAACAACCGTCGGTGTTCTCAGGGCCGAGCGATGTGATCGCCGGGTCTTTTTCTTCGTGCGGTCCTCATCAACCAAACATCGCCGCAACAGCCCCGGTGAGTTTCACGACGGCCCGCCCTCTGCAGCTCCGGCCAACCGTTCGTGTGCAAGGCCAACGCTAACGGCGTCGTTACCAGCGCGATCGCCGCAAACCAACTTTAAACAGATCACCGCCGGGGGACTCAAGATCGACAGCCAGATCTCCCAGCTCGTTCAGGCCATGGCATCGTATTCGGCAAACCATGCTGGCTTCGATCCGACCAGCCCGAGCATTCAAGCCGTACCAAACGACACGAATCTGCGGGACACAATCGGTTCGGCATGGCATGCTTAGAAGGATCAGCACTAAGCTAGAGCGGACACTCGCGCCGGGCGAAAGCAAAGGTCGCGCCCTCACCCTAGGAGTGGGTGGCCCAGTTAAAGGGACCACCGAAGACTAACGCGCTGCCACACCAGAGTGGCGGAGCAAAAAGGCACAGATGGTCGCCGACTGCCGAGAGGGTTGTGAACCGTGGTCGACGACGCCGCGTGTGACCAGGGGCATTACGCATTCTCCATGAAGTCACGCGGGGCGAGTTTCGCTTCGCAACCGCAGTTCAGCTGGTTGCTTGGTAAAGGTGGCAACTTCGCGTGTCGCAGCACGCCCAAAAAGTAAAATGAAAATCCCCCAGAAGCGCAAGCCTTGCAATCAAGGTCGCGCCTTGATCACGGGATCATCGGCAGCCAACGCTCCCCTCTAATATTTCGTTCTTCGGTCGGCTGGACCCTACATGCTAGCTGGCTTTCTTGACGATCTCGTATCCGTTGGAGGTGAGCTCGAGCAACACAAGCTTTGCAAGATGGCTGCTGTCCTCTTGTTTGATCCAGTTGTGGCTCCAATCTGGATCGTCCTCTCTTGGATATTTGACAAAGGCGGAATGAATTGCGTCTCTGATAATCTCGTCGGGAGTCGGCATTTGAGTTCCCTCTGGCTAAGACTGTGATCGAAATCAATTCATCCTGGAAATCGGAGTGTGGCGAGGACTCCTTTGGACAGCAAAATCGAAAAAATCGTTACGCCAGAACCGGTGCACATTCTTGTCAGCTAGCGTAACCGTCAATTCTCAATTTCTCATGGCTCATCTACTCCGAGTTCTTTCGCACCAGCATCGAGGCGGCGAAGCGCTTCGGAATCATTCGCAAGTGCGAGGCGGGCGCTCCGAGCAGCCGCGGCCGCCTGGTCTCGCTGTCCGAGCACGACATAAGAGCGCATCAAGCGCAGCCACTGTCCACGTCATGGCCGTCCTGCTTCAGCCGTTCGGCGAGGCGGCTGACCATGCCCTTGATCATCGCCATCTGCTGCTCGCCTGAGCTTGCAACCGAATCCGGACCCGGCTGCTTCTCGGTCGTTGACGCTGAAGCGCGATCAGTGCTGCCCAAAAGCTGATCGAAGCTGGCGAGTTTACCCCTCAAACCGATCGCGCTCCCGCCGGAAGCCTGCGCGCGGCCTTCTCGGCGGCCGTGGCGCTGACGTGCGGTCGGATTCGGCTACGGCAGCCCCGGGATTGGCCATTCGTCCGCCTGCTGACTCGCGTTCCAGCGGATGATCGCCTACCTTTGACTCCGGTCACTGGAGATTCCGTATGAAATCGCCATCAATGGTCCCCAACGATCGTTTCGATCGTACCATCTACTTGGTACTCGAAGATTTCAGCAGCGGGGCTGCATGGCGCGAGACCGACGAGAACAGAACCGACTACCGCACCGTGGTCGACGATCTCCTCACCGGCCAGTACGATAGTCCGCTGCGAGTTGTCGCATTCAATCCATGGCGGGGATGGTCCCGCGATGCCTCCGAAGACGTCGCCGAGGAGTTGGCGCAGCGGGTGGATTTCCAAGATCGAGAGGTCAGCGAGCCCGTGCGTGAGTTCATCGAGAATTTCACCGGCCGAAAGGTCGGCTTGCAGCTGCTGCTGCCATTGCGGGAGTTCTGAAGCTCCGCGACCATCACGCCGGGAACGGGCCAGTCAGGCGCGTTACTTCGGTTCGGCTGAGACAGAGTGCCGGAAAAGAGGATGGCCCCTTCAGAGAGCCTGCCGTGTGCCGCAGGGGGCGGCTAGCAGATGGACGGGAGCGCTCCGTCATGTGGAGGCAGAGAGCTCGGCGCAATTCCGCGAGTTCGTTCATCTCCTTTGCAAGTTCGCTCAGCTTCTCCGCATGTCGCACAAGAACTTCAATGGGCAATAACATAATCGAACCTCGCTGAGGCCCCCTGGGCGGTAGCGTAGTCCGCGCAATTCCGGTGTTTCAAGACCTTCGAAATTGCCACGCATGCGGCGTTTTGACCGTGAACCAAAATGAGGGCAGCAAGGTCAAACGCAGTATCTCCCGGAAATCGCGACCCCATGGACCCCAGCCGGGAGAGAGAACCCCCCAAGGTTGGCGGCTCCGGGCACACAGCCGCAAGTGCCCGGGGCCGTTTGAATTGATGGCCAATGCGGGCACCGGAAAACCTTGATCGATCACGTTAACGTGCACATTGCCTTGCCACCGTCGTCCAGCGCCATACTCATTTCCGCCAGTCCTGCAGGATTTGCCCCAGACAGGCGTGCCTGCGAGATCAGGGGCTGCTGTCCGAAAGGGCGGCGGTCCCGCCTACGGAAAGCAAGGGGCATCTTAAGAGG
>Ga0335071_10006871_pt1 | contig 11742 bp, 4 predicted proteins | sample Lox_Sample_15_FD_206724 | JGI IMG/M metagenome (GOLD analysis project Ga0335071, IMG submission 206724) | Soil microbial communities from Loxahatchee National Wildlife Refuge, Florida, United States - Lox_Sample_1.5 | ecosystem: Environmental > Terrestrial > Soil > Wetlands | place: USA: Florida...
GTTGATCCTGGGGGTGGGTGTGTGGGGGCGGGTGACCACATATTCATTGTTCGCGAGATCGAAGTATCCGTAACGCATTTTTCATCCTTTCTAAGAGCTTTTTATTCTCCCATTTTAACAGACTCGGGAACAGGCTGAAAGTCGCGTAGAGCAGCTTGCCGTTCCCCATTTTCCTTTCGATCAGGGCGGGGTTCCCGTCCTTGTATTTGAGCACTGCTTTGGATCTGCCGTCCTTGATCTTCACGATATCCCGGAACCCGAACGCAAAAGCGTCGAGTTTAGAAAATCCTATTTTATCGTCAATGATCTCGGTGTACTGATGCTCCGCTCCCAGCAGCTCCTCCAGCAAGGGCCGGGGATAGAGATGCGCGTGCGGGTCTTTCAGGCCGAACCTTGATTCCGTCACCACCACCCCGCCCGAAAGGATATATGCCTGCAGGTTCTCCATTTGTTTCCGGCTCAAGAGATAAGGATTGGTGAGCAGTATCGCTCTATGCTTGATCTTACCGGCTGAAAGATCCTCTTCAAAAATAAAATCATGCGTGCTTTTCCCGTCCCACAGCAGGCGATAAGCCCCGGCGATCGAGTTCGATCCATAAAATAGTCCCAGATCACCTCGGCCTGAGAACCAGGAAGGAGGGCAGGGGCGCGAAGGGCCTTCTTCCTGATAGGTCTGAAGTTCGGACGACCGGGAAAAATAGATCGCGATACCGGAACGCTTGGCGTCGTGCGTCTTGCGCGTCCGGTCGATAATGTTCTTGACCGCGCCTAGCCGTTCGGTCGGGGTACCGTCCGGCTTGGTGAGCCCGAACCCGCCGCTTTCGGAGCCATATAGCGGCGGCCGCCAGTTATGAATGAGTATCCGCTTTGCGCCGTGGCGGACAAGCAGTTCCGCCCATTTCTCTATTTCTTCGCCCTTGACCCATCCGCCGTTGCCCCAACGGACGTTCGGGCCGCCCTGCAGTTCCGAAACGATGAATTCCGCTCCCGCGCTCTCGCACACGCTCCTCCAGTAGTCGGCGATCTGGGCGAACGACTCTTCCGAGTTCTGGGTCCCTTTGGGATAGATGTCCCAGCCGAACCATTCCATTCCGCGGGCGATCACCGTATGGTCCACCGAACGGTTGGCGATGGTGGTGAACCCGTTGGTTCCGATCAGGTGCTCCCGGTCGTATTCCATGATTATCGATCTGAGGTTGTTTAGCCAGCGGGACAGGCTTTCCGATTTAAAACGGTACCAGTCGAGCCAGATATGGGGATTGCCGGCGTCCCACATCCCGCAGCGGGGAGGTGTTATCTCGGAAAAAGTCGAGAAGGTCCCGGTCCAGAATTTGGTCCCCCAGGCATTGTTCAGCTTTTCGATGGTTTTATATTGGTCCTTTGCCCATTCGGCAAAGGCGCGGGAGGTGGCGTCGCAATGGCAGTAGTCTTTGTTGTGGGTCAGGTCGAGCGGGGGATAGCACGGTTCATTGTCGATCTGCCACATTTCAAGCGCCGGATGCTTGGAATAACGTTCGGCCAGTACCCGGGTCAGGGTCTCGGCGTATTTGCGGTAGGTGTCGTTGTCCCGGCAGGCATTGGGCCTTGGTCCATAAGGAGGATGGACATGTCCGTCATGGGCGACGTGGAGGATCTCCGGATATTTCCTTATCAGCCACTGGGGAGCCTGCGCGACCGGGATCCCCAGCACTACTTTCAGTTTGTGCTTCTCGCACAGCGCCAGGGCGTGATCCAAACCTTCGAATTTCCAATCGCCTTCCTTCGGCTCGATCCAGTCCCAGGCCATTTCCCCGAAACGAACAATACCAAACCCCGCCGCCCGGATGTTTTGGAATTCCTTTTCCCAGGTCTCTTTGGGGTATTGGTCGGGATAGAAAGTCACTCCGAATTGCATGGTTTTATTATATCAAATATTCCGTAAAGCGTAATCCGCAATGCGTAATGCGAATATCCCTATTCCACCGTGACCGATTTGGCCAGGTTGCGGGGCTGGTCGACGTGACAACCTCTTTTTACGGCAATGTAGTAAGCCAGTAACTGCAACGGGATCACCGCCAGGATGGGGGAGAGCGCTTCGGTGGTGTGCGGGATATAGACCGCCGCGTCCGCTTTTTCGGCGATAATATCGTCGCCTTCCGCGGCGACCGCGATCACCATCCCGCCCCGGGCTTTAACTTCCTCGATGTTCCCCAGTATCTTATCGTACCTCCGTCCGGCCAGGGCAAGTATCACCACCGGCATATTCTTATCGATCAGGGCGATCGGACCATGCTTCATTTCCGCCGCCGGATATCCTTCCGCGTGGATGTAAGATATTTCCTTGAGCTTGAGCGCGCCTTCAAGCGCGATCGGGAACCCTTTGCCGCGCCCCAGGAAAAGGGCGTTGTTGCTCTTGTAGAACCGCTGGGCGATGGCTTCGACCTCATTTTCCTTTAACAACAGGCATTCGATCTTTTCTGGGATGGCGATCAGGTCGGCGATCATCTTCTGCGCTTCCATAGTGCTGATCGATCCGCGCTTCTTGGCCAGGTAGAGCGCGAACAGATAAATTACCGTTAATTGGGTGGTAAAGGCCTTGGTGGATGCGACTCCGATCTCCGGCCCGGCGTACGTATAGATCACGCCGTGCGATTCGCGCGCGATCGAGGAGCCGACCACGTTGCAAATAGAAATAACTTTGGCGCCCTGCGCCTTGGCTTCCCAGACCGCGCCAAGCGTGTCGGCGGTCTCGCCCGATTGCGTGATCGCGATCACCAACGTGTTCTCGTCCACGATCGGATGCCGGTAGCGGAACTCGGCCGCGTATTCGACCTCGGAAGGTATCTTCACGAACTGCTCGATCAGGTATTCGCCCACCAGACCGGCGTGCCAGCTAGTGCCGCAGGCGGTAAAGACCACCCGGTTTATCTTCTTCGCTTCCTCAACGGAAAAGTTGAGCTCGTCGAAGTGGATGAACGACTCGTCCACCTTCACCCGTCCGGCGATGGTGTCGCGGATCGCCTTTGGCTGTTCGTGGATCTCCTTGAGCATGAAATGGGCGTAGCCGCCCTTTTCCGCCGATTCCGGGTCCCAGGAAATGAGCGTTACCTTTTTATTGACCGGCTTGCCCTTGAGCGTTTCCACCATTACCCCGTCCTCGGTGATGGTGGCGATCTCCCCGTCATTGAGGTATATCACCTGGCTGGTATATTTGAGAAGGGCGGGAATATCGGAAGAAATAAAGGTCTCGCCTTCGTGGATCCCGACCACCAGCGGACTGGCCTTGCGGGCGCAGACGATCTTGTCCGGCTGCCCTTCGTAGACTACCGCCAGCGCATAGCTGCCTTCCACCTGCTCGAGCGCCCCTTTTACCGCATCCTCAAGCGACAGGGAAGCCCCGTTTCGCGCCAGCTCTTTCTCGATCAGATGGGCCAGGATCTCCGTGTCGGTGGTAGATTTGAACTTGTGCCCTTCACTGGCCAACTGGCGGCGTAGGGCAAGATAGTTCTCAACGATGCCGTTATGGACCAGCGCGATCTTGCCGGTGCAGTCGGTATGCGGATGGCTGTTCTCGTCAGATGGCTGGCCATGCGTTGCCCAGCGGGTGTGTGCAATGCCGATCTTGCCGCCGATCGGGCGGGCGGAAAGCGCTTTTTCCAGTTCCACTATCTTTCCGACGCATTTGGTGATAAAAAGCCGTCCGTTGTCGAGCGTGGCCACACCGGAAGAATCGTAGCCGCGGTACTCGAGTTTCTTCAGCCCTTCGATCAAGAAGGGGAGCGCTTCCTTACTGCCAAAATACCCGAAAATACCGCACATACTTTAATCCTTTAGGTTGTTAGACCGATAGGTCGTTAGGTAGTTAGGATTGGATAAAGCGATCTTTCTAACCACCTAATTCCTAAAGGCCTTTCCCTGCTATTTCCCCTGCTGGATGACCGTTTCCATTTCTTTCTTGGCCAGCTCCAGCTGCTTGGCGATCTCGTTCTTGTCCAGTTTGCCTTCCGATCCGGTCACGTAATCCCAGAGTATGCCGAAACGGCGGGTCAGGATCGGCTCCAGTATCCCCCAGTACGAAACGCAGGGGTAGGTCTTACCGTACTTGATCGCTTCCCGGAACACTTTCCTTGCCGGGTCGACCGAGAAGTAAGGCTCATTGAACACCGCCAGCTTGGCCGGGAGGAATCCGGACGCCTTGCAGTAATTGAGCTGTGCCTGGGTATCGGTGGTCAGGTACTTGATGACCTCAAAAGCTTCGGCCTTATGCTGGGCCTGTTTGAAGATCGCCAGGTCCGATCCGCCAACGAAAGTGAAGCGGCCTTTCGGTCCCTTGGGATAGGGCACCACGCCGTAGTTGCGGGCGGTGATCCCCTCGGACGCGCCTCCCTGTGCCGGGGGAGTGGTGAGGGTCCTTACTTCGTAAGGTCCGTCCACCATCATCGCCACCGAACCGTTATTAAAGTTGCTCGAGACCTGCGCCGTGTTCAATTCAAGATATTCCGGCGGGACCAATCCTTCCTTGGCCATGTTGACATAGAAGTAAACCCCGTCCACCGCCGATGGGGTATTGATCGTGGCGGTCTTTAGATCTTTGTCCATATAATCGCCGCCCGCGCCCCAGATCCAGGGGGAAAGGTTATGCACCACGTTCCAGTCGTTCTTGCCGGGCATGCCCAGCGGATTGATCTGCAATCCTTCGATGGTAAGATTGGCCGCTTTTATCTTGACCAGCGCGGCCTTGAATTTATCCCAGGTCTCAAGGTCCTTTTCGGTCAGGCCGAGTTTCTTGAAAACATCGGTCCGGTAGAACAGCGCGCGCGCGTCCACGATCCAGGGAACGGCCGTGGTCTTTCCCGATCCTTCGAGCCCCGATGATTTCCAGGCGGCGGGTACGAACGCTTTTGATCCGCCCAGTTCTTTTACTTTATCCGTGAGGTCGAGCAGAGCTCCCATGCCGGAGATCGAACCGACCCAGGTCGACCCGAGCTGGACGATGTCGGGGACATCGTTGCTGGTGGCGGCGGTAGTTATCTTGGACCAGGCCGCGCCCCAATCAAGCACCGTGACCTTTACCTTGATGTTGGGATGGGTCGCTTCGAACGGCTTCAGCGCCGCTTGAATGTCGCCTAAAGGCTCCAGCGAGTTAGGCATCATCCACATATTGATGGTAACGGGGCCTCCTTCTTTCTGAGGGGTGCAGGAAACAGCGGTGAAAACGAGCGCGGCGAAGAGGGCGGAACAAACGATTTTCTTGAACATTATCATGCTCCTTTCAAGCATATGCTGGATATCGGCCAAGAAGATGGTTAATCCTGCTGGCAGTAAGCTGATTATATCAAAAATTTACTGCTAAGTCAATTAAAAGAAGCCGCCAAGACCGAGCGTGGCCGTGGTGTTCTGCGAACCGAGGCGGTCATCAAAATGCGAAATGCCGAGCACGCCCTTCAAGCCCCAGCCGTCGCCGTAATATCCGATCCCCGCGTCGCCCTGGACGTACATCATGTTACCGAGCTTTCCGGAAAAGCTGAAAGGAACGTTCCAACGCTTTTCATTCCCGAAGAAGAAAGAGACGTCGGCCGCGCCCGAGCCGTACCCCCGCCAATAGCTGCGGGTGCGGTCGAGCGGCCAGAGGCCGTTGACGGTGATCGCCTGCGGATTAAATTCAACACCCGCTCCCAGCGCGAATGAAGTGTTCACGATCGAATCGCCCAGGTTAAAGCGGTAGATGTACCGCAGATAAGGATTGAATGCGAACGAGAACCGGTCCTGTAACCTGTACGAAGTGCTGTCGTCAAGGTTTTGCTGATTGTCCTTTTTCTTCTGGGCTTCCGCCGCGTTCGCTTTAGCGGTGTCGAGCTTGCCGCTGCCGTCCTTGAAGCTGTTCCTCTCCGCGTCGGTCAGCTGCGGGAACTCGTTGATGTCCTGCTTGCCGGCGGCGGTGAGCGGGCTGCTGTTCCCCGCCAGCCGGACCGAACTGTCGAGATCGAACCCGAACATCATCAGTCCCCTCTCGCTGAGAGGAAGTTTGTAATCCATTCCCAGCGACAGCGCCAGGTAGGTCGAATAGAACGTCGAGCTGTTCGGCGTAACGCCGTAGTATGAACTGAAATCATTGTTCCAGCTGTACGCGTTCACGGTATATTTGGCGGCGTTCACCAGGAACGAAGGGGAGGCGCGGAAATTATAGGAATCGCCCTCGTAATTGTACCTCATCCGGAGCGACGCCGTGTGCGGCCGGTCGATCTTCAGGCGGGTGGCCGGGTCCATCAGTCCGGCGGTCTTGAACGTGAACTCCCTTTCCAGCCCGGCCATATAGTCGAGCTTGAGGCTGAAGCCGTTGGTGAGCTGGAATTCGGCGCTCGCCATCGGGACGAACCCGCTGGCCCTGGTCTTGCCGCCGCTTCCCTCGTAAGTGTCGACCACGTAGGCTCCCCTGAACCAGACGGAACTGAGCGCGCTCAGGTTCTTCTGGTTGATCAGGACCATGCTGTTCTCGATCCGGTCCTTTGTCTTCTGCAGATCGGGATCGAACTCGGTGTTGAGTTGTCCGATCTTGTCGCGGGCTGACCTTATCAACGCGCCCGCGCCCTTGAAATCACCCTCCTGCGCGAGCGAGATCGCCTTGTTCGCGTAGAGCTGGTAGAGCAGCTTTTTGTCTTCATTGCCCAGGCTGGCCTTCGCCTCCAGCAGCTTTATCGCTTTGTCATACTGCTCGATCGCCGATTTATAATCGAATTTCCGCAGGCGGTAAATGTCGCCGATCCCGGCGTAGGCCTGGGCGACATTTCGGTCGGACAGGCTCTTGTCCGGCAGTTTTTCAGCGGTGGTGCGGGCAAGGTTGTAATACCGTAACGCCTCGCCGTCGTTGTTCAATTTATAGCTGTAAATGTCGGCCAGGCTGAGATAGGCGGAGGTCAGGGTGGCCAGCGATCTGGGATCGGCCGCGATGCCGGAGGGAAGCGACGCCGCGGTCAGGATCTCTACCACTTTCTTGTGCGAGGCGATCGCTTTGTCGGCGTCGCCGTTCTCAAGATAGATCTTTCCGTAACCGTTGAGCATCCGCAGATAGATCGCGAGCAGTTCTTTCCCCCCGTTGACGGAGATCAGGTTCAGGTTGCCGTTGATGAAGGTGAACGCCGCGTCGATCGCGGTCGGGGCCGGCTGCTTGGCCTGCTTCGCGATCGCGGCGGCGATCGCAATGACCGCCTTATCGTACGCCTGGCGCGCTTCCTCGAACCGTCCGATCTTGAAGCAATAAATATCGCCGATCGCGGAATGGATATTGGTGAGGAACTCAAGCTCTTTCCCGCCGAATTCCTTTTGTTTCGCGATCTGCTCCACCGCAAGATTGTATTCATCCACTGCTTCGCTATAAAGCTCGGCTGAAAGGAGGTTGCCGATATACTCAAAGCGGATCGACCAGAGATCGACCCCGGAAGCGGACAATACTTTGGGAGAAAGCAGTTTAGATGGTATTCCCGGCGTACCGCCGGCCATAATGACGTTCTTGATCCAAACAGGATCGATCTTCAATCCGCTAAAAGCTGTGGCAGCGGATTTATTTATTTCCGTCCAGCGTCCGCCGGCCTTTTCCGCGTCGTCGTTCTTGAGCAGTGCGCGGGTTATTACTAGAATAGCGCATTGTTCAGGATAAAGTTTTCCCGGATAGTACGATTTATCGACCGCTTTTTTACTTTCCGCCGTTTCGGAAAACAGCCAGTTAAGAGCGCGGATGAACCTGAAAGCGGTCCTGTTCGTGGTGTCCGAATCGAATTTCATCAGCTTGATGTCCGTAAAAGCGGCGGCGAGAGCCGAGCCGGCGTCTTCCTTTACTATCGAAGGGTCTAGCTGGTGAAGTTTTAACAGGACTTCGGCTTTGCCCAGGTTGGCGTTCACCCTGCGAGGATCGGTGGCAGCCAGGGTTTTGAGCGCTTCGCCGTAATATTTGAGCGACTCCGCGGTTATGCTGGCGTCATTAACCCCGGCCGATTGAAGGTATCCGGCCATTGAGAGCAGCAGGTCTTCCCTTGAGGAGGACATGCTCGTAAGAAAAGCGGGATCCGAGGTCCTGGTGTTGGACAGAATGGTCTTAAAAAGGGCGATCGCTTTCAGGTAAGATTCCTTGCCGGCGCCTTCCCCGAGAAGCTTGTCCTGGATATTCCCTTTCATCCCGTAGATCCAGGCAAGTGTGCGGACCGAGCTGAACATTTCCTCAGGCGTTCCGGATTGTATCGCGGTTGCCACCTGGGCGTCATAAACTGACAGGTTCTCTTTCTCGATTAATGCCAGCGCCTCGCCGTATTTCCCTTCATCCATCAGCTTTTTGGTGCGGAGCGCCAGTAATTGATAAAGTGCTTCGAGCGTTCTGGCCTGGCCGGCGGGCGAGGCATCCGTTTTAAAGGCGTCGATCGCGAGCTGGAATTCACCGTATGCGTCATCCAGCTTTCCGCAGTTTATCAGCGCTTTCCCGTAGGCGAGATGTAGCTGGCCCAGTGAAATTTTAGCGGCACCGAGATTGCCCGGCTCGATCAGCTCCTTTTGTTTGGCGACAATCGCGTCGACCACCGGTTTCAGGTCGGCAATGTCGGTCGGTTTGCCGTAGAGCAGGGCGTTGAAAAGCGCTGCCGACCTTTGATAGTTCGAGGCGTCTTTGGAATCGGCGGCCTTAAGGTCATAGGCCCAGGCTAGAGTGGAGATATTGCCCAGAGCCGCGTTGTAATTCGGCGCGGAGCCGGAAAGCAGGGAAACGATGTTCTTCTTGAAGATTTCGATCGCCCGGTCGATCTGCTTTAACTTGATCAAGCTCATGGCCAGGACGCGGTCCGCTTCCATTTTTCCTGCGCTAATGGCCGCGACCGAATCGGCGTCGGTAAGCTTGGAGCTTATAAGATCGTATTTCCCCATCAGCTTGCCGTGAATGTCGATGATCTCCTGCGCGTTCTGGCTGGTGGACATGGTAAGCTTTACCCTTAAAATGACGCTCGCATACCGGAGCATTACCAGGTACTTTTCCTTGGAATTATCGGGCAGGGACTTCTGGGTGGCGGCGGCATTTGATTGCAGCATTTTCTTCACTGTTTCCATGTCGTCAGCCGAAAAGCTGACATCACCGTTCAGGACCATCTGGTAAATATATCCGGCGCGGTTCATGTATTTCAGGCAATCGGTCGGGTTGGTGTCCGCGCTGGCGTCGCCGATCTTCTCGTAGATCATAGCGAGCCGGAGGTAATTGGTCGCGCTCTTGGGTTGTTTCGCAATGGCGTTGAGCGCCAGGTTTTCGCCCGCCGCGTATTCGGCGGTCGCCGCTTTCTTATAAATTTCCGGATCGTATTCGGCCGTTTTACTGTTCTTCTTCGATATGGTCGCGATGGAATCAAGCAGATATGCCAGGTCCATCCGATCCTTGAGCTGGTCGGCGCTGACAAGCTTTGCCGCCAGGAGCTGGTCCTTCTTCACTACGTTGGCAGAGGCCCATGGTTCCTTCCCCACTCCGGCCGCACCATCGAGCGAAAGTTTCATCATGTAGGCGAGCTGCAGGCGGTCCGGCAGCGAATCCGGGGAATCCTTCGCTTCCAGGTTGATCTTTTCCCATAACACTCCTTGCAGCGTTCCCCCCAGGATCCCGGCCGCTAAACAATATTTTTGCGCATCCTCAAGCATCTTCTTGTCCCTGGTGTATTTTCCCACTTTGAGCATTAAACCAGCTACGGCTTCGCTGTATTTGCCCGGAGCGGCGGGATTAACTGCGACCGCGAAGTCGGGAAGAGGGCAGGTGGAGCTTTCGCCATTCAGGAATTTAAAGAGATCAAGCGCGGTCTTTAGTGATTCAACACTCTCGGAACCGGCGTAACCTTTGGCGATATCTGTGAGGACCCCGCGATAAAAATCGGCGGCGTTTATCCCGGTCGATCCGATCAATCCCATTGCATCCCTGAATTCCGCGCCTACCGCGGAGGAGTGGTCCCCGGTCTTGATCTTACAATATACGAGATTGATCTTGGCGTAATTGATGTAATTGAAGTAAGGGCCCGGGGTCCCTGCCAGTGCAGCTTTGTATTGCATTATCGCGCCGGTATAATTGCCGGTGTTCTTATATATTTCCGCTTTCATATAGGCGATATCGCCCGGCGTCATGTTGATCGGCGGTCCGGCCAGGATCTGGTCGATACTGGTCACGCCGACGATCTTTGCCAGATCGGTGATATTCGAGGGCGTGGATGGGGCTCCGCCGCCTAGCGCGCTCATTATTTGGCCAAGCGCCGAATAGTTTTTTTCATTGTTTAGCCGTTCCACATAGCGAGCGAAGATCTTGATCACCGTTTGTTTGTAATTGGGATCGTTCTTATAATTGTTATCGCAAATATAGATGTCGATCAGTTTCTGGATGTCGGAAAGGTCGCTGACCGATTTCTTGCCGGGAACGTATTTCCCCGCGTTTACGCCCAGTACCCCGAGTTTCTGGTCCAGATTGTCGCAGGAACCCATGGTTTATTCCCTCCGTTCGGTCAGCGCGGCGACCGTGCTTTCTAGCATCGCCGCCCGCTGCCCATTGTCATCCAGCGAGTCCGCGATGCCCCGCATTTTTATGACGGTCGCCAGCGTTTCCGGCCGCGCCTTTACCAACAGGGTCAGTTCTCCCTTTTCCGCTTCGAGGCTGGCCGGCGCCGGCGAAAGGCCCAACGATTGCCGGTAGGCCTTTAGCGAATCTTCCGGCCGCTCGGTCATATTATACATTTCCGCCAGCATAGATAAAAGTTCGGCCTTCTTGGACGGATTCCCCTCGATCAGACTGTTGATCCCCTGGCGGACAGCTTTATTTCTCAGTACCGGCAAGACCCGGGGAAGCAGGGGATTACCAGTCTGGGCCTGCAGTGTGTAATTGAAGTTCAGCAATTCTTCCAGCAGCAGCAGTGCATCCTTGTGGTTTTTGCCGTTATCATCGATGATCCACACAAGCTCGGTCATAAAATCCAGCAGCGCCTCAAAATATTTGCCGGACAAAGATTTTTCCGCCAGTATCTCAGAACACAAGCGGATGGCTTTGTCGGTATCGGCTTCGGCCTGCCTGACGGCGGAGATGTCGTTACGGCCTGTAAGATCGTCCCTTATTCCCCGCGCCAGGGCAAGGATCGAGTTCCTGGGCCAGAGATCCTCACCGGCGGCTTGCCGCGTCACGAATTCCTTGCGCAGGACGTTCATTTCCTCGCTCTTTTCTATCTCGACCGCGATCTGCTCATACCGGCCGTTATTGGCCAGGTCGGTGTATTTTGTCTTGACCTCAGGGGATATCCCGCTCAGTTTGCTGATCATGGAAATAAGTCCCGCTTTTGCTTCCTGTTGCAATGAAGGGTTGTTCGAAATTTTCGGAAGCAGCTGGCTACGGATATGTTTTTCAACTTTCTTTAACTCCGCCATTTGCTCGTCGGCAATTATCCTGGCGGAAAGGTTTTCGCTGGAATTCACTTCATCCGCGAACGCGGCCAGTTCCTGGGCGCTGTTCCGGGCCTTAAGATATTCGCCTTTGTCCAGGAAGTACTTGATCTGTTCAAAGTAAACTATCAGGTCGCCGGTGGGGACGCTTCCCAATGTGTCGTAGATCTGGGACGTGATCGCCTGATTGTCGGCTTTATGGGCCTTCATGAGCCTAAACTTTTCGTTGAGCAATTGCAGACGTTCGGGATCGGTCTTCTGGGGATGCTTTCCGATCTCCGCTTCGATCATGGCCTGCGCCAGGTCAAGGTTTTCTAATGTCTTTGACTCGCG
>Ga0335071_10006872_pt1 | contig 11742 bp, 11 predicted proteins | sample Lox_Sample_15_FD_206724 | JGI IMG/M metagenome (GOLD analysis project Ga0335071, IMG submission 206724) | Soil microbial communities from Loxahatchee National Wildlife Refuge, Florida, United States - Lox_Sample_1.5 | ecosystem: Environmental > Terrestrial > Soil > Wetlands | place: USA...
GACTTCGTGGGGGTCCCGTCCAGGTCGAGCATCTTGGCATCGAGGGTGGCCTGGTCGGAGGCGTCCATCCCGACCACCGCCGGCCCGATCACGTCGGCAACGTTGGCGACGGCCTTTCTGACGCCCTTGCCCCCGTAGCGACCCCGGTCGCCATCGCGGAGTTCGAGGGCCTCGTGTTCGCCGGTGGAGGCACCGGACGGCACGGCGGCGCGGCCCACGTCACCGGTTCCCACCGCCACCTCGACTTCCACCGTCGGATTTCCGCGGGAGTCGAGGATCTCCCGGGCGGACACGTTGATGATCTCGGTCACGAAGGCCTCCGGGGCGGCGCGCCGCCCAGCGAGATGATGTGCGCGGAATCTGCCCGTATCCCCCTGACAGGTCAAACGAATTCCCGGCCGGGGGAACGCGGCTTGTTGCCGTGGGCTCCCCCGCGCAAGGAAAGGTCTCCGCCGATCTCCTCAAAGAAAGAAAAAAACCAAAGGGCGAGAGGCTCGCGCCTTCGCCCTTTCCGCCGGCGCTTCGCCGCTGGCGAGCGCCGGAGTCCTGTGATTCGGGGCTAGCTGTAGTCGATGATCACGACGCCCCCTCCGTCGTCTCGGTCCCTCGGAGGGTGCTCGTCGGGCCGCCGGTCGGGGGCGGTGGGGATGGGCAACTCGATGGATGGGCGGTCATCCCGGGACCGATCCCGCTCCCGGCGCTTGATCTCCTCGATGACGTAGGCGTCCAGCATCGCTCGCTCCGGCCTCGTCTTCGCTCCCGGCTCTTCTTACTGCAAGCCGCGTTCCTTCGATGGCCCGACTCCCTTCTGGTAACATGCCCCAGCGAATTCTCGATCTAGTGACGTAAGGGGCCCCCCCGCCAATTCACCTGCCCCGCTGACGTTCTCCACAGAACGCAGTAACGCCCGACCCAGGATGGGTCAACGCGTTGCACCGGGGGATGTATGTAGACCTGCGCCGCATCGCCCGGCCGGGCGTGCATGTCCGGCGTCACCCGTGGCGCCGGCGCCACGGCGGTGTCGGAAAGTCGCTAGAGAAGCGATCGAGGGCAAGCTCGCCTCCTCGCTCGTCGGCCGCGGGTCGGGCGAACCTAGCGTCCCTCGGCGTGGGCCCGGAAGGCCTCGAGGGTGCGGGGGAGCTGCACGCGGGTGAGCTGGTCGCTCAGCCTGTCGAGGAGCGCCTGGGGGACGAGGGGCGGGCGGGCGATCTGGATGTCGACGGAATAGCGGGCCCTCGTTCGTTCGCCCTCGGCGGCGAGTTCCCATGACCCGTTCGACACCTTGAGGACCTCTCCCGAGACGAGGGACCAGGTGACGCGGCTCGGCCGGAGCTCCTCGTGGCGCAGGACGTACCGGATCCGGCGCAGGCCCAGGTCGAGGTCGTACTCGACGTGCTTCTCGTCTCCGACCGTTCGCACCCGGCAGGCCTTGATGCCGGGGACGAACTCGGGATAGCGCTCGTAGTCGACCACCACATCGAAGAAGCGATCGACGGGCGCGTTGATGACCACCTCTTGCGAGACCAGCGCCACGTTGCCCTCTCACCAGCCGTAATTTGGACTTCGGGTGAAGTGGTGGATGGTGTCGATGAACCGGATGGTGGCGGTCTTGGCGCGCATGACCACCGAGTGGGTTCGAGCGCCGTCTCCGGTGAACACCACCCCCTTCAGGAAGTCGCCCTCGGTCACGCCGGTGGCGGCGAACATGACCGTGCCCCCGGCCATCTCCTCGGCGGTGAGGATCCGCTCCGGCTCCTTGATGCCGTGGGCGCGCAGCTTCTCCCGTTCCGCTTCGCCCTTGCAGGCGAAGCGCCCCTGCATCTCTCCTCCGGCGCAACGGATGGCGGCCGCGGCCACCACCCCTTCCGGCGCGCCGCCGATCCCGAGGAGGAGGTCCACGCCGGTCTCCGGGAAGCAGGTGCTCACGGCCGCGGCCAGGTCCCCATCGCGGATGAGCTGGATGCGCGCCCCGGCCTCGCGCACCTCGGTGATGAGCGAGGCGTGTCGCGGCCGGTCCAGGATCACCACGGTGAGGTCCTCGACGTACTTCCCGAGCGCCTCGGCCACCCGCTGGAGGTTCTCGGCGTGCGGCGCAGATCGATCGCCCCCCGGGCGCCGGCGCCCACCGCCGCCTTCTCCATGTAGGCGTCCGGCGCCCGCAGCAGGTGGCCCGGCTCGCTCATGGCGATGGCGCTGATGGCGTTGGGCCCGCCGATGGCGCAGGCGTCCCGTCCCTCGAGCGCGTAGACGGCGATCTCCAGCTCCGGATCGCCGTCCCGCCGCTTGCCCACTCGCTCGCCCATCCGGAAGGCCGGCGGGTGACCGCTCCCCTCGGAGATGACGATCTCGCCATGCACCGGAACGTCGTTCAGCACCCGGCGCATGGCCTCGATGGCCGCCTGGTCGGCGCCGTCGCGATCCCCCCGACCCATGAGCCGGGCCGAGGCCAGCGCCGCCGCCTCGGTCACCCGGACCATCTCGAGCGCCAGGTTCCGATCCATCTAAGCCCTCCGGCCCGCCGGCGCTTCGCCCGTCCGCAGGGCGGCGAGCAGCTCTGCGGGAAGCCGCCGGATCCGGCCCTCCCCGTCCAGGCAGGCGTGTACGGTGAAGCCGGTGGCGAGGAGCGCACCGTCGCGGACGATCCGGTAGGTGAAGCGAGCCGAGGCCCGGCCCAACTCGGCGAGGGTGGTCTCGACGGCCAACATGTCGTCGTAGCGTGCCGCCTCGAGGTACTTCACCCCGGCCTCGGCGACTGGCAAGACGAGCCCGAAGCGCTCCTCGAAGTCCCGGTAGCGCAGCCCCTTGGCGCGGATGAACTCGTTCCGGCCGGACTCGAAGTAGCGCAGGTAGTTGGCGTAGTACACGACGCCCATCCGGTCCGTATCCCCGTAGATCACCCGGATCTCGGTCCTCACCATCGCCCGCTCACCTTTCTACCCGATGGGACGCAGTGTGGCGCGACCCGAGCAGGTCGACTGCGCCGACCTGTCGCACCTCTCCCGCCCCGGGTGGCGGTCGGGCGCAGGCGCCGAGCGTCCTATTTCCCCTCGACCCGGTAGGACTGGAGCAGTGCCCGGACCTGCGGCGTGACCCGGCCGTCCACGACGACGTAGGTCTCGATCCGGACCGGCCCGACGCGGGGCGCGTAGGTGATCTCGAGCACCTGATCGGTGCCGGGCCCGGCCCGGTTGTGGGCCCTTACCCGGACGCACCGCTCGAACCGGCCGGCAGGGGTCTCCACCGACTCGTCGTTGGCGGCGATCTCGTAGTGCTCGGTGGAGCTGACCGACACCACCGACGACCAGGTCGCACCTACCGTGAATGGCTGGCAGAGGAGTCGACGTCGCCGGTCGCGCACGCAGTCGCCGTCGAGGCGGAGCTCCCCCCGCTCGTTGTCCCGGAAGAAGCCGTCGTCGGTGCGGCTCAGGATGCGCACCGTACGGTGCACGCCCCGCCGCTCGGCGGGCAGGGCGGGCGACTGGTCCACGTAGACCCATTCGTTCCCGACGGCCAGGGGGAAGTAGTCGGGAAGCCCGGGGCCTTCCGGCCGGGAGGGCGGGGCGGCCGCCAGGGGGGGCGCGGGGGCGGCCGACGGCTGCGGGGCGGCGGGGCCGGCCGCCCGCTCGCGCGCACTGCCGCGTGCGGTGGTGCGCTCCCCGGAGCGCGGTGCGGGCTTGGACGGCGGGGCCGGCGCGGGCGCTGCGGGCGCGGGCGCCGGCGCCGGCGCGGCGGCAGCCGGGGGGGGGGGGGGCGGGGCGGGGGGGGGGGGCGCGGGGGGGGGGGGGGGGGGGGGGGGGGGGGCGGGGGGGCGCTGCGCCAGCTGTTCCTCGGGCGGAGGGGTCTCCGGCCTGTGCGCGCAGGAGAGCGAAAGCGCGAGGGCGAAGAGCGGGGGGGCGGCGCGGTTCATCGCCTCACTCTACCGGAATCGAGAGGGCTCCGCCTCCTCCCGGCCGCCCGGCGCAGCTCGTCCCATGCGCTAGCGCGGCCCGCGCTCCCGCTCGCGATCCTCGAGGTCCTCGAGCGCCTCCTGGGCGCTGGCCCGCACCCGGGGGTCCGGGTGTCCCGACGCCAGGGTCTCCAGGTAGCCGCGCGCCTCGCTGCCGCCGATGTCGCCGATGATCCGGGCGAAGCGGGCGAGCTGGGATGGGTCCGCGCGGCGACGGGCCAGGTCGATGAGCGGCCCGACCGCGCGGACGTCGCGGATCTGCGAGAGCGCCCCCGCGGCCCGTTCCGAGAGGTGGGGATCCGGATCGCGCAGCCGCTCGATGAGCGCCGGGACGGCCTCGACGCTGCGCCGGTCGCCCAGCACCCGGATGGCCTGCTCCCGGACGCGGGGGTTGGGGGAGGACAGGTCGGCGGTGAGCTTGTGGACCGTCTTCGCCTCCTCCGCCAGCGCCACCGAGAGGCCGGTGGCCGCGTCCGCGGCGGCGGCGTCGAGGGCGGCGCGCCAGGCGGAGGCCACGCCGGGCGCCCCCAGCCTTGCGGTCCCGACGCCGGCCTCCATGAGCGGGGCGAGGTTCCCCGGTCCGTCCGGCTCGACCTCGAGGTCGACCGCCACCTCGGCCAGTGCCGACCCATCCTCGGGCGACCGCGCCGTGCGCAAGAGCACGAGCTCCATCCGCGCCTGGTAGGTCCGGCGCCCCTTGCCCATGCGAAAGCCGGCGGCGGTGAGGCCTCTGCGGGCCGCGTCCTCGAGCTGCGCGGCATCGAGACCGGCCGCACCGAGCGCTCCCTCGTGCCGGCCGGCCGTGACCTGCAAGGACGAGACGGAGGGTGGTCCGCGACCGCAGGCGAGGAGGGTGCCGGCCACGAGCAGCGCCGCCGGCGGGCCGAGCCGCAGCCTGCGGGCCTGCCCGGCTATTGCTGCCCTCCCCCGCCGCCGGAGGCAGGAGGCTCCGGTGGAGCCTGGGGCGCGGGCCCAGGCGCATCGGCGGTCACGGGTCGAGCCGGCTCGGCGGCCGGAGCCGCGGCACCCGCCGAGGGTGCGGGCTCCTGGGCCGGGCCGCCCTCGCGCCCGCGGCCGCGCCCGCCCCGGCGGCGCCGTCTCCGCCGCCTCCGGCGCCGATCTCCGCCGCCGGCCGGATCGGCGGCACCGCCGGCCGGATCGGCACCCTCGGCGGAGGCCGGCAGCTCGGCCGACGCGGCATCGTCCAGCTCGGCCTCGCCACCGTCCTCCTCCCCGTCCTCGTCCGCGGGCAGCTCCGCGTCCACCACGAGCTCGGCGACCGGAGCCGGCGGCCGGTCCTCGGCCGCGTCGGTGGGCAAGACCGAGGCGCGAGGCTCGGCGACGGCCGCGGGCTCGATCCGTTCCTCGGCCGGCCGCTCTTCCGCTCGGTCCTCGCGACGCCGTCCCTCGCGGCCCTCGCGCCGGTGTCGCTCCTCGCGCCGGGCGCGCCGGGCCGCCTCCTCCTGCTCGGCCACCTCGGCGGCGGCGCGGAAGAAGGCGTCGTCGACCTCGGGGACGACCACCTTCGTGCAGCCCACCCCGGCCTCGGCGAACGCCTCGGCCAGTGCCTCGCCGCACCAGAGCAGCACCGGGAGCTGACCGGGGGCCCCCGCCTCGCCTCGGGCGTCGCGGGCCGCCTCCCCGGCGCTCACCACCGCGCCGATCTGGGCACCGTAGTGGCCGAGGTCGCGCCGCAGCTCGGTCACCTCCCGCCGGCCCACCTCGCTCGAGCCGCGCAGGACGCGGATCCCGTGGCGCACCTCGGAGAGCCCCAGCCGCCGGCGGGCGGTGTAGATGACGTGCTCGCGGCCCCGCTTCGCGACCTTGAGCTCGCGGAAGCCCAGGGCCTCCAGCATCCGGCAGACGACGTGCTCGACGGTGGGCGGGTCGCACTCACGCAGGCGCCGGCGCAGGGCGGCCAGGCCGGCACGCCGGACCTCGGTGGCGGTGGCCGGCGCCCGCGGCACCGGTGCGGGCGGCCTCTCGTCCGGCTCGGGCTGCGCGGCCAGGGTCACGGTATCGCCCTCGACCTGGAACAGCGGCCGGCGACCGCTGGACTCGCGACGGCGGTTGTCCTCGACGAGCGCGGCCCGGAGGGCGTTGGCGTCGCGGACGAAGGCGTCGGGCATGAGTAGGCGCTCGGCGCCCTGGACCGCGATCTCGACCACGGTGAGCGGGTGGCCGGCGCCCGCCAGGATCTCGTAGGCCACCTCGGCCGGGGGCGGGAACCGGCGCGGGCGCGGCCCTTCCTCCTCGCGGCGACGGCGCCCCTCGGATCGGCCGGCGCCCCGCGCGACCTCGCGCGAGGGGATGGGATGCCGCTCTCGCCCGCGGTAGGGCGCGTCGACCTCCGACGGCACCTCGACGAGGTTCTCGAGGCCGGCGGGGTCCTCGTCCATCCCCCACTCCACCAGGGCGAACGTCCCGCTCTGGATGGGGATGAGACGGCGATCGGCATGCGGCAGGCGGCAATGGGCCGTGAGTTGGTCGGCCATGGTGTCGTCCGGGACCTTGCCCACGTGGTCGAGCAGGCTCTCCCGGACGGCGATCTCGGCGATCTTCTTGAAGTGAAGTGGCTTCCCTTCGCGCCGCAGGACCTCGATGGCGGCTTCCGTGAAGGTCATGTATGTGCCTGTAGGTGTTGTGGCAAGGTGGGCGGGCGGCCCCGCCTCATGGGGCGGGCTGCCCAGCCCTTTCATCTTCGTGCCGGCGAGGAGCCCTGTCAACGTTGAAAGTACCTGATTCCGCGATGATTCTTGGAGTCCGATGATCCGCATCCGGACCGGAACCAGCTGGCGTGACGACCCGAGGGTCGCGGCGGCCCTGCGCCCTGCCTCGGCGGGGGCTGCCTCGCGGGCGGCCCGCGAGATCATCGACGCTTTGGCCATCGAGGTGGACGGGGTGGACATCGCCTTCGGGCGGGCGGAGGCGCCGCTTCTGCCGTCGCTCGAGGAGCTGCTCCTTTCGGTCGCTCATGTCCTCTCGGGTGCGCCGCAGGCGACGGTGATGCTGGGCGACGGCGATCTCGAGCTCTTCATCCGACGGCGGGGGGGAAGCGCGTTCCTCACGGTGGTGGCGCTCGGGCGCCCGTCGCGGATCCTGGCTGGCGACGTGGAGGTCGAGGTGGAGGCGCTGGCCGCGGCGGCGCTCGAGGCTGCGGCCGGGTTCTGTCGCGAGCTCGCAACGGCGCTGCCCGGCGGGGAGCGGCATGCGCGGACGCTCGAGGCTGCGGCCCGCCGGCTCTCGCGCACCCGGCCCCGCCCCCCGGCGAGTGCCACGCCCCAGCCGACCATCGGCAACCGCGATCCGGCGGCAGGCCGGATCGGCTGCGCGATCGAGATCGCCGACCGGGAGGGGCTCCTCGCGGCCTATCCCGGCGGCCGCCCCGACCTCGGCTCCCTGCTGGCGCCCGGGAGCGTGGTCTTGCGCGCCGCCGACGGAGCGGCGCTCCTCTCCATCCCCGGCCCTCCCTATCTCGTCCTGCGCGACCTGACCGCCGCGGCCGACCGTGCCCTGTGTGCCGCCCGGCGCGGCGACCCGCGGATCGAGATCCCGTTGGCCCGCCCCGGCCGGGCGGTGTCGATGCTGGTCTTGGAGCTCGCGAGCGACGACGCCACGCTGGATGGCCGCCCGGTGGCCTGCCCTGCCCTCGAGCTGCTGCGAGCCTTCGCCGAGGCGGCGGTCGAGTTCTGCCGGCTGGCGGTCGCCCGGAACCCGCGCCAGGCCGAGAACGGCCACGTGGCCGAGCTGGAGTCGGCGGCCACCGCCCGGCTGGCCGAGATCTGGGAGCTGGCCGGCGGAGACGCGCCCCGGGCCGGACCGGTCGATGTACCGGCCCGGGCCCCGGCGGTGGCCAGGGTGGACCGGCGTCCGCTCGGTCCCGGTCGATTGCGGCGGCTCTCGTTCCAGCGGGTGGGGTCGGCCGAGGTGGGGGCGCCGACCGCCCTCGTGCTGCGGGGGGGACGGGTGATCGCCGCCGGCCGGGGCGGCACCGTCTGCCTGGAGCGCGACCGGGGCACCCTGGTCTGGCGCGGGCGCGGAGCCGCGCTCCAGGCCCTGTTCCCGGGGATCGTTCTCGCCTCCTCGGGAGAACGGGTCTGGGCCCTCTGGCCGCGCACGGGGAGGCGCCGCTGGGAGCGCGACCTCCCTGGTGCCACGCTCGCCGGAGCGGCCCTGCTCTCGGGCGGTCCGCTCGCCCTCATCGAGCCGGGAGCGGTCACCGGCGTGGACCCGGAAAGTGGGCGCACTGCCTGGCGCTTCACCACCCCGGGCGCCTCGCGCACCTGGGCGGCGGCCTTCGGCGGCGTGCTCGTGGCCGGGTCGGACGCCGGCTTCTTGTACGGGCTCGACGCCGGGGGGCGGCTGCTCTGGCGGATCCGGGCCCCCGGTCCCCTGCTGCGGGGACCCACCCCCTGGGTTGGCACCTGCTTGGCCCTTTGCGAGGCGGCGCCGGGCTCGGTCCTTCTCGCCGTCGACGCGGCCAGCGGGGTACGCCGTTTCGAGGCGCCCCTCGATCTGGTCCCGTCCGGCCCGCCTCATGCCTGGGGGCAGCGGCTGGTGCTGGGCGGCACGGTGGGGGGGGATCCGGTCATCACCGCCCTGCGCCGCAGCGGCGATCCGGCCTGGACCACGGCGCCGCCCCTGGCGGGCGCGCCGGAGGTCTTGCCTGCGGGCCGCCTCCTCGTGGTGCGTGACGTTTCGGGGGGGCTCGTGGCGCTCGGGCGGGACGGGCGCCCGGTGTGGGCCCGCCCGGCTCCCGAGGCGGCCTGGCGCGGGCCCCGCCCGCTCGGGCTCGCGCGCGACACCCTGGCCGTGGCCGGCGAGGGGATCGCCTGTCACGCGCTGGCGAACGGGGAGATCCTGGGGGCGCTTCCCGGGGTATCGGCGGCCCACCTGGCGGTGGACGGCGAGCTCACCGTGGCCGCCCTCGACCTCGACGGCTTGCTCACCGTCCACCGGCTGCGGACCCACCTGAGCGTGGTCTGAGGCGCGGGGGCGCTAGACGCCGAGGAACAGCCGCTTACCGAAGTTCAGCGCCAGGTCGGCGTCGAAGATCTTCTGCGCCGACGCCTCCACGTCGTAGGGGACGCGGTGGAACTCGACGACCCGCTTCTCGGTGTCGAAGAGGACGAACCCGGCGCGGTTGTCGCAGTCCCTCGGCTGGCCCACCGAGCCCACCGAGATGACGTACTTGTAACCCCTTCGCAGGGCGAAGCGGCTCGACAGCACCTCGTGCACCTCGTCGTCGCCGTGGAGGGCGAAGCTCTTGCAGAGGTGGGAGTGGCCGAGGAAGCTGACGTCGGGCAGCTTGTCGAGGTGGGGAAGGAGCTCGTAGGCCTGCTCGGTGGCGAACACGTACTCGAAGGCCTGGGGATCGAGGGGGTTTCCGTGGCTGAGGCCGATCCCCTCCATCTGGTGGGCGTAGGGGAGCCCGCGCAGCCACTGGAGGTGCTCCGGGGCGAGCCGCGAGGCGGTCCAGTCCAGGGCGTGGCGGGCCGCGTCGTAGTAGAAGCTGTAGTCCATCCGCCCGGTCACGGCGGCGTCGTGGTTCCCGAGCAGGGTCACGGCGCAGGCCCGGCGGATCCGCTCGCAACACTCGTTGGGGCTCGCGCCGTAGCCGATGACGTCGCCCAGGCAGACGAGGGTGTCCGGGTGGTGCCGCTCCACCGCTGCCAGCGCCTCGGTCAGCGCCTCGACGTTGGAGTGGATGTCCGACAGGATCCCGATGCGCATGGGCCGGTCCGGCCGCGGCATGGTAGCCGCCGAGCCGTGACACCGTCAACGGCCGGTCGGTCCGGAGAGCACCTCGGGCTCCAGGTCCTCGAAGTGAGCGAGCCTTCGCACCTCGGCGTAGCGGGCCCGGATCTCGTCCGGCCTCAGGGTCCTTAGCCGGTCGAGGGAGAACTGTTCGACGGTGAAGCTGGCCAGCACCGTCCCCACCACGATGGCCCGGCGCATGGCGGCGTGATCGAGCCTTCCGGAGCGCGCGAGGTACCCCATGAATCCGCCGGCGAAGGTGTCCCCGGCGCCGGTGGGATCGAACACGGCCGCGAGCGGCACGGCCGAGGCGGCGAAGACCTCTCCCCCGGAGAAGAACAGCGCCCCGTACTCGCCGCGCTTCACCACGAGCGCCCGGGGGCCCATGGTGAGTACCGCCGCGGCCGCCTTGACCACGTTGTGCTCCCCGGCCAGCTGTCGCACCTCGGCGTCGTTGACGAAGAGCATGTCCACCCGTTTCAGGGTCCGCAGCAGGCTGTCCCGCCTCGAGGTGATCCAGTAGTTCATGGTGTCGCAGCCCACGAACCGGGGGCTGCGCACCTGATCGAGGACCGATCGCTGCAGGTCCGGGTCGATGTTGCCGAGGAACACGTACTCCGAATCCCGATAGGCCTCGGGCAGCTCCGGCCGGAACAGGGCGAAGACGTTGAGCTGGGTGTCCAGGGTGTGGGCCACGTTGAGATCGAACTCGTACCGCCCCTTCCAGCGGAAGGTCCGGCCCGGCTGGCGCACCACCCCGGTCAGATCGGCGCCCCGGGAGGCCAAGAACTCGAGGTGGGCGGCGGGGAAGTCCTCCCCCACCACCGCCACCACCCGGGGCGACACGAAGAAGCTCGCGGCCACCGAGATGTAGGAGGCCGAGCCGCCGAGCACCTCCTCGCGCCGGCCGAAGGGGGTCTCCAAGGAGTCGAGGGCCACCGAGCCCACCACCACCAGACGATCGTTCACGGGCATCCGTCTAGCGCGCCGCGGTGCGCACGGTCAACTCCGCGTCCCGGGCGCAGGCGACCCGGCCGCGGGCGGGCGCGCGGCCCGGCGCGGGTCTCCCGGCCCGCCTTCCTGGGCCAGCTGCCCGCAGGCGGCGGAGATGTCCTGTCCCCGGCTCCGCCGCACCACCGCCGTGAAATTGCGGGCGAGGAGCGCATCGAGGAAGGCCTTCACCGCCTCCGGCGCCGGAGCGCGGTAGCCCAAGCCGGGGTTCTCGTTGTAGGGGATGAGGTTCACCTTGGCCGGAATGCCGCGCACGAGGTCGGCCAGCCGGCGCGCATCCTCGAGGGTGTCGTTGACGCCGCCGAGGAGCACGTACTCGAAGGTGATGCGCCGGCCGTTCTTGGCGGGGAAGGCGCGGCAGGCCGCGAGCAGCTGGGCGATGGGGTAGCGCCGGTTGATGGGCATGAGCTCGTCGCGCTGCTCGTCGGTGGTGGCGTTGAGCGAGACCGCCAGCTTCACTTGCGTCTCCGCTCCCAGCCTGGGGATGGCCGGCACGAGCCCGGAGGTGGAGACGGTGACGTGGCGGTGGGAGAAGTTCGGCCCCCCGGAGGAGAGGAGCAGCTCGAGGGCCAGCTTCAGGTTGCGGTAGTTGGCGAGCGGCTCGCCCATGCCCATGAAGACGAGGTTGGTGAGCGGCCGGGGACCGCTCCCCTCCCCCAGCTCGGTGAGCCGCCGGTTGGCCCGGTGCACCTGCTCGACGATCTCCGCCGCGGACAGGTTCCGGGCGAGGCCCATGGTGGCGGTGAGGCAGAAGGTGCACCCCACCGCGCAGCCCACCTGGGTGGACACGCACAGCGTCTTCCGCTCCGGCTCGGGCAGGTAGACGGACTCGACCCGCTTTCCGTCCTGCGTCCGCCACACCCACTTGATGGTCCCATCTTCGGAGCGCTGCTCGTCGGCGCGTTCCAGGGTGGTGAGCCGCGCCCGGCGGGACAGCTCCTCGCGGAAGGAGCGGGACAGGTCGCTCATCTCCTCGAGCGAGGCGGCGCCCTTCCGCTGCAGCCAGGAGTAGACCTGCCGGGCGCGAA